>Ga0315336_1000696_pt1 | contig 82793 bp, 62 predicted proteins | sample ASW5metaG_FD_204512 | JGI IMG/M metagenome (GOLD analysis project Ga0315336, IMG submission 204512) | Ammonia-oxidizing marine archaeal communities from Monterey Bay, California, United States - ASW #5 | ecosystem: Environmental > Aquatic > Marine > Intertidal zone | place: USA: California...
CGCAACTGGATCATGCCCATGCACCAGACCGATACGCTGTTCCACAAGAAAACCGGCGCGATGGGATTCGTGTTCGGCTTCGACGTCGACAATCACGCGATTAACACCGTTCCAAAGGAGACGCTGATCCGCATTACGAAAGCAGAAGACGGCGGCATCGGAGGCGTGGGACTTTGGAAGCCCGCTCAATCCGGCTACAGCCCCGGAAGCGAGACGGCACAGAATCAGCAGTACCTAACCGGCAAATATGTGAAGGTGCAGACTTGAATCGGCACAGCCGCGACTGGTGCCTGCGGCCGCATTTGCGATGCGAACTCAGAAACATGCACGCAGCACGCGCGGATTCCACGATGAAAAACTCTATGGGAGATCGAGATGTCTGACGCGATGTTGGAGTCGCCGGTCGGTCAACTGGCCGCGCGCCGGCCTGAAGCGAGTCGCATTCTTGAGCAACACGGAATCGACTATTGCTGCGGTGGCGATAAGTCGCTCGACACTGCGTGCCGCGATGCGGGAATCAACCCACAGAAAGTGTTGGACGAGATTGGGCGAGCAAAGACTTCGGACGATGAACCGCGCGGCGATTGGCTCGATGCTTCGCTCGCAGATTTGTGCGATCACATCGTGCAAACGCATCATGCTTTCCTACGCGAGCAGCTTCCTTTTCTCACGCGACTGATCGACAAGGTCGTCGAGGTACACGAGCAACGGCATCCCGAATTGCGTGACGTGCGTGTCACGTTCGCGGAACTGCGTGCTGAGCTTGAACCGCACATGATGAAAGAAGAGCAGATTCTTTTTCCGGCCGTGCGGACGCTGGAACAGGCGTCACATCAGATTGCGTTCCCATTCGGCTCGGTGCAAAACCCGATTCGCATGATGGAACACGAACACGACAACGCCGGACAGGGGCTGCGGCGATTGCGCGACTTGACCGGCGGGTTCGCCCCGCCGGACGACGCGTGCAACGCCTATCGCGGGCTGTACGAGGCTCTCGCGAAGTTGGAAGCAGATCTGCACCAACACATTCACAAGGAAAACAACATCTTGTTTCCTCGCGCGGCGGAATGGGAAGCGAGGCAGCCAGTCGCTACGAATGGCGACCGATTCACGGAATTCTGCCATGAATAACGCACATGCTAACGCGGTTCCCAAAGTCCACCCCGCCACGCGCGAGGTGCTGCCAGAGGACCCGATGGACCTGCACGGCTTGGAAGTGCCGGGGGATCCGAACTTGATGATGCGCATGTTGGTGGAAGAATACGCGCGCATGGGTTGGAATACCGACTCGATCATGAGCCTGGCAAGCGATCCGAACTACCAAGTGTTCCACGGGTTGCTACGGATGTTGGGCGAAGACGAACTTCGTCGTCGCATCGCCGATGTCATCGGCCGCTGCGGCGTAATGCGGGTTAAGACAACGGAACGAGAGTCACCACCAACACAGCTCGTGCAGATCGACCTTCCCTCGGCAAAGTAAGGATCTTGTCATGCCCACTGTCTACAACTGGCAAATCGGCCGTGAGATGAGTTACCCGCACGAGGAGCGCCACGCGCAGCGGCAATTTGCTTTCGTGTTCAACATCAACCGCTGCATCGGCTGTCAGACCTGCACGATGGCCTGCAAGAGCACGTGGACCTTCGGCAAAGGCCAAGAGCTGATGTGGTGGAACAACGTCGAGTCCAAACCGTATGGCGGCTATCCGCAGCATTGGGACGGCAAACTGCTCCACATACTCGAAGAAGCGAACCCCGGCAAGCAAGTGTGGGATGCTCGCAAGAAGGATTCCGACACGATGCCTTACGGCACGTTCGATGGCATGACCATCTTTGAAGCCGCCGAAAAACGCCCCAGTCCCGATGGACATCAAGGAGCGTTGGGTTATCTGCCAACCGACGATGAGTGGCGAGCCCCGAACATCCACGAAGACACTGCAACCGGTTCGCAGTTCGACCGAGACCGGCAATTCGGTGGCTCGGCTCAGTTGCCCGAACACAAGGTGTGGTTTTTTCACCTGGCGCGCATCTGTAATCACTGCACGTATCCGGGCTGCCTGGGATCGTGCCCGCGGAACGCCATTTACAAACGCCCGGAAGACGGCGTGGTGCTCGTCGATCAGAGCCGCTGCCGCGGCTACCGGAAGTGTGTCGAGGGTTGTCCGTACAAGAAAGCAATGTACCGCCCGACAACGCGCACGACGGAAAAATGCGTCGCCTGCTTCCCGCGTTTGGAAGGCAAAGACAAAGAGGTCAGTCCCACCGGCGCACCGGCCGAGACACGCTGCATGTCCGCCTGTGTTGGCAAGATCCGGATGCAAAGCCTCGTAGAGATCGACGAAGACGGAGGATGGGCCAACGATCCGAAGAATCCGGTCTACTACCTCGTGCGCGAGCGACAGGTCGCCCTGCCGCTCTATCCGCAGTTCGGCACCGAACCCAACGGGTTTTACATCCCGCCGCGCTGGGTGCCGCGCGATTACCTGAATCAAATGTTCGGCCCCGGTGTGGAAAGCGCAATCGAACAGTACTGCTGCCCCGACCGTGAACTGCTCGCCGTGCTGCAACTGTTCCGCGCCAACCAGCAGATCGTGTTTCGCTATGAAATCGAGCAGGGCGCCAAAGTGGCCGAGATGGAAGTGACTATGCCGGATGGTACTTCGAAAACTCAGGAAATCTTCAACGACACGGTGATCGGATACAACAAACTGAATGAGGAGATCATCCGCGTGACCGTCGAGGAACCTACGTTTGAACGGTCGGCCGAGGCACATCTGAATTCGATTTGACCACTGTATGGCGATAAGCCTTCACAAGGATGCTCAGCCCATCGATCAAGCCGTTTAGGGCCAAGCGTTCGGCGGAGTGAGACCATTATGGACCTGAGCACTTCATATCTTGGCTTCGACCTCGCGCATCCGTTGGTGCCGGGATCCTCGCCGTTGGCTGACGAACTCGACGGCGTCCGTCGCCTGGCAGATGCCGGTGCGCCGATGATCACGCTGCGGTCACTGATCGCGGCCCCCCTCAACATTGCGGACGAGGCTCGGCTGATCGATCGGGGTGAAGAAGTCGAACTGCCGCGTTCACTGTTCGTCGGTCTGCAAGACTCACCGGACCTTGCTAGCCAGCCTCACCAGTATTGTGAACACATTCAGCGTGTCCGGCGGGTGCTCGGTCGCGACCTACCGATCGTCGCATCGCTGTATGCACGACGGATGGAACAGTGGGTGTCGAACGCGAAACTGATCGAACAAGCGGGCGCCGATGCACTGGAGCTCAATATCTATGGAATGGCGATCGCACCAGGCGACGGTGGCCAATCGCTCGGGGAACAGATCATCAACGTGGTCGACTCTGTGAAAGGTTGCATCCGAATTCCAACCGCCGTCAAGCTATTGCCATTCCAGAAATCGCTTGACCAATTTATCAGACGGCTGCCCAGGGCGGGTGCCGACGGCTTGATCCTCTACAATGGATTCTATCAATCCGATTGCGGCGTCGATTCGTTAAACGACCCGTTTCTGCAAGCGATCTCCAGTCCACTCGATCCACATTACCGTCTGCGGTGGCTGGCCCGGCTCTCGGGTGGGATCGGCGTCGATCTGGCGTACAACGGGGGCGCTCGCAACGCGATGCATGCGATCAAAGCAGTGATGTGCGGCGCAGCAGCGGTTCAGCTCGTGTCTGCGTTGATCAAGCACGGACCGGAATATCTGCATATCCTACGCGACGAAATGGCTGCGTGGCTCGATGAGAACGACTACGAATCGTTACAGCAACTGCGCGGAGAACTGAGCATGCAGGCTTTCAACAGCCTGCATGCGTTTGACCTGGCGTATGACAGACAGATCCTTATGCGGTCCAGTTAACCACGGAACACAATCATGACCAATTCAACCACACATACGGCCTCGTTCGATTCGACGCTCAACGCGGCCCGAGAGGTTGTGTACCGATACACGGCGATGGCGCTATTCGATCCGCGTGTTCGTCTGTGGGGTCGCCTAGTGGATCGGCAGTTGCAGAATGCTCTTGGGGCAGCCTGCGAACTGATACGCGAAGAAGAAGGCGCAGCGGCGTCCGAGTTGGCGTTGGGTGAATTGCCCCTCGATCATCTCGATCCATCGGAAATGTTCGCCCGCCTACCTGGTTCCCGCGACGGACTCAATGCCGAGTACGAGCGAACGTTCGGTTTGCTGGCCACCAGCCCGAATCCACCCTATGAGACGGAATATATCAACGAAAAGCTGACCTTCCAGCGCTCGCACCATTTGGCCGATATTGCCGGCTTCTATCATGCCTTCGGACTGCGCGTTGGTGGGGACCGCCATGAGCGGCCCGACCATGTTGCGTTGGAACTCGAATTCATGGCCTTTTTGATTGGACTCGAATGCCGCGAAGCTGAGGGCCTGGAGGCCGTCTCACGCGAGCAATCGGCCATCTGTCGCGGCGCGCAAACGAAGTTCCTTGCAGATCACCTGGCATGGTGGGTGCCGGCATTCGCGAAGCTGTTATCGAAAGAGCACCCCGATGGCTTCTACGCCGCCGTTGGAAAGCTCCTATCGTCGCTGGTGCCGGCCGAACGAAATCTCTTGGGAGTCAATGCTTCCACACGCGCGGCTAGACCAACTTCCCTGGAACGACCCGAAGAATGCGACGGATGTCTATTGCAGGTATAATGTTTGGAACACACGGATTCGCGGCGTATCGGGAATCATTCCGGCGATAGGGAATCAATTGAGTTGAGATTACCCCGTGTCCAACTACGATCCTAAAACGATCGACCTCCTGTTTGTCGACGACGACGACGACTTTCGCGGGACCATTGTCCGCCGCTTCGACCGGCGCGGGTTTCGTGTGGCACAGGCAGCGTCTTCCGAAGAGGCGCTTCGCTTGATCGAACGGCGTCAGTTCGACGTCGCGGTCTTCGACATGGTCATGCCCGGAATGACGGGCCTGGAATTGCTGGAGAAGCTGAAAGCGGATCGGGCCGAGTTTGAAATCATTTTACTCACTGGCCAGGGAACGATTGAGTCCGCGGTCAAGACAATGAAGCTCGGGGCCTACGACTATCTCACGAAGCCCTTCCCATTGGCCGAATTGGAAGTGTTGATTCAAAAGGCATACGAGCGACGACAACTTAGCAAGGAGAATCGGCAACTCAGGGCGCTGCTGGATCGCAGCCAGCCAAAATGGGACATCATTGGCGATTCGCTGCCGATGCAAGAAGTCTTTCGACTCATCCGTCGTGCTGGCCCAAGCGACAAAGCGATCCTGATTCAGGGCGAGAGTGGAACCGGAAAGGAATTGGTCGCCCGTGCCCTGCATCAGAACAGTTCACGGGCAGACAATCCCCTGGTGACGGTCAACTGCACGTCACTTTCCGAAACTCTGCTGGAAAGCGAATTGTTTGGCCACGAAAAGGGAGCCTTCACTGGAGCATACACCGACAAGACGGGTCTGTTTGAGATCGCTGACGGCGGGACGCTGTTCATCGACGAAGTCGGCGACATGCCCAGTTCCATGCAGGCCAAGCTGTTACGTGTTCTGGAAGACGGCTCAATGCGCCGTGTCGGTTCGAGCAAGCAACGCCGAGTAAATGTTCGAGTCGTCTCGGCGACGAACCGCATCCTGCGCGCAGACGTGAAAGACGGCCGGTTTCGCGAAGACCTGTTTTATCGCGTCAATGTGATGTCGATCGACCTGCCGCCATTGCGTGATCGCCTGGACGACCTCCCTCTGTTGATCGCACATTTTCTGGGCGACGAATGGAAGCTCGAAACCGATGCCCTCCAACTCTTGGCACATTTCCGCTGGCCTGGCAATATCCGGCAGCTTATCAATGTCATTGAACGGGCAAAAATCCTGGCCGACAATCACATGGTGACTCTGCAGGATTTGCCGCCGGAAATCATTGAATTTGCATCGCAACAATCACAGCCCCGGGATGACGCCACCCTGGCCGAGATCGAACGAGCCCAAGTCGTCGACGTTCTGAAACGCGAGCGCGGAAACAAGACGCAAGCTGCAGCGGCATTGGGAATCACGCGCCGCGCATTGTATCGTTTGCTCGATAAATATGACATCCGGGCGCAAGAGATTCAAACCGCTCCACCCGACGCCTAGCGCCTCCCTTTAACGTTCGGTTCACGATCGGAACGCGCCAGTTTACGCGCTGATCGAAAAGTGCAAAAGTGCAGTGGTTTTGCGGGGCGATTTCGCCGATCGGAAAGTACAGTGCTCATTACCACTGCTCTCTGATTCTGGCCAAGGCTTGCATTTGTCGAATGACCGATGCAGGTCACACAATGCTTAGGATCGCGAGGGAAACGAGGGATTGCCAACATGATCTTCATGGTGACCCGCTCCCATTTTCTGTTCCACCGTTGATGAGAAAATCCAAAGGCTTATCCGGCTTGTTCTTTTGGTGTTTCCTTGTAAAATTCGCCATTGCGACACTTCGTTCCTGAAGGCGTTACATCGTGCTTGACGCCCCGATCAAGCCACACCAGGCAAGAGTGTTTTTTGTACAGACAAACGCCTTTCGGGTGCCAGAACGGGTGCCAATAAGAAAAATCGCTGCAAGATATTTCAACACAACATGTTGACACAAAACAATTTATTGCCCGGTAGTGTAAAGGCAGCACAACAGATTTTGATTCTGTTAGTCAAGGTTCGAATCCTTGCCGGGTAACTCCGTCGGAGAGCTGCCGAATCTGCCACCTTGTTTGGTGGCGCGACGGTATCATCTCGTCCGGCGTTGCACGCTGTAGTTGCCCCTGCAAATCAGGGGTTTTCTTATGCGCTGTCACAGCACGGCTCTTGCGCGCGGCGATTTCTTGTGATTGGCAGTAGATGGACAGCCCCCAACAACCGGCCACACTCTCATGGAAGGGCGGAGTCGACGGCACGCTGACGTTGATCGACCAGACGCAGCTCCCCCAAAAGTGCGTCGAGATCGAATGCGATCGCGTGGAGCAGGTTCACGAAGCAATTCGTCGGCTCAGCGTGCGAGGTGCGCCCGCGATCGGGGTGGCCGCCGCTTACGGTGTTGTGTTGGGCGTCCGCGAGTGCGCGGGAGCGGACCGAGGGAGTTTTGATCGGCGGCTTGACGAGGTGCTCGCGTATCTCGCAACGAGCCGGCCCACGGCCGTCAATTTATTCTGGGCGCTTAAGCGGATGCGCAGCCTCTGCGAACAAGCCTCCGGCGATTCAACCGACGATATGATCGAACGACTCTTGGCCGAGGCCCGATCGATCGAACGAGAAGATCGGGAAATGTGCACAGCGATCGGACGCGTTGGTGAGCCGTTGCTCAAGCAGGGGCAGGGCGTGTTAACGCACTGTAACGCCGGAGGGTTGGCGACGGCCGGTGACGGAACGGCGCTGTCGGTCATCTTTGCTGCCGCCTCGGCGGGCAAAACGCTCCAAGTTTACGCCGACGAAACCCGCCCGCTGCTTCAAGGAGCGCGACTCACAACGTGGGAACTCAAACAGCGAAACGTTCCCGTGACGCTCATCTGCGATTCGATGGCCGGTTGGGTGATGAAAGAGGACCGCGTGCAGACGGTCATTACCGGAGCCGACCGTATTGCCGCCAACGGAGATGCTGCCAACAAGATCGGTACATACTCGGTGGCACTGTTGGCGCAGGCCCACGGCATACCGTTTTACGTCGCCGCTCCGTCGAGTACGTTCGACCTGTCGCTCGAATCGGGCGAGCAGATTCCCATCGAATTGCGTGCGGCTGAGGAAATCACCGACAGTTTCGGACAACGAACGGCTCCCGACGACGTCGACGTGTATAACCCGGCTTTCGACGTAACACCCGCTGAGGCCATTACGGCGATCATTACCGAGCGAGGCCTGATTCAACCGGTGACGAAAGAGACCATTTCCGAGGTGCTCAGCCGATGAAGTTCGCCCTACTCGGTGACGATCCGGCAGCCATCGGCCTCGTCCGCGCGATCGCAACACATCCGGAACATCGGTTGATACGGTGCGCGTTGGTCGGCGCCCAGCTTGCTGAGGTTGTAAGGATCAGTCCTTCGGTTGTCGTGTGCGAGCGCTGGGACGAATTGTTGGTGAACGAAGATATCGACGCCGTGATTGTCGCCGGCAGTGCTCTGGTGGCCCTCGAGGGAGCGAAGCAACTGGCGGCTGCGGACAAGGCGCTCATTGTGCTGCCGCGTGCCGATCAGGGAGCCGCCTGGATCTACGAGTTGTCGCTGATCCACGACGACACACAGACACTGCTGTTTCCCGCCTTTGTCCACCGCGTTCATCCCGCCGTAAGCAAGGTCCGCGAGCTTATCAACAAGGGAGCGTGTGGCAGAATTCTCCGTCTGCAGATGGACCGCGAACTGCCGCCTCACGCGGCGGCTCGCGACTCGAATTTTCTATCGCGCGAGTGTGTTGAACGGGCCTTCCTGCCGGACGTCGACTTGTTGCGTTTTCTGGGCGGCGAATACGACCGAATCACGGCCCTCGATTCAATAGCATCCGACGACGCCATCTCGTTGTCGACTCGTGTTCTATCGGGTGATGACTTGCCCGACGCGTCGTGGTCGGTCAAGGCCACCGCCGACCCGCGATGGAAGGTTGATATCACGGGGGAAACGGCAACAGCCGTGCTCTCCGCCGACGCGAACGGTCGCCTCAAGCTTGAGGTCGACGGTGTCGATGCCGGTTCCGATGCTTGGACGACCGCCGATTGCGGTTCGCTGCTCTTAGCCCAGTTTGAGGACCTTGCCGACGACGAGCCGGCCGGTGAGCGGCGGATTGAGGATCGTGCGGTTGCTCGTTGGAGCGATCTGATTCGCGCGATCGAGTTTTGCGACGGCGCCGTCCGTTCGCTGCGCCGACGACGAACGATCGATCTCAATTTTGAAACGACGTCCGAACGCAATCTGTTCAAGACGCAAATGACGGCCATCGGCTGTGCTCTGCTGAGCCTAACGCTGTTCGCGGTCGTGTTCGTTCTCATGTTCGGGATCTTGTTCGATCCTCGAAAGACCGTCGAGCTGAGAGCGGAAAGGGCGGACTCGATCGTGAGTCAGGAAAGCTTTTCTGAAAACAGCCCCGAATTGACGGCGGCGGCAAATGCTCGGCTCAATGAAATCGCCGAACGAATGTCGGGTTCATCCTTCCCGGTGCTGGTCGAGAAAAGCCCAACAGGCGACAGCTCGCCGCTCGACATCGAGCGTCGCGAAACGGTTGTCCGCACGCTGAAGGATGCGAATGCACCCGATGCCGACGAGCGAACGACTCTCGCGCCAGTCGAAGGACGTCGCTTTCATCTGATCATGCTCGTTGCGCGGGTGATTGTCTTCGCGCCGCTGGTGGTTTTCTTGCTGATGCAGGCGCTGCTGATCATCACCCGCCCGTCGAAACCGAAGTGACCCGACGAATGAATGAATCACATCGCGCATCTCCGCTGGGTCGATGCCGCGCGGATCAGCGTCTGTTGCCTAGAACCCATCCTGAAACTCGGTTGTGGGCGAAATCGACACTTCAAAACAAGGGTGCTCTTGAGCCAACAGAGGGTTTCAGGACTACTTCTAATAGCATGATCGCCGCGAGCCAGTGCCCGGTATCGAATTTCGCATGCCGCTTCTACAGCCAACAACGCCCTACCTGATTCCAGTGGTCGAAGACCATTCGTGCCGGGGCACGTGTGTCTGTAGCGCCGCTTCGCACTGGTAGCGATGCCAGAATTGCTGCGAATAGGGCATCTGTGAGCGCATTCCCCATCCGGCAGCAACGCGGGATTGTGCGAGCACGTGCTTGTAGTTGTACGGACGAAAGGCGCCGAAACCACCGTAGGCCGGTATCTCTTGGAAGTATCCGTGCAACCACGGTGCATGATGATCAAACGGAAAAAGCTCGTCGGTCGCGCCGTATGTAATTCCCGCGGCCACGCCCGGTTGCCCATAGGTGGTGTTGCAAGTCGGGCAGTTGGCGCCAGAATACGCCTGTTGAGTCGGTACCGTCTGATCGACGTCGGCCGGGGCGGCTTGGAGTGTCACCGAAATCGCGAGAACCATTGCACTGCTGAACATGGCAGACATCCCTTTACTCTCGAACAAGCAACAACGCAAATGGGGAGCATCCCGCACACAGATGGCGCATCGGCCCGTGGACGATCGTCGAGGCCAACCGTCCGACGCGACGTCGCAGCCGGTACGAAGGTGGCCACAAGACTCGTATCGGCACAGCGAACGCCTGAGATTTCACCCACCTACCGAGATATCTGCATTCTCAGAGACCGTTTGAAACGACCGCAACCCGGCGGCGGATCGGCAGCTCGCCAAGTCGCTGTAAATCTCCCTTTATCCCACATGGGCGCGCTTCATTGCGTCTGTCCTGATAGTTTGGGACGGCTCGCGACATCGTCATGCGAGAGCGACGCAGCCATTCCCACCGCAAACTCGACCCATAGTATGTATTGATCCTAAATTCACTCGTTGCCGGAGGCATGATTCCAGACCCGTCCGCTTTTTTCGTTTCAATTCATTCGATCGAATTAACCGATACAAACAGAACTGTCAGCACGCAACAAACGGTCTGAAGAGGCTCTGCGCACTGCGATCGGTCGAGCAATGGCTCAACTCAACGGAGATGGTCGGCGATGCAATCGGTTCCGCTGCAACTCTTGCGACGGCACATTTTCGCCTTGGTGATTGCATGCCTGGTAGCGGATGTCTCGTGGGCTCAGAACGCGGGCGCTCCGCTTTCGATCCCACCGTCCGGGCCTCAGTTCGGCGGCCCGCCGCTTGAACCGATCCAGTTGCCTCAGACCGACATGCAAACCGTCCCGCCGTCCTATGCGAATAGCGTCGGCAGACCGCTCCCGCATCAAGTCGTGGCGATGCCCGGCGTGCAGGAAGAACTTCGCGTCGTCCGTCACCGCAGTCAACTTCTGGTCATGCGTCATCGGGTCACCGACTTCGCCATCGCCGATCAATCGGTCATCGACATTGTGCAGCATGCGCCCAGCGAGCTATCGGTTCTCGGTCTGTCGATCGGATCGACAACGTTGACGCTTTGGTTTGAGGGGAGCCGCGATCCGCTCATCTATCTCGTCAAGACGATTCACGATCCCGACCGGGAAGAACAACGGCGTGTCGACTACGGCAAACTCGAAAAGAAAATCAGCCTGCTGTTTCCCAACAGCAAGGTTCACCTGATTCCACTGTCTCGTAAGATAGTGGTGAAGGGTCAAGCCCACGACGCGGTAGAGGCCGCCAAGATCCTGAGAATTGTTCGCGACGAGGCCATCGATCAGCTCGGCGGGCTTACGGGCCCGCAGCCCGACGGCGGCGGCGTTAATTTCGCGGCCGGTACGCTTCCCTATGGCCGAGTCGGCGCCAACTTCACGGCGGACGATCTCTACTCGCAGTACATCGTGAACATGCTGGAAATTCCCGGCGAGTTCCAGGTGATGCTGCGCGTTCGGATCGCCGAGCTGAGCCGTTCCCAACTCCGGCAGATGGGAGTCAATTTCGACGTCATGTTTAACGGTAACCAGCAGGTCGGCACACTGCTGGGTGGAGTTCCTTCGACGTTATTCGGGATCTTCGAGAACGGAGAGATCAACGTGCTGTTGAACCTCTTAGCATCGAATGGGACGGCGAAGATTCTCTCCGAGCCTGTCATCACCACGCTCAGCGGCCGGCCGGCGAGCTTTCTTTCCGGCGGAGAGTTTGCCGTTCCCACCATCGTGGGAGTCGACGGTGTGCAGGGTCAACAGACAACGTTTCGCGGCTTCGGCACGTCGGTCAACGTCTTGCCAACCGTACTCGACAAGGATCTGATCCGAATGCAGATCACGCCCGAATTCAGCCAGATCAACAGCGCGAACTCGGTCGGCGGTATTCCCGGTCTCGACACGCGTCGTGCCAACGCGACTATCGAACTACGCGAAGGGCAGACGGTGGCCATCGCTGGGCTATTGGCACATCAGTCCAACACGGAAGTGACGCGGATTCCCGTCCTGGGCAGTATTCCGTTCATCGGGCCACGCCTGTTCGCCGCCAAGCGGGCGACGCAGGATCAGACAGAATTGCTGATCCTTGTGACTCCCGAACTCGTGAGGCCCATGGACGCCGAGGAAGTCCCGCCCGTTCCAGGACACGAGGTGACGCACCCCAACGACTGGGAGTTGTACCACGCGGCGATGACCGAAGGGGCGCCTGAGACGGACGTCTATCAACTCGCGCCGTACGGTCACGGAACCGGTTACGGGCAACATGTCGGTTACCACGCGATGCCGGCAGAAGCGCCGATGCAACATCATCCTCTGGTTCATAACAACGCCGCGGGTTACCCGGTACATCAGCTTCCTGCGGCTTCGGCCTCCCCACCGGCGGTTGCGCCTTCGAACTCGGGAATACCTTATCAGCCGAATCCCGCCGTCGGCCCCCATCGTTCGTACACGCCAAGGTCTCCACCCGCGCTACCCGAGGGGCAAAGGCAACGATTCGTGCCGCCGCTGCCAACGGATCGATCGGTCAAGCCGGCTCGATTCGAAAAACCCCAATCGGCATCGAAGACGCGCTTCGGCGGCCGAGTCACGTCGCTGCGAAAACGGCTGTTTGGACGCAAGCCGCCCGGCATTCCGTCGTCGACATACTCTGGTCCGGCGTTCCAAGCCGACCGCGTCGCGAGAGAGACCACAGCCGCACGATTCGAAAGCCGGAATTGATTCGAGATACCATGAGCGGAAACTGTTTGAGACGAATCGCGTTTTGCAGCGCCGCCTTGCTGTGCCTGGCAGGGACATCCGGCTGCGCGCGAATCTGGAATACGGGATACTCCTGCTGGCACTCGTTTCGCGCCCACTTCCATCACCGTTCGATGGCGATTCCCGACACGTATCCGCTTGGCAACGTCAATCGCGCGCACTACCACACGATGCAAGCCAACGCGGAGGCTTCCGACTTTATCATTCACCGCAATGAATTCGTCGGTAACACGGCCGAGCTCACTCCGTTCGGCAAGGACCACATTCTCGAAATCGCCGCCCGGACCGCGTCGACGCCGTTCCCGGTCATCATCGAGCGAACGGAGAACAACTCCGATCCCGAACGCGATGAACACCGCCGCATGATCGTTGTCCGCATCCTCACAGACCTCTGTGTTTCCGAGGCCGATGCGCGAACGTTCGTCGCCCCCGCTTACGGGCCGGGCATCAACTCGCGTGAAGGCGAGGTCATGTACTACCAATCTCGGCTCGGCAACTTCGGCGGTGGCGCCGGCTACGGTGCCAATGGAAACGCTGGTGGTGCAACCGGTGGATTCGGCGGCGGATACGGTGGCGCCGGCGCTGGCACATCGTTCTAGAAGCCGTCCTGAAACACGGTTGTGGGCGAAATCGACACTGGATAACAAGGCTACTCTTGAGCCAACAGAGGGTTTCAGGACTGCTTCGACATCGCGTTCAGCGAAACCTGCCCTGGCCGTGCGACGCGTGTCGATCTGGTGTATCGTAAATGCGGGCATTCTCATCGAAGTGGCCCACACGACAACACCATTGATCTTGCTTCAAGGAGTCGTCTGATGTTTCGCGCCGTGATGGCCTTTGGCCTAGCGATCTTGATGGCCGGCAATGCGTTGGCAGACGGCGAGCCGATTGACGGTTCGGAAAACGTGACGCGGGTCTTGTTGATTGGCCATGCTCCCGATCATCCGTTCGGCACGCACATGTATCTCCCCGAGTGCCGGCTCTTGGCGAGATGCCTCGAGCAGACGCCGGGTGTCGAGGCGATCGTTTCCGACCGCTGGCCCAAGGACCGGAAGACATTCGAGGGTGTCGATGCGGTCGTCGTGTATTCCAGCCCCGGCGGGAACCTGTTGTTGAAAGGCCCCGCCGAAAAACATGCCCAGCGGTTGCTGGGCGAGGGAGTCGGGCTTACCGCTGTGCATTGGGGCACGGGGGCGATCGGTGATGATCTCGGTCAGCGGTATCTCGATGTGCTGGGCGGCTGGTTCGACCTGAGCTTCGGTGGACTCGACGTGGGCCGATATCGGCTCACGAAGATCGCCTCCGATCATCCGATCTGCCGCGGCTGGCAGGAATACGATCTGCGCGACGAGATTTACCTGAAGACGAAACTTGTTCCCGCCGCGAAGCCGATACTCAAGGTCAACGTCAAGGGAACCGATCAGGTCGTGGCTTGGGTGTTCGATCGCCCCGACTCGAAATCGGGCCGCTCGTTCGGCATCACGCTGGGCCACTTCCACGACAACTTCGAAATCGAAGCGTTTCGTCGCGCGATCGTCAACGGCATCCTCTGGACGGCCCACCGCGACGTCCCGAAAACGGGCGCCCCGGTTCACGCCACGGCGGCCGATCTTGACATCGGTGAGCCGCCGGAGAAGAAATAGGCAAGGGCAAATCGCCGCGGCGAGTTGGAACCATTCCACCTAGAGCGCATTCGACATAAGTGTAGCGGGTTTTGGCGGCGTAGAGACGATATTCAAAGACCAAAAATCGTCCGTTAGCCGCCACACTTATCCCGAACGGGATCTAGCTGCTGGCAACGGCTTCGTGCTCGGCCCAGTCTTGTAGCGAGCGGACGCTGAGGGTGGGGTTGGCGGCGGAGGCCTTGAGGGCTTCGACGACCGCGAAGCAGCCGGGCATCGTCGTCACGCAGGGCACGCCGTGAGTGACCGCTGCGGCGCGAATGCGGCCTTCGTCGGTGCGCGTTCCCTTGCCGCTGGGCGTGTTGAAAATGAATTGGATGTCGCCGTTGGTCATGTAGTCGATCAGGTTGGGCCGGCCTTCCTGAAGTTTCTTGACGGTTTCGACTTCGAGGCCCGCTTCGCGAAAGACACGCGCGGTTCCGGCCGTGCTGACGATCTTGAAACCTAGCTCGCTCAGTTGGCGGGCCGGCTCGACCATTTTCTGTTTGTGGCGGGGGGCCATGCTGATGAAGACGGTTCCCTCGCTGGGCAATTTGTTGCCGCCGGCGATTTGACTTTTCGCGAAGGCCACGGGAAACGATTCGTCGATGCCCATCACTTCGCCCGTCGAGCGCATTTCAGGGCCAAGAATGATGTCGACGCCTGAGAACCGTGAGAAGGGGAACACACTTTCCTTGACCGATGTGTGCGCGGGCCAAATCTCTTCGGTCACGCCTTGGTCCTTCAGACTGACACCGACCATCACCTTGGCAGCCAATTTCGCCAGCGGGCGGACGGTCGCCTTGGAGACGAACGGCGATGTGCGGCTCGCGCGGGGGTTCACTTCCAGCACGTAAACGGTGTGAGTGCCGTCGACGAGCTTGACCGCGAACTGGATGTTCATCAACCCGCGGACCTTGAGTTCACGAGCGAGGCTGTACGTGGCCTGCTTGATTTCGTCGATGACGTCTTGCGGCAGCGAATGCGGCGGCAGCACGCTGGCCGAATCGCCCGAATGCACGCCCGCTTCTTCGATGTGCTCCATGACGCCACCGATGATCGTCCGTTCGCCGTCGGAAACGGCGTCAACGTCGATCTCGATCGCGTCTTCTAAGAACATGTCGATCAAGACCGGCTTGTCAGGGCTGGCTTCGACGGCTTCGTTCATGTAACGAACGATCGATTCTTCGTCGTAACAGATTTCCATTGCCCGGCCCCCCAGCACATAACTGGGACGAACGAGAACGGGGTAGCCGATTTTCGTCGCGACTTGCCGGGCACCTTCGACGTCGACGGCGATACCGTTTTTCGGTTGACGCAAGCCCGTCTTCTGCAGAATCGTTTGGAAGCGTTCGCGGTCTTCGGCGGCGTCGATCATGTCGGGGCTGGTCCCGATGATGTTCACACCGGCCGCTTCGAGCGCGCGAGCGAGGTTGAGCGGCGTCTGGCCTCCGAACTGAACAATCACACCGTCCGGCTCGAGCCGATCGCAGATGTTGAGCACATCTTCGGTGGTCAGAGGTTCGAAGAACAACAGGTCGGACGTGTCGTAGTCGGTCGAAACCGTTTCCGGATTCGAGTTGACCATGATACTCTCGATTCCCAATTCCCGTAGCGCATACGAAGCATGACAGCAGCAATAGTCGAATTCGATTCCCTGGCCGATACGGTTGGGTCCGCCGCCGAGAATCATGACGCGCTCTTGGCCCGGCTTACGAGCGGGGGTCTCGTCTTCGGTTTCATAGCAGGAATAGTAATAAGGCGTGTAGGCCTCGAACTCGGCGGCACAAGTGTCGACTTGTTTAAATGTGGCGACGACACCAAGTTCCTTGCGGCGGGCGCGAACTTCCATTTCCGTCGCGTGAAACCAGAACGACAATTGCCGGTCGGAAAAGCCGTTACGTTTCGCGCGTCGCATCAGCGGTTCGTCGACGTCGGCCAGCCTCGAGACCGAACGGATTTCGTTTTCGAGTTCGACCAATTGCTCGATCTGATCGAGAAACCAAACGTCGATCTCGGTGAGATCATGAATTTCGTCGGCCGTCATTCCCGCCTGGAACGCGTAGCGAATATGGAAAATGCGCTCTTCGTTGGGATGCGAAAGCTTGCGTTTGATTTCGTCGAGGGACGGTCCCTGACTCGCGTCCCAGAGATCCTTGGGCCCGCCTCCGAGGCCGAAGTGCCCGATCTCCAGGCCCCTGAGCGCCTTTTGCAGCGACTCCTTGAATGTCCGGCCGATGGCCATCGTTTCGCCGACCGACTTCATCTGTACGGTGAGCAGCGGATCGGCGTCGGGGAACTTTTCGAACGTCCAGCGAGGAATTTTCGTGACCACGTAGTCAATCGTCGGCTCGAAACAGGCGTATGTCTCGCGAGTAATGTCGTTGCGGATTTCATCGAGCCGAAACCCGACCGCCAGCTTCGCGGCAATTTTTGCGATGGGGAAGCCAGTTGCTTTGGATGCCAGCGCGCTGGAGCGGCTCACGCGGGGGTTCATCTCGATAATGACCATCCGACCGGTATCGGGGTCGATGGCAAATTGCACGTTCGAGCCGCCCGTTTCGACGCCAATTTCGCGGATGCAGGCGATCGTGGCGTCGCGCATCCGTTGATATTCTTTGTCGGTCAGCGTTTGGGCGGGTGCGACCGTGATTGAATCGCCCGTATGCACGCCCATCGGGTCCAAGTTCTCGATCGAGCAGATGATGACGACGTTGTCGGAGATGTCGCGCATCACCTCCATCTCGTACTCTTTCCAGCCGATGATCGATTCTTCCAGCAGTACCTCCTTGACTGGGGAAAGCGACAGACCGTTGCGAACCTTCTCGTCGAATTCCTCGCGGTTGTAGGCGATTCCCCCGCCGGTGCCGCCGAGCGTGAAACTCGGACGGATGATGATCGGCAGGCCGATTTCATCGACTGCTTCCCGGGCCTGTTGCATGTCGCGGACGACGTGGCTGTTCGGCACGCTCAGCCCGATCTTGATCATCGCCTGTTTGAACAGCTCGCGTTCTTCTGCTTTGGCGATGACCTCTTCATTGGCGCCGATGAGTTCGACACCATGTTTTTCGAGAATGCCGCGCCGCGCGAGTTCCATCGCCGTGTTCAGGCCCGTCTGGCCGCCGAGTGTCGGCAGCAGCGCGTCGGGTTTCTCGCGTTCGATGATCTTCTCGACGTATTCGCACGTGATCGGTTCGACGTACGTGCGGTCGGCCGTGTTCGGGTCGGTCATGATGGTCGCCGGGTTCGAATTGACCAACACAACCTCGTAGTTCTCGTCGCGCAGAGCCTGACAAGCCTGCGTTCCCGAGTAGTCGAACTCGCATGCTTGACCGATTACGATTGGACCGGAACCGATGATCAAAATCTTGTGGATATCGTCTCGACGTGGCACGGGGGTGGGTACTTCCTGCACACCAGGAGCCCGGCCGGCGGAGATCGCCTGCCGTGGACGGCCCAAAGTGCGGCGCGGGCGCGCAAATTTCTACAACCGTACCATGCTGGCAAGGATTATCAAGACACAGCGACGCACCGCTCGCCCGGAAAATGGCTCACCTCCAAAATCGGCGACGACACCGGCGCACAGACGTTTCAACCGGCCGTTTTCTCGGCTCTGCACGGCGGGTCAACTGGCAACATGTCGGTCTCAGCAAACTTGTGCCCGTTCCGAGCAGCATCAGGGTAAAAGGAGCGCCAACGTTGGCCAAACAGGCTTCTTGACAGGCTGCGCCCAAAGCCCTACCTTCGATTCCGGCGCGACGCCGCAAGGATCTCAACGATTCGCCCGTTCGAGCACGTTCGTCGGCGTCTTGTGTGAATCACACTGGCGGACGAACCGCCAGTGGCACCCCTTGTTTTTGCTCGCAAGTTCGTTCTGCTCATGAATTGAGCCGCGTCGTTTCGAGAAAGCTCTTCGGACCTGCCCGTCCTTGACGACCGGTCCACGACACACCCTGAAGGGACATCTGGCGGAATGAGAAAGAACCCCGTAAAAGCCGCTCTCAAGGCCGGTCAACCTCAAGTGGGCACATGGCTTTCGTTCGGAGACATGTTTGCGACACGTTTGATGGCCCGCGTCGGCTTTCCCTGGCTGACGGTCGACATGGAACACTCGCCCATCGATTGGGGTCAAGCCGCCCTGTTGTTCGGCGCCATTGCCGACGCCGGATGCGTGCCGCTGGCACGAATTCCTCGCGGAGACCATGACCACATCAAGCGCGTGCTCGACTCGGGGGCGCACGGCATCGTGGTGCCGATGGTCGATACGGTCGAGCAGGCCAAGGCGGCCATCGCGGCCACCAAGTATCCTCCGACGGGCGACCGATCGGTTGGCGGGGGGCTGCATGCGCTCAACTTCGATGCCACGGCTGGCGAGTACTTTCAACACGCGAACGACGAGATACTGGTCGTGTTGCAGACGGAATCACCCCAGGGCGTCGAGAACGCCGAAGCGATCTACTCGTTGCCCGGCGTCGACGCCATCTTCGTGGGTCCGAACGATCTCAAGTTCCAGATGCGGGGTCCGGACGGCAACGATCCCAGCCCCGAGGAACACGAAGCGATGCTACAACGTGTGTTGGCGGCCGGGAAGAAGACGGGAACGCCGGTCGGACTGCACGTGCAAAGCACGGAGATGGTCGAGAAGCGAATCGCCGAAGGCTGGCGATTCATCGCCATCGCCAGCGAGCTGAAAATGATGGTCAGCGAAGCGCAACGAATCGTCGGCTCGCTCAACCTCACCGAGCAGACGGCCGACCTGGCCCGATACTAGGAGCGGGCTCCAAACCCTCTAAGGGGCGGCGCGTGCCCTTGAATTGTGTCGCCGAAACGTACGACAACCGGGTGTTGGGACGCCTTCCGAACAACAGCCGTCCATTCGCCGACCGGAACGGTGCGACATTGTTACATCTTGCGCCGTAGCCGAACTGCGCAGGCTTTGTATGAGGGTTGCTTGGATTCCGGATCGAAGACCGCATCCGTCAACTGATTTGTGTGGTCGTAGTGCATGGGAATGAACACCTGCCCCGGCTTGACGGTATGCGTGATGAACGCCTTGGCTTTGATGCGGCCCCGCTGCGATTCGACGCTGATCCACTCGTTGGGTTGGACGGCGTAGCGGCGAGCGTCGGCCGGGTTGATTTCCACATACGTATTTTCGGAATAGAGCTTTCGCAATACGGCCGACTGTTTCGTACGCGTCTGTGTATGCCACTGCGCGACGCTGCCCCGTCCCGTCAACAGCAGTAGCGGATAACGTTCGTTGGGCGGCTCGGACAACGGCCGCGGCTGCCCGAACACGAACCGTGCTCGTCCGTCGGAATGATAGAAACCACCATCGGCGAACAGTCTGCGTTCCATGGCGTCGTCGCCGCCGGCTTCCGGGTAAGGCCACTGGATGCCCGAGGCCTCGTCGATCGCTTCGTAACCATCGATACCGCTGAAATCGCAGGGCTGGCCCTTCGAGAGATGTTTGAGGATCTCGAACACGGCCTGGGGTGACTTCCATTCTTTGAACATCTCGCCGCAGCCCCAATAGTGGGCAACCAGCTTGAAGATCGCGAAGTCGGCGAGCGCTTCGCCGGGGGCGTGGGCCACTTTTTTCAGCACGCCGAATCGCCGCTCGGAGTTGATGAACGTGCCCTCCTTCTCGCCCCAACCGGCGGCCGGCAAAACGAGATCGGCGATGCGGGCCGTCTCGGTGTTGTGATACATGTCCTGGACGACAAGAAAATCCAGCCTGTCGATCACATCGTGAAAATGACTCTGGTTGATCCAGGAATGAGCCGGGTTGGTGGCGATGACCCACAGCCCGCGGATTTTGCCTTTGAGAATCTCCTCGATGACTTCGTTGTAGGCCCAACTGTTCTCGCTCGGAATTCGCTCCGCATCGATGTCAAGAATCTCGGCCACACAGTTGCGGTGGTCATCGTCGAGAAAGTCGCGACCGCCAAACAAATTGGTTGTGTTGCTGAACAACCTCGAACCCATCGCGTTGGCCTGCCCGGTGATCGAATTCGCGCCGGTTCCCGGCCGGCCCATGTTGCCCGTCATGAGAGCCAAGTTGATCAGGCTCTGAGCGGTTCGCACGCCTTGATGACTCTGATTAACACCCATCGTCCACCAGAACGAGACGCGGCGGCCGTTGTGAATCGTCTCTGCGAGTTTTTGGAACTCTTCGGCGCTGAGGCCCGTTTCGCGGCAGGCGCGCTGGGGAGTGAACTCGGCAACATGCTCGGCAAACTCTTCGAAACCATTCGTATGGTTCTCTACGTAGTCGGTGTCGATCCAGCCTTTTTGAATCAGAGTCTGCGCGAGACCGTAGAACAACGTCAGATCGGACTTTGGCCGGGTGGCCAGATGTTGGCTGGCCTGCATGGCCGTTTCGGTTGTTCGCGGGTCAACGACGATGATTTCCGGCTTGTGCGGATTGCGCATGATTCGTTCCCACATGATGGGATGCGCGATGCACAGGTTTGAACCGACGAGCACGATGACGTCGGATTGCTCGAAGTCGGCGTACGTGTACGGAGGGGCGTCGAACCCGAACGATTGTTTGTAGGCGACCGCCGCACTGGCCATGCACTGGCGGGTGTTGCCGTCACCGTGCAGCACGCCCATACCAAATTTCGTTAATGCGCCCAGCAGGGCCATTTCTTCGGTCGGAATTTGTCCCGTGCTGAGAAAGGCGACCGAGTCGTTGCCGTGCTGGCGCTGAATCGTTTTGAAACGACCGACAAAGGTTTCGAGGGCCGTCTCCCAGCCGACCGGCTCGAATCGACCCGCCGCGTTCTTGATTACCGGTCGCGTCGCGCGGTCGGGCGAATTGAGAACTTCGAGCGACTCCCAACCCTTGGGACACGCTTGCCCGAGGTTCACCGGATGTCCGACCGCCGGCGTCAGGTTCACGGCCTTGCCCTGTTGCATGTGGACGTTCAACTGGCAACCGGTCGAACAAAATCCACACACCGTCGGCACGGTCGCGTCGGGTGTCTGCGCTTCAGGCACCAGTCCCAACCCGAGGCCACCCGGTGCCAACGAGAGTTCCCGCGAATACGCACCGTCACGGTTGTGCAACAACGATCGCGCGGCGGTGGCGAGTGTTGTTGATGAGCCTTCGGGCTCTGGCGAACGTAGAACTTTTTGATCGGTCGTCATTGTGCTTTCGTTTGTTTCGTCCAGTAACTTTCTCGACAAGCCCGCAAGCCGCGATGTCACCGTCAGGGAGAAAGCCGGCCCGGCATCTTCGCTCGGACGACGGCCGTGAAGAACAAGTATCGTTCCAAAGTCTCACCTGCGAGACAGGCGACGAACACCGCTGTTGCGATAAGCATCGGTAGAACCGATGACGGCTCGGCGGCGGCTTTCTGCCAATCGGTGATGATGAGCGTGCCCGGCAACCAGATTCCGCCCAGCAGTCCACAGCCAAAGCGGGCCAGCGTCGGATTGGCGAGCTCACCGACCATCAACATCGCCGAACGTTTGAGCGGTGTGTTTCTTCGATCGCGGAGATGGCGAAAGTCGGCACATTCGATCGCGAGTTTTCCGGCTGCGATGACGACCAGACATTTGCACAGATCGATACCAAAGTCAGACATCATCTGCGCCATGCTCAATCGGGCCGACCAGACAGCCGCGATAACCGACGTCAGCAACACTGTTGCCAATCCCATAATCAACGTCGTACTTACGAACCGAAACGCCGTGCGCGGGCCACTCCAGAACACTCGCCGCGTGCATTGATAGATCATCACCGAACACACGATTCCCAAGAGCCCCGTCACAACAACCGCAACCTCCAAGACGGCCGGCAACACATCTTGCGTCTCGGGCATCCGCGTCGACTGACCGGCCGTGATGACAGAAGCAACCGTCAACGGAAAAAACAGACCGAACGCAACGATCTCGCGGCTCAGCCAAGAATGCCTGAGCCCAATCACAGCCCGGAAGGCGTAAGCCGGTCTTCCCAAATGGAACGTGCTGGCCCCCAGCGCTAGCGCACCGAACAGCACAGCGACGAATGAATGCGCGGGCCCCACCGCTTCGATCATCTGATACCCGGCAAGCCGCGTAAAAACGTAGTCAACCAGGAACGCCCCACAGGCCAATTGCGTGAGCACGAGCATGATCACGAGCGGCCAATGGGCGTGCTCGGGTTGGACCGAGTAGTAGTCGGCCGGCAGCAGGTTGCGCGGCAAGGGCGTGTTGGTTTTGTAGGTCGTTGTCGGCAGTGTGTATTGTGGGTCATGTGCGCCGGGGACGAATTGACTTGTCTCGCTCTCAGCGATCACGCGCTCTTTGTCGACGAGAGTGATGCGGATTGCTTCGTGCGGGCAGGCTTGAACACAGGCGGGGGCTTCGCCCGCCGTGAGCCGATCGGCACACATATCGCATTTGCGGACGATCCCCTTGCCGTGATGATATTTCGGCGCCTCGTAGGGGCAGGCCAACGTGCAATACTGACAGCCGAAGCATTGGTCGTCGAGATGTTTGACGATTCCCGTGACAGGGTCCTTTTCGTATGCGTCGACGGGGCAGGCGGTCACACAAGGTGGATCGAGGCAATGATGGCAGGATGATGTGACGTGCTGCAGCACCGGTGCATCATCGGTTCCACCGTGAAGCAAGCCGACGTCACGCCACGTTTCGGCGTCATCCAACCCGTTGAGCGAATGACAAGCCGTCACGCACGACTTGCAGCCCGAACACAAATCGAGGTCGACCTCGAAAGCGTACTGTTGGCCCTGCCCGGGCGGCGTTGCCGGCAGCAGAGCCTTGTACCGCTGTGTCGAATCGGGCATACCTCCTGCTTCGTGCGTGTCGGCAAAACGCTCGACGGCTGAAAGCTGCTGTTGCCCGCGCAGGTAGTCGTCGATGGGCGATGGTTCAATTTGCTCTCGAACCATGTCCACCAACGCGGCGTCGGATTGGCAAGAACGCGCCTTGCTCAGGCAGGCTGCATTGAGAGTGTCTGACATTGTGTTCCGCTACAGAATTTCTCGGTCGCCAACTGTTCGTGCAACACGTCTTCGGGTGGAAGTTCAAGATAGACGTCTTCACCCTGGACCTTCACCGGGAAGATGCGAACGGTGTAGTCGTCGTCGGACGTGCACTGGCCCGATTCGAGCGAGAACGTCTTTTTGTGCAGCGGGCAGGCCACCTTGGGCACACCATCCGAGTCACCGACGATGCCCCGCGACAAAACGAACGACTTCTTGTGAGGGCACATGTTCTGGCAGGCGTACCACTCATCTCCCGATGCGAATCGATACACGGCCACTTGCGATTTGCCGTGCTTGATGCAAGCCCCCGCACCGATTGGAAAATCGTCGACTTGACCGACGCGGACCCACTCGGCACCCGCTTCGTCGGCCTGCGGGCGACTTTCGTCCAACGTCCTCCCGTCGGGCAGCGTCAGCTCACCCAGCGAGACCACGTCGGCCGGCCAGTCGGCGGGATGTTGTTGGTCGCGTTCGGAAACAAACTCAATACACGACTCGGTTTCGTCGGTGTTGACAAACTGCCGAAACAGCCGGCGTTTCTTCGGGTCGTCGAGTACGTCTTTCCATTCGCAGCGGTACGAATCAACGAGGAACTGCATTTGCTCTTCGAGCGCGTCGGCAATCTTGAGCCGGTCGTGAATGACCACCTCACGGAGCCGTTCGATACCTCCCGGCATTTTGCTCAGCCAGACCGACGTACGCGTCAATTTGTCGGAGGTCTGGATGTAATACATCAAGAAACGATCGATGTAGCGAATGCACGTTTCTTCGTCGAGGTCGGCCGCCAGCAGGTCGGCATGTCTCGGCTTCGCGCCGCCGTTACCGCAGACATACAAGTTGTAGCCCTGTTCGGCGGCGATCAGCCCGAAGTCTTTGCTTTGGGCTTCGGCACATTCCCGCACGCAGCCCGAGACGGCGGCCTTGATTTTGTGTGGTGCTCGAACGCCGCGGTATCGCTGTTCGAGACGGATCGCCAAGCCGACCGAATCACCCACGCCGTAACGGCACCACGTGGTTCCCACACAGCTCTTGACGGTTCGCAATGCCTTGCCATAGGCGTGACCGCTTTCGAAGCCGGCTTCGACCAGTTCCTCCCAGATGTCGGGCAGGTCGTGCACGGCGGCACCGAACAGATCGACGCGCTGCGCGCCGGTGACCTTTGTGTACAAGCCGAACCGCTGTGCGACCTCGCCCAGCGTGATCAGCTTCTGCGGAGTGATTTCGCCACCGGGAACCCGCGGGATGACCGAATAGACGCCCCCGCGCTGGATGTTCGCCAGAAAACGGTCGTTCGTATCCTGTAGCGGAGCGTGATCCAAGATAGGCTCGTTGAACAGGCTCGCCAGAATCGATGCGACCGCCGGTTTACAGATCTCGCAGCCGCGACCTGTTCCGCAGGCCTCCACTACTTCCTCGAATGTCTTGAGCTGCCGGACCTTGATGATCTCGAAAAGTTCCTGCCGGGTGTAGGTGAAGTGTTCGCACAGATTGTTGTCGATCGACTTGCCGGCCGCCTTGAGCGACGCCTTGAGCAGATCGGTGACGAGTGGCACGCAGCCGCCGCAGCCGGCTCCCGCCTTCGTACACGCCGTGACTTCGCCGACGGTCGTCAGTTGCTGGTCGCGAACGGCGGTGCAGATGTCGGATTTGAGAACGTTATTGCACGAGCAAATCTGAGCCGCGTCGTCCAAGTCGGCCACCGACCCGGCCGACGCACCGCTCTGTTTGCCCCGCAACAGTTCCGAGGGATCGACGGTCAGCGGCTGATCGCTTTTGGATAGCATGAGCAAGCGACCGTACGACGAGGCATCGCCGACCAGAATGCCACCGAGCAACTTTGAGCCGTCCGGGTTGAATAGCAACTTCTGATAGGTTCCTCGGAATGAGTCTGTAAACGTGACGCTTTGGGTCTCGTTCTCATCCACCTCGATGTTACCAAAACTGGCGACGTCGACGCCCATCAACTTGAGCTTCGTCGACATGTCGCTGCCAGTGAAGCTCCGCTGTTCGCCGATCAAGTTGGCAGCCACGATCTCGGCCATCTGGTAGCCGGGAGAGACCAAGCCGTAGATGGTGCTGCCATGCAGGGCGACCTCGCCGATGGCGTAGATGTCCGGGGCGGATGTCTTTAAGCCGTCGTCGACGACGACGCCTCCCCGCGGACCGACCTCGATACCGCACTCGCGCGCCAGATCGTCTCGCGGACGAATTCCCGCTGAGACGATGATCATTTCGACATCCAATTGGCTGCCATCCGAGAACGTCATGCCGTCGACGGCTCCGTTGCCCAGCACCTCTTCGGTTGCCTTGTTGAGGTGAACGTGTACGCCCAACTGTTCGATTTTGCTGACCAACATCTGCGAGCCGGCTTCGTCGAGTTGGCGTGGCATTAGACGCGGCGCGAATTCGACGACGTGTGTTTCGAGTCCCAGGTCGAGAGCCGCCTTGGCCGCCTCCAATCCTAGTAATCCGCCGCCGATCACAGCCGCTCGCCGTACCTTGGGGGCGTAGGCGATGATCCGCTCGAGGTCTTCGATCGTCCGGTAAACGAACACGCCCAGCTTCTTGATGCCCGGAACGGGCGGCACGAAGGGATACGAACCGGTCGCCAGCACGGCGACGTCGTATGCGATCGACGTGCCTTTTTCCGACCGGACGATGTGTTTTTTCTGATCGATGGCTGAGACGCGGTCACCGATGTGCAGGTCAATGGAGTTTTGCCGATACCACTCCCTGTTCGCCAACATGAGCCGCTGCGCGTCGCGATGCGCGAAGAACTGAGTCAGCCCGACGCGGTCGTAGGCAGCGCGGGCCTCTTCGCAAAACGTAACGAGCCGATAGTTTCGGTCGGCGTCGAACTCGACGAGCTTTTCGCAGAACCGGTGACCGACCATACCGTTGCCGATAACGACGACCGTTTTTTGCCGGGGAACCCCGCCGTTTGTGTCGAGCGAATTCTTTTTCATCAGCCTGTTGCACCTGCCAATTCGAGTTCAGCGCGAGAGTCCAAAGCGGCTTCCAACGCCACCTTCGCTTCGGTTTCCGCTTCGGTCGAAAAGCGAACGACAAACACGAGAAAGGCACTCGCCGAGACGCCGAGACCGAGGATGAACAGGGCGGTGGGCCACGGGAGATCACTTTTAAACAAGAACCCGGCCGCGACAGCCCCCGCGTTTCCACCGGCACCGACGATCCCCGACACCGGGCCGAGCGCCTTTTTGTTGACGAACGGTACGACCGAAAACGTCGCACCTTCGGACATTTGCACGAACAGGCTAAAGACGATCAGCGCCGGTACGGCGAGCACGAGCACTGTCATCTGCGAGAACAGCATCAGCGCGAGCCCTTCGCAGAACATCGCGATGAACAACCATTTGGCGCGGCCTTTCAAACCCCACCGTTCGCCGAACCGGTCACCGATGGCACCGCCGAGCGTGCGGGCGAAGATGTTCATCAATCCGAACAGGCCGGCGATCAGCCCGGCTGTCTTGACGGCCTGCATTGTTTCCATTTCCTCGAAGGAGTCGAAGTAATCGATGAAGTACAACGCAGCCACGTTGTTGATTGTCAGCTCGATGCCGAAGCACGCACCATAAATGACGAATAGCGCCCACACGCGGCGGTCGCGGCAAGCGGCCGCGAACGACCCGTTGACTGATTGCTTTGAGGGAAGCTTTCCGGCGGCACGGAGAGCGTTGTAGTTTCCTTGGGGGGCATCTTGCGTGAGAAAGTAATACGCGATTCCGGTCAAAGCGCAGGCGATGCCGGCGGCGACCATCGACGCCCGCCAACCCCAATACTCGCTCAGTCCGCAGACGCCGACGAACAGGGCGAACAAGAGCGGCATGACCATCTGCGTCACTCCGCCGCCGAGATTGCCCCAACCCGCTGTTGTGGCATTCGCCGTGCCGACACAATTCGGGGCGAACATGACCGAGGTGTGATACTGCGTGATGACGAATGACGCACCGATCATTCCGATCAGTACACGAAACAGTAGGAACGTCTCAAAATTCTGGGCGAAGCCGATTCCCATCACGGGCAACGACCCGACGAGTAGCAGCCAGGTGTAGGCCAGGCGAGGCCCCACGCGATCGCACAGCCAGCCGACAAACAGCCGCGCCACAACGGTCAAGGCCACAGATCCGATAATGCACCAGCCAACCTGCGACTGCGAAAGCGACATCTCTTCGCGCACGACCCTCATCAGCGGTGCGATGCCAAACCAGGCGAAGAAGCACAAGAAAAAGGCAAACCAAGACATGTGGAACGCGCGCATTTGCGGCGTCGTGATGTTGAACAGTCGAATTCGCGTGGCTTTGTTGCGTGGTTCCATCGATGTACGGGGCCTATCAAAAACTCGCCACCGTTTTCGGTGCGCATTTTTCTATTGAAAACGTCTTGGATGAGCGCAGATGGACCGTAGAGACCGGGCGAAACCTCATCCAGTTCAGAAGGCCGGCGCGGGCCGTGGTGTTTTCTGTTTCCTTCTCCCCCTGGGAGAAGGTTAGGATAAGGGTTCGAAAAAAATGCCGAACTCCCCTCACCCCGGCCCTCTCCCGAGGGAGAGGGAGCAGAGGCGCCGATTCGAAGTCATGTGATCAGCGCGGGGCGGCGGGAGGCGCTCGTCCGGTCAACTCGTCACGAGGCAGCATCGGTGAGATCGACGGGAACGCAGTGTCGATGCCGGCGGAGAAATCGAGACCATTAGCACGAAGCGCAGCGGAATGGCCGCCGCCGTAGAAGACCCGAATCTGGAACATAGCCATCTCGATTACGTTGTTGCACGAGGCTATTTCCCAAGCGTCTCCGGGAGCGCATCCGTGTATGTCCTGGGGGCAAGCACTGTTCGTTCGCCTTTTGCCGTTCTTGGCGCGAACGATGATTCTCCCGGACGACATATGCAACAGGCGTGCCAAAGCGAGTTGTTGTGCGCGAACATGACTCGGTCGGCGCGCGTTCGACCCGCGTACGTCGCCATATAGCAACCTGATCGATGCGGATTTGGGTATCGAAGAGAAGCAGGGTTGGGCAAAGATCTGCCTTGCGAAAGTGCGTTGTTGCCCAAACCCTAGGCGAACGAACCTCGCAAAAACGATCCCGTAGTGCAGTGTGAGATCGGTCACGAAACGGCGAAGAAGCAGTGCCCGATCGGAGTATGACCGAGGCGGTCAACTCGCGCACGTGTCGCCTGTCGTCAAGGGCCGCTGCACCGAAGGCGCTGCTCAACGATCCGGGATATGCGTTTGCTTGAGAACGCGGTCTGCTTGTTCTTGGTTGAACTCGGCGAGCTTCTTCCGCAGTTCGGGGCGGCTATTGGCGAGAATCCGCACGGTCAACAGCGCAGCGTTCTTCGCGCCGGACGAACCGATGCCCATCGTGCCGACGGGCACACCGCCGGGCATCTGGGCCATCGAGAGCAACGAGTCGAGGCCCATCAAGGCGGCGCTTTTGACGGGAACGCCCAGCACGGGAAGGTCGGTGCAGGCTGCCACGACACCGGGCAAGTGAGCGGCGCCGCCGGCTCCGGCGATGATCACCTCGACGCCCCGCTCTGCGGCGGTCCGCGCGTACTCACTGGTCAACTCGGGAGTTCGGTGGGCCGACATGGCGCGGCATTCGTGGGGCACGGAAAACTTTTCAAAGATGTCCGCGGCGGGCTTCATCGTTTCCCAGTCGGACGTACTACCCATGATGATGCCCACCAACGGCGTCTCGCTATCAGCCATAATTCTTCACCTCTCCCGTTCCGCAGATTAGAAATGGTCCCAAAACCCTCTGACGGGCTTCGCGTGCCCTTTGTTTGTCTTGTCAAGTATTACGACAATCAGGTTTTGGGACAGCTTTCAATAGAAACTCGACACGCTGACTTTCGCAAACGTTATCGTAGCGGCTCACGGATTTCCAGCCTGCCGGGATCGAGCTCGAAGCTCCCGCGACTTGAGGCGACCGTCTACGTTCATTGTCCAGAGCGTTTACGGTACAACTCGTGAGTTCGTTGGCGAATGGCGAGGTCATGGGTACACTGTAAGCGGTCCTGAAACCCTCTGTTGGCTCGAAAGCATCCTTTTTTTCGAGTGTCATTCCTGCCCACAACCGGGTTTCAGGATGGGTTCTAGACGCAACCCGTCTGAGGAACTGTTGAACGTCCATCCGGGAAGATATTGCCATGAAACAAAAGCGAACGCGTGCGGTGGCGTGCCTGACTATGGCATTGGTGATTGGTGTGACGGGGTTAGCCGACGGCTGGTTTGTGCCGACCGAAACGACCATCACCGAACTCTCTCCGGGGGTCTTCTTTCGCAAGACAGAGACCGAGCCGACCTTCATTGGGTGCAACCAAGGTTGGGTCGTGTTCAAAGACTTCGTGCTGGTCATCGACGCGAACTTCCCCAACCAAGCCGAGAAGATCATCAAGATCATCCGAAAAACGACCGACAAGCCGATTCGCTACGTATTTGATACGCACTACCACGGCGACCACGCCGACGGCAACGGCGTCTACGAGAAGATCGGCGCGGTGACCGTCGCTTCGGAGAATAGCCGCGCGCTGTTTGATACCAAGGGCATCGCCGGGTTCGAGGAATCGCAGAAGTCGAAGCCCGATGAGTACGGTGCGTTGGACTACGCCAAACCCTCGCTGTATTTTCCGCGCAAGTTGATCATCGACGACGGGACGCAGCGGGTCGAGCTCATACATTTCGGGCATGCTCATACCGCCGGTGATGCCGTCGCCTGGCTGCCGAAACAGCGTATCCTATTTTCCGGTGATGCCTGCGTGAACGGCGCGTTCAACTACACGGGCGACAGCGACACCGAAAGCTGGATCGGCGTGTTGACCGAAATGCAAGAGCTGCCGATCAAAACGATGGCTCCCGGGCACGGAGAACTCGCCGACAAAACGCTCATTCAAACGCAGAAACGTTACTTCGTCGAACTGCGTCAGCTCATTCAGCGGGCCATCGATCGGGGCCGATCGCTCGAAGAGATCAAAAGCGAGATTGCGTTGCCGTTTTACAAAGACTGGACGGGCATCGACGTGAAAGAGCGCGTCGAAAACATCGAACACGTCTACTCGGAACTGATGAGCCGCTGACGGATGCTCTGTTGCGGTGCTGCTAGAATCAGCCCTGAAACCATCTGTTGGCTCAAGAGAACCCTTGTTTTCAAGTAATTATTTTGCCCACGATCGGATTCCAGGATGCGTTCTAGAGCGCATTCGACATAAGTGTAGCGGATTCTGGCGGCGTAGAGACGATATTCGAAGGCCAAAAACCGTCCGACAGCCGCCACAGTTATCCCGAACGGGATCTAGTCGAAAACCTGCTGCGTAGTCGCTCCCGGCCGGCCTCGGTGAAATTCTCTCAAGACGAGCCTCCATGAAAACGCTCGAACTGGATTCGATCGACATCACGCTGGTTGTCGTCTATCTCGTGGCCGTGGCAGGGCTGGGCTTGTGGCTGAGCCGAGGCGTTAAGAGCGGCAAGGATCTGTTTCTCGGCGGTCGAAACCTGCCATGGTGGGCGGTCGGGACGTCGCTGGTTGTCTCGGACATCGGCGCCAAGGACATGGTCGGTCTGGCCGACGACGGGTATCGGCACGGCTTGGTGATGACGAATTTCGATCTGATCGGCTGCGTCTTCCCCGTGCTCATCGCGGCGTTCCTGTTCATGCCGTACTTGTGGTTGGCCGGCGTGTACACGATCCCCGAATACTTGGGTCGGCGTTATAACCTGGCGGTTCGAACGTTCTTCGCGCTCATTTGGGGGCTGTTTATGATCGGCACGCTGGCGGTCATTTTTGTCAGCGCGGCGACAATGTTCGAACACTTGCTGGGCTGGGATTTCTGGTTTTCGGTGTTGATGACAGCACTGCTCGTGGGGGCTTACACGACATTTGGAGGCTTGAAGGCCGTCGTCTACACCGATTTCATTTCCTGCATCGTGCTGATTGCGGGCACGGTCATGATCTGCGTATTCGGGTTGCAAGCGATCGGAGGATGGAGTGGTTTGCAGGAAGAAATTGCCAAGCTGCCGGCCACCGAGCATCATTTTTCGCTGATCAAGCCGGCCGATGACCCCGATTACCCTTGGCCGGCCGTGCTGCTCGGACTGGGTTTTGTTCTGGGGCCCGCGTACTGGATCGGCAATCAAGCCATCGTACAACGAGCGTTCGGCACGCGCAGCCAACAAGAGGCCCGCGCGTCGTACCTGTTGTGCGCGGCAATCAAATTGGTGTTTCCGTTTCTGCTTGTTGTGCCTGGGCTGATCGGACTGGCCCTGTTCCACAATGAACTGGGTGAAGCGGGATCAGATTCATGGGAAGGTGGCCGCGTGCTGCCGATGGTCGTGCAGCTTTTGCCGCGAGGCGTGCTGGGGATCGTTTTGGGTGCGTTTCTGGCGGGCGTGATGTCGAATCTCGATTCGTACGTCAATTCCGCGTCGACGCTGTGGGTAAACGACATCTACAAGCAGTTCTTCAAGCCTGACGCCAATGACCACCATTGCCTCGTCGTTGGGCGTACACTGATTGTCTTGTTCTTGGTCGGTGGCATGGCCGGCTCGTACGCCGTTCGCGAGCAGTTCGACTCCGTCTACGAGGCGTTTCAAACGTTCATGAGTCTGTTTCAAGGCGCGATCTTGGCGCTGTTGCTCTTGGGCATGCTCTTCCGCCGGGTGACGCAATACGGCGGCGTAGCGGGGATGCTGGTCGGCGTGGGAACGTCGGCGACGCTACACTTCAACGGAACGATGTTCCTGTGGGTCGCGTGGTGGTCGTTTGTGGCTGCCGCTTCGGCGACGGTTCTCGTCAGCCTGATGACGAAACCGTACGACGACGAACGGCTCAAAGGCTTGGTCTACTCGCTGCCCGCCGATAAGGAGGCGGCCGTATGAAACGAGCGGAACGTCGAAACCGCGCAAGACGTTTTCAAAGGGTTTCCTCCAACCGGGTTTTCGCTGCGAGTTCATGGTTCGCGCGAAAACCCTCTGGACGGCGAAGCGCCACCCGCAACTCAATCAACTCTCGCCCCGCCAACCGGGTTTTCGCAGCAGTTTTCGCGATGATACCGGCCGACGTGTCGGCGGAATCGTCGTTTGACGACCGGCTGTTGGGCAAGTGCCTGTATGTGGCCGTGTTCGCGCTGTTGATCGTGTGGCTGGTCCTGATCCCGCGCGAGCGTTTGGGACACGCCGAGGGAGCCCCCCGCTGGTGGAAAAACGTTCGCGTATGGGGCATTCTGATCGCCGCGACGCAGATGCTGGTTTACATGTTCTGGAATTAATTCGCCTCGACAGCTGGGCATCTGGTCACAAAAATATGGGCCGGACGTTCTCGAAATCCGTGCGTCGGCCTAATTTGGAACGGGGGCAGGGGGTGTTACCGGCCGGTTGCGGCCGCGACCGGCGAAAAACACGCTGGAAAGGGGTTTCGGTTGTGGTCTATACTCAAAGTAGCCTCAAACCCCCCTGTTTAGCAGTACGACCCTTGAATTAGCCGGGGTCATGGGTGACGACAAGCGGGTTTGGGAAATCGTTGGACGAGCACCGTGGATCAGGTAGAGCCCCGCTTTGCCTTCGGGTGAGTGAAGACCGAACCGTACAGCATGGATGACTGTTTTCCGCCGCGTAGGGGCGGCCGAAAATTGAGAAAGAACCCAATGGCAAAGATGTCACAAAATCTGATCATCGGCTCGATGATCGCCGCCGCGGTCGTCGGAGTTGTCGCGATCGTCGATATGGCGATCGCATTCCCCTACTCACGAAACATCCTGATGGACATCTTTTTCCTGGTGGGTGCCGGGCTGGTCGGCTACATGGGCTACGACGCGTACAAGGATGTCCAATAGCCGCTGGCGCCGTTCACGCCGGCAAAGCGAGGGCGAGATCCCAACGATGCGCTCTACCGGTCTTGCAGAACTCTACAAGTCGAGATCGTCGACGAAGCTCGCTTCTTCCATGATGATGCGGTAGCGTTCTGACGCGTCTTTGCCCAATAGTTGGTGAAACGTCTTGTCCGCATCGAGTTGGCTCTCGATGTCGACGCGTAGCAACGTCCGTGTCTTCGGGTCGAGCGTTGTTTCCTTGAGTTGGGCGGCATCCATTTCCCCCAGCCCCTTGAAGCGATCGATCTCGGGCCTACGGTTCGCCGGAAGCGACGCCACAATTTCCTCTTTGTGGGCATCGTCCTGCGCGTAGTGCGTCTGGTTGCCGACGACGATCTTGTACAACGGCGGCTGACCGATGAACAGCTTGCCCTGGCGAATCAGTTCTCGCATGTGTCGGAAGAAAAACGTGAGCAACAGCGTGCTGATGTGATACCCGTCGCTGTCGGCATCCATCAATAAGATGACGCGGCCGTAGCGAAGCTTCCGGATATCGAAATGTGTGCCGACTCCTGTGCCGAGCGCTTCGACGAGGTCGCTGACTTCCTGGTTTTTCAGTACGGCAGAGATGTTGAGCGACTCGGTGTTTAGGATCTTTCCCCGCAGCGGCAAGACGGCTTGCGTCAGGCTGTTGCGTCCGCTGACGGCCGTGCCGCCCGCCGAATCGCCTTCCACGATGAATAGCTCCGTGTGTGTGGCATCTTTCGAACGGCAGTCGACCAGCTTGCCGGGCAGATTCGTTTTGCGCGACGAGGGTGACTTGCGGCGAATGTCGCTGGCAGCGTTTCGGCTTGCGATCCGGGCGCGAGCGGCCAGAATGATTCGCCCCATGATGGCGTCGGACAGCGAGGGGTTGGCATTGAGCCAATTCTCCAAGGCCGGACGCACTAATCCTTCAACGACTCCAGACATTTCCGGGTTGTTCAGTTTTTCTTTCGTCTGTCCCTGAAACATGGGTTCGGCGTGGAACACCGACAATACGGCGACCAGGCCTTCGCGAATGTCTTCTGCCGCGATGGCGACTCCCTTGGGTTTGACGTTATGCACGTCGATGTAATTCTTGACGGCCTTGGCGATTCCCGTCTTCAGGCCACTTTCATGCGTGCCCCCGGCGTGAGTGCGAATGCCATTGACGTAGCTGCGGATCTCTTCGTCGGTGGCTTCGGTCCAACGCAGTACGGTTTCGACTTTGATTTTTCCGTCGTCCTTGTCGACGGAAAAAATCTGCTCGTGGATGGTCTTCTTCTGTTCGTCGGCGGTCAACTTGTCGAGGTAAGCCACGATGCCTTCGGGATGCGAAAGCTCGATCTTCTCGTCCTTCGACTCATCCTCGAAGATGATCTTCAGTCCGCCGTGAATGTAGGAGATGTCTTCTAAGTGTTGGCGGATCAAGTCGCCGTTGTACTGCACACGGCGAAAAATTTTCTCATCGGGCCGAAAATGAATGCGGGTTCCGTGGCCACGGAATTTGCGAACCTTTTTGACCGGTGTGGTTGGGCGGCCGCGCTTGTAGCGCTGCATCCATTCGTAGCCATCGCGGTGCACGGTGGCGACGAGTTCGGACGACAGCGCATTGACCACCGACGAGCCGACGCCGTGCAACCCGCCGCTGCGCGCATAGTTCTTGTCGGAGAATTTTCCACCGGCGTGCAGCGTCGTCATAATCAGTTCTAGCGCCGACTTTTTCGTTTTGGGATGTTTGTCGACCGGAATGCCCCGGCCGTTGTCGGCCACGGTGAGCGAACCGCCGTCCTTGTGCAGCGTGACCCACAGACGGTCAGCTTCGTCGGCCAGAAACTCGTCGACGCCGTTGTCGACAATCTCCCACAGCAGGTGGTGCAGGCCTGACGAATCGACACCGCCAATATACATCGACGGCCGGCGGCGGACCGCTTCGAGCCCTTCAAGAACCTCGATATCCTTGGCTCGATAGCCGTTCTTCTTCGTGACGGTTGCGGTGGCCATGGCGTTCCTAAAAGGCACTCAGAATATCATTCGTGATGCATCGTCATCTGCGGCGGTCCGCTAGCGAATGAACCGTCGTTTTCGGCGAGAGTGTTTCAAACGGGCTTATCGTGATTGTTCGCGATCCGTAAAAGTCCTCGGTCTCGCCGCCTATTCGTCTTCCATCTCCGCCCAATCGATCAGATCAATCGGTGGCTGGATCAATTCGGCAAATCCGTTGCGTTGGCTGGTCTTGATTCCTTTTCCGCCCCGCGACGTGACGCCGTACTTCATCTGTCCGAAAGTCAGTTGTCGGTCGTTCGTGCTCGTGACGCGCAGACAGTCACCCGGACGTGACAACTGAACCGCCCCCAGGACAGCATCTCCCTTCTCCAACTTGATGCCTCGGACGCCTTTGCCGGCCGCCGAGAGAATGGGAACTTCGTCGATACGAAAATGGATGACCCGCGCCTGTTTGGTGGCGATGAACATCGTATCCGCATCGCTCACTAAAGCCGTGTAGACAACGCGGTCGCCACTTCTGAGCCGGCAGAACTTGCGACCCACGCGCGTCGACGGCTGTCGAAACGAGCTGAAGGCGAGCCGCATGACCTGGCCCGTTTCGGTCACGATCAGCAAGTACGGCGACGGTGTCGGTTGCCGGCGAATCTTCTTGTCCGGCGGCGTGAACCGTTCATCGGTCGACAGGGCGGCGACAATGTTCACGCCGTCGCCCATGCGAACGTGTTTCGAGAGCGGGTCGCCATATCCCGACGAGGCGGGCAGTTGATCCATGGGCATGGTATACGCCACACCGTTGCTGGCAAAAAACACGGCGTGGTCGAGCGTGTTACCCGGAATGACGTCGAGCACTTGATCGCCTTCCCGCACGCGTGTCGATTCGACCTTTTGCAGCCTGCCGACACGTTTGACCCAGCCCTCCCGCGTGACCACCACGTTGGTATTCTCCCGCACAATGTACGCCTGTGGATCGTACTCGGCGATTTCGTCGGAGGATCCGATCACCGTTCGCCGCTTCTGGGGAAACTCTGCGGCCACTTCCTTGAGTTCTGTCTTCACGATGGTCCAAATTCGGCGAGGCGACTTGAGAATGCGACGGATGTCAGCCGCTTCAGCTTGCTTCTCTTCCAGCTCTTCGAGAATATTGTCGATTTCCAACTGGGATATTCGATACAGCTGCAGCTCGAGTATGGCGTTGGTCTGCAACTCATCCAGGGGGAAGACGCGCATCAATTTCGTGGCGGCATCCTGTTTGCCGTCGCTACGGCGGATGATTTTGAGTGCTTTGTCCAGTCCATCGAAAACGATGGCCAGGCCTTCGAGAATGTGAATTCGTCGTTCGAGTTGTCTCAGTAGGTACTCAAACCGCTTCTGCACGGTCTCACGCCGAAAGTCGACAAAATATCGCAACAGCTCGGCCAGGCTGAGCCGCGCCGGAACAGCCATGCCCTGTTCATCCGGCACGAGGCAGGTGGTATTGATGGAAAAGCTTTGTTCCAAGCTGGTGTGCTTGTACAAATAGGCCATGACCGCTTCGGGGTCGGCGTCGGGTTTGATGTCGAGCACGATCCGCAAGCCGTTTTCGTCGTTGGTCTCGTCGCCGACGTCAACGAGTTGTGGCAGCTTTCTCTTTTCGACAATCTCACCGAGATCAGCGATCAACGGGCCCGTCGAAACCGTGTAGGGAACCGAGTAGACGATAATTCTGGTCCGCACTTCCTTGCGTCGTTGCCGGTCGAACTTCCACTCGCCTCGCACTTTGACGCTGCCCCGCCCGTTTTGGTAAGCGGTCCTCAGTTCGCGGCGATCGGTAACGACGCGTCCACCCAGCGGAAAATCGGGTCCCTTGATGAACTTCATCAGTTGAGCCACCGAAGCTTTCGGATGCTCGATCAAATAGATGCAGGCTTTGACAACTTCATCCAAATTGTGCGAGGGAATGCTGGTCGCCATGCCGACGGCGATGCCCTGTGTGCCGTTGACCAGCAGATTTGGAAAACGCGCCGGCAGCACGACGGGTTCGTCGCGCGTGCCGTCGTAGTTGGGCCGCGTCTCGACCGTTTCGTACCGCAGCTCACTCATCAGGCGTTCGGCGATGGACGTGAGTTTGACTTCGGTGTAACGAGCAGCCGCGTGCGGAAGACCGATCACCGAACCGAAATTCCCCTGTCCATCGACGAGCGGGCAGCGGAGGCTGAAATCTTGTGCCATCCGCACGAGTGCTTCGTACACGGCCCCCTCGCCGTGGGGATGGTAGTTTCCCGTTGTGTCGCCGCAGACCTTCATTGACTTGCGGCGTTTGCTGTCGGCCGTGAGCCGAAGCTCCTGGTACATGACGTACATGATGCGGCGTTGCACGGGCTTGAGCCCATCGCGGACATCGGGAAGCGCACGCGAGGTAATGACCGACAGCGCATAGTTCAAGTACCGCCGGCGCGTCTCTTGGCTCAGCGAGACGTACTTGATTCGGTCTGCTGATTCAGCGCCGTTCGAACCGGAGCCGTTGCCCGATGCCTTCTTCGTACTGGCGGCTTTCTTCTTCCTGGGCAAAGTCCTCTCCCACCGTGGCTCAACGCTTCAAAACGGTCCGCAGCACGCAAGTTTTCCGGAGCGGCGAACGGTCGCGCGGGGGGCACTGCCGACGGAGTGTTGACCCGGAGACCCGGTGTGACCCGGCGCGCAGGTGACATCATCGGGGGATTGTAACGGTTTTTCAAGACGAAGCGAATACCCGGAATGCACCAGTCCTGACGGTTCTCAAGCCCGGTGATAACGGTTGTAACGTATTGTCCGCCTGAGGATTCGGAAAAACGGACTGATCCGGCAGAAGACCAACGGTATGAGTCATCCCCACGATCACTACGAGCCGAATGACTGTAATGCCCGCCGGTCCGATCTCATGGAGGGGAGAGGGAGCCACAGCGGCTCGAACCGGCCAAAGCACAATTCACGGCAGGAATTTGACCCAGGGAGGGATCATATGCCCCGCTCATCACTTCGCGCGGCGACCCTAGCAGCATTTTTTGTAACAGGCACACTCACCCCCGTATTCGCCCAGAGCGGGTCCTCAGCGGGCTCGTTTGACGTTCACAAGGCTCCGCCGGCCATCTTGCCTGACGGTGACCCTGCGACAGCGATTTCCGGCGCACAAACGGCTAAGCCGTTGCCCCCGCTGATCACCGTACCAGCGCGGCTCATAACGCCGGTGCCCCAACGGGTTCGTGCGGTCAACACACAGTCACAGCCCGCGCCGCCGGCTGATGCGCCAACGGCTGCTGCGTCACCTGGGTCGCAAACGATCACGCCCGGCTATCCGTATCTGAATGCCCCCATGTATCCCACACCGTCGCCGAACGTTCCGTATCAGACGGGCGGCACGATGATCACCAATCAGGCGCTCTCGCCCCACGAGATGCTTCATCCACATTCCTACAAGGCCATGTATCCGCCGTTTTATTACCGCGTGCGTGGGCACTGGGTTGTCACGCCCCATGGTGTGCAATCTCGCGAGGTGTGGTCACTTGAAGGAACAACCGTGTCGGTCAAGTACCGGTCGAAATGGAGACCATTTTCCGGATTCAAGCCGGCCATCCGTCGGTAACAACACGGGTGAACGAGAACCGATCCCGAAACCCCGTTGTGGGCGAAAGCGACACTGAATAACAAGAGTGCTTTTCAGCCAACAGAGGGATTCAGGACGACTTCTAAACAGTCACGACACGACGAAACAAACACCGTTCTGCCGAGTCGCACACCGACTCATCATGGGGAACAAAAAGCATGCGAACTCAACTCAAAATAACTGCACGCGTCGTTGCGACGGGGCTATTCGCCCTGACGACAATTTCCACCGCCATCGCCCAAGACTCCGATGATGCCGGCATCGTCCGCATCAGCGATGGCGATCCGGCACAAGCGGCGCCCATTCAGAACAGCGGCTCGTTTCATACCACGCCCTACGTTCACGTGGGCCGAGAGTACAAGATGACCGGCAACCGGTTCACCGACTGGCGAACCACGCGACGAATGAAACGCGACGCCAAGCGGACCATCAAGCAACATTCCGAAACCGGAAGCTGGTCCGGCCAGTGCAACGGCGATTGCAGTTGCGAATCTGACATTCCCTGCAACCGTCTGGGCATTTGCCGCAAGTTCGGCTACTTCCATCGCGACGGCTGTTGTGGAGAGGGTTGCCCGAAGTGCGGTCACTACGGCATCGTCTACGCCAATAACCCCGGATATCACGATCCACGAGACGGTAAGATCTACGCGGCTCAGGGTTTGAACGTGCCGGTTGCGATGCCGTTGGCTCCTAACGTCGAGCACACCTACAACTATGGATGGGGAATTCCCTCCAGCCGTCGAACGCACATTTCGCGTTTGATTCCGGAAGCAAACGTTTTCCAACAACCGTAGCGGCAGCTCAGACCGGTCACGGCGGTTTGTTGGCTCGACTCGAATTCAGATATTTGTGTGACTTGTAACGCGTTGACGGTGGATGGGTCACGTGGTGCGTATAACAGGAACAGCTTCATGCCAAACCAGACGATCAAAACATTGGCAATGCTCGCCGTCCTTGCCCTGGCGGCCGGTTGGACGGCCGAACTTTCGGCGGACGACTCCGTCGTGAGCGGTGTGGTCGAGACCAGCAGCACTCTGCAACCGATTCCGGAGACAAGTTCGGAAACGTGGGGCTACACTGGAAATTGCCAGGGCGATTGTTCAAAGGACGCGATCATTCGATCACAGCGTCGCCGGCATCACAGCCCCCTCGGTGCGATGCTACATGAGGAAGACACGTATTCACCAGATCACGGTTGGTCGCGAGTTTCTAAGCGGCCCATTCGCCGGATGCCGGTTCAGTATTACCGCTGGTGGCCCAACAAGTGGTACGGTGAGCCGGGTTCGGGCCTCTCGCGCCGGGCGCCACGGTTCCCCGTTGTCCATACGCCGACCGACACAACCCAACTGGGCGCGTATTACCAGCGGGTCCCGCAGTGGCAGCCAAATCCGTCCATGATCCCCCCGGCACCCTGGCCGGCGAATTGGCATCATCGGGCGTGCCCCGGAAATGGACATTGCAATGCAAACGGACAGATCATCACCAGTGGAGAGGTCATCTACTCAGACGCACCGTCGACAGAATCGGCACCTCAGCCGATCGAAACCCCGACGCCCCCGGGGCCCACGACAGCATCATTTGGTAACTAAGCGACCATGACGTAAAGACTGAAGACAACCCGAGAGCGAGCACGCTGAGAGTTTGTGTTACCTGGAAGCCTGCCGTGCCCTCCAGAAGCAGCGGAGCATTTTGCTCCGCTGCTTCCTTTTTTTTGTTGATTCCGCCGGGCCAGTTTCGCCCGGGATTGTTAGCGGAGTCCGACCCTGGGGTGGCGGGGTCTGTCCGCAGGACTGGCCCCGATTCAACATCTTTCTGGCCACCCACGCCCAAGACGCGGCGCCGAACAGGCCACCACGAGCCGCATTGACCAAACTTTTCGATATCTGCTATGGTTCCGCCCGCGCAAAACGTCGTGATTCGCTTGAATGTGGGTGCGTCACGTATGCATTTCGCGCCATGAAAAGATCAGCTCACAGCCGGGCTTTTCAAGCGTGATTCGAAATAGGGAGTTCGACCCGCATGTGTGGCATTGTCGGATACGTTGGCTACCGGGATGCTCCCGCCCTGCTCATCGAAGGTCTCCGCCGCCTCGAGTACCGTGGTTACGATAGTGCTGGAATCGCGCTGCTCGACAACGCCGAGCTCGCGATTCGCAAAAAGGCGGGCCGCGTCGCCGAATTGGGAAAGCTCGTCGACGCCCGCCCGATCGAGGGGTCGGTCGGCATCGGCCACACGCGTTGGGCCACGCACGGTGAAACCAACGACGCGAATTCGCACCCGCATGTTGGAGGCAACGGCGAGTTGGCGCTCGTGCACAACGGCGTCATCGAAAACCACACGACACTCCGCGACCAACTGCAACAGCTAGGCTACGTCTTTCATTCGACGACCGATAGCGAAGTTGTCGCGCACCTCGTGGCGCATCAGCTCCGGGAACAAATCAAGCTTGGCGAGAACCCCGGCGATCAGCAGACGTGCGTCAGGGCGGTCGAAGCTTCCCTAGAACAACTGAGCGGTACGTACGGATTGGCTGTATTGTTTCGAGACTGCCCCGAAACGCTCATCGCCGCTCGTGCCGGAAGCCCGCTGGTGGTCGGTGTCGGCCAGAGCGAGTTCTTCATCGCCAGCGATGCCAGTCCGCTGGTCGGTTACACCGAAGAAGTCGTCTATCTTGCTGACCATGAACTTGTCGTCCTGACGCCCGAGAAGATGGACCTGCGGCATCGTGACGTGGGCCAACTCTCACCCTCCATCCAAGTGCTCGACCCCGTTTCGGCGGAATCGACTTTGGGCGAGTTCGAACATTTCATGCTGAAAGAAATCTTCGAACAACCGCAGACGGTTGAAAACGCAATGCGGGGCCGGTTCGACAACGATGAAGCGACCGCGATCTTCGGCGGCTTGAATCTCGATCCACAGCAACTGTGCCGCATGGACCGGATTGTGCTGACGGCCTGCGGGACAAGTTGGCATGCTGGGTTGGTCGGTGAGTACTTACTGGAAGAGTTTGCCCGCATTCCGACCGAAGTCGAATACGCCAGCGAACTGCGTTACCGCAATCCGCCGATGACCGACCGCACTATGGTGTTTGCGATCACGCAGAGTGGTGAAACAGCCGACACGCTGGCGGCCATGCGGGAATGCAAACGAAAAGGGCATTCCACGCTGGCGATCTGTAACGTCGTTGGTTCGACCATCGCCCGCGAAGCCGACGGCGGCATCTATTTGCACGCCGGGCAGGAGGTCGGCGTCGCCTCGACCAAAGCCTTCACGTCACAGGTGACCGTACTGACGCTGCTCGCACTGCACCTGGGCCGAATGAGGCATCTCTCGCATCCCGCCGGTCAGCGGATGATCGAGCGGCTTAAGGCGATGCCGGAAACGATCGAAAAGACGCTCCAGTGTAACGCCGTCGTCCAAGCGATCGCCGAAAAGTACCACCGCTACGAAAACTTTCTGTATCTAGGGCGGCTGTATAACTTCCCCGTCGCTCTGGAAGGCGCGCTCAAACTCAAGGAGATCAGTTACAGTCACGCCGAAGGTTACCCGGCCGCCGAGATGAAGCACGGCCCGATCGCGCTCGTCGCGCCCGAAACACCCAGCGTGTTCGTCATTCCCCGAGGCGGAATCTACCCCAAGGTGATGAGCAACTTAGAAGAGGTCAAAGCACGCAAGGGACCGGTCATCGCGATCGCCTGCGAAGGAGACGACAAAGTCGCCCGGCTCGCCGATGACGTGATCTATGTGCCCGACGTTGACGAGCACTTGCAACCGCTTGTCACGGCGATCCCACTACAACTGCTCTCGTACCACATCGCCGTCCTTCGAGGCTGCAACGTCGACCGCCCGCGCAACTTGGCAAAAAGCGTGACGGTGGAATAACGCCGTCGAGTATGCACCAATCGGCTTTGTTCAGGCGATCAATTCGTGCCGTACCTGTGGGTCGTCGGTTGGGCCGATGAGGCGTTGTTGCAACCCTTGGTACGGGAACGAAAGCTGCCGTCCGTCGAAGCCGAGCAGGTGCAAGATCGTCTTTTGCAGATCGTGCACGCTCATCTTGCCTTCGGTGATGAAGTAGCCGAGCTCGTCGGTCTCACCGAAGCTAACGCCACCTTTGGTTCCGCCTCCGGCCATCCAGACGGAAAAACAATGCGGATGATGGTCGCGGCCTAAGAACTTCGAGCCGTTGCGGGCTTCGTTCATTGACGTGCGACCAAACTCGCCGCTCCAGACGATGAGCGTCTCATCGAGTAAGCCTCGCTGTTTGAGGTCGGTCATCAACGCGCCGATCGGCCGGTCGATCTGCTTGCACTTGTTCGGCAAGCCGTAGACGATGTCGTTGCCCTTACCAGTCCCGTGGAAGTCCCAACCCCAGTCGAACAGTTGCACGTAGCGCACCCCTTGCTCGACCAGTCGCCTCGCCAGCAGACAGTTATTGGCGAACGAGGGTTTGCCCGGCTCGGTGCCGTACATTTCGTGCGTCTGCTTCGTCTCCTTGGCGATATCCATCACTTCGGGAACCGACATCTGCATGCGGTAGGCGAGTTCGTATTGGCTGATCCGCGTGAGCGTTTCGGGGTCGCCGAATTGTTCGAGCTCGTACTCGTTCAGCGCGCGGATGGCGTCGAGGCTGCGGCGGCGCACATCCTCCGACATGCCTTCGGGGTTGGAAACGTAAAGAATCGGCTCACCCGTCGTGCGGCACTGTACACCTTGATAAACCGACGGCAAAAACCCGCTGCCCCAAAGGCTCTTGCCGCCACTGGGATCGGTCCCACCGCTGATGAGTACGACGAACCCGGGAAGGTCCTGGTTCTCTGAACCGAGTCCGTACGTGATCCACGAGCCCATCGCCGCGCCGCCGAAACGCTGTGAGCCGGTATAGAGCAACAACTGAGCCGGTGCATGGTTGAACTGGTCGGTGTGCATCGACTTGATGACCGCCACATCGTCGACGTGCTCGCTGAAGTGCGGCAACAGTTCGCTGACGAGCGTACCCGATTCGCCCCGAGGCTCAAACGTGTACGGAGTTCCCAGCAGCTTGGGGTGCCCCTTGATAAATGGAAATCGCTGGTTCTTCATGTACTCGTCGGGGCAAGGCTGCATGTTCAACTCGACCAACTTCGGTTTGTAGTCGAACAGTTCGTGCTGCGGCGGCGAGCCGGCCATGTGCAGGTAAATCACCCGTTTCGCCCTCGGCGCGAAATGCGGCTGCTTGGGAAGCAGCGGGTTGATGGCCGAGATCGTCTCTGTCGCGCCGGCTCGTTTTCCGGACGGAAGCATTCCCCCCAGCGCGAGCCCGCCCAGCCCAACGTGGCAATTCTTGAGGAAATGCCGCCGAGTGAGGGCGCGGGCATGGTGCGTTCGGACGTCCATCGTTTCAGCCTCTCGTCAGAACGGCATCAAGGTTTAAGAGCACGTTGGCAACGACACTCCAGGCAGCCAACAGGGCGGGGTCCATGTCATCGGCGAGCGGGCCCAAAGGATCAGTGGCCATCTTCCCGGCTTCTTCCAGGTGATCGCGATAGTGATCGGTTTCACTTTCCAACAGAGCAATGAGTTGCCGCAGCATCGGCTCTTGTGGTGGGCGGACCAGGCACAGCTTAAGCGCGAATCGCATTCGCTCGTCGGCCGTTGCTCCCCCTTCGCGGACAATGCGGCGCGCCAATGCTTGAGCCGCTTCGACGTACACAGGGTCGTTCAACGTCACGAGCGCCTGGAGCGGCGTGTTGGTACGAATGCGCCGCACCGCGCACAACTCCCGACTCGGCGCGTCGAACGTCGCCATCGACGGGTAGGGAACGGTGCGTCTCCAGAACGTATACAACCCGCGGCGATATCGATCGTCCCCGGAACTCGTAGCCCATTTTCGGTCGCGGCCGTTGAAGGCGGCTCTCCACAGGCCCGGCGGTTGCGGTGGATGCACCGACGGACCATGCCGTTTGTCGCTCAATAAGCCGCTGAGTGCGAGTGCCTGATCGCGGACCATCTCCGCCTCAAGACGAAAACGAGGCCCGCGCGAAAACAGCCGATTGCGCGGGTCGGCGATCAGATTCTCCGGCGTCACGCGCGACGATTGGCAGTACGTTTCGGACGTCACCATCAGCCTCAACAGAGCCTTGACGTCCCAATCGAGCCTCATAAACTCGACGGCCAGCCAGTCGAGCAGTTCCGGATGACTGGGCAGCTCTCCTTGTGTGCCAAAGTCTTCCTCGGTTTCGACGAGTCCGATTCCGAACAGTTGCGCCCAGAACCGGTTCACCGCCACGCGAGCTGTCAGCGGGTTGTTCCGATCGATGAGCCAATGCGCGACTGCCAACCGATTGAGCGGCGATTCGCCGGACGGGGCGTGAAACTGCGCCGGGAGCGCCGGGCCGACCGCCTCGCCGGGAGAGAGGAAGCTGCCCTTGATCATCACGTGAGTTGTGCGCTGTTTGTCTGCTTCGAGATCGCGCATGACGGGCACGGTGTCGATGACGGGCCTTTGTTTTTTCTGTTGGGCGATCTCCGCTTCGATGGGCTTGGGGTCGGCACGTTGCGCGAGTTGCCGTTTGAGTCGAGGAATTTCGTCGGCATCGATGGGCTGTTCGGCGTCGGCCGCTTTAACTGCTTTCGACAACGCGGCGATCTCGTCGTCGATTGGCTTGCGCGCGTCCTTTGCCGCTTTGAGCTGTTCGTTCAACTCGGCGAGGCGGGTATCGACGACGCGGCGACGTTCGAATACTTCGTCGGTTCCGACTTCCAGCACGGGCGATTCGTCGGGCTGATCGTTGTCGGTCGTCTGATTGAAGTAGGCGAAGAATTGGTAATACTCAGTCTGCGTAATCGGGTCGTACTTGTGGCTGTGGCATTTCGCGCAGCCCATCGTCAGCCCCATCCAGACCTGCACGGTGGTATCGACGCGGTCTTTCACGGCAGCGACGCGGAACTCTTCGTCGTCGGTTCCCCCTTCGGTGTTGGTCATCGTGTTGCGATGGAAGGCCGTGGCGATCTTCTGCTCGCGCGCGGCGTTCGGCAACAGGTCGCCCGCGATCTGTTCGATCGTGAATTGATCGTAGGGCATGTTGCGGTTGAAAGCGTTGATGACCCAATCGCGGTACAGCCATATCGTTCTGAGCGGGTCGGAACCGTAGCCTTTCGAATCGGCGTAGCGGGCCAAGTCGAGCCACATGCGCGCCCAACGTTCACCATAGGCGGGGTCGTCGAGAAAGGAATCAACAAGATGCTCGTAGGCATCGTCCCGCTTGTCGTCGACGAACGCCGCCACTTCATCGGGCGTCGGCGGCACGCCCCTTAAATCGAAGCTCACGCGGCGGATTAACGTGTATCGATCGGCTCGGGGAGCGGGTTTGAGACCCGACGTTTCCCGCGCAGACTGGACGAAACGATCGATGCCGCCAGCCGGCCAGGTCATGTCACGCGTCACCGGCAGCGGCGGCCGCTCTGGCGCGATGAACGACCAGTGCGAAGCGTAAGGACTGCCCTGTTCGATCCAGCGCCGAAACAGCCCGATCTCGTCGTCGGACAAAGGCTTGCCGGAATCGGCGGGCGGCATGCGCTCGCTTTCATCCTGTGATGTGATCCGCTGGTAAAGCGTGCTTTTTTTCGGATCGCCGGGAACGATGGCCCGCTCGCCGCTGTCGAGTTCCTGTAGGGCGCCTTCGCGGTGGTCCAGACGCAGGTCCGATTCGCGGTCGGACTCATCGGCACCATGACAGTGCAAACATTTCTGAGAAAGAATCGGCCGAATGTCGCGGTTGAAGTCGACTTCATCCGCATTCGGATCGGAGGCCGCCGCCACTTGGACGAGCAGTAAGCCACTGACGAGAATTCCGATTCGAATCACTCGATTTTTCATGAGCCCGGTTGCTGGAAAGTACGCGGTTATCGAAACAGGAGCTTGATTCGATTATACGCAGATGGTGAACGTATTGCGCGGGCGAACTGGCGCGGTCAACGCGACGTCCTTCGGCCATCCGCGGCGGTGCTTCAAACGGGTCGCGCCCGGCCGCACGTCGATTCGGCTGGATGGGGCGGCGGGACCAATGGACCGCCAAACGAGTGCGCTCATTCGGATTGTCACGGCTCAATGACCGATGTATTCTAAAAAGACGACTCAGAGCCCGGTTGTGGTCCGATCCGGCACTGAAAATAAGGGGCAACCGTCGCCCAGCAGCGGGTGTTGGGACTAAGAGTCGTCCTGAAACTCGCTGTCGGCTCCGGAGCACGCTTGTATTCGAGTGCCAATTTCGCCCACAACCAGGTTTCAGGATGGGTTCTACTTCTCTGTTACGAGGGTGCCGTTGGCCACGCATGGACGGCGCACATCGCTGTGAGATGGGTGAAACTCTGGGCATGGAAACGCGGGACGCGATCTATCGAGGTTCGTTTTGGCTGGCTGTCGCGCTCACAGTCGCTGCCACTGGTGTCGGCATTTACGAGTCGATCGTCATCCAAGGGCGGCCTCCCGGCTTGGAGATACTTTATCGGGATTACCTCGTTGATCTCATCGATGAGGGCAAGACAGACGACGATGTTTACGAGCGAGCGCTCAGCGAGATGCAGATGGTCGTCGACATCGACTTGACACAGCGTGTCATCATGCTTGGTTCGATTGCCGATTATGCGGAAATCACCGGCGACCGCGAAGTTGAGATCGAAGCATTGCGAGAACTTGCCGCCCACAATGAAATCGGGGAGCCGAAGCGATACAACAATCTTGCAACGGCGCTCATCGATAGCTGGAGCGAAACACACGACGCAAATCTTGTCAATGAGTCGATCAAGTACAGCAGTCTTGCGATCAACATGTTCAAAGCGCTCCCGGCGCCTGAGAAGCTCGAATTCGCGAAATCCCATTGCAATTTGGGCGCCGCGTATGTGCTGTTACGGGATCATCGCAATGCGGTCGTTCATTTCCAGGAAGCTCTGAAACTCGATCCAACCCTCATTCAAGCACAGCAAGGGCTTGCCTATCTCATGCAAGGTCAACCGCCTCAATGAACCAACTCGACTCGCACAACTCTCTTGGTTCGGCACTGCTGGGGCGAAGTTTCGTCCATCCGTTGTTTGACTATCTGCTCATTGGAGGCGCGCTCAGCTTGATGGCAACCGTTTTCGCGCTGTCGAACCCCGATTACCTCGATATCAGCGAAGCGGCGGCAGTTCCCTTGTTTGTTCTGCTGAGCAACAGCTCGCACTTCGCCGCATCGACCGTGCGTCTTTATACCAAACCGGGCGCGAACAAAGCGTTGCCCTTTCTGACGATGCTGTTCCCCTTGGTGACGATTGCAGTCGTGACGTTCTGTTTGTTCGACCCCACGCAATCGGGAAGGCACATCAACTCGTTCTATCTGACGTGGTCACCTTATCATTACGCGGCTCAGGCATACGGGCTGGCAGTCATGTACAGTTATCGTTCTGGATGTATCCTCGGAAAAACCGACAAGAGGCTGCTCTGGTGGGTCTGTATGCCGGCATTTTTCTTGACTTTCTTTTTTCGCCCCGCCGTCGGCATGGAATGGCTGATGCCGGACGTGTGGGCTTCGACGACTGCCGGAGCCGAGGCATTTTTTGATGCGACACAATTTTCACTGACGGTGCTGGCCTTCGTGGCGCCGGTTGCGTTGTTCGTAAAGTTGTGGCGATCCAAGAGCGGTCCGATGCCTGTGATCAGCCTGATGGCGATTGTGTCTAACGCGGTCTGGTGGTGCGTGCTCTCGCCCCGCCACGCATTCGTCTGGGCGACGATCTTTCACGGAATTCAGTATCTGGCCATCGTGACAATCTTCCATGTTAAGGATCAAGTCGCCCGTCCCGAGAATCGTCGTGGCTGGGTGTTTCACAGCATCAGCTTTTACGCGATGTGCATTGCGCTGGGCTACGCATTATTTCAATGTGTGCCGTTGGCGTATGTGTTTGCAGGTTTCGGTCATGTCGAGAGCATGTTGATCATCGCCGCAGCCATCAATCTGCATCATTTCATCGTCGACGCTTACATTTGGCGATTGAAGCCAACCGACGGCAACCGGAAAATCGTCGATTCCGTCACACAGACCGCGGAGCCGGCTGCTGCGAGCTGATTGGATCGGCACGACAACCGGAATTTCGCACGGCCGTCAGAAACGAGGCTCTGGCAAATCGGCGAATCCCGACACGAAAGGGGTAAGGGCTTTTATGCAGGTCAACTGTCCGCGTTGCGGCAAGTCTTACAATTTGCCGCCCCGATCGCAGGGCAAAAGCGCCACGTGTCAGGGGTGTGCGACGCGGTTCACCATTGCTGGCCAGAATTCGAAGTCAGGTTCGGTTCAAGCGAATGCGCTCAAACGGAGCCGCCCAACCAAGGCAACGCTGAACGCGAAACAGCTTAACGAGATGTTTGCCGGAATCGGAGAGATTCCCCGTCCTCGTGTCACGCTGGCCCACCGGTTCGTCGCGCTGTTTGTGGCCGGGATGATGCTCGTGCTGCCGCTGTTGTACATCGCGTTTGTGGCGGGCATCGGCTGGCTCACCTGGTGACACGCCACGCACAATACGTTTTGGATGAACGTTCCCCGCTTGTACCTGAAGGTGGGTGCGTTCATGTTGTACGTTGGAATTCTTATTGCCGGATGCTTGTGGGTGCTCTCGCTCATCAAGGCGTTGTTTTGGAAGATGCCGCGGGAAACGGCCGAGCAAGGCTTGGAACGATCCGATGAGCCTCTATTGTTCGCGTTCGCCGATCGACTCGCAGACGCGGTGGGCGCTCCCCGTCCGGATAACATCCGCCTCGACCTCGACGTCAATGCGACCGCGTCCTACGAAACGACGGCGTTCGGCTTGGGTCGCCGCTCATTTACGCTCACGTTGGGCGTTCCGATTGTCGCCGGTTTGACGCTCCCGCAGTTAGCAGGCGTCATGGCCCACGAGTTCGGGCACTTCAGCCAACGCGGAAGCACGTTTCTCGATCGGCTCATCCACCGCGTGAACTCTTGGTTTTTCGCAGCCATCGCACGGCGTGACATGATCGACGACATGATCGAGTCGCTGACCGATCCTGAGGACGAAGGCGCCCTGATCATGTTTCTCGGGTTTTTGTTGTGGATTCTGGTCGGCTTGGGAAAGATCGTGCTGTGGTGTTTGATGCAAGTCGGCTTATTCGTCAGTTCGTCCTTGCTGCGTCGCATGGAGTTCGATGCGGATCGCTACGAAGCTGCCGTCGTGGGATCGAAAGTGTTCGAAACGACATCCAATCGAATGTACGAACTGAGCGTAGCGAACATCGTCGCCACGAAGCACGTGTTCGATACCGCGCAAGGTAACTACTTGCCCGATGACTACGCCGGATTCGTTGCGGGTTTGTCTAAGAAATCCCGCAAGGTCAAGAAGAAGGCTCGCAAGCTGATCGAAAAAGAGAAAGCCGGTTGGCTGTCATCGCACCCACCCACGCGCAATCGCATTCTCGCCGCCAAGAAGCAAGACATGCCCGGCGTCCTGAGCTCGAGTCTTCCCAGCAGCGCCCTGTTCAAGAGTTTCTCCAAGTGCAGCAAATCGCTGACAGATGGCATGTATCAAATCCACTTCGGCCGCAACTACATGCCCGGAACCTGCCGCCCGAGCAGCGAGGCCGTCGAGAGCTATCTCAAAACGATGGAAGCCAAGTGAGCACTATTGGCGCAGGCGTGTTTTCTTGTGAGCGGCCAGTGGCCTATGCCACTTGATTCTGGCCGTCGCGATTTCATGGTGCGTCAGAAAGAGCAGGCACTTTCTGACTCGATTTCCGGTCACTCAAGGCACACTTTCAAATGACCTGAGATACTTGCATGGCTTCCTCATATCATACACGCTCGATCTGCTGACCGCAGCGTCATGTCGACTTCGTTCGCAGCGCCGCGCACCACTTCGCTTCGGCCGGTTTTTTGATTCTGTCGAATGGCCAGAGGGGGCGGGTCGTACGGTAGAAATTGAGGCGGCTCCAGTTGGGGGAGGCGCAACCGGGGCAGTCGGACAGATAAGTGGCGGCGACAAACGGATCGTATTCGGCGCGGAAACCGGCCGGCGATTTTGCGACGACGATCCCGCACGTTCTCGGATCGAGGCCCGCCGTTTCGTAGAGCCGCGGTGAACTGCCCGGGCCGCTTTTTTCGGTCAACAGCACGGCGACGTCGCCCGCGCGAATGACGGCGCCGCGACCCATGTGAATGGGAAGATTCTTGCCAATATGACCGTCCAACACGAAGTCGAGCTCGACGAGCCGCTCGACGGTGCCCCGCAACTCGACCGGCTCGCAATACTCGGGGGCGAATGCAGCGCCAACTCGGCTGAGAAACGGGTTGGCCTTGCCGATCTTGTAGGCCAGGTTCACCGCATCGGGGTCGACCAGAAACGTCATCGCGCCCTCGGGAATGGAAGGCTGCTCGAGTAGCGCGCGGAGTAAGTCGGTTTGATCGCCGGGGGAGCCGCTGTTGGTGGCATCCGCCCCGTCGCCGATCACGACAGGATGGCCCGGATGATCGAGAGCCCGGCGGACGACGTCGGTCGGCTCAAATCGTTCGACATTTTCCATCGCCTCGCGGAGGTTCCAACAGTCGTCGGCAAGTTGGTCGACCGCTTTCTTCCACCGCGCGTGCCGCGACGTGGTTGTCAGCGTGATGCACCAACCGAGATCGGGAGCATCGAACCATGGCATGGCCATGTAGAGCCCAGCCGAGAGGACGTCGTCTTCACGTTCGAGCTCTTCCAAGCGGCGGTACAAACGAGCGGGGATTCCAGTAAACGTGTTGTGATTCTCAGCGGCGGTGATCATCGGCAGCTTCCGCCAGATCGTGACCGGGGATTTGCCTAATTCGAGAATCGAGCGTAGCCCTCGAGCGGCTCGGGCTCCCGTTTCAGCGGCATCAAGGTGCGGGCAGGCGTGATATCCGACCAGCAGATCGGCGTGATCGATCATTCGGCCGGTGATATTGGCGTGCAAATCGAGCGAACCGACGATCGGAACATCGGGCCCCACGTGCTCGCGCACGGCTTCTAAGAGCGCACCGGTCAGATCGGGTTCGTCATCGGCGGCCATCGCACCGTGCAGAGCCAAGAAGACCGCGTCGACTTTGCCCGCTTGATTAAGAGCATCGACGAACGTCGCACGCACGTTGGCCCATGTTTCACGATCGACGGAGCCCCACGGCCAGCAGGCGAACCGAGCCAATCCCGCAATCTCAGGTGGCGTCGCCGCGTGCTGGATTTCCGCAAGAAAGCCGCCCAGTTCCCCGGTCTCGCCGTAACCTTCGATGAGCTGTTCGCCGCGAGCGACGCCCCAGTTCTCGAAGGCAGAGAGCGTGGTCGCGTTGCGATTGAACGTATTCGTTTCTTGCCACAACTGGCCAACGGCGATCCGCATCGAGGTGTCCTTACAACGACTTGCGTTTGTCCTCAGCCAGGGCACGCGCACCCGTCGCGAGAGCATGCCAACGCCCACCAAACAACTTGGATGTTAAATACTAGCCGCACACGAATGATCTATGAAACCAGAACGCGACCACGCTAGGCAGTTTTTCTACGCCCGCCGGTCGCCGATCACCGGTTTTCACTCTACATTTGCGGTGCAGGGGTTGTCCATCCGAGAGGCATGATAGCCGTCGGAATGCTCTTAGAATGAAAGTTCTTCGACGTCTGCCAGAGTGAAAGGACGCCGTCGCGGCTGGCCCGGCTAGGAGGCAATGTCTTCACGCGGTTCGGCCGCAATCTGAACGACGAAGCCCGACACGCGTAACGGTAATTTGTCTGGCCATAATGGATGTCTTGTAAAACTCGACGCGCACGGGAACCCGGTATCGTGTTTTCCGAGATGGCAATTCGGCACAACGTGGTAACGACTTACGTTGCCGATAGATGTTGGGCTGAGCGAGCCGCCAATCGAACGTCTTCTGACAATATCTGAACTTCCGCTTCGCCACTCCGAACGATGTGACCGGAGTAGCAAGATCAGAGTTGCCCGGACGGCTAGACCTTGGTCACTTACGGCGCGAGTTGGGCTCGGGCGAGAACTCCATTGGCACGCCATCAAATTGATGACAGGAGCGGCGGTCGATGCCCCAGGGCTGACTACCCGAATCTGCGCTCGGTCGATGTGACCAAGCGAGTTGGCTGGCGCAAGAAATGTCAAACCAAAGGCGTTTCAAAAAAAGGTGGTTTACTCGGAGTCCCAAGATTCGGCATCATGCAATCGGCGAGAAGGCGCGTGGCGTGCTTCTCCATCGCCTCGTTGTCACTCGTTCAAACGCTGCGTACTCCTCGCTTTTCTCGAACAACGCGAGACGGTCAACACCACGGTTAAGAACATGCTAAACTAGACCTCCGGGAGTGATACGAGGGCGTCTGGGCATGGTTCCAGCTTAACCGCCATCGATCAACGCGCAAGGAAAAGCGCAGCGTCCTCTTCCCCCCCTTTTCTTCTCCGGATGGGTGTCAGCGTTCAAGGAGGTTAGTCACGCCAGAGCGTACGAATTGGTTGGCACAAGAGGCAGCTGATTCACAGGCAAATCTTGTCCATTCAGCGGCTCTCTTGTAGCCAACTATGTCGCTAATTCCGCGTATCGCCATTACGCGGCATTGTCTTGCATGGTGCCGTCGGGCCGCGAGAAGTGCACCGGCGAATTCCATTTCAATTGCAGCAGCAGCTCGAGCCGTTTCGGTCAACTGTGATGCAAGATCGGCGTCTTTGAGTAACGTGTCGCTTGAGATTATCGGTGCCGGAAAGACAAGAGGCGGTCGAACTGGCTCATCTTTAGGAAAACCAGCTTCAAGGCTCTTGAGGACCTTTCTTCGCCACGGGAGCTTTCCATAAAGCACTCCCGCAGACGCCGAGCCGGGCAGATCAACGCCCGGCTTCTCCATTCGCAAGGACTTATCGGTGTTCCAATCACCAAGGTATTCCCGAACAACCTTCGATTGAGCCAGCAGCTTCTCGACATCGGGATGAAGAGGGGTGCCGCGGACGTCAAACTCGCGCGCCTTACCCTGGATCGCGGCGGAAATCGAATAGTCGTGCAATCGAGTAGACAAGACCACGTCTCCGAGACAGTAGTCAGCATCTGGAACAGCACCCGCGATTCCAACGAGTAAGATCCACCTCGGAGCAAGCTCTTCGATTAGATCCGATACCACGGCCTGAGCTGTACCTTGGCCCTGCTCAGGACATCGGGTCAGAGCGATGCCAACATATTTACCTCGGTCATTTCGGATCTGCGAATAAGAATAGAGCTGCCTACCGCCAACGACGACCTTAGTGGGTTCGAATCTCTCATAAACAGCATCACACTCGTCTTCGCGTATCGAGACCAATGCGAAATCAATATTGCCCGACACTTCACCGATTTGAATCTCACGCCGTGTGTCGCGTTTGGGAGTCGAGTCGCTGTCGGAAGTTGATGTCATGGTAAGGAGAGCCATAAAAAGGACGGCCGTCGAACGGGCTGGTCGGGCCAATGCCATTGCAATGACAACGGCGAATGCCGCGTAAAACATGCTTTCGCCAACTGAAAACACTCCTAAAGGCATGAGACTGCTTCCGGCACCGGTGACATCACTCTGTGTGAACCTCGCGCCTCGTTCGCCGACAATTACCATTACGAGCTGATCCCCCGGCTCAACATGTAAATGCCGCAGTCGTAAAGCCTCATCAAGGTCTACACCAGTTTGAGCACTTTTGTCGAACAGCGATTCCGACGCCTCGTTTTGGCGTACATAAATGCGGCGTGGGCGTTCAATTCCAGACACCTGAGAATCAAAGGTCCGATCTAGCAGAGATCCGTTCTTGACCAGCACCAAGTACGCGGTTTCGTCAACGGCGGGCGCTGCCGAATAGGTTTTTTTGTCAGCATCCCAAGTTACTTCCGTATCGAGGGGAACGGCCAGCATGCCACTCATGATCTGCGTGGGACCAATTAGTCGCGTCAGTGCTCCCACGACGGTCAAGACGATCAGACCGACCACGGATTCGATCAAGTTGTGTCTGAAATTACTTTGCACGAGCCCCAGGCATCCTTAATCTCGCGATGGCACGTATTAGTACCCCTGCTGCAAACACGGCGAGGACAGCCACTCCTGAGTAAAGAATGACAGCGTACGGCACTTCCTCCAGAGTTTCAAAGTTTAACCAAATCAATGTAGCAGTTAGCAATATCCCAGACAGCAATGCCACGGAAACGTCAATCCAGGAATGGTCCCTTTTTATCGAAGGAAACACCTGAAGCAAGAAACACAGCATGTTGAAAAAGAGAAACGGAAACACAAACAAGCCAACCACCAAAATGATCTTGTCCCTAACCAGCGTAGAGATGGCGACAGAAGCCAGCACTATAACGAAAGGGGTTAGGGAAATCAGCTCTGTTGCGTGTTTCAGTTTCAACAGGCGAAGATGTTGCATCGTGCCGATCAGCCAGGTGTCAATGGTCGTAACAAAAACGCAGAGGACAGATGCAATTACGAACCACAGGGCAAAGGGATCGTGTCTGAGAATCGCGGAAGCTTGAAATACGGACATGACCTGCTGATGCGTTCGCGGCACGTCATATCGCATATCGAATCCATCTTGAACGGAAAGTGCATGGAGTGCCACTGTCGTGATGGGGCCCATCAGGACAAGCAGTAGAATAAGACTAACGGCAATCCACAAAACCCTCGAGTCCCGCTTGACATTGAGGGACGAGATGTTACGAATCCAAACATCCGGGAACGCAAAGAATGCTACAGCCGTCATGATAGCAAAGGTCAATGGAGGAAGTGTGTCCGTCCAAACGAAATTCTTATCGGAGAGTTCTGTCAGAACCAGGTCAACGGCACTGGTCTCGGAGCGAATAGTTATGTAGATGCATCCAGAAAAGAAAACCAACAATTGAAACAAGTCTGTTCGTAGAACACCACTGTAGCCGCCGACGGTGGTGTAGGTCGCACAAAGGATTCCAACGACAGTTGCAACTACGGGGCCTGCGAGCGAAGAGGGAAAGAGTGCGGACACAAGCGCATTTAACACCGCAAATTCGGAGACGATGACGATCGCGTATTGAATCAGAAACAGACAATTCATGAAGGCGTGACGACGTGTTCCAAGTGTGGTCAAAACCTCTGCATACGTGGAGTGCTTCAACCGCGGGAAGACACCTCGGCGCACGATTCGCCGTACGCCAAAGTAAAGAGCGAGATAGGCAAACACTAGGCCAGCGGTCAGCGAGGCAAGCGTTATCAACCCATATCCGAAGAGCCCTACATAGTAGATATTGACGACGATGGCGATGGAGAGAAGGGAACCAACATTACTTGAGACAGCGAGGATTTGGTTGTTGCCACCAAAGAGATACCGCGTGAGGCTAACACGGGGATCAGCTAGACGTGAATTCCGGGCAATCACATAGCTGATTAGGAGAACGGTGAAAGCATTCAGCAAGATCGTATCGAACATCTCAGGGGGATGGCCATTTTGTTATGAGGAACCGGTGGTTGCTGTTCGTGACGATTCGAGCGACGCTAGTATGGCGTCCCATAAATATGGCCAACCACCGACAAGGTGGTGATCCTTTGCTTGCTCTACCACGGTAATCGGAATGGAATGGCGTTTGCAGAGCGACTGGGTCGTTGATACCGGATACCAGGCGTCCTTATTTGAGAGAAGAATCTGAGTGTGCCAGGCATTTGCCGCTAGACTGCCGTAGGAATTGAAGCCTGGAATGTAAAAGTTCTCAAGGAAATCGCCGAGATTGAGTGCCGACGTTGAGATCTCGTTGACGTGCTGTCGGTAGCTCCCTGTGAACCAATTGCCCGGATTGAGCCATTTTCCGTCAGGCAGCAATGCGCGGAGTTCTTGCTCGTCGTGCACCCATTTGCTTATCGCCTTTATGAACTCTTCTTCGTTCCCTTCGCTGTACATGTAGCGCATTGATTCTTGGAAATCGAAAACAGGCTGAATCGCATAAAGACTCGAAATCTTGATAAATGCCGAGTTTAAGTGTAACACCGCGTTGACGCCGGCACTGTGAGCGACGATGACGAACGGCATGTGGTCGATTCCGCTGATCGACACGTAGCGATAAAGATCATGCAATGCCGTCTCCATCGCCATCTGGCCTTTCGACCGCCCATGAGCCCTTGGGTGATACTCGATTACGAGAAATCCCAATGAAACGAGTTCTTGGTGTGGAACCATATAGGCACGAGTTGTGCCACCTATGCACGGGTACACGAGCAGTACGGAATGCGGGTCATCCGCCGAGTGGACGATGATGTCCAACGGAGTTCCGTCGGCTGCGGAGAACGAACGATTTCGCATAGTTACGTCGTACGTGGATGCCTGTCTTTGTACTGGTTCACAAGTCCGGCGATCATGCGAGCCAGCGAGAAAACTACGAAAGCGCATCATCCTACCGCGCAGGGGAATATGCGGCAAGTTGTTGAACTGTCAAGAAGGGTTTTAGAAAATGTTCGAATTCTGCCGCAACTCCTTCACTCGCTCATTCTTGCGCAGATCCACGAGAACTGCTTTGCGAGTTTGGCATCTTGGAATTCAAAGCGCCGTAAAACGTCGAAATTGGTCGCGAATGACACACTCGAAAGCTGATCTTGGCTCCGGCCAAAGGGTCGCTTGTCTCGGAGGCGGGACGACCTCTTGGACGCATCATCCGACGTTTTTGATTGCCCTAATGCGCGCGGCGGTGAGGCATATGTCCGCAATATTATTTTGATTCGCGAGGACGAGCGATTCTTGCCGAAACTCACAGTCAAAGTGATGACAAGCGAGATTTGGCTTGCGCGCTCATGAGGGCGAGTCAGTGGCGTGGAAGAGTCTTACGCATCGGCTCCGACAATTGACACCGATTCGGCGGAAAGTCCCGAATATCCGGGGCGCCTGATACGCACCGAGTCACGACCCAATTCTTGACAGCGATGCATAGTCCGGCGCCGGCAGGCATCGTTTCGGTCGCGCTCTGCAGCGGTCACTTACTCCGTAGAGTAGCGAAACGCCCGAAGGCTCGACGTTGCCGGCTTTCTTAAGACGACCGTCTTAGCTTGAACGACCGGTTTTGATACGGTCGCCGCTCGTTCAAACGCTGCACAAGTCAGCCGGCAATGTCGTTCCGCGCGTCGCTTGCGATGATCGTGGGACGCACGTTCCTCAGCCGCCCCACGTCGCCTGAAGAGAGGCTTCTAGATCGACGGCTGATTCTAAAGACGCCTCGACGAGCTGTTTTTGTGCTGCTTGGCGCAGAGCGTCGCAGTCGATCTGTTCATGAATGCGGACGCCGAATAACTCAGCGTTTTGGCGGATGTCTTCCTTGCACAACTCGGCCATTTCTACGAGCCCTTCGGAATTCGTGCTGTAATGCGTCTCAAGCAGTTTCTGGGCGACTGACAGTTGTGGACTCTCGGGCGCCCACAGGGCATCGGCCATCACGTCGCTCGTTTGAGCGCAGAGCGTCAGCGGCGGCACATCCGGAGATTCTTCATGATGATGGGCGGTTGCCGCGACAATTTCTTCGGGAAACTCCCAACGCTCCAACAGTCGAGCGCCCACGGCAGGGTGGCAGAAGCCGAACTCATTGTGTTCGAGTTCCAGCAGTTCCTTGTTGTCGGAAGCAGCCTCATAAAGGGCAAGATACTTGTCCCCAACAACCTGGGCCAGTGCGAGCACCCCCAGGTCACATAACAGACCGGCCGCATAACCATCATCTCGCTCCAAATCCGCGTGCTTCTCAGACAGCCGAGCGCCAACCGTCGCCATACTGATGGCTCGTCTCCAGAAATGGTACGACAACTGCCTGTTCAGTCCCGTGGTCAGGCCATCCACCAGATGGAATGTCAGCGCGATGAGCCGCAACGAGCGCAGTCCAAACCAGACGAGGGCGGAGCGAAGATTGGTGGTGCGGTGCGCCAAGCCGTAATGCGATGAGTTGACGATTCGAAGAATCTTTGCCGCGAGCGCCGGGTCGCTTTCCACACAGCGCGTGAGCTCACCAAGGTCGTAGTTGAGGTCGCGCGTCAGCTCAACAATTTTCCGGCCGACCAGCGGCGAAGAATGGAGATTGTCGAGTTGATCGAGCACCTTGTCGATCGCACCAAGGTCATCCGCGCGAAGCTCTTGCATCTTCATCGATCCTCGAAAAAGGCCCGGCCACGCCGAACGCGAGATTTCTTAGCTCCATCGTTCAGGAGAGACTACCTACGTTTCGGTGAGCCTCGCTCCAGAATTGGGTCCCTCCATTCCCGGTTGGAATGATCGACTGCTCGATCGGAAAGGGACATTTTCAATTCAAATCTAGATGACACTTGGCGCGGGTCAAGTTTATTGGCACGCCGATCGAGATAAATTCGACATTTCCCAGATCATGTGGTCCGTCGACCACAGGGGTTCCGGTCAAGACGATCGTGGCCAATTTGACGGGAAGCGGCCTCACGAGTTGGAAAATCGTGGCAGGACACGTTCTCCACGAGTATCATCAGGTCCACCGACGGCCCTTGCTCTCGGAACAGATTCCACCTGGAAAACGTCCCTCCAAATAATTCGCAGCGTGGGGTGTTCCATGCCGACAGCGACCCGAATCAGCCGGAGCCTGCCAATGCTTCTCCTGTCGTTTTTGGTGAGCGGTTGCAGCGAAACCGGCTCGGCTGAGGGAAAGGCCCCGCCGTCGAACGTAAAGTCAGACGAGCGGGTGGTCTTTTTTCCGACCTATGGCCGCTACGATGTCGACTCGAAGACCTGGACATTCGAAGTGCACGGGCACATCTTCGAACCGGAAAACAATTCGAAAAAACGGGCGGCATTTGTCACGATCATTCGCGCCGCCGCCGCCGCCGTTGACAAGGGGGCCGACGAGTCGAAATTCCTGGACGAACGAGTTAGGCCGTTCCTCGTCGACAACGAGCGGGGTAAGATTGTCGCCGTCGATCTGGCTGGTGGCTCGTACGCCGTCGGCCGTTCAGAAGCGAACGGTCACTTTTCAAACACGTTCTCGTTGAGTGCGAGCGACGTTGATGTGAAAGGTATCGATGGAGGTGAGTTGAAGTTCGCAGCGGTGCTGGAGAAACGAGACACTCGCAGATTCGCCGGTCGCGTGCAACTCATTGCGCCGGAAGGCCTCTCGGTGATCTCCGATATCGACGATACGATCAAACAGTCCGCGGTGACGGACAAGTCGGAGTTGATCAAGAACACCTTCGTTCGCGAATTCCAAGTCGTCGACGGCATGTCGGAACTGTACGAATCGCTGCAAAGCTCGGGGGCCGTCTTTCATTACGTTTCCGGCAGTCCTTGGCAATTGTACGAGCCGCTGAACAAATTCTTCACGAAGGCCGGTTTTCCCGATGGGTCGTTTCATCTGAAGAACTTTCGGTTCACGGACTCCAGCGCGCTGGGACTGATGAAGTCGCAGAAGAAGAACAAACTCGCCGCGATCCAACCGATGTTGAGAGCATTTCCGAAACGTCGGTTCCTGCTCTTCGGCGACTCGGGAGAACAGGACCCCGAAATCTACGGCCAACTCGCCCGCGAACATGAACAAGTCGCCGGCATTTTCATTCGCAACGCGAGTGACGAAAACGCCGGCGACGAACGGTTCGAGAACGCGTTCGCTGACGTACCACGCGAGCGCTGGACGGTGTTCGACGAGCCAAATGAGATCGAAGCGAAGCTGAAGCAACTTGTTGACGGACAGTAGCCCATCGAATCCGTTTTGCTCCCGGTTCTTCGACTTGTGTGCTTTACATCTATTCCCCCGCACGGCAAGCACGACCAACCGACTCCGACCGGGAAGGCATTTCGGCCGACACGACGAAGTACGTCGACTGGCCGCCGTCGCGGCACGCGAATCGGCAATTTGTCCGGCCTTGATGGATGTGTTGTAAACCTCCGCTCGCACGGCATTCCGGCATTATGTTTTCCGACATGGCAATTCGACACAACGTGCAAACAACTTGCGTCGCCAAAAGGCGGTACAGTGAGTGGACCGCGAATCGAACAATAAGCGATACTAGGCGACTGAGGGTGTCATCGCCAGCAAGATAGTCTTTGGATACACTGCGAACCAGCCGGCTCGGAGAATTATCGGGGAATGTATCGGAGCCATAGCGGAACGAACGCTTAGTGTTTGAGGATGATTGAGATGTCGACCATCGATGCCTATGACCTTCCCGAGAGAGTATCCAGATACGACGCCGACATGGATATTATGCATCCAAATCGTCACAAGATGATTGCAACCGCTCTCGATGTGATTCCCTTTGAAAAATGCGACTCTCTGACGGCGGTTGATTTAGGAACGGGAACAGGGCTGTTTTGCTCGCGTTTTCTTCAGGCATTTCCGATGTCGACTGTCGTTGCTGTCGATGGTGCGGCGGCGATGTTGGAGCTTGCAAAAACGAGATTGGGGGCATTGTCTGAAAAGGTTCGGTTTGTTTCCGGCGACTTCAGAAGTTTTGCGGAACTGCTACCGGGCTTACAGGACATTGATATTGTCTTTTCATCGTATGCACTCCATCACTTGACCTCAAAAGAGAAGGAGAACGTGATTCGCGAGTGCATGCACGTAATGCGCCCCGGTGGATGGTTTATTAACGCCGACATAGTCGCCAGCAATAGTTCAGACATGGAAACCAGGATTCAGGAGATTCGAGTTAACGGTATCCTTGAGCGTACATTTGACACCGACATGCGGTTCAAGGATGCCATTTCGACACGCGCGTTCTTGAACGAACTCGAAGCGAGGGACGGAGACATGCCTTTGCCGCTTAATGAAGACTTGGCCATTGCCAAGCGAGCCGGCATGACGAAGTTGGATGTATTTTGGAAGGAGTACCGGGAGGTGGTTTGGGGTGGGTCGAAGTAGGAAGGGCGAACGCCGGTTCTGTATCGTCGAACAATCACCTCTTAAAAGTTCGGAACGGATTCCGCAGTCGGAAATTCCCGTACATTAGACTACCTGCGTCAATAAACCACCCAATTACGGCACGGCTCAGCGAGTGCCGAAAAACATCCCCTGCGAACAATTCGGGACTGCGCGTCGAACTGCGATTGATTTCTGCCAATTCGGCGACGCATCAATCCAACCTATTCGCGGACTCCACAAGCGTTCGCGGAACTCATACCTTTTCGCGGAATCGTGCAGGAGCGAAGACGCGGGTCAGAATCAGCGTGACGGATCAAGCGAACGTGTTTTCGGAATGGGATCGAGAAGAATCGCGAGGCTCGCAGAGTCAGCGCACTCTTGGTCCAGCCGATGCATACCTCAAGCAGCGAGAACTCGCGCAGATATCAACTGGCAAATGTCGGCTCCAACCATCGTGCCGCTCTGCTTCCAACTTCTGCTGACAGGACACAGGTTTCACTTGCGCACGTTTCGTTTAGTTGGTCTGAGACAACGAAGTGACCGCAGTGCCGTTGACCCGATTGAATAGATCAATGGTTGCCGCGTCACTTTCCTGAACGGGCACACGTACCATGAACTGGCCGTTCACCTTGTTGTACCAACACGCATACAACCGTGGAAGAGTTTTTAAACTCGGATACACATAGGTCGTAGCGCCGCCATTTATGGCAAAATTCGGATTATCGGGGTCAAACGGATTCTTCAACGGCCCCCTGAATGAAGCCGGATCGATCGTGTCGGGATAGGCTCCGTTGACGGCGTAGTACAGGTTGATGTGGTCGCGAACGATTGCCGCGAGCGTCGCTGCCGAAGATTCTTTTGCTTGATCGGCGGTGTCGAACATCTTCGGCGCAGCAACTGCCGCGATGATGCCCAAAACCAGCACGACAACAACCAGTTCAACCAACGTGAAACCGTTGCGTGGGCTTTGTGGTTTGAAACCTGCTACGGTCGGTGTTTTCATTACACCCTGAATCTGGATTGCGCCGATCGGGGGTCTTCGATGAAGAGAATATCGACCACGCTTAAGGCGTGTCACGAAAAAATCAACAAATAACCTGTCGTAGCGACCCACATGTGCGACTTGTAGGGGTTGCACGGCAAGAGCCTTGTGCGAGATGATGTCCCGTGCGTAGTTGTACGTAGAAGAGTCGGTGGCGGCTCTGGGGACCGGGTGTTGGAGTATCATCCGGGTGTCAAAATGTTTCCCAGAAAAGGAGCCACCACCGATGCCTGAGGGCTACCAAATCGTCTCGGCGGATGCGAATCTTGACTCGAAAGGACTCGCCACGTATCTGGCGAGAGAGGGTCAACTGCTGCTCCCGATGCTCGACCTGGTTGAGCAGGCACAGTGTGCCATCGACGAATTGGTCGACGTTATGGGCCGCGCGCCTGCCATTCACATTCCACATCCGAGAAGTGAAACGCGAGAGTGACCTGCTGCCGGAGCGTGACAGCAACGTAGGACGAGCACAGGGCCGTCGGCAAGAAGCAACTGGAGACGTGGGACGATTGGGACCTGCCCGTAGACAGAGTCGGCCCGGAGCCGGTGTCGCGCCCCTCAACACGCCGCGGCGACACCCCGCTCAGGCCATTGACACACCAGGGCCTACGCTGCCCGCTCAACTGTGAACTCCACCTATATCACTTGGGCACGACGTCAGAATGCTGCGTGTGACCTTACGCTGGGCATTAGCGACCGCGAATGTCAGAAACCCATAGGTTTTGCGAGACGTGTCAGAATTCCACCGATATTCGATCGGCGCGCTCCGTGGGCCTGTGTCCCGTTTTCCCATGCGTTTGCTGGCACACGATTCCTGAGTCAAAAACTTAATCGTTTTGTCGGAATCCGGCTGCCGCGACGACTGCGGCCAGAATTGCCCGCCAGCGCGCCCGAGTATTCGAAAGAATTCTGGGACTTCTTCAACATTTTCTTCTTTGTTGCGTAATATCGCGCCAAAAGTATCGTCTTGTCAGATGTACGACGCGTCCAAACAACGTCTGCCCTTTTTTTACCGAAAAGCGATTGAACCAATCTCCTTTATTGAGCAGGAGTTATGACATGAAAAGAGGTCACGTCAAAACCCGGTTGTGGACGAATTTCGGCCTGGAAAACAAGGGGTTTGGTTTGGCAACAGAGGGTCTTGACGCTACTTCAAGATGTACCATGCTGAGTTTCTTGGTCATCTTGGCCGTTCTGCCGACGGCAAGCAGTACGTTTTCCGCGTTCGGGCAAGCACTTCGACCGGGTTCCGAAAGCAAAGGCGAAGACGTTGAATCCGCACTGACGCGTAGAGAAGATGATGCGAATCAGCGAAGGGCGCATTTGCCGAAAGTGCTGCGGGCGCCAACGATTGAGCGGAAAGACCCCAACACGCAGATTCTCGTTCAATTGGTCGAGGGAGTCGCGAATGACGATAAGCCGGCCAAATTCGATTCGGCTGCAGAAGCGAAAGTGAAGCTGTCATCTCAGGTGGAAAAGTTTCTGAAATGGCTGCCGGTCGACACCGAGACCTTCATCCTAGCGCACGACGTATCACTACGCATGCCGACACGATCGGCTGAAGGCGATGACCGGGTGAAATCGAATGCGGATGGCTTCCAGTCGAAGCGCACCAGGGATCTGGTCTACGTTCTCAAAAGCCTAAGCTTGGGACATTTCCGAACGCTCGGTGGCGGCAATATGTTGCAAAACGGATCCTATATCAAACGTCTCGAAAACATTCGCGTGCCTTTGACTGTCTACGGCGGACGAAACTACGAAGTGGTGAGTTCATTCGGTTCGTATCGCTACGAAGGCTGTAGCATTATGGCCTTCAAGGAGGATATCGCGACGACCGGCAAGGAGTATCTGCAGGCATTGCGTCGCGACGCCAAACAGGTGCGCCAGATAGGCGGGCGAGAGGTGTTCGTTTTCCCTGCTGATAAGAATGAAATGGAGTCGATTTACAAACTCAAGCCGTGGCAAGGCGTCTACGTTACGGTTCTCAGTCCGAATGTCATTCTCACGGCAACAAGCGACGCGTACCTGAAAGAACTGCTCGATCGCGTTGACGCTCCAACTAAGGACCGTGCACTGCCTGATTCGTTGCCGGAGTGGTCGTATGTTGATACGACGTCCAGGACATGGGGCCTCCGGCATATTCCACCGGTTAAGAATCAGAAATTAAACGGTTTGGTTTGGATGTGTCAGCCCGGCAAGCGCGACGCGTTGGAGATCGTCTACTTTCCAACCGCATCCGACGATGCCATAAAACCCGCCAAACAATGGTTTGGCATTCCGATTGCGAACGGGGAAGACACGAAGCTTCCGAGTGGAGCGATCAAGTTCGGAAAAGACAAAACAACCTATGTAACGTTGAAGTTCGATCAACTTCAAAACAGAACGTGGGTGCCGATTTTTCCAATCTATGGGCTACAGGGCTATTATGGAACGTGGTAGCTACAGAGCTAACTTGGCCGGGCTCGTTTCGTACGGCAACATCAACTCCTTGTCTGATGTTTCTAATCCAAAAGGCTCTTCACTCGAGGCGATTAGGTGATGAAAGCGATCGTGTTCCTGTATTCGAGTCTTGTCGTTTCGGTTCTATCTGCGGCCGAGGTTGCTCCGCCGGACAAAGCCAACTCCTGGTCAAAACCAATTAACGGGCTTCAGGCTCGAATCACGTTGGTCGAAAAACCCAAGAACTACGGCGTTCGCTGGCTCGTCCCGTACTTGGAACTGCGCTACGTGGGCGATATCGCCAACCCACTGAAAGTCCGCTGTGGCGAGCAGCATGTCAAGTTCGAGTTGATCACGGCGGACGGGAAGGTCGTTCGTGGCGGCCAGTCTCTGCATCGTAGCGGTCCGCACGCCGATCCGGGTACGATTGTCTTGCCGTTTGATAGCTCAATCCGCATCAGCATGGCCTGTGTGAATTGGGGCATTCCCAAAAATGCGACGGCGATGGTGTCGACCGATAGCAGTGCGTGGATTCTCGGTCCAAAAGAGAAAGCGAAGGTGTACCTGCGGGCAATGATCGCTGGCGAAAAAATGAAATCCGATCGCCGGCTCTGGCACGGCTCGATTGAGACACCTCCGATCAAAATTGATTGGGGCAAGTAGGCACCTCACAAGCCACTCAAGCTGACACCGGCCTGTCGAGCGGTTTTCAACAGGTCACGAGATGCTTTCGGGCCGGTGCAGGTTAACTCCGTCGTTATCCTCGCTGCGCTTCCACAATCTCATTCGTTTTCTCGGAATCCCAATAATTGACTCATTGTTGACAGCGGTGCTGTGTCCGGTGCCGGTAGGCAACGGTCGCGTCGCGCTCCGCGACAGTCCCCTGGTCTGACAGAGCGGGGAGGGGCGCGTGGCCCACGAGCGAGCGACGCCTCGTGACTCCCGTCGACGCTGGGGCAACCGCTTGAAGTGGTCTCCAGACCCTCTGATGGGCAACGTTCTCTCTCGCCTCTTAGGGGCAAACTTCCCCACAAGCGGTTTTGGGGCGGGTTCTAGAGCGCATTCGACATAAGTGTAGCGGGTTCTGGCGGCGTAGAGACAATATTCAAAGACCAAAAACCGTCCGATAGCCGCCACAGTTATCCCGAACGGGATCTAGCAAGCGATCGATCGGGGATCGGCACGACTGACAAGACTCGCCGGACGGTTTCGGAGTCTGGCGATTCGCATTCCGGCTTAGCGCGTCACCAAACGGTCTTGCCGACCAAATTGGCGCAGATCGGAATGTCTCGGTCAAATGCGGCTGATTCGGTGGCGCGTCAGCGAACCCTTTGCCGTCAATTTGACCGCCGCGAGCTGTTTGATTGGGAGCAAAATACGAACTCGCGATTTTTTATGAGCACGCTCATTTTCCTCTTGTCGCGGCCTCGTGTGCCCGATAGAATATGAGCATGCTCATATAATGTCGGGGGTGAACCTCTCATGCCTAGGATTTCTCAGGAAGCGAAGCGGGTTACCCGGCAGAAGATATTGGACGTAGCGCGCCGGCTGTTTCGCCAAAACGGCTTTGAAGCTTCGACGACACGCGATATCGCCGTCGCAGCCGGGATCGCTACCGGGACGGTATTCAATTACTTCCCCACGAAGGAATCCATTGTAAAAGATTTCGTCGTAGAAGGGTTAAAGGCGGCGCGGAAGGATTTCGGGCAGTCGCGCCGCGAGGACGCGTCGCTGGAAGAGGATTTATTTCTGCACGTTTCGACCGGTCTTCGTCAATTGAAGAAGTGTCGGTCGTACCTGCAGCCGGTCCTTGAAACAACGCTCTGCCCGGTCGCTCGCCGAGGTTCGGATGAAGCCGCCGATGCGATCCGCGCGGATCACTTGGAAATGATGCAGGAGATCGTCGGGGCGCACATGCCGGGGCAGTCCCTTTCGCCGATGGCCTTCCAATTGTATTGGACGCTCTACACCGGGCTATTGGCGTTTTGGGCGACAGACGATTCGCCCAAACAGGAAGACGCGCGGGCGATGCTGGATCAGTCGCTTTCGATGTTTGTGACTTGGCTGGAGAACGAGACCCAAAATCCAACGTGAACGGCTTCCCTTATTCGGAGATGAACTGATGCCCCCCACGGTTGCTGAATTGCTCCGCGCAATCCCGGACGAAACTGTTGTTGAAGAGAGGCAAAACGCGTCGGAAGAACTACGAGCTCTTTACGAGCGATTGGAAAAGCGATCGATTCCGACCGGCGCGATACATCGTTTCTGGAAATTAAGCGGATTGCAGGCGCGCATCGGCTTCGCCTACGCAGCGTATTGGATCAAGGGATGGTACCAGACCCAAGATCAGAGGCAGGCGGACCTATTGGAGACGCATCTCTCCGCGGCAATGAAGCTTCTGGAAACGATGGGTTTTATGCGCGGAGCGGTGATGAAAGTGGGCCAGATTCTGGCGAGCTTTCCTGACATCGTTCCGGACGAGTTTGTGAAATCGCTAGGACATCTTCATTTTCAGGCACCGGCAATGCATTACTCGTTGATCCGAGAACAGTTGATCGACGAGCTTGGGGACGATCCTGCCGACGTATTTTCGTCCTTTGAAACGGAAGCGTTTGCCGCGGCGTCGCTGGGGCAGGTCCATCGTGCGCGGTTGAAGAGTGGCGAGCCGGTGGCGGTCAAGATTCAGTATCCGGGGATCGCGCGAACGATTCGTAGCGACTTTCGCGTGCTGTTGGCGTTGATGTCTCCGCTCCGCCTGTCCAATGACTGGAGCAATCTGAGAGACCAGATGACGGAGATCGAGTCGACTCTCAAACGAGAGACGGACTATGAACAAGAGGCGGAATTCCTAAGGATGGCCCGTTCGCTCTTTTCTGAAGAGGACGGTGTGATCGTGCCGCGCGTTTACGATCGATATTCGACGCGCCGCGTCTTGACGATGGAATACATCGACGGCCGAGTGACGCCCGAGTTTTTGGCCACCAAGCCGTCTCAGGAACTGCGAGACGCATCTTCCGAAAAGATTTATCGGGCCGGCTGTCGTTTGACGGCTCAAAGACGAATGTATTACTCGGACATGCACCCCGGCAATTTCATTTTTCGCGAGGATGGAAGCGTGGGAATGATCGATTTCGGAGGAGTTCGCGTCCTCGACGATGACGAGTGGGAATACCTGCGATTGTCGCAAGACTCGAGAGTGGGAACGCGAGATGACGTGTTAAGTCACATTCAACGTTCACTGCTGCTTTCGGACGAACGAATGCAAAAGATCCCCGAGCTGATTGATGTGATGGTTGAATTTTGCGACTACTATTGGCAACCACTTCGCCAGGAAGGCCCCTTCGATTTTTCCGATCCGGAATATCTCCGCCGGGGCTTTGATCTGATGGCGCGAACCGCCCGCCATCGGCATTCGCGACAAAGACCCGTGAATCTGTATATGCACCGGGCCTCGTTCGAATTGGCGGCATTGTTCTACCAGTTGAAATCTCGCTTCGATTGCAAGGCGATCTGGGACGATGAAAAGCGGGCGACCGGATGGGAATGATCGTGCGGTGAATGAAAATGGATGACCGAGTTGCGTCGGCATGGATGCCGCCCGCCAGAAGAGCGCATACGTCGGCGGCGGGCGCGTATCGAATAATCACCCATTGATCGCCGCGGCGTTGTGTTCGATGCCGGCAGGTATCGATTCGGTCGCGCTGGGCAACGGTCCCCTGCCGTCGGTGGGGAGTGGGTGCTGGGGATCGGAGGAATGACCAAGACTCGTACCGAGGCGGAACTCAAAGCCAATGAGCAGTTGCCGCGACAGGCGTTGCGAACTGTTGAGACCTCTCTGCATTCACACAGGTAGGTACGTCGAACGGCGACCCCGACTGTGTAGGCCTTGCGATCGACAGCCTTACACCGTGCCCCATGAAGAGTGAGAAACGGACATTCATCCAACCGCGATTTAGCACAAGATAGATCTGAGTCTCCGTGGTCTCGCTTGCCGGATTTCCACAAACACTTCAATTGGCTTTGCAGCTCTCGCCCTGCCTGCGGAAATGACCTGAGCGAGGCCCTTTCGCCGAGTCCCATGAAATCGCTGGCTCCGTTCGGTACCATGATATGTGCATGACGGCTGGTAGCGTCGGGCGCAAGTCGGTCGAAAAAGAGCATCCCCACAGCCTTTCCTTCGCACTCCAGCAAACGACTGCCGGCGCTGAACGGCTAGGCGATGTGGTTGCGAAACGCCATGCGAGACTCATCATTGGATGACGTATGACTTATCCCTGTGATCGCTGTGGCGAAGAGTGCGGAAGTATGGACACCGCACATGTCAGCGATGCTCCAGCCGAAATTGGGCGCTCGTGGTGCTTCTCATGCATCGAAAGCGTCAAGAATGGTTCTCCAGTCGTCTTGAACGGACGCTCACGCGACAGAGATGGCAACGTGATTCCCGCGCTGCCGCGGCAGACGTACACGCCTCTCCCAACAACGCGAAAACGAGAACGCAGGGCTCCCCGTAGCGCGCTGATTACGCTTGGCGTGTTTCTTACCGTGCCATCACTTCTATTTGGAGGCCTCACACTTCAAGAGTGGATCGATCCAGTCACCCAGACATCGGCCGATCGCGCCCCCCGTTTTGTTCTTGGTTCATTGTGTGTCTTTGGATTCGCTTGCTGCCTCGTATTTTGGGGAGTGAAGCGGGATCGAAAACGAAAGCGGCAGCGCGAGATGGAACAAAAACGCAAGCGAGAACGTTCGACAAGCAAGCATGTAAGTCCGAGTAGTGATGCCCTACCCGCCGGAGGTAACGAGCCGTCAAACGATAATTCAGCTGCGACACTCGCACGGAGAGAGCAATCACCTTCGACGCAGGTCGAAACGCCTTCGAAGTTCGTCAGATTTGCATGCGACTGCGGGAAGAAACTTCGGACCACCAAGGCGAACGTCGGCAAACGGAGCAAATGTCCCGAGTGCGGCGCAAAGGTTATTGTGCCGGGTGTGAGACAAGCGTCATCATCCCCAGGAGCGCGAGGCGACCACGCCCCAAAAACAGATTTCGACGATGAGCAGAACCTTTCGCCCATAGCCGCAAAGTCGGACGACCTTGCCGAACTACTGAAGGTTGCGAAATCTGATACGGATCGGAAGATCCGTCTCGGTGCGGCGTTACGGTTAGTGGCTGGACCATTCGATTACGCCAGAATCAGCGAACCCGATCGGTTACTTGGCGTCTCCGACTTCTGTGGTGCCGAGGCACTTAAAGACATTGTTTCCGGCCATGCGCACCTGATTGAACAACAACATCTGGACACACTCGTTGGCACGTTGCAAAACGGAAGCGACATAGACGAACTTAACGACCTTTATGCACGCGAACGAGCCGCTGGCGCATTGCACGTACTTGCAAACTTGGTCGGCGCAGAAAGGCTACGTTGTGCAGTCGAGCCACTAGTGAGCGCATTGGTATACAAGTACGACGAATATAGTACGGATTCCACCGCCGGCGCGCTGAATTGCGCCGCTGCCGCCGCACTTGCAAGGATCGAAGGCGCTGAATCGTTTGATAAGCTTGCAGATCGTCTTTGCATGGAATTGGAGCCTGACCATAGAATTCCGGCACCATCACTGGTTCAAGGTTTGGTTTGTCTTCTCGAAAAAATGGGAGGTGAAAGAATCATTGCACCGGTGTCCAAGGTGCTGCTAAGTACAGATGACACCTACGGGTACGATGAGGCGCGGAGGGATGCAGCGCGTGTGCTAGGCGATTTGGGTGACACCGCGGCCATCGAACCCTTGAAAGCTGCAATCGAAATGGATGAAGGCTACGCGTACGACCACTTCAATAACCGATACTCCGCGGCACGGGCGCTCGGAAAAATCGGTGGTCAGGCGGCCTTCGACATACTGACGGAGATGGTTCACGATGAAGGATCTTCCGGTGCTTCTGGTGCAGCGCAGGCACTTGGCGAGATCGGCGATCCACGTGCAATTGATTCACTCGAAGATCAGCTCACGCAGTATCGCTCGTACATTCCCGAGGAGAAGGTTGGAGCGGCTTTGAACATAGCAGCAGCTTTGGTCCAACTCGGAGTAAACTGGCCGACGAAATGGCTCCTGGAGAATAGGGGCTATTATCGCGATTCGATGAGTAATTGGGCCAAGACCGTCGAAGATTTGCTGCAAGATCACGGGGCAACATTCTCGGATGAGGCGCTTGAGGACCTAGCAGCGCTTGATGGACTTGTCGAAGAAAAACGATACGAATACGCGGACAACTGGGACGTGGACGTGTCTAGGAAAGAGATTTCCTCTTCACGATTGAGTGAACTTGCAGACCGTGAGCGATGCAGGCGAACGGCGCCGGACTGATTGGCCTCACGCGTTCCAAGTTCCGACGATTCCAGACAAGCAGTTGGCCCGGCTATCACTCCTGGATATTTTTCGGTTTTTGACGAGAACTCGTACATCCGTGAAACGTGCCCTCAACCGAACCTCTGATGACAATGATGCTGTGTCCAGTGCCTTTCGGTATCGATTCGTTCGCGCTCGGCGACAGCCTCCTGCTCTGTAGCGTTCGGAGCGGTGCGTGACCCACGAGCGGATTAGGTCGGGAGCCGTGACGCCCCGGCTGTGGGCGACCACTGCGGGAGCGAGTTGGAGAGCGGGTGACGCCTCGTATCTCCCGTCGACGCCGGGGCAACCGTCAGTAGGCGATCGCTCGATCGGGGATCGGCACGACTGACAAGACTCGCCGGACGGTCTCAGAGTCTGGCGATTCCCATTCCGGCACAGCACGGGGCGCCGGTCGAGTCGCACCGACCGGCAGGATCGCCGATGGTTCACCGGCCGGCTCAACGGGCGGTGCCTTAGGCGGCGCGACGTCGTGAACCGCCGGCGGGGCTTCTTCCGTTTCCGGCTCTTCATAAGGAGCCGGCGAATAATCGGCCGAGTTGTCGGCGTTCGGGCTTTCCCAATCGATTTCCGGTCCACGACCCGGCAGCGCGAACTCGACCGGCTCTGTCTTGAGCATCGGGTTGTCGAACGCATGGCTCCGCGCCCACGCGCGGCGGAGGGCTTGCTCGTTGGCTTGCGCTGTCCACGGGCCCTCGGCCAAATAGACATTGTAGTATTCCAACAAGCTTCCCTTGGTGAAATGCAAGTTGGCGATCGCTTTGTTGTAGTCGGTCAGACTCGTGTAGTATTCCTTTTCCGCGTCGGCGAGGCTCGCTTGAGCGCGGAGCACGAGGTCGGCTTTTAATACGCCGCCAATGCGTTGCTTGTCGAGAATATCGACTCTCAACGCAGCCGCACGTTGCCGGTTGAGATTCGACTGCGCGTTGGCGTAGGTCACCGAGAGTTCTTGGAAGGCGGCCGCCAACGACTGAGCCAACTCCAATTCCTGCGCCGCCAAAATGGCCAGTTCTCTCGTGAGACGCAGTTCGTAGTTGCGAACCTGCGCCCGAGCCGAGCGAAACCCGAGCGGCATCGACGCTACAAAACCGAGGTTCCAAGTCGTCTGGTCGCCTTGATTGATTGTTTCGTAGGCGCTCGATAACCCCTGAGAGGTGATGCCGTCGTTGTCGTTCTGCCCGAGCAGATGGTCGCCGAAGCCGTTGACTCGGTACGACGAGACAAAATCGAACTGCGGTCGCGTGAGGCTCTTGGCCGCTTCTAACTGCAACTCCAGGCTCTTGATGCTCCACTTCTGACGACGAAGTTCGAGTCGCTGGGAGAGCATTTCCGTCAAGGACGAACGCCAGTCGGGAATGAATTGTGCCTTCGTCGGGTCGTCCGACGGGCGAATGATCCGACCATCGTTGACCGACAAGCCGAGCAATCGACGCAACTCAGTCTCCTGAGCGTAGATTGCATTGAGAAGTGCTTCGGCGATCGATTTACGTTGATAATAGTTGTCGGCGGCCTGGGGGACATCTGACTTGTCGAAGCCGTCGATTCCGCCGGCCCGGTCTGTCGCTTCGGCGTCGCGCCACGTTTTTAACGCACTGTTCCGGGCGACGACCGCCGTTCGATACACTTGATAGGTCAGGTACAAACCCCAATAGGCGTTTTCGACGTCGAGGTGCATCTGGCGGACACTCTGCTCGAACTGGGTCAAGCTGATGTCGCTATTGATCCGCGCGATCACCACACCCTGGCTCACGCCGGTAATGCCGCTGAAGTTGGGGTTCAGTGGGCCGGCGACGCGCGTGAACTCGGTGCCCGCACCGGCCCACAACGGCTGGCGGTATTCGGCGCGGACGTGGCCCGTGTAGACCGACGGGAACAACTGCCCTGGAACGTTCAGCCCCTGGTAATCCCAGTCATGCCCCACGGTGAAGCCTGCACCATAGCCGAATTGCTTTTGAAGCGAGGAACGAAACATGCCCGTATCGGCCTGCAGCGTGCTGCCGGGCATCGATCCACTGCCGGTGAACGCGTTGTTTTGCACTTGCTCGGCGCGGCCCCACAGCATTTGTGTGCTAAACGTTGTGTCGAAATCAGACAGGGCCGCTTCGACACTGCGTCCGCCAAAGAGCACACCCGATTCCTGGATGGCCTGGTCGTAGACCGTCGAAACTCCCTGTGGATTGGCGACGATGCTGCCGGACGTTCGGATGACGCGGTTGTTCTGCCGGGCAATCTCGAGCGCCTGCTCGAGCGACATATTCCAGATTTCGTCTTTGCTACGATTGCTGATCGTGCGGGGTTCTTCGGCCGCCGTAATTTCTTCGGGAACCACTTCGCAACGATTGACGTAATCGATAGACAACGCCTCGTGCTTGTAGTGTTTGAGGTCGGCATCGCCCAAGTAATGCAGCTCTGGCTCAGAGTGGGAGCAACCGCACATGACACCGACGACAAACACGCTGCTGGCATACAGCGCACGGCGAACATTGACCATCGTATCCGTACCCCCCCAAGTGGTGGCTGTAACCACCTTCGCCGATCAGAAGCGTCTGCAAACGGGTCTGCAATGCACAACCGCGTGTTTCGTCAACCGGCGGCCACGAATGAGCACGTCGCGTAACAAGTTGTTGTGATTGGCATTACGATTTGCAGTCGCCTGGAAATTCACGTAGAACTTCCGAGAACGGGGCCTGCGTGCGCAGCCTGAGAAGCAGCGCATTCGGCACAACCGTTGTCACTAGTATCGGCCTAAGGGTCGGTAGGCCTTGATTCTTTTGACAAGGGGCCGAATTCGACGTAAGACATGCCGAGCCATTTCTTTACGAGCACCGTCTCGCCGGCGTCGTTGCCTTCGATGGCATGGCCGATGAACTGCAGAAGATATCCGCCGATGAAGCAAATTGCCGCCGGAGCCCACTTCCCCTGCACGGCAAGCGCCGCCGAGGCGAGGAATGTGAGCGGTACACCTACCAGATGGAAAACCTGATTGGCGCGGTTCCGGTGACGTTTGAAGTAATTCACCAAGAAACGGCGGAGCATGGGAATCCTTTCCGGGTGAACGTGTCGCGGCAGTGCAGCCGCCTAGCGGCGACTTCGTCTCTCGATGGCCACTTCTAACGTGCAGGAGCACGGGTCGAATCGTAGGTGATCAACGGGCCATTCGTAAACCGAAGTTTTGCTCCCTGAAGTGGTCCGAAAACCCTCGGCATGGCGATGCCAAGCCCGCAATTCGCGTATTCGTAGTGTCGCCAGTAGGGCTTTCTGGCAGCAGCGACTCGATGCGGATATGTCAGATCGCCGTACCGACAACGAAAATCGGCTATGATCGTGCGCACGTCACTCGGCAAAAAGACACGATGCCCGCCACACCGAGGAGCCGCTCATGGATGCCCGGCCGCGAAGGAATCCCGTTGTAGGTTTGCTACTGGTCGCCGCCGGTGTGACGGTTTGGTCGGCCATGCATCCGGCTGATTACGCGACCTGGTTCTTCGAGCTGTTCATCGGTGCGATCGGTGTCGCAGTGCTCGCCGTCAGTTCTGGTCGGTTTCGGTTTTCCGGGTTCGTGTACCTGGTAGTCGCCCTGCACTACGTCATTCTGGCTACCGGGGCGAAATACACCTATGCGCAGGTGCCGCTATTCAACTGGTTGCGGGACGTACTCGATCTGTCCCGTAATCATTTCGATCGCGTGGGGCATTTTGCACAGGGTGTGACTCCCGCACTGCTCACGCGGGAGGTGTTGTTGCGTACGACCGGACTGGGGCGTGGCAAGTGGCTCGCCTGCCTGTCGATCTGCGTGGCACTGGCGTTCAGCGCGTTTTACGAAATCTTGGAATGGATTTGGGTCGTCCTTTTTTATCCCGATCGAGGCCCCGAGTGGCTCGGCATGCAGGGTGATTCTTGGGACGCACAAGCCGACATGCTGATGGCGCTGCTCGGCGGTCTCGTCGCCGTTCTCGGCTTCTCAGGCGTACACGACAAGTCGATCGCCGCCATTCAGCACCCGGCCGAGACGCCCAAAGCGTCGCCTTGAAAAGGGGAATTTCATGTGCTACGGTCGGCGCCGCCCCGGCATCCGCTGGTGTGCCCCGACATCCGCCGGTGTGATTGTGCCCGGCGTCCGCCGGGTTGTTTTTGAACGTTTTGACCCGCGGCCAAGCGTCAAACGATACGGCACGACGTTCGAACAGAACCGAAGCTCAAGCAGCACGATACTGAAATCCATACAGAAAACAGTCAGAGGCACGAATGTACAAAGTCACGTTCATACCCGGGGACGGCGTCGGGCCGGAAATTGCTGAAGCCACACGAAAATGTGTCGACGCGACGGGAGTCAAGATCGACTGGGACCATCAGGAATGCGGCATCGAAGTCATCGAAGCCGAGGGGGAAGTTCCCGGCCGCGTTCTCGATTCGATCAAGGCCAACGGCGTCGCTTTGAAGGCGCCGATTACGACACCGATCGGCAAAGGGTTCCGCAGCGTCAACGTCTACCTCCGCCAGGAACTCGGTCTGTATGCCTGTGTGCGGCCCTGTAAGACGTTCAAAGGTGTGCGAACTTTCTTCTCCGACACAAACGTCGACCTCGTCGTCGTCCGCGAAAACACCGAAGACCTCTACGCGGGCGTCGAGTTTGAAGCAGGCGAAGCCAGGACGTCGCAAATCATCAACGCCATCAACGAATTGGCGACCGGCAAAAAAATCAACACGGGCAGTGAAACGACCGGCGTGAGCATCAAGCCGATCTCCGTCGAAGGCACACGGCGGATTGCCAACCACGCGTTCGACTACGCCGTCAAGAACAAACGCAAATCGGTCACGTCGATCTGCAAAGCGAACATCATGAAGTACACCGATGGCTTGTGGTACGACGAAACGCGGGCCGTCGCGTTAGCCTACGGAGCGAAGTTCGAATGGCCCGATCTGGCCGAAGGCGTTCAGGCTGACCCGGAACTCGCCGGAAAGGTTCCCGACGTCGCCGGCGGGATCGACTATATCGAACGGCTCATCGACAACATGTGCATGCAGCTCACGCAAAAGCCCGAGCTTTATGACGTGTTGTTGACGTCGAATCTTTACGGCGACATTTTGAGCGACTTGTGCGCCGGGCTCGTTGGCGGCTTGGGTGTCGCCCCGGGTGCGAACATCGGCTCCGAAGGCGCCGTGTTTGAAGCGACCCACGGCAGCGCTCCGAAATACAAGGGGCAGAACAAGGTCAACCCGACCGCGCTCATTCTCTCCGGAAAGATGATGCTCGATCATCTCGGCGAACACGAAGCCGCCGCGAAACTCGAACAGGCCGTCGCCGACGTCATCGCCGAAGGTAAGGACGTCACCTACGACTTAAAACCCGAGCGAACCGATCCCACGGCCGTCGGCACACAAGAAATGGCCGACGCCATTTGCCGTAAGATGCAGTAACGGATCGCATTGCTTCGGGCAGAACCGCCACAACACGGCACTCGAATCACGCACTCCGCCGCAGGTTCTTCGGTAGCAAACATGTGAACGAAGTCGCCTTCCGCGAATTGATCTCCGGTGAAAAACAGGGGGCCGCTCCGACGCTATCGCGGCTCGGTCTTCGCGCACTGTCCTGGCCTTACGGCTTAGTAGTTTGGTTGCGAAACCGCGCTTTCGATGCCGGGCTGAAGCGCGTCCATCGCGTTCCTGTTCCGGTGATCAGTGTGGGAAACGTAACCGTCGGCGGCACGGGAAAGACGCCCTTCGTCGCCCACCTCGTTCACTGGCTCTCCGAACGCGGCATTCAAGCGGCGCTGGTGAGCCGAGGCTACCGCGCCCTGCCCGATGAAACCAACGACGAAAAGCGATTGCTCAAGCAGCTCTGTCCCGGCGTGCCGCACCGGCAAAACCCCGACCGCGTGGCCGCCGCGCGCGCAGTCTGTCGCGAAGACGGCGCCAAGGCGATCGTGCTGGACGACGGATTTCAACACCGTCGGCTCGGCCGCGATCTCGACATCGTCCTGATCGACGCCTTGAACCCGTGGGGATACGACGCGCTGCTGCCGCGAGGCCTGTTACGTGAGCCGGTGGCTTCGCTTTCTCGAGCCAACGTGATCGTCTTGACGCGCGTCGACCAGTGTTCCGCAGAACAACGACAGCAAATTCTGGCGAGAATTCACAACCTTCAACCGGCGGCCGCTTGCGTTGAAGTTGCTTATCCGCCTGTGCGACTTGTGAACGTCGCCGGACAGCGGAATGAGCTTTCATCGATCGCCGGTGAGCCGGTCATCGCATTTTGCGGGATCGGAAACCCGGACGCATTCGGCCAATCGCTGCGTGACGCGGGCTGCAATCTCAAGCAGCTCTGCCCCTTCCCTGATCATCACCACTTTCAAACGGGCGAACTCGATGACCTGAGCCGCCTCGCCGAGGAAACCGGCGCAGCGACCGTTTTGACGACGCAGAAAGACCTGGTGAAGATCGATCGCACCGAATTGGGCGGCTGTCCGTTATGGGCCGTCGAAATCGGTGCCGAAATCGTCACCGGCGCCGATCAACTCGACCGGCGACTGGAGAAGCTTTTTGATAACTAAACTCGGTCCGCCGCGCGGCTATTTCGACAACGAGTTCGGTGGCATCGGCCGTTCAACCGCCAACCCAGTTTGCAAGACAACGACCGGACGAGCTACGTAAGGTGAAGTCTTCACTTTGCTAACGGCTTGAGTACGAGCACGACGGTTCTGATGACTGGTGGAAAGGTGGAGACGGTTCCGAGTGACGGACTACGAAATCGTTACGCCGTTCCGAATCGTCGGCGTTCGGGCTGCACGTGGACGTTCACCGGCTGCCGATCCGTTTTGAACCGAAAACGACGTTCAATAGTCAAGATAGATGATACTCGGCACCGCCTGTTTGAACTTGTTCGCCCCGTCGCCCGTGACTTGAGTGTGGCGGAGGTACAACCTATCGACTTTGGGCAACGCCGCGAGGTGCATCAGACCTGCATCGGTGACCTGGGTATTTTCTAAGTGAATCTCTCGCAGTTCGGGCAACCCCGCAAGATGCACTAGCCCGGCATCGGTGACTTGGGTGTTGTCTAAGTAGAGCGTATGAAGATTGGCCAATCCGCTAACGTGCGCTAGACCGGCATCAGTGACCTGAGTGTCAGCGAGCGACAGGGTGCCGAGGTCGGTCAGCCCCTTCACGTGCTTCAGCCCGACGTCAGTGACCTTGGTGTTTTTGAGGGATAGCAATTCGACGTTAGTCAGTCCCTCCACGACCACCAGCCCGACGTCAGTGACCTGAGTGCTGGTGAGGAACACTTCTATGTTCCCGTTCTTGTCAAAATCAACGACTTCGCCACCCAGATTCCTGATTTCGGCGACCGCCGGTGCTTCACCACATCCACAGACGCCAATCAGAACAGCAAGCGACAGCACGGTGCCGAGAAACGGACGGATGATGGATTTTGAATCATTCATGGCGAGCATTCCTCGGGCAGGATCATCGTCCGCGACGTTCACAGACCGCAGCATATCCGGAGAACATTCAGAAGGCAAAAAAGGTGAGCCCGCATGATGGAATACGAAATCGTTACACGGTTCCGAATCGTGGAGGTTCCGATTACACGCAGCAGTTCATCGGCTGCCAGGCGACGTCTTGAACGGAATTCGACACTCAATGCTTAAGATGGGTGATATTTGGCAATGCCTGTTTGAGCTTTTCACCCCGTCGCGGGTGACTTTGGTGTTGGAGAGTTCAAGCTGTTCGAGTTCGGTCAGCGCCTTCAGGTGCACTAGCCCGGCGTCGGTGATCTGGGTGGAACCGAGATCCAACCGTCCGAGATCGGTCATTTCCTTCAAATGCTCAAGCCCGGCATCGGTGACCTGTGTGTTGGAGAGGAACAGTAGTCTGAGCTTGGTCAGCCCCTTCAGGTGCAGCAGACCGGCGTCGGTGATCTGTGTATTTGTGACAGACAACAATCCAAGTCCTGTCAATCCACTCAGGCGTTTAAGCCCGGTATCGGTGATCTGTGTGTTGTCGAGGAACAATAGGTCGACGTTAGTCCGTCCCTCCAGGACTGCCAGCCCGGCATCGGTGACCTGGGTGTCGCCGAGGTTCACTGCTACGTTCCCGTTCCTGTCCGTATCAAAGACCTCGCCACCCAGTTTTTCGATTTCGACGACCAGCGATGATTCACCGCACCCACAGACGCCAATGACCGCAACGAGGGACAGCACGGTAACGAGAAACGGGCGGCAGATGGATTTCGTAGCATTCATGGCGAGCATTCCTCGGGCAAGATCATCGTCGGCGATGTTCACAGACTCCATCATATCCCGAGAACATTCAGAAGGTAAAAAGGGTGAGCCCGAGTGACGGACCACGACATTCCTACACGATTCCGAATCGTTGTCCTTGCGTCGACTGCTGGCGGTTTCACTGTGTTCGCCGAGCGAAAATCTTGCAATTCGGCAAAGCCTGTTGGAGCTCGTTCACACCATCGTCGGTGACGTCAGTCCAGTAAACGTTCAACTCCTGGAGCTTGGTCAACGCCGTCAGGTGGACCAGACCGGTGTCGGTCAGCTGGATGCGGGGGGGGATGAAATTGGACCAGCATCTCTGGGAGCGGGAGAGATTAAGATGAGTGAGCTCGGTCAACCCCTTCAGATGCACGAGGCCAGCGTCAACAACACCGCTACGGGAAACGTCGAGTCTTTGAAGTTTGGTCAACCCTTTCAGGTGAACCAGACCGGCGTCGGTCACAAGAGTGCCGCTGAGGGCCAGAACTTGGAGGTTGGTCAATTCCTTCAGGTGAACCAGACCGGCGTCGGTGAGCTGGCAACGATTGAGGGACAATTTTTGGAGCTTCGTCAACCCTTTCAGATGGACCAAGCCGGCATCGGTCACCTGGTGTCCCCAAATGTATAGGGTTTCGATGTTGGTGAGTTCCTTCAGATGGACTAGCCCCGCGTCGGTAATGTTGGTGCGGGAAAAACTCACCGCTATCGCTGGTCGGTCAGACTTCCTTCTGTCGAATCCGACCGCGCCGCCCAACTTTTTAATATTGGCGACTGCCTGCTCCGGCGTGTTGGCCGCTTCGAGCGAAATCTCACTCTTGTTGGCGGTTGCAATTGAAGACCCTTCCTCACGACATCCGCAGACGCTAATCGCGGCGGCCAATGACAGCGCGATGAGATAGTCCAAGCGGCCGATGGACTTTGTAGCATTCACCACAAGCACCTCGGGCAAGATACTAGACGGCGGCAGTCACTGCCCCAAGCATATGCGTCGAGCGCTCGAAAGGCAAAAAATGGACGATCCCAATCGAACGAATACGGCACACTCCGCAAGATGCAAGCCGACCCGGCCACGTTCCGGCGGTCCATCGTCGAGCGCCTCGATCCAAGACGTTCTACGATCAATTCGTCAGCGCGGCTCAGCACGTTCGGGACGTGCGAAATTTGCGTAGTCGATTGCCGGTTGTCCGTTTAAGACGGCTCGTACGTCTCGGCAGACGGCGGCGACGACGCGCTGCTGGGCCTCTGACGTGAAGGCGGCGATGTGTGGCGTGAGGACGACGTTGTCCATCGAACATAGCGGGCTTAACTCCGGTGGCTCGGTTTGACGGACGTCGAGAGCCGCTCCGGCGAGCCGTTGCTCGCTCAGTGCGCGGTAGAGCCCTTGTTCGTCGACCACTTCACCGCGCGACGTGTTCAAAAACAGACCGCTCGGCTTCATGCGGCAAAACCGATGATAGTCAAACAGCCCCGCCGTCTGTTCGGTGAGCGGCACATGGCAGGAAACAATATCCGCCGCGCCGAGAAGTTCATCCAATCCGACCAGTTGGGCTTCGAGTTCTTCGAGCCGTGGTGCATCGGGGGCGAGGAATTCATCGTGCGCGATGATTGTCATGCCGAATGCCCGCGCGCGGCGGGCGACCAGCGTGCCGATTCGACCCAGCCCGACGATGCCCAGCGTCTTACCCATCAATTCCACGCCGGTAAATGTCCGCCGATTCCACTCGCCAGCCCGTGTGTCGCGATCGGCGGCGGAGATCTTGCGGGCAAGCGTCAGTGCTAAACCAATGGTCATTTCGGCAGCGGAAACGGAGTTCGCATCGGGCGTGTAGCTCACCGTAATGCCGGCCGCTGAAGCCGCCGCATCGTCGACGTTGTCGAGCCCGGCTCCGGCGCGGGCGATAATCTCGAGCTTTCCGGCAGCCTGAATCAGCTCGCCCGTCACGCGCGTCTGATTGCGAACGATCAAGGCCCGCGCATCGGCCAACAATCGCTTGAGCCGATCGGGCTGCTGCCACGCATCCGGTTCGAACGCGACGTCGAACTCGGCCCGCAGTGTGTCCATTGCAGTACCGGTAATGTTTTCGGATACAACGACTTCAGCCATCGTGGTGATCTATTCGTTAAAGATTGTCGTCTTGATTTCGATTCACGTTATCCAATGACGAGCGGTTCGTTCTCGTCGCCGATGTTGTAACCCATGTCTTCTAAGCGATGGATTGGACGGTAACCCAATACGCGTTCGGCTTTGCTGAGGTCCCAGCGGCGTTTCGAACTTTCGCCGACGACTGTCACGATTTCGAAATCGATGTCGGCGGCGGTCAGTGCTAAGCCAAAGGCGTTGGCTAAGTCGGGGAAAGCGATCCACTGCGGTCGGAGCGTTCGTTGTTTGAAGCCCGGGTCGTCCAAAGGGACCGGCTTGGGAATGCGCAGACAGACGATCGACAGGTCGCTCGCGGCTGCCGCCTGTTCGCACAGCACCTCGCCCAACAGCTTTGTCTGCGCATAGGTGCCGACGGGTCTCGGCTCGGCGTCCGACTCGACCCACTCCGGCGGCTCGTAACCCCAAACAACCGTCAAGCTACTCGTGAAAACAAATCGTGTCACACCGGCGCGACGGGCCGCTTCGAGCAGATTCCAGGTGCCCTTCACGTTCACATCGAACCGCAACTGGTTGAACGTATCATCTTCGTGATCGCCTTCGTGCCCGGAGGCGATCGCCAGATGAATGATCGCGTCGACACCCTTCACCGCCGCGTGCAACGTTTCGGGTTTCGTGATGTCGAGCAGCACGCGGCGCGGGTCTGTGGCATCGTGTTGAACGTCGCCCAGAACGAGCGTGTGCTCCGGTTCCAGCGCCGTCACCAGTCGACTTCCGATGAACCCGGCAGCGCCGGTGATGAGTACCTTCATGGCGAAATCTTTGAATCCGA
>Ga0315336_1000697_pt1 | contig 82433 bp, 58 predicted proteins | sample ASW5metaG_FD_204512 | JGI IMG/M metagenome (GOLD analysis project Ga0315336, IMG submission 204512) | Ammonia-oxidizing marine archaeal communities from Monterey Bay, California, United States - ASW #5 | ecosystem: Environmental > Aquatic > Marine > Intertidal zone | place: USA: California...
CACGGGTAGGGCAGGGCTTGTCGTCTAGACCTGCCCAGGAGCCTGCAAAGAAAAAAGGTAGAGCCGGGTACGAACTTTTTTCCAGCGCTTGCGCAACTCATTCTGTCTGCTCTTACGCAGGCTCTGGTCTTGCCTGCTGTTTCGGATCCACTTCTTTTTCTTCCCAGGCTCAGGGGCAGGTCTAAACGACAAGCCCTGCCCTACCTGGAGACCGAAGCTGCATAGATTGCGCAGGCTGACATGGCTGAATGGCTCGCGAAATAGACAAACTCCAGAGGGTGGAGCAGTGCTCCCCCACCTCTCCTCTCAGGCTCAAGCTTTCTCTTTTTGCGAGTTGTAGTGCAAAATCGTTCGCTCCAGAGAGAAGAATTCGGCGGCGTTCTTCCACGCCACCCGCTCTTGATCCTCTTCGGACAGATCCAGGCATTCCAGGCGGATGAGCGCGGGCGGTATGTAGTTGAAGGGCGCCTGGCTCCCAAAGGCGATTGCGCCCAACCCGATCTCATCGATCAGCTGCGGCAGCGAACGAAACAGCACGACATCGAACCGCGCCAAATCGATCAACACGCGGCCGTCCAGCCCGGCATCCGTAAGCTCCCGGCCGCCAAGACCCAGCCAGTTGCACAGGCAGATCCTGACACGCTCGTGTCGACGCGCGAATGCGAGCACAGGCTCAATCGCCAGATTCTCGGCGCGATCCCACGGATGCATCTGGCGCCGATCTTCCACCTGCTGCATGAACAGGATCGGCACGTCGCGCCGCGCACATTCCGCCGCAAGCGCGTCGGCGCAGGGATCCGTCAACGCATACCCGTGAAACTGGGGCACCAGGCGCACGGCCCGGAAGTTCCAATCGTCGAGCGCCGTCTCCAGGTCCCGGTTCCATCCGGGGTACGCGGGGTTGATCGTGGCGACGCCGCTGAAGCGCCGGGGATGCGGGGTGATCGCTCTCGACATCTCCACGTCCCCCTGGTGAGCATCCCGGTACAGAAGCGACGGATTCGAGCAGAGCAGCGCGTGGTCTACTCCCCACCGGTCCATGAGTCGCATCAACCCGGGACCGTCATGGTCGGGCAGGTGACGAAAGGCGTACGGCCCCCAGTGAGCATTCACATCAACAATCATCAGACTTTTCTGAGCCCTTCGATTCGCGTCATGTTTCCATGCCAGAGCTTTTCACGATCCGCATCCGACAAATCCGCGGCAAGGACTTTGCCCACGCCCGCCTCCATGGACATGTCCGTGGCGAACAGAACGCGATCCGCTCCCAGTTCGGCCACACAACGCTCGATGGTGCCGGCGTCCATGTTGCTGCCGCTGGTGTCCAGTACGACATTGGGACAGTCGCGAAGCTGCTTGAGACTCCATTCCCACTCACCGCCGCCGTTGATGTGCCCTTCAATCAGCGTGACTTCGGGGTATTTCCTCGCCAGCGCGCAAAAATCCGAAGCATCGGAGATGTAAGGTTGCGCCTCCCTTGTTCCCGGGTCCATGGGATGACCCGCATGACCCAGGATGGGAATCCCGTGCTCAATCGCCGTCTCGGCGATCGGAAACAGGACGGGATCGGAATACTTGTACTGGTTGTAGAGCTTGATGCCGGACATTCCGCCGTCGAGACATCGGGCAAGTTCCCCGCGCCATTCGTCCTCGTTGCCTGGAATCAGAAAGCAATAGCCTCGGAACCGGTCCGGGTACTGTCGCAGCGCATCTAGGACGGCGTCGTTGCACCGGCGCACTTCCTCGATGGGGGCCATCCGCCCGGCCGTGATGGGCACGGAGATCCACATCACCTCTATCCCCAGCCTGTCGGCCGCGGCGATCACCCCGGTCCGTTCGAAACCCGGGGCAGGGCTCAATGGCGACGGCACGTGCATGTGCGCATCGACCTTGCGAACGGCGCGCCAATCCCGCAGCAGTCCGTTGGTACTCATTCGGGACTCCTCAGCCCGCTTCTCCTCCGGAAGCTTCTGAGGTCATTCCGCCACCGCCATTGCCCATCTTCCCATCTCAACTGTTTGGGGGAGACTCATCGCTTGCGGAGTGTATAAGAATTGATACATCTTCAGGCAAATATTGTCCGAAATCCTGTGCCACCGCTGGATGGATGTCAAACGCATTGTCATGCAGGGAGTTGGTAGATGGATGTAAAAAAATTGTACAGCAATGATGCACAAAACTTGGGCATTGTCCTTGCCTCCGAATCGTTGGGGAGTTATAGTATTTGTCACGGATGGTCGGCAGCAAGGAGCACCCGATTCATCGACGCGGGTTCCTACTGCGTTCCGGCGTCCGTGGATGATTCGGTACCACTGAACCCAATGAGCGTACAGAAGGGAAGACCATGAAGAAGACGGCCATCATCCTGTCGGTCTTCGCCGGCCTCACGATCACCGGGGGAGCCCAGCCGGGCATTACCTTCGAAAACCCACCCTACAGCGTGGGGGACCTCACCGGCCAGGACAGTTGGACGGATGGCATCACCCTGTCGGTCACGGACACCAATCCCATCGCGGGAGCCCAGTCCGCCCTGGCAACCGATCGGAGTGGGGAGCCCGGGAACGACGGCACGATGTTGTATGAGTTCCGGAACATCACCGGCCTGCGGACATGGGCGGACGGCACCCGGATTTCCACGTTGTTTCGTGCCGACAACAACGGCACGGGCGGCGGGTTCTTTGATTTCCGTTTCGATACCGTCGCCGGCTACCTGGGCGACATCACCATCAATTCCTGGTCCGGCCTGCTGAATGTCGATGCCAGCGGCACGATTGTAGGGTCGATTGCGACGGGGACGATCTACCAGGTGGTCGTCGAGTTCAACTTCACCGCGGATACCTATGACGCAATCCTGCAGACCGTGGATCCGGCGGATTTGTCCGTCGTTACCGGTGTGATCGGATCGGCATTCGGCGTTCCCTTTGCCAACTCGAGCACCGCCGCAGATGCCAACACCCTCACGTGGTTGCTCATGCGCGCACAGAACTCCGGCCCTTCCGCGGGGGCCACGGCCCACTTCGACAACATGCTGATCGAATCGCTCGCTGCCCCCGGCCCCGATCCGGAACCTGCATTGGGGGTCGTGCCGACCACCGCCATGGTCGTGGAGGACACCCCGGCGGTGAGTTTCGACAGCACGGTCGGCATCACCTACTACCTGCAATCCACGCCTGATCTCGTGTCTACGAATTTCACTGACGTCGGTGCCTACGTGGACGGCAACGACTCGACCCTCCTGCTGTTCGATCCGGACGGGCCCTCCACGTCACGGAATTACCGGGTCGTGACCACCGCCGGCGCGCCGTGACGAAGCGAGTGACATCCACGAGTCCGCGGGGAATCACGCGCAATGCGCGACGCGGCCTTCGGTGGATGCGGAACAGGACATGACGGGATTCGATGGAGACGAGAGAGGATTTACCCTCATTGAGCTGCTGGTCGTCGTCGCGATCATAGCCGTTCTTGCCGCCCTGTTGATGCCCTCGTTGCGGCAAGCGCTGGAAAGCGCAAGAAAAGCCGCCTGCATCAGCAATCAGCGTTCGGTCGGGACCTTGATCATACAGTACGCCAACGATCACGAGGATCTTACCCCGCCCGTCTGGGTGCAAGGTGAATTCCTGACCTGGCACAATCGCCTGATTCACCTCGAGTACACGGAGAATCCGCCCCCGGGACAGCCGCCCATCTTTCTCTGTCCCAGCCATCAGCCGAGCGTGTGGACCACGTTGGACTACATCGCCTCGGAAAAGAGTTACGCCTATGGGATGCGCTTCCTGACAAGGAACTACGACTATGGTAGACTCGGCGGTTACGGTGGCGGATTTTCGTTCGGGGACGGCGCCGTGCGGCCCGAACTGTTGAATCTCGATTTCGGGTCGCCGTCCCGGTTTCTCATGGTGGCTGACTCCATATTGAATTACAGCAACCCGTCGAGTGCCGCTCACTTGAAACAGCGATACTACTTCCGGGCGGGAGATGTTGCGGTCTACAGTGACGCGGTGCACCTGCGGCACAACGGGCTGGGAAATTTTCTCTTCGGCGACGGGCACGTGGAATCGCTGGCGAAGGTCGACCTGGTCGGTAACTACGGTGCCTCCGACGGCACCGACGCGTTCGTGGAAACAGCAATCTTCGAAGGGCCGGGGTTTTTCAAATAGTGCACCGTTCGCCCAGGATCCGGGCTGCAAAGCCGCAAGGAAGCGCGCCGGAATCAGGGGTGGAGCCGTGCGGCAAACCGGGATTCACTCTGATCGAATTGTTGGTCGTGATCGCCATCGTCGCCGTGCTGGCGGCGTTGCTGATGCCGGCGCTCAACAGTGCGCGGGAACGGGCCTACCGCGTGACGGCGGTGCAGAACCTCCGCCAGATCTACCTCGCCCTGCAATCGCACGCCCACGACCGGCAGGGCCGATTGAGCCCCACCTGGACCGGACAGGGTCCCATCCTCGATCCCACCTTCCTCGCCGGGTTCCTGGCACCCTACATGGGTTACGACGAGAGCGACGTCCGGCCCGGGCCCACCAAAATCAACCGCTTTTTCATTGATCCGGCCTGGGCGCGGGCCATGCGAAGGGATTTCAAGTTCGGCGGCACCATCGAGGAATACTGCCTCACCCAGAATGCCCTGCGTTTCAAAGCGGTGCACACCCCCGATCTGCTCCCCTGGGGATATCCGGAAAAACCCCTCACCGACGCAGGCTTCATGAGCGACGTTCCCGATCCCCGGCGCATGATCATCCTGATTGACGGTGACGCTCTCAACTACGGCAGCCCCTCCAGGCGAATCTTCACTCCCCTGTGGGGAGACAGCCGCAACGCACTTTACTTCGACGGTCACACCCAGGATAGTCCCGCCCCATGAAGACACATGCCGAACTGATTGCGCATTGGCCGTTTGCCGACGACACAGATGATCACGCTGCCGGCCTGCCAAGCCGAACAATAAACGTTGAGCCGGGACACGCCGGACCGGCAAACCGTCCCGGCACCGCGGCAAGATTTGACGGAAGAAACTCGCGCATCGAAGTGCCGGACCACCGTGCACTGCAATTCGGGCAGGATGACTTTTCGTTGGCGGTATGGGTTCACACCGACCCGGACCAGGACGTGGTGGGCACAATTCTCGACAAATTCGAATCGGAGCGCAGGCGGGGCTTTCACCTCTACATCCACACCAACGACGGTGCGACCTCGACGGCGCTCGCCAACTCGCGGCAATTGAGCTTCGGCGTCGACGATGCCCGCGCCGACCGGAACTGGGCCGATTGCGGCCGCCCCGGAAACGCCGTCAATATCCACGGTCTCTCCGTGATCAATGAGACGCTGTATGCCGGCACGCTGGAGACGGGGGAGAACGAATGCGGGCGGCTCTGGCGCTACGCGGGAGGGCAGGACTGGGTGGACCTCGGCAATCCGGTCGGGTGTAACAGCGTGCACAGTATTGTGGAGTTTGACGGGCATAGCTACTGCTCGGTCGGCCGGTACGCCTGCGTCGGATCGGCCCTGGGGGAAACATTGAACCGCACGCCGGGCGGCCAGGTCTTTCGCGTCGACGGGGCCGGGGAGTGGACCGACTGCGGCCATCCCGGCAAGGAGGCGGGCGTTCCGGACGATCAGGATACGGGGCCCTATAATAAGGGAAAGGCCGACGACACCTACGCCCTCTGCACCTGGAATGGATCGCTCTATGCCGTAAGCAATCATCTTCCCGGCGTGTACCGCTACGAAGGGGGCCGGGACTGGACCCGGATCGGACCCGATCATCGGATCATGACGCTGACCGTGTTCCAGGGCGCCCTCCACGCTCTCCTCAACGGGGGGCCGGTCTTCCGCTACGAGGGAGGCGACCGTTGGGTGGACTGCGGGACTCCGGAGGGTTCGACCCAGACCTACGGCGCCGCGATCGTGGGCGGCGAGCTGTACGTCGGAACCTGGCCGGGAGGCACAGTATGCCGGTACGAGGGGGGCAGGGATTGGAAGACGTTGGGCCAGCTCGGCTACGAGATGGAAATCATGGCCATGACCTTCTACAACGGCAAACTCTACTCCGGCAGCCTGCCCATGGCCCACGTCTGGCGGATGGACGGGGAAACGTTTACCCACCTCGCCACGCTCGACGAATCGCCCGTGCCTCTGCGCCGCACCTGGTCCATGGCCATCCACGACGGTCGCCTATACGCCGGCACGCTGCCCGGCGGACGTGTGCAATCCTTCGAAGCCGGAAAGTCGGCGACCTGGGACCGGCGCTTTCCAGGTGGATGGCACCATGTGGCTGCCGTGAAGGAGGGCCGGCGGCTGAAGTTGTTCGTGGACGGATCCGTCCGCTCCGTTTCCACACCATTTCATCCTGCCGATTTCGACCTGGACACCGACTTCCCCCTCACCATCGGGGCCGGCGCCGACACCCCCTTCACCGGCCTCATGAGCGATCTCCGCCTCTATCGCGGTGCACTCGATGCGGCCGAAATCTCGGCGTTGTCCACCAGCCAATGATCACAGGCATGCTAGCCCGCAGTACGGGTTGCACGTGACGTCACCCGGCACCTATCTGGATCACATCGGACTGTGGCGTGACGAACTTACCGCATGGGTGCCGGATGATCTGTTCGACGCGCACGTACATCTCGGGCCCTACGACATCATGCAACCGTTTGCGGAGGAACGTCTTCGGGAGGCGCTCTGTACGTTTCGCGGATTCACGTACGAGGAATGCCGCGCGTTTTACCGCGAGCTATACAGCGGCAAAAGGATCCTGGGACAGATCGCATTCGGATTTCCCCTGCGCGAGGTGGACATCCGCAAAGCCAACGACTATCTCGCCCGCGTCGCGCAGCGGGATCGGACGGTCCATCCGTTCATACTCGCCGATCCACACGATATCGACGGCACAATTGCCCAGTGGCGCGCGTGGCGCGACGCGGGGGTGCGGTTCGCCGGGGTCAAGCCCTACTACGATCTGCTCCGTATCGACAAACCCAACAGCGTGTTCCATTGCCGGGACATTGATTTTACTCCGCTTACGCTGCTCGAATTCATGCAGGAAGAGAAGCTGGCACTGATGCTTCACACCTCCGGCCGGGGCGGGGGCGACCCGGGCGTTCGCGACTTCGTCTTCATGGCGGCGACCCGGTTTCCCTCCATCCGTATCATCCTTGCGCACATGGGCCGGTACACGGAACCGGCGCAGTTCCAGGACCTGTTCAATTCCGACGTGCTCCACTTTCCCAATGTCTTCCTCGAAATGTCGTCCGCTTCGAGCGGGGATGTCTATCGGGCCGTCCTGTCCCGGGACGCTTTGCGGGACAAGCTGATCTTTGGTTCGGACGTGCCGTTCGGTCTGCTGACCGGTGTCGAACACGGGTCGGACACGCATGGTCCTGTCTTCATCACGCGCGACACCTACACCTGGTCGGACCCGAAGATGCAGCGCGAATTCAGAGACCATCGGGAGCGACTTACCTACAACACCTACCATGTAATCAAGGCACTGAAAGACGCCATGGACGCCCTGCAACTTCCTGCAGAAGAAGAGGCGCGCCTGAAGGAGCGCATCTTCACCCGCAACGTGCAGGAGTGCGTGTTGAACCCGGCGACGAATGGCGGACCGCCGGGATCTTGATTTCTCCACGGGCTACGCCACTGCACAACATCAGCGGTTGAAAAAACCCGGTCCTTCGAAAATCGCCCCTTCCACGAAGGCGTCGGTGCCGTCATACGCACCGTAGTTTCCCACCAGGTCTTCCTTCGCCAGCGTTTCCACGTGCCCGTCGCCGAACATGAAATTTCCCCGTTCGTTGTGCCGCAGGTGTACCGAATCGCTGTAGACCACAGTGTCTCCCGCCCGGAAGTAGTATCGCTGCTGGTAGTGGGCGTCAATCGACGGGTTGATGTGATTCAGAATGGAATCAGCCACGAAAAGGAATCTCGTCGGCGAGCCGAAATCGAGTTCCATCAACTCCGGGCGCACCCCACCGCTTGCGAACGAAAAGCCACCGCCGTATCCACTGAGTTTTGCATACGTGTGATTCCCCCTCACGGCCCGCATCCCGTAGGCGTAGCTTTTTTCCGCCACGTCATGTTGCAACGAGGTCCAACTGCTCGGCTGGTGGCTGGGGCAGAGAAAAATGGGTGGCCGGCTCGGCGCCGGATTCTCCGTGTAGTCGAGGTGGATCAGGCGGGTGTGCCAGTGCAGCCGCTCATCCTGCACCCAGAGGGGTGGGGTGAGGTCATCATGGTCGTTGGCATATTGAATGATGAGGGTCCCCACCGAGCGCTGGTTGCTCATGCATCCCGCGCTCCTCCCACTCTCCATCGCGCGGCGAAGGGCAGGCATCAGCAACGCGGCAAGCACGGCGATGATCGCAATCACTACCAGGAGCTCAATGAGGGTAAACCCGCCGGATGATTTTCTCGCCGGGAGAGCCCGAGCAACGGATCCTGCACCCGCCAGGTGTTCAAAAAATGTGAAAGCGTTCATCTCGAGTGGCACGTGCGAGGTTACTTCGACCGGGCGGAAATAGCAATGCTGTATTCAATCCACCCTCTGGATTCCACCAGGCGTTTCATGGTATCTGAGTTTGAGGGTTGAACATTCAGAAAACTGGACAATGATGAAAAAATTGATGCAAGGTTGCCTCGCTCCCGTAGGCTCCGCATGATCAGGTCAAAGATGCCGTCCACAATCAGAACATTTGCTGTCGTCGCATTGTTGGCGGGTTTCCTCACTGGGAATGCCGGCGGAGCAGCATCCGCAGCGGCGGAAAAGTTCCTCGCCTGGCCCCGGATCGGATCGAGTGAGGGCTTCGCGCTTTCCTCCATGAACGAGAAGCGCGTCGGATTCACGTTGAACGAAGGAGCGGGCAGACAACGCGTGGTGGTCGCCGTTCGCGCCTATATCGAATCCGACTCGGCCGGCGGCTACCACGACGGACTGCTGGCCGTCGACGTCAACAGTGAGGTCATCGGTCTGACCGTTGCCTCGAAACCCCGTCTCCTCAACCGCCCGCCTGAAATCCGCTTCGGTCCGGATGGAAGCCGGACCACGACCAGCGGGAAAGCAGGACAACTCGGTCTGGTCGAGAGTTGGGGCTCAGCGCGTTGGACCCTCCCTTACGCACCGGATATCGATGCGTGGCTGGCTTCGGAAAAGTACGCTCCCGCGGAGCTCGAGGACCCCGAATGGATCGTCCTGGAGATTACCGACGCCGTGCACCCGGGCTCCTACAACTTCGTGACGATCAGGAACGAGGCGGATTCCGGTGTGCTGCGCTGTGACGCGGTCTCCGTTCATGTCGAGCCGGGACAGTCCGCACCCGTGGACGAATACGAGCGCGCGCAGCAGGTCTACCGCGCTCTCAAGGAGAAACACTTCGGGCGTTCCGCGGTGGTTCGCCAGTCTTCGGAGGGTCGTGAGTGGGTCTATGACATGGATCTGATCGACAACAGCCACGGCGGCTCCGGCAGCATGGCTGAAATTGAAACCCTGGAGGACGCGCGCCGGATTGTGACACCCCTCAAAGAGCAGGGCTACAATGCCATCATCGTTTCCGGGCTGCACATGCGGTATTCCTATCCCCACTTCTGGGAGTCGCGCGTCGTCCCCTACATGAAGTACCTCTGCCGGGCGGCGCGCGAAGCGGGCATGCAGATCATCGATCACTACGATGTGCCCATCTTCTTCTCCGGCGGCTATCCGTTCCTGCTCAGCGACGATCACCTGGAATGGACTCAGCGCGATATCCGATACGGCACGCCCACCCGTATGTACTGTATTAACAGCCCGGACTTCCGGCAGCACTTCTTCGACTTCACCCGCCGGGTGCAGCGGGAGAGCGGTATCGACGGCTACCAGATCGACGAGACCAATTTCTTCGACAAGAACTTCTGCGGGTGCGGCCATTGCCGGGAACAGTTCGAGAAAGCGACCGGATTCGTCCTGCCGCGCGAGGCCGACTCGCCGGTCTTCTTCAACAACAACCATCCCGTCTGGCGATTGTTCCTCCTGTGGCGAGCGATCAGCATGCAGCGGTTCAAGAAAGATTTCCTGGCCTCGATTCACTCGGTGAATCCGGCCGCAATACTTTCCACCTACACGACCTCCCACTACGCGCCCGCCAAGCGCGGGGGCGCGTGGGGCGACATGCTGGTGAGCTACGCGATCGGAAAGGAAGGCGTCACGCGCGTGCCGATGCATGATTATCGCTACGCACTCGCCGACTTCAAGATCACCACCGGCGTGGCCGACGCGCTCGACCACGCCTCCTGGATGCTTTGGTACCCGGTTACCGGATCGGCCGCCCGCTTCTGCTGGGGCCTCTCCCAGGCCAGCGGCTGCGCACAATGGCACAGCAAGCAGTGGACTTCGTCTATCCGCAAACTCATCCGCTGGCCGCACCAGATGAAGAACTTCGATTTCGAGTCCCATGCCGACATCGGCGTGGTCTTCTCCGAGAACTCCAAGGACGCCTCCCTGTGGAACGGGACCTACCACGGGATGGAACTGCTGGGATGGGGGGAGGCGATGATCGAACACAACGTGCAGCATCGCGTGTTACACGAGATTGCGATCACCGCGGAACAACTCTCCCGGTACCCGGTCGTCCTCCTCCCGCAGATGACGATCGTCGATGAACCGAATCGCGCGGCAATCGAGATCTATGTGCGGGAAGGCGGGACCCTCATCGTCACCGGCGAAGCGGGGATGCTGGACGACCTGGGACGGCCTCGCCCCGACTTCCTCCTCCGCGACATGATGAATGTTCGTTTCGAAGGCGTTCTCAATGCGCCGTTCGAGATCGTGGAAGACGGCATTACCGTAAATCGCGAGGACATGCTCTATTACTACGGTTCGCGGTTTCTCCACGTGGCCGTGGTGGATCCCGCGAAGAGCCGGGTCATCCGCCGGTGGCGAAAGGACGGAAAGGAATATCCCGGTGTGGTGGAGACCCGCTACGGCGAGGGCCGGGTCATCACCGTGGCGGCATACCTCGGGATCACCAATCTCCAACTGGGCCTCTACGAAGGATATGAGGCGATCTTTAAAAGGCATCCGCAGACGGGCATCCTCATGGCATCGCTGCTTCGCGAGATCCTGGGAACCCGCGAAACGATCTCTGCCGTGAGCGTTCCTCCGGGCGTCATCTACACGAGTTGGGCGGAAAAGGAAGGCGGCGGCGAGATGAACATCCACTTCCTGAATGTCTCCGACCACCGGCCGATCGGGCCCGGGGAAAAATCCAAACGTCGGCATCTGGAATTTCCACGCATCGAAGATGACATCGCGCTGATACTGCGCGGCGACCGGACCGCGGCCCGGGCGACATTTTTCGTGCCGGATGTGGCGGACCCCGTTCCCTGCGCCATCGAAGCGGCCACCGACGGAACACGGATCACCGTGCCGGGAGGAAGCATGACCATGTATGGCCTGCTCAAGATCCACGAGAACGGGTCCGGAGGTGGCGAATGAGGGTCGCCATGGTTCTTGCCGCGATGACGTTCATCGGCGCGTCCGGCGCCCACGCGGAGACGATCGAGGCGGGGCCGTTTTCCGTCGACGTTTCGGCCGTCCTGACCATTCGCTGCAATGACACGGTGCTGTTCAAGGGCGACCGTTGCGTTGCGCAGGGCGACAAGGTAGGCAGCAACCAGCCGTCGCTGGTGGGATCCATCGAGGATGCCGCGGTAACGCGCGACGGCAATACCTTCACGGCGATCGCGCGGGAGGGGCGGAATTCCCTCCGACGGGAGGTCATGGTGACGCCGGAAGCGGTCCACGTGACGTTCGAGGCGAAGGTCTTCGGAAAAACCGGCGGGGCCAACATCATCTATGAACTGTTTTCGCCCCTGGACAGCCTGGACGGTACGGAATACACCGCCACCGCGGGGTGGCTGCGGCGACCGCGCACGTCGACGACGGAGCGGTTTGATTCGTCCGCGACCGATCCGCACAAATACATTCTGCAGTATGGCCAGTACTTTGTGCTCAAGTCGCCGCGACTCCGGTGCACCCTCGACTTCAACCCGTCGGGCCCCTGGATCGGGATCAGCAATTATGGCGAGATCTGGAATTGTCTGCTGTACCACGACGGCGAGCGTTTCATCTTTGGCACCTTCTGCGCCGCCGCCCGCCATGGCGCCACCTTCACGGGGAAGATCATCATCCGGCCGGGGGATACGCCCTACGAGGTCCAGCATACGAACGAATCCGTTGCGTACACCACCGATTTTCCTGCCCCCCTGTCGCTCAATTTCACCGAGGCCGACGAGGATGATCGCTACCGGATATGCGGCGCGGAGACGGGCCATGGATGGCAGAATCCGGAGAATGTCCGTATCGTGACCCGGGGTGCCGGCGGGCTGCTGCGGCGTGACTTCGCGGCTCCCGTCGAAGCAGAGCGGGAGGGTATCCTTGAAATTGCACTGCGGTCGGGTCTCTACCTGCTCACGCTCAACGTGTATGACGCGAACGAGGACACCGGTCCCTTCGATCTCAGCGGGCCGGACGGGCCGCTGCTGCAGGATGCGCGGATTCCGCGCGGTACCTACTGGGACAAGACGGTTCCCCTGCGCATCCGCGACGGCAAGGCAGCCCTCCGACTCAACGGCCGGTGGAAGATCAACGCTTTGAGCATGCAGGTACTCCTCTACGACGAGGAGGACTTCCTCTTCGAACGGCCCTACTGGAACATGGGGTTGAAGAGTGAGGAATAGCCGTTCTGAAGCAGTACGCCACCATGGCGGCCTGGCCGGCTGGGCCGAAGTGGAGATCACGCCGCCGCTGGGACTTACCATGGGCGGCCGGGGACCCACCTCCACAACCGGGCGAGAGATCCTGGCTCCACTCCTGCTCCAGGCCATCGTGCTGCAGGATTCAACCGGTGCGCGAACGGTTTGGATATCGCTGGACAACATCGGCATGTGCGATGCGGTCACCGCGCCGATGCGCGAGTCCATTGCGGCACACGCGGGCACGGACCCGGAGCAGATCATTCTCAACTTCTCGCACACGCACAGTGGGCCGCTCACTACGTATGAGCGACACGCCGAGAAAACGGACAAACCGGAAGGCATCGCCTCGTATGAGCGGACGGTGCATGCGCGCGCTGTCGAAGCGACTGCCCGGGCGATCGATCGGATGCAACCCGTCGATGTGCACTGGATCGAGGGACAAACTCATATCGGGATCAACCGTCGCCTGCCGGACGAAAATGGCGAAATCCTGATGCATCCGAATCCCGAATCACCCTACTCGTCGGATCTGTGGATCCTCGATTTACGGGGCGCGTCCGGACGCTGCCTCGCCTTCTCCTGTGGTTGCCATCCGGTTATTGTTTATGGATTCGCCAATGACTCGATCTCCCCGGATTATCCCGGACGCTGCCGGGAAATCCTTCGGGAGCGGCTGGGCAAAGAAGTCCACGCGCAATTTTTCCAGGGCCTGACCGGCAATGTCCGGCCCCGGGCTATGGCCGATTTGGACAACAATGTCTTTCGCCCACCGACCCCCGAGGATGTCGAATCTACCGCCCTGCAACTTGCCGATGACATTGAGATCGCGTTGCGCGAAGATGAAGGTGAACCCATTCGGCTGATGCTTGCCGGCGCCGCCGGCGCCTTTCCCCTCGTCCGCGATGAGCCGCCACCGCTATCGAGTTGGGAGGACCTGGCGCAGAAAGAATCTGGATCCGCGCAAACCGTCGCCCGTTACTGGATTGAGCGATACCGGAGCGGCCCTCCCCTCACCCGTGACCTGAAGTGGCCGGTGGGACTTATTCGACTTAATGCCGACCACGTCATCGCCTGGCTGAGCGGCGAGCCCGTCGCGGAATGGATGCCGATCTTGCAGCATGCGCTCGACGGACGCCGAATGGCCGCCTGGGGTTACACGAACGAAGTCACCGGTTATCTCCCGACCGATTCCCTGCTGCCCGAGGGCGGATACGAGGTGGACCGCGGGAACCATTACACCGCTCACGGTCCTGCCCGGTTTCGACCGGGCATCGATAAAGCGCTGCTGAATGCCCTGGACGGACTCCAATTCACATCACAAGGAACGTCATGAATCCATCCCCCGTCATTCTCCATTGCAACTACTTCGAATTCCCCGCACCGTGAACCCTGGCGTAAACACCGTAGAACAGTTGTCGCCATGAATGCAGCCATTCCTGATGTGATCGATAGGGTTCACGACAGGGTTTACGATGGGGCTCACGTCATTTACTAGAGAACGGCCTCCGTTACCTGTTGCCGACCCAGGAGGGAATCTTGTTCATGGTCTTGTTCTCTCGCGAAAGATGAAACGACAACAGTCGAGCATTCGTCTCGCGTCTTCGTGCACCGTCTTCGTCTCGCGACTTGTCGAACGGATCGGAGCACGAAGAGGGTGTACGAAGGTGGAGCACGATTTTCGGTATCGCGAGATGCAGGTCCTGCAACAAGAGGCGAGGAGAGAACCCCGGCGTGAACCCCATCGAACAGTTGTCGCCATGAACGCAGCCATCCCTGATGTGATCGATCGGGTTCACGACAGGGTTTACGATGGGATTCAGGTCAATTACTAGAGAACAAGCTCCGTTACCGGTTGCCGACCCAGGAGGGAATCTTGTTCATGGTCTTGTTCTCTTGCGAAAGATTAAACGACGACCGTCGAGCATTCGTCTCGCGTCTTCGTGCACCGTCTTCGTCCCGCGACTTGGCGAACGGATCGGAGCACGAAGAGGGTGCACGAAGGCGGAGCACGATTTTCGGTAACGCGAGATGCAGGTCCTGCAACAAGAGGCGAGGAGAGAACACCGGCGTAAACCCCATCGAACAGTTGTCGCCATGAACGCAGCCATTCCTGATGTGACCGATCGGGTTCACGACAGGGTTTACGATGGGATTCAGGTCATTTACCAGAGAACGAGCTCCGTTACCTGTTGCCGACCCAGGAGGGAATCTTGTTCATGGTCTTGTTCTCTTGCGAAAGATTAAACGACAACCGTCGAGCATTCGTCTCGCGTCTTCGTGCACCGTCTTCGTCTCGCGACTTGGCGAACGGATCGGAGCACGATTTTCGGTAACGCGAGATGCAGGTCCTGCAACAAGAGGCGAGGAGAGAACCCTGGCGTAAACTCCGTCGAACAGTTGTCGCCATGAACGCCTGCCATCTGCGCCCAGACCTCAGGATCCATTTACCTGCCGAACCCGATCGACGCCCCGCCGAACCGGCCGAATACTCCCTCTCCGCATCGCACCGCGGCATCACGCAACCCGGATTCTGCTTCCCCGCTGATTGCCGTCGAATCCAGTTCCACACCATCTTGCTCGATGCTCATGCGGCTCTCTTCCGTGCGGAATCGCAACCGCGTGTTCCCTTCGCTCCACGTCACGGGCACGGAGAGGCATCCCGGGACCGAGATCTGCAGGATCCGCCCGTATTGTTCCCAGCTTGTATGGGATATGAAATCGGGCCGTGTCTCCTCCGGCCAGGTGAACTTGGCCGAGGTCGCGGCCATCAACGATCCGCCGACCGGAACAAGACTGGTGATTCGTTGCCCCCAGTGGTTGCGCGCCGCCGGGTCCGAGCTGTTCTCCTCGTAGGGGTGATTCAAATCATCGGTGAGCGCGGGCTCGTCGAAGAGCCGCCCGGCGGGTTCCCATGCTTGTTCCGCCCGGTCATACCGCCACAACTCCCCCCATGGCCAGACTCCGACCCACAGGTCTCCCGCGTAAATCATGGTGGTCTGCGCCTCGCGCGCCTCCGCGGCCGCACCGTCCGGGCGCGGCGGCCAGCCGTGAAGTTCCCTGCCGCTCGCCCCATCGTGCTCCCAGAGATGACCGGAAGGGTAATGCGCCAGCAGGAGGCGATCCTCGTACGGCAGTGTCGAGTAGAGCTGGTAGCTTTCGTCCCGGCCTTCGCTCCCCTGCTTCCGCAGCACCCGCCATTGCGTCCCGTCGAATCCGTAGGATCCGCCGAGGTTGGTGCTGACGATGACCTCACCGTTCCACTGTCCCATGGCAAAAGGGAACTCGCGGTCGTGCTCCAGCTGCAGCGTGACCGCGCCCGCTACGTCCGCGGGTCGCTCCGATCCAGGCTCCCACGGGCAAGCGAGGAGGCGGATGCTCTTCCCTGTCTTGTGGAAAAAAACAAGGTGTCCGATCGCGTAGTAGAAGTGGTGATAGAATCCTTCAGCCGGTGTCTCCAGGATCACCTGCCCTCCCCATTCGGCGCGGCTGTTCTGGAAGCGCAGCAGGCGGCCGGCCACGCGCATCTTGCCGTCGCCGACGCGCATGAGGCTTGCATCGAGGTCGGCGTCATTCCGCCAGTCTTCGTTCGCGTCGTCCCACGCCCGTACCGCCCTGCAGCTGCCGGCATCACGCGGATCCCGGTCCACCGCGAACCACCCGTGCGGGTGAACGGGGCCGGAGGCGGATTTCGCGTGCAGCCGGCCGTCGAAATCGAATGCGTAGACTCCCCGGTCCGTGGTGGATCGCGGCAGCGGGTTCAAGGTGAACCCGGCCGTGTCGCGAGGATGTCGCACGTAAAACTGCAGCGTGAATCGATCGGAGCGATAGAGGCTGTTGTAGACATCCGCAAACCCCGCCCCGCACACCGCGCGCCCGGCAGCATCCGTCGCCTCGAACAGGGTCCCGAAGCCCTGCCCCCGGTCATGGCCCAATTCGATATCGAGAACAATGTCCATATTCAATCAGTATAGGGTTATTCTTCTTTTGTCATGCCCGTGCAGTACCGGTCGACAGCGTCCAGGTCTACCTCAACGCCGAGTCCCGGGCCGGTTGGGAGCAACACGTGTCCATCTTCAATCTTGAAATCGTCTTTCAGCACGTGTGATTCACGAAGCCAGGGGGACGCCTGGTCTCCGGGCAACCGGCAGTTGGGCGCGGCGGCGGCAAGGTGCAATTCCGCTGCCGTGCGAATGCCCAGGTCCAGGCCGCTGCCCAGCCAGATCGGGACGTTCGCGTGATCGGCGGTTGCGGCGAGAGCCCGCCAGCAGAATAACCCGTCGTGAATGTCGATGTTCAGCCCACCCGCGGCCCCCGATTGCAGTACCGCCCATAGCGATTCCGTTGGATCGATGTGGACCACGACACGGGCATTCACGCGCCGTCGCAACGCAACGAAATCCTGCAGATGAAACCGGGGAAACGGGTCCTCATAGATGCCCACATTGCCCACCGCCTCCATCGCCTGTATCTGTGGCAACGCATCGTCAAGACGGTAGAACCGTCCATTTGCGTCCACGGTAACTTTCCAGTCGGGGGCTTCCTCCAGGACGGCCTCAAGCCGTTCGACGTTGGGATCCTCCAACGTTGTCTTCAGCTTGATGCCGGTGAATCCCAGTTCGCGTCCGTGCCGCACGCAGCGGCGCGCATGTTCGGGGGTGGTCCGGGGCATCCAGTAGTCGACAAGCACCCGGTCGCGCCACGGGCCGCCGAACCACTGGCATAGCGAAATGCCCGCCCGCCTTGCAAGCAAGTCGCTCAACGCCATTTCGATCAGCGACTGCTGGGGATGGCGGAGGCGGTGTTGTAGGTTCGCGGGATCGGGAGCATAGGAGGAGGGAGGATCCGGCCGCTGCCAGTAGAGGGTGTCCGGCGCCCACAGATCAAGGAACGACGGCCGCAACGCCGTCACGGGCTGTCCCACGATTCGGGTGAGGGCCTGGTCCAATTGTTCCTCGCTCCCACCGGCCACGCTTTCACCCCACCCGGTAAAGCCGTCGCTGTCTTCCAGTTGAAGCAGGAATCGGTGATCACTTGCTTTCGGGTATTGGCCGAACTCGGGGCTGGAGGCCCACTCCTCGATCAGGGGAACGCTCACGCTCCAGCGTTGGGCACGGGTGATGGTGGGCGACGCGCTCACAGATCGATGCCCTCCCGTTTGAGCCAATCGGCAACCGCCTGGTCCTTGTCCCAGCCGTCCGGTGAATTCAAGAAACGATTCCATCGCAGGCGCCACCCGCCATCGACGTCGAATATCGCTCCGTTGACGTACCCGGCTCGCGGCGACGCAAGAAATGAAACCGCTTCGCCGATATCTTGAGGATTCCCTGCGCGTGGCGTCATCGACTTGTGCGAAGAGGTCTCGAAGTGGTGAGGCATGATGGCGGCGTACAATCTTCGTGCCTGATCCGGGGATAGTTTTTCCAGCACCTCCCGCATGAAGCTCGGACCGGGCACGGCGCCAACGCGAACGGCATTGACCCGGACGCCGCGCGGACCCAACTCGATGGCCAGCGTCTCGGTCAGCGATTCCAGACCGGCCTTGGCCATAGGATAGACGATCGCGCCGGGAGGCGGCGCCTTGGCCTGGATGCTCGAGATGTTGACGATACATCCTTTCTGCTCGATCAGTGAAGACTCGGTGGCCTGGCTAAGCCACAGCGGCGCCAGCAGGTTGACTTCCACCAGGGTCTGCACGTCCCCGTCGGCAAGGTCCGCCAGGGGACCGAGCAGAGAACAGACGGCATTATTCACAAGCAACGCGACCGGGCCGACTTCCGATTCAACCTGCCGCACGAGCGCATGACAGGCGTCACGACCCTGAACGGAAGCGTCGAAGCGGGCATCCGCGGCGAGATCGTGCCCCATCAGTTTCTCGCAGTAGTCGAACGAGTCCCCGGGCGCGCATGCCGCAACACGCCAACCATCCCGCTGGAGGATCTCGCAGATCCCCGGGCCGATGATGCCAGTTGCGCCGGTGACCAGGGCCACGCGGCCCCCACCGTATGGTGTGAGATCTTCGGTCATGGATGCAGGGTCCCATTGTCTCAGACAAAACGAAGGGATGCACTGGGAATTTCGTATTCGCTGGATAAAGATGTGGTCTTCCCCAGAAGGGGCCCGAACCAATCGTAGGTTGGCCTTCCAAGGCTGACCCGGAGCAAGACGAGTTCGGTGTGCTGGTAGGGCAGGGCTTGTCGTCCAGACCTGCCCCTGAGCCTGGGAAGAGAAAGAAGTGGATCCATGCGGTATGAGCCCTCTACTTTGGCTAGAGTGCAAGGAGGCGGCCGAGAGCTCTTGGCGCACTTGCCGTGTGTAACACAGACCCAAGTGCTGGAAAAAGTTTCGCACCTGGCTCTACCTTGTCTCTTTGCAGGCTCCTGGGCAGGTCTGGACGGCAAGCCCTGCCCTACCCGTGGATCCGAGAAGCTGCAGGCAAGACCAAAGCCTACGTAAGAGCAGACAGAATGAATTGCGAAATGGCCAATCCCCAGCGCTCGTGCTTGGAAGCCAAAGCTACGGCGAAACCGTGTCTCCGGGACGCGCGACAAATCTATCGCCTACCGGTCAATACAGCTGAACATCTCTTCCTTCGCCCTGGCGACTCGGGCGAGGGCGGCGGTGACGTCGAGGTTGTAGCTGTTCAGGGAAGCCAACGCGCCGAGATCGCAGCGATCGCGGACACCTTCCGCGAAGACTTCACAGGCCCGGCGCATCAGCGCCTCGGCGTTGTCCAGGTGCGCCCTCACCTCGGTGCGGGCGACGTCCAGACGTTCGAACGGACCTTCCGCCGCCTCCCGGGCTGCGGCCTCCCATGTGCGGGCGCGACCGATCTCGGAGAGGGCACGGCAGTAGTACACGCCGTGGCGAACGTGCCGCTCCATGGCCAGCAAGGTGTCCCGGCCGGCGGGCCGGCTCGCGCGCCGGGCCTTTTCGAGGTCGTCGGCCGAGCGTTCGTAGTTCCGGGCGATCTCATCCAGGATCTCTGGACTCAAGTTCTCGGGCCAATCCTCCCAGAACACGAGGATCCATCTCGGCACCGGGAACGAAATACAGAGAATCTCTTTGTGCATCCGGTCGGTCACTCGCTCGATTCGACGGAACGCCCGGAGGATGTGCGGGAGAGACGCGGATCCGCAGACCGGTTCGTAGAGATGCCGGTAGGCCCGGGGACCCGACCAGCCCTTTTCCCAGGCGGCGTGGGCCAGATAGTGAAAAGTGGGTAGAAGGCTGGAGTGCATCCATTGGCGGGTTTGAAAGCCATGCGCCCCGGCTTTCCGCAAGGCCTCGATGATCTGGCGAAGGGCGGGGGCCGTCAACTGGGCCAGCATTCCCACGTTGTCGTCCTCGGCACTGGTCACCAGGATGTGACGGATCGCATCGGGATCGTCGTTCACGAGCGTGTCTGTCCGCGTGGCGATGTACGCGGGAACATAGCCGAAGTTCGCGAAATAGGGCATGCCGTGAGGGAATATGCGCGGCAGGAACCGGTGCAGCTCCGCCGCCAGCGACGCCGGCGCGACCGTCGCGCCGCGGCGGGCACGGCTTAGATCGAGGCCACGCTCATTGATGACTCTATCGAGAGCATAGAGGACAACGATGTCGCTGCGCAGCCGGTGCTCAGCCCGATCCTTCGTCTCTTCCGCCAATCGTCGAGCCTCCCGCACCAATCCCGGGAGATCCATCAATTCGCTCAACCCGTACTTGCGATCCAGCGCCCGCCAGGCGCGTTCACAATCCGCGTCGGATCCACCGAACTCCGAAGAGCCGAAAAAGAAAGTGTCCGCATCTGGAAAGGCGTCGATATGGGCCTGGATGTTGGCGGTGACGGCATCGAGAAAGACCGGGTTGTTTACGCTCATGCAGCGCCCGGTCTCGACATCGGGCCCTTCCCGCCAATCGCCGTAGCGTATGCGCTTGATCGGGGCGCCTTTCACCTTGTGCCGGGGATTGGTCAATGCCCGGATGCGCTCGCGGATGGCGGGATCGAAGTCGGCGGCCTGCCCGATGATGAGACACTGCATCCCCCGGGCATGGGCCATGCGGAAAACCTTTCGCGCGTAAGCGCGCCCCGCGGCCTGCGCGCGATCGCTGGTACGATGATGGTTGAGTTCGGGGTTGGTAAACGCCCCGTACTTCGCATCGCCCGATGCGACAAACAGTGGATAGCCGGGATGATCGGAACGGATCTCCGGCTGCCAGCCGAAGTTGGGTACCGCAACGGTTTTTCGAGCACCGCGGAAACGAAGATCGATGAACGGATCACACGGCCGCACACAGAATAGAATCGCGTTAAAGCGAAGTTTGGCCAATTGATCCAGCAACACCTCGTAGTCCGCGGCCGGCCACAGGCACTCGTTGAGGGCGAAATCGTTAAAAGTTCGAAAGGAGCGAAGCCGCAGGTCAGGCTCGCAAACAACGGGTTTGTCCGGGAGACGAATCGCGCCGGCACGATCGGGTAAGATGTCGCCGTGCAGCTCGTAGCGAACTCCCCATCGCTCCACCAGGTCGTACACCGCCCACAGCACCGCCACCGGCGAGCCGCCTTCAATGACAAAGGAACTTCGATTCACCGGCCGCAGGGCGTAGCCCTGGTCGGAGAGCCCTTTCGCACCTGCACCAAGCTTGACCGTGAGCCCCCCACCCTTCCCTGCGCGTTGCACAAGGCGCGGACGATGCCCGAACAGTTGCTGCGTGTAGGCCGCCAGTTCCTCCGCGGCCAGACGAACCAACCGCGGCGGTTTCGGGCCAAGTACGATTCGCGCTATCTTCATTTAAATCCCAAGCCCTGTTCAATCTTCGTTATCTTTGTTGTCTTCTGTTCAAAAATCCGATTCTTTTACCCTTTGAGCTTCTTTGTGGCAATTCCCGGCTTCTTTCTCACCGATCGGAAGTCTGGGCGACTTCCGCTACATGGGAATTCATCCCGTCATGAAAACTCCGGGTGATTCAAGGGGATGCCGACCACACCCACGCCGTCGAACCGGTGGACGACCAGGTTGTCAAGCGAGCCGGCAAGGATGATATCACGGTTGGGACCGGCGAACGAGACGTCGGTGGGACCGCGCAGCTCCTCTCCGGCCCAGTCATGGCAGAAGAGTTCGAGCCGCCTGGTGTTGAGGTCGAAAGTATAGATGGCATCGGGCCGGTGGCAGGCGATCCAAATCCGTCCCTCCGTGTCCAGGGCAATTCCGTCCGGGATGTGTTTCGGCATATGCACTACGCGCTCGAAACTCCCGGCCGATCCATCGGCGCGAATTTCAATGCGGGAAATCGCGTTGCCAAAGGTCTCGACGTAATAGAGGTACTTTTCCCCGGCATCCAGCGCGATGGCATTGGGGGTGTCCACCGGTTCCGGGTACCACTGCTCCGCTTCGCCTCCGCCGGGCTTGATTTTGTGCAGGTTGCCGTTCAGGGCTCCGGACCAGTCTCCACTCTCGGAGAGGTAGAGATTGCCCTGACGGTCGAAGGCCGGATAGTTCGCGCATTCGAACGCGCGCCCGGCCGGCCCCGTCGCGTAGTCGGTGACAGTTCCTTCAGGGGTCACCTTGATGACCTTTCCACCCTGTGCGTAGGCGATGTAAAGGTTGCCGCCCGCGTCCACCGCCTGCCCAAGGCAGCGCTTCTCGGTTTGGGAAAACTGCTCGACGGTGTTGGAGTCCAGGTGGATGCGGTAGATCTGGCCACCGGTGCCGGTCGAATAAGCCTCGCCTTTCGGACCGATCCCGATCGACTCGGGGTGATCGATCCCGCCGATGCGGACGATGTCGTGTTTGTTGAAGGGCTGGATCATGATTCTAGATTCTCATCAGAGCGCACCGTGCCGTCATCATGCTCGTCTCTTTGCAGGCTTCGCAAGCGGACAAACATTAACTGAGGGCGGCCAGGCATGTGGTGTAGAACGTGAGCTACTTCAACTATTCACCTTCCGCCGGGGGCCCTTCCGTCTCCGCCAACTGCTTACTGATGGAATCGAGTGCGCCGGCTACGCCATCAAGCATTTCGCTCAATTCCCCCGCCTGTTCGGCCAGCTCCTCGTTGGCGTCGGCCTTGGCTTTGTCCACTGTTTTCTTAAGCTGGTCCTTGAGATCGGACAAGGACTCGGCGGATGATTCGGCTTCTTTTCTGAGTTCTTCCGCATTCTTCTCCAGCCACTGATCGAATTGATCTTTTGCGCCGGACGCCGCACTCATGAGTTCAGTATTGAGCTCACTCAACTCGGTCATTACATCCTGCGCCTCCTGCTTCAAGGCAGGCCCGTTTTCCTCGATCCACTTGTTCGCTTCGTCCCGCGCACCTGCCAGGGCAGAATTGAGCGTGCCATTCAGCCCGTCCAGAGCTTGTACGGTCTCGCCGACTTCTTCCTTCAACTCGGCGCCCTTTTCTTCCAGCCACTGATTGGCCTTCGCGCTGCTCTCGTCCAGGCCCTGCTCCACTTCCCTGGCAATTTCGGTAGCTGCTTCCTTTGCCTCGGCGACCGTCTCATCCATGTCTTTCCCAAGTTGCTCAAAGGCGCCGGCCTCGGGCGCAGACTCCGGCGACCCCTCTGGAGATTCCGCGGGCCCGCAACCAGATAAGAGAGCGGTGGCTGAAATCAGGGAGACGATGGAGCGTACTACGGATGCGTTGATCTTCATATTTCTGACCCTTCGGATTGGTTGATTTCTTCCGGACTTCGATCGGGCGCCACTTTGCCTCCAAACGACGGCGCGATACAACTGAGAAATGTATCTCCCTGTACGCCGGCCCGGTACGAATGTACTAACGATACGTAGGCATCCAGGGCGCCACGGGCTCGTCCACTCGCCAAGCATAAGTCGGTTTTGACAATGTCGACATTATCACGTAGAGGATTCTGATGCGATTGGGAGCGACGATAGACGATTACATGGAGAGTGTGGACCCCGGCGCACTTGTTGACGAATGCCGCGCCAAAGGGTACCGGGCGGCAGCGATGCCACTGCCGGTAATCGACGACGCCGATTCGGTTCGCGGCATCGCCGCGGCCTTCTCGGAAGCCGGCATTGTGCTGGCGGAAATGGGTGCATGGATCAACCCGCTCCACCCTGACCCGAAGAAGCGGCAGCAGAACCTGGATGAGATTGCCCGCGTCCTCGCCCTGGGCGATGAGGTCGGTGCCTTGTGTTGCACCACCGTCGTCGGATCGTACTGCGAAGCCGATGACTGGCTGGCGCACGTTGGGCACCATCCGGAAAACTTCTCCCCGCGGGCATTCGACGAGATCGTGGCGTGGGTCCGTTCGGTCCTGGACACGGTGAATCCGATGCGAACGAAATTGACGCTGGAAATCTGCCCGTGGACGCTACTGGACAGCGTGGAGATGTATCTCGAGCTCATTCGCGCAATCGATCGGCCCGGCCTGGGCGTGCACCTCGACCCCGCCAACCTGGTGATCTGTCCACGCACATACTACGACACCTCCGCAATGATCAATGACTGTTTCGACCGGCTCGGGCCCTATATCGTTTCCTGCCACGCCAAGGATGTGCACTGGACGCTGGACGCCCGAACCGTCGGCATCGAAGAGGTTGTTCCCGGCAGGGGAATCCTGGATTACACGACGATCGTGCGGCGGGCGAACAGTGTATCGCCCGATCTGCCCCTGATCATCGAACACATCGAGACGGAAACGAGCTTTGACGAAGCCGCGAACTACATCAAACGCATTTGCGGCGAGGCGGACATTGCCGTGTAACGCGGGGAGGGATGCAGGAATGGGAAAATCTCTGACGGGAAAGGTCGCGCTGGTCACGGGTTCGAGCAAGAGCATCGGCCGGGCGATTGCGATCGGCCTGGCGGAGGCAGGGGCAGATGTCGCCGTGATCTACAAAACCGACACCGCCGGCGCGAACCAGACCTGCAGTACCATCGCCGAAGCGGGAGGAAAAGCCTTGCCCTTTCCCGCGGATATCGGCTCGAAGATCGAATTCGAGCGAGTCATTGACGGCGTCTGTGACCAGTTTGGGCGGCTCGACATCCTGGTCAATAACGCCGCGCGCACCCGGTTCGGCCCGATCGACGAGGTGACCGAGGATGATTTCGATGACGTGGTGAATACGATCCTGCGCGGACCGTTCTTCGGCTCGATCGCGGCGGCAAAACGAATGAAGGAAACCGGCGGAGGTTCGATCATAAACATCAGTTCGATCGCCGTGCGCGGCATCATGTTTTATCACGGCGCCTATACGGTGGCCAAGGGAGGGCTGGAGGCGATGACCCAGCAGCTTGCATTGGAGCTGGCTCCGCGCGTGCGCGTCAATGTGATTGCCCCCCATGCCACCAGCAATGACCGCAACCGGGCCTACGACGAAAGCTTCGACGAACGCTGGGCCGCGGTAACACCCGCCGGCCGGGTGGGGTATCCAGAAGATTACATCGGTCCTTCCGTCTTCCTTGCCGGCGACGCCGCCGCCATGGTCACCGGCCAGATCATTTACGTGGACGGCGGCTGGTCCCTGCAGGGTCACGCCCCGGAGCAGGGAGATTTCGACTACTCGGCAGATCGCCAACGTGACTGACGCGGGAGAGCCGGAATGAGAGTCCGGAAAGTTTCTTCATGATTGATCATGACCTCAGCTATCTCGACGGGACCCTCTTCTGCATTGTCCAGATGATTGTCCTGGATGCCGCTACCCAGAAGGTGAAACTTATACCCATCCACGGCACAGCAAAGGTTCTGCCTGACCGGCTGATCGTGGAAGAGTCATCCGGAAGTCAGCACGTCGTTCCCGATTCGGCTCTCCCCTCGATCCTCCCCAGCGACGGAAACGAGATTCTGAAAGATGCGGCGCACTATGTCATCGTAAAAATCGCCGCCGCCTAATCCTGCGCAAGCGCAGAATTTCCGGAAACTGTTCAATTTCACACCCCCACCGAACAAGTTCGGTGGGATCCGGGTCGCGGGAGATTCCTGAAGTCCAATGTGTTCAACATACGATTATGGGTAGCGGACAGGTGAAACCGGACGTCCGAGCTAACAAGAAATTCCGACTGTTTGGGCTTCGGGACTTGCTACCCTTTTCCTTTCTTTACATTATCCTGAGTCACGCAACCCGATCGCTTTCATCATGGACAAAAACCAAATCTACCTCCAAACGCATCCGTATCTGCAAAATCGATATGCGGATTTCGGAAACAAGATGGCATTCTGCGCCGAGTCACGCGATGCGTGGCAGGCGTGGAGGCGGAAACTCGCGAGGAAGCTCAAGAGCCTCACCGGGTATGACACCATGCTGGAAACCGATCCGCAGCCCCGTATTACCGAAGAAACGGACCTCGGAGACATGGTACGCCAGCGGCTCGAGATATTCACGGAGCCCCAGGTCCTCCTCAGCGCCTACGTTCTGATTCCGAAACATGCTGATCCCCCCTACCCCGTCATCTTAACACCCCATGGCCACGGCAGCGGCGGCAAGTTGGCCGTGGCCGGTCGACGTGACATCCCCGAAGTCGCTGAAACGATCGAGAAGCACAACTACGATTACGGGGTCCAGTTTGCCCGGGAAGGTTTTATCACCATCAGCCCGGACGCCAGGGGGTTCGGTGAACGTCGCGAGCAAGCGTCACGGGGACAACTGCTGGACGGATCCTGCCAGTGGATCAATCAAATGGCTTATCCCCTGGGTCAGACGGTCACGGGAATGTGGGCCTGGGATCTGCATCGGCTTGTCGACTACGCAATGACCCGAGACGACTGCAGGTCCGACCGGATTGGCTGCGCCGGCCTTTCCGGTGGCGGACTTCAGACCCTCTGGGCGACAGCGCTTGACACGAGAATTCGTTGCGCGGTCATCAGCGGGTACATGTACGGATACAAGGAATCGCTCCTGGATCTGCACACCAACTGTTCCTGCAATTATGTTCCGCACCTGTACGAGAACGTGGACATGGGCGACATTGCCGCCCTCATCGCACCGCGTCCCCTGCTCGTGGAAACCGGAACCCGGGACAATCTGAACGGAGCCGGGGGGCTGAAAAACGTTCGCAAGCAGATGCAAACGATCCGGAAAGCCTACCGATTACTGGATGCCCCAAGGATGATTTCCCACGATATTTTCGAAGGCGAGCACCTGTGGCACGGCGTAAAGGCAATTCCGTGGATGAAGAAACACCTTGGAATCGGGAAACGGCGGAAAACCGCATAGAGTTCGAGAAGGAAACGAAAATGAAGAAATTCCAATTGGTTCTTGTTTCGCTGATATGCGTCGGTGGCATCGCACAGGCAGACGATCACAGGGATGACCATGAGGAGCATGAACTACGTGAAGAGCATGAAGAATTCCATCGAGAGACCGAGATCCTCGGCCGAAACGTGTTGCTCGAATTCAAGGCCATCCCGCTCGAAGAGGGAGACACCGGCATCTTCATCATTTCTGCTTCGTCTGAATTTGAAAACCATATCCGGCTCGAGGGCGATGACGGTGAAATCTTGTTTGGTGTTTCGGGGAGAATTCAACTCCTGGACGAAGACCACATTTTCGTCTACTACGAAGCACATACGGAACTGACCGGCGACGACGGAGAGGCCGAATTCCATACCGAATCGGGAGTGCTGCTACAAAGCGGCCGGCCGCTACTCGCAGCGAAGCTCGGCGACAAGACGCTGGTGATCACTGCGACATTTGTCGATGAAGGCGGCACCCCCGAGTAGGCGCGAGCTCTATCCATTCTCAGGTTCAATGCCTGCCCTTGCGCCGCTCGGGAATGGAAGCCCAAGCCGGAATATCACCTTAAGGGCCTCAACCCACACATGCTTCACGCTTGACCATGCCGCTTCCGTTTCGGTACCAGATTGGTCGTGATGGAAATCCGGCAACAGTCCCCTTTACCCGAAAGACGCAGACCGATCATCTGCATCGGGGCCGGCGGCATCGTTCGCGACGCTCACTTGCCCGCCTATGCGAAGGCGTCGTTCGAAGTGGCGGGAGTTTACGATCTGAATCGCGATAGCGCGTCGAATCTTGCCAACGATTTCGACATCCCGGCAGTCTTTGACTCCATTGAAAGCGCCGTAGACAAAGCCCCACCCAATGCTGTCTTCGATATCGCGGTGCCTGCATCAGCCCTCTCATCGATTCTTCCTCACCTGCCGGACAGCGCCGCGGCACTGATTCAAAAGCCGATGGGGGAGAATATTGAGGAAGCTCGCACCATTCGGAGGATCTGTCGCGAGAAGAATCTGACCGCGGCCATCAACTTTCAACTCCGATTCGCGCCCAATATCACCGGCGCCCGCAGCCTGATCGAACAAGGCGCCATCGGCGAGCTCCATGACATTGAGATCAACGTCAACGTTCACATGCCCTGGCAGCTTTGGTCGTTTCTCGCCTCGATTCCCCGCGTCGAAATCCTGTATCACAGCATTCACTACCTGGACCTGATTCGTTCGTTTCTCGGGGACCCGTCCGGAGTTTACGCAAAGACCACCCGCCATCCCGCCGCCGCGGACATGGCACCCACCCGTTCTTCCATCATCCTGGATTACGGTGAGAATCTGCGCGCCAGCGTGACAACGCATCACGGACACGACTACGGGGAGCGTTACCAGTGGGCCTACACCAAGTGGGAAGGGACCCGGGGAGTCATTCGCTCTCAGATCGGAGTGGTGTTGGATTACCCGAAGGGCCGCCCCGATACCCTGGAGTATTGCCTCCTCGAGGAGAGTGACAACCGGGAATGGACCTCGGTGCAGCCGGAGGGAAACTGGTACCCCGATGCGTTCGTGGGACCCATGGCAAACCTTCAATGCTTCCTTGAAGGCTCCACCGGAAGTCTCCCCACCTCCGTAGAGGACGCCTATCGCACCATGGCGGTGGTGGAGGCCGCCTACATCGCCAGCGATCGCGGAGGACTTCCTCCCGTGTTTGATTGAATCGAGATCCCAATTAAAGATCGAAAATCGAAAATTGAGAACTCCCACAAGCCGCTGGCCGGCATCGTGGTCCTGGAGTTCAGCCAGTATCTTGCCGGGCCTTCGGCGGGACTTCGGCTTGCCGATCTGGGCGCGAGAGTCATTAAAATTGAACGCCCCGGCGTCGGAGACGCATGCCGTCAGCTCGCGATACGAAATCAATGGGTGGAAGAATCAAGCCTCCTCTTTCACACCATCAACAGAAACAAGGAAAGCATTGCCACGAATCTCAAGGACCCGACGGATCTTGGGCGAGTTCGTGACCTGATCGCCCGGGCCGACGTGCTGACGCACAATTTCAGACCCGGTGTCATGGAAAAAATCGGTCTCGACTACGCGAATGTCGCCGCCTTGAATCCCCGGCTGATCTATGCGGACATTACCGGCTACGGGAAAGAAGGTCCGTGGAAGTCAAAACCGGGTCAGGACCTGCTGGTTCAATCGCTGTCGGGACTGAGCTGGTTGACCGGAAACCGGGACGCCCCCCCGACGCCGATGGGACTGGCGGTTGCCGACCTGCTCTGCGGCTGCCATTTCGCCCAGGGAATCCTTGGACTCCTCGTACGCAGAGAAACAACCGGGCGCGGCGGGTATGTCGAAGCCTCGCTGCTGGAGTCCATCCTCGATGCCCAGTTCGAACTGCTCACTTCGTTCTTCGCAGACGGGGAGCAGGCGCCGGTTCGAAGCGCGCGTGGAAACGCGAATGCCTACTTGAGCGCCCCGTACGGGATCTATGCTACGCGGAACGGATTCCTGGCGCTGGCCATGGGGGATGGGTCGCGACTGGCGGATCTTCTGGACTGCGAGGATCTTCAGCAGTTCCGGGAACCCGGGCAATGGTTCGTCGAGCGGGATCGGATCATGTCCATTCTCGCGCGAATCTTTTCTGGAAAGGACACGGAGTACTGGCTTGAACGATTGGAGGCGGCCGGTATCTGGTGCTCCCCGGTGCTGAATTACGAGGCGTTGATAGGGCATGAAGCCTACGCAGCTACTGGAATGGAGCATACGGTTCGAAGAGACAGCGGTGCCAAGGTGAGGACCCTCCGCTGTCCGATCGAATGGAACGGCGCGCCGCTCGAATCACCCAGACCGGCGCCACGGGTCGGAGAATGCGGAAACATCACCACCCTCCCGGCGGACTCGGCTCGCGCTTCCCTTCCCGACCCCGGCAATGGCAAGCTTCCGCTCGATGGCCTCCTGGTCCTCGATTTCAGTCAATTTCTGTCCGGTCCCTGCGCCGGTCTCCGCCTCGCGGACCTGGGCGCACGTGTCATAAAGATCGAAAAACCCGGGGCGGGTGACATCTGCCGCTCACTCTACGTTTCGAATCTTGATATCGACAAAGACAGCACAATTTTCCACGCAATCAACCGCAACAAGGAGAGCTTCGCCGCGGACCTCAAGGATCCCGCGGATTTGGAAAAGGTGCTGCGGTTGGTACGGCATGCCGACGTGGCGATGCATAATTTCCGCCCCGGAGTCGCGGAACGGCTCGGCATCGGATACGAGCAGCTCAAGCGTGAAAACGAAACCCTGGTTTACGGGGCGATTCATGGATTCGGGCGAACCGGCCCGTGGAAAGACCGCCCTGGACAAGACCTCCTGGTGCAGTGCCTCTCCGGCATGGCCTGGCTCAGCGGAAACGCGAAGGACGCCCCGATGGCCATGGGCCTTTCCGTCATAGACTTGGTCTCAGGCCAACACCTTGTCCAGGGACTGCTGGCGGCGCTTTATCACCGGATCGCAACTGGAGAGGGCAGCCGCGTCGAAGTCTCGATGCTCGCCTCCGCCCTGGATTTTCAGTTCGAAACCTGGACGACTTTCCAGCAGGATGGGAATCCAGTGGAACGAACCGAGTCCAACAATGCACACGCTTTTGTCGCCGCCCCGTATGGAATTTACGAAACGTCAAGCGGGTACCTCGCCCTTGCCATGGGCTCCATTCCCCAGCTCGGCGAACTGCTGGCCTGCCCTGAGCTGGGTGATTACACGGAACCCGATTCCTGGTTCTTGAAACGCAATGAAATCAAGAAAATCCTGGCGGATCATCTTGCCACCCGGTCCACATCCGAGTGGTTGAATGTTCTGGAGCCCGCGGACATCTGGTGTGCAGGGGTACTCGATTGGACAGGGCTCATGGAGGAGGAAGCCTACCGTTGCCTGGGCATGAAGCAGAAAGTCCTGCGGTCTACCGGATCGAGTTACGACACCACCCGTTGCCCGATTCGGATTGACGGTGAACGCCTCTATTCGGATAAAGGATCGCCAGAGGTCGGAGAGCACACCAGGGCAATCTGCCGCGAGTTCGATCTGTAGAAAATGAATACCGCGCGCTACGAGAACGGCAGGCCATGAAATTCCTCATTACAGGGGGCACGGGATTTATCGGGGCGCGGGTGCTGATGCGGCTGCTCGAACGCGGAGTGCCTGTCATCGCGGCGGACGCTCATCGAAACCCTGCCTGGCTTCGTCAGCTGGCTCAATTCCACGACCGGGAATCGGGGGGAACCCGCCTGCAGGAAGCCCTGGATAAAACTGAGTTTCCAACCCTCGACGTATCGGATGAAACCGCGGTGCGGAGCCTGTTCGACGCCCATCCCGATATTACCCACGTGATCCACCTGGCCTATCTTTTCAACACGGACATCCTTGCCGATCAGCGCCGGGCGGCGGCAGTGAACATCATGGGATCGATTCACCTGATGGAAGCGGCAGCGGAAACAGGCGTTCACAGAGTGGTGTTCGCGAGCAGCGAAACGGTCTATGGCCCTTCGCAGGCGTTCTACGGAAACCACCCGGTTCGTGAAGATGAATATTGCGCCCCCCATGACCAGTTCTACCTCTACGGTATGATGAAACTTCTGAATGAACTCACTGCACGCGAATACCTGCAGGCGGGACGCCTGGACGTAGCCTGCATCCGCCCGCCGGTCGTATTCGGCGATGGCCGGGAACGCGGTGCGGTCTTGTGGGCCGGAGAGTTCGCCTCCAATCCTGCACTCGGGAAGTCCGTGCGCCTGCCGTTTTCGCGGCATTCCACCGAGTCGTGGATCTACGTCGATGACTGCGCAGAGCAGTTTGTCCGACTCGCACTCAAGGCGGAGAACCTGTCGCACCTGGTCTACAACAGTGGCGGATACAGTCACTCCGCTGAGGAAATCATGTTACTGGTGAAAGCCTGGGCACCGGATGCAGAGTATGATTTCGACGAATCCATTCCGCGAACTCCCCTGGTGGACATTACCGACGGATCCCGATTGGAACAGGAAATTGATTTCACGCCGCGAGCCACACGTGAGGCGTTGAAGCTCCATATGAATGAGGCGCGCGTCCACGCGGGTCTTTCCCTGATTTGACCTGAAATACACTTGGAGACATTGTAATGACAGCATCCTTCAGAAACACCGTCGTCGGCAGCTATCCGCGGCCGGAAAAAGTCGACGACACCATGAAGCGGCCGGAGTTCACCCGGCAGGAAATCGACGATTACATTCGGTGGGCGGCGAAGGATCAGGCGGACCTGGGCCTGGAAGTCATTACCGACGGCGAAGGGTACCGCGAGAACATGTACTACTTCTACCAGAAGCGGGTAGACGGTATCACCTTCGAGGATATGGTTCGCCAGGACTTCGGCACCGCGGGATTCGGCATTGAGTGCCCGCGCCTCGTCGATGAAATCAAAAACCCGGACTTTCATCTCGCGCACAACTGGAAACTGGCGCGAGACGCGGTCCCCGTCCACGTTCGGGTAAAACAAACGGTGACCGGCCCGCACGTGCTCACCCGGTTCACGGTGAACCAGCGCCCGGACTTGTATCCGGATGAGCCCTCCGTGTGCAGGGCGTATGCAAAGGTTCTGATCGAAGAACTGAAACAAGTCGTAGACGCGGGCTGCGACTTCATCCAGTTCGATGAACCGATGTGGACAGAGTCGCCCGAACACAGCGAATGGTCGGCGGACATCCTCAACGAGATGATCGATGAAATCGGGAAAGGCGTTCGCTTCGCTCTCCACGTCTGTGGAGGCAATCCGCGGCGGAAGCGAATCTACTTTACCAGGTATACGGACCTGGCCCCTGCCTTTTCCAAAGTGAGGATCGACGAAGTGTCGCTCGAGCACTGCACGCTGGGCTACAACCTGATGGATCTCTGGCCCCGGTGGGATTTCAAGGGGGATCTCGCGCTGGGAGTCATCGATCAGCGAAGTGACGACCTGGAGTCTGTGGAAGAGATTCGGAAACGCGTGAACCCTGCGCTCGAATTCTTTCCCCCGGAGCGGCTTATCCTCACCAGCGAATGCGGTTTCGGCCACGTCCCGCTTGACGTAACGCGGGCAAAACTGGGTCGCCTGGTGGAGGCGTGCGAGACCTTCCGGGGTTGACCGGGCCCATTCGCGGCGACTTTTTTCAATGAGCAACATCGAATCATACCGAGTGAGCTGGGACCAACCGGGGCGCAATGCGTACGACTCGATGCCTCTGGGCAATGGCGACATCGGGTTGAACGTGTGGACGGAGGCAGGCGGCGATCTGATCTTCTACATCGGGAAAACCGACAGTTGGGACGATTACGGCCGACTGGTAAAAGTTGGAAGGGTCCGCCTGTCGGTGGATCATGGAGCGGACGGCGTTCCCACGGGGTTTTCACAAACGCTGACCGTCAAAGACGCAACCATCGAGATCCGATGGGGAGAGGGCCGAGATGCCAGGGTACTGCGCATGTGGGTCGACGCGAACCATCCCCTGATCACCCTCGAGGTGAAATCTCCGAAGCCAATCCGTGCCTGGGCGTCGATCGAACTGTGGCGTACCACGCGGGAAGCACTTTCATCGATGACCGTCAGCGATGTGCTGTCGAACAGAGATGGAATAGACGGAATAGCGGCAGAAATCGTCGTCGAACCCGACACCCCGCTCCCGGGAAGCGATGGGCAAATCGGATGGTATCACCACAACGTCAAATCAATCGGTCCGGAGATTCACGCAAAGATCCAGGGGCTGGACGGTTTTGAGTGCGAGGATCCCCTGTTGCACCGTACGTTCGGCGCAATCGTGCGGACGGACGGCGGTGAAGCCGCGGAAGACAGACGCCTGATCGCGCCCGCATCCACCCGGCACAGGTTCGAGATCGTGGTGCTCACCTGTCACCCGTCCACACCGGCGGAGTGGCAAACGAAAATGGATGAGACGATCCGCTCGATTTCCGCGAAGCCGGAAGAAGCGCGCCGGGTCGCACATGAGCAGTGGTGGCAGGCATTCTGGAACCGGAGTTGGATCCACGTGGCCGGCGGAGAGGGGCAGGAAACCGCGGAGGTGAGCCGGGGCTACGCCCTGCAGCGGTTCGTCCAGGCCTGCGCGGGGCGCGGAGCCTACCCCATCAAGTTCAATGGATCGATCTTCAACGTGCCGTACGAGAATCAGCCCGGCGATGCGGATTGGCGCCGTTGGGGGCCGGGATACTGGTGGCAAAACACACGGCTCCCCTACTATGCCATGTGCGCCGCCGGCGACGTCGATTGCATGGAACCACTGTTCAGGATGTACTGTCGGGATCTCCACGAACTGAACCGCTACCGGACCCGGGCCTATGTCGGGCATGCGGGCGTGTTTATCCCGGAAACAATCTATTTCTGGGGCCATACGATTGCGGACACCTATGGATGGGAGCCGTGGGAAGAGCGCGATGAAAAATTGCAACCATCGGGTTGGCACAAGTATGAGTGGACGGGCAGTCTCGAACTGGCCTGGCTGCTTCTGGACTACTATGCGCACACACAGGACGAGAGATTGCTCCGGGAAACGCTTCTTCCCTTTGCCGATGACGTACTACGCTTCTTCGATCTTCAGTACCCCGCCGATTCCAGCGGGAAGATGCGCATGGAACCTTCACAAGCCTGCGAAACCTGGTGGGACTGCACCAACCCCATGCCGGAACTGGCCGGTCTGTACGCGGTGACAGAGCGTCTCCTCGCACTTCCGGCGGGACAGGTATCCGAGGAGGAGCGATCGTTCTGGACCTCCCTGCGGAAGAGGCTCCCGCCGATACCTCGGCGCACATGCCGCGGAGTTTCCATGCTGGCCCCCGCGGAGCGGTTTGAAGACAAGCGAAACGAGGAACATCCGGAATTGTACGGTGTGTTTCCCTTTCGTCTGTTTGGCGTGGGCAAGCCGGACATCGAACCGGCGATCGAGGCGCTCCGGCACCGCGACGATGCGAAGCATTTCGGATGGCACCAGGACGACGCCTTCATGGCCTACCTCGGCCTCGCGGAGCAGGCGCGCGAAAACCTGGTGGCGAGAATTCGCACCAGGAATGCGGATGCGTCGCAGGTGGATGGAGAAAAGGCGCGCACCGAGGCGAAGTTTCCCGCATTCTGGGGGCCGAATTTCGACTGGCTTCCGGACCAGTGCCATGGGGGCATGGTAATGATCGTCCTCCAGTCGATGCTGCTGCAACGCGACGGCGAAAAGATTCTGCTGTTCCCGGCGTGGCCAAAAGAATGGGACGTACACTTCAAGCTTCACGCACCTCGAGGCACCGAGATCGAGGGAATCTACCGGGACGAACAGTTGGTGGAGTTGAAGGTGTCGCCCGAGAATCGGCGGTCGGATGTCGTCGTGTGCCTCCCGGAAATGGTCCCGTAGCAACTTAACAACGGAAAGGATCCGACAAATGCCTGCATCCTGCTTTTTTGAAGACTATGAAACCGGGCACGCGCGCGAAACGCTCGGCCGCACGATCACCGAAGCGGACATCGTGATTCACGCGGGACAGACGGGAGATTTCTATCCCCATCACATGGACGAGGAATGGTGCAAAACCCAGCCGTTCGGAAAGCGGATCGCCCACGGGACGCTGATCTTCAGTGTTGCGATCGGAATGACCGCCGGAGAGATTAATCCCGAAGCGTTCTCCTACGGATACGATCGCCTCCGGTTCATCCGACCGGTGTTTATCGGAGATACCATTCGCTGCAGGGTGACCATCGGCGACAAGCGCGACTACAAGAAGCCCGAGTTCGGGGTCGTGGTTGAAAAAGTCGAGGTCATGAACCAGAACGGTGAAACGGTAATGGCCTGCGAGCACCTCCTGGTTGCCGCCCGGAAACAAGCGGACTCGTGAATTCGGAGAATCTTTCTATGCCTCTAGATAACACGAAGTTTTTCGATAATCGGGTGCTGGCCGCGGTTGGAAACTGGGAGCCGATGTTTCACCGGATTCGGGGCGGATATTGCCATACCAACGAGCAGGAGCGCTACGATTACGAACACAGCGAGGAGATGGTGGCACAACTCGCCGCCGAAGGCATCAACCTGGTGATGATGCACTACTACAAGGGGATCGGATTCGAGCGCGAGAAGCCCGACATGGAGGACACGCGGCGGTTCATCGAAATCTGCCATCGTCACGACATCCGGGTCGGCACCTACACCCAGTGGGGTACCTTCTTCAAGGAAACGTTCCTCACCGAGCACCCCGACGCCATGGACTACTGCCAGCGGGACCAGTTCGGCCAGCCCGGCATGTACAGCGAAACGTACTTCTCCTATCATCGGAGCCGGATCTGTGCATCGAGTGAGGTGTTCCGCACATTCCTCAAGGAAGTGGTCCGGTACAGCGTGGAGCACGTGGGTACGGACCTGGTGTATTTCGACAACCTGGGCCAATGCCCCTGCTATTGCCTTCGCTGCCGCAAGGCATTTCCGGAATTCATTGCCGGACGATATCCGACCGAGGAACAGCGGATCGAGCGGCTCGGATACTCCGAATTGGACCGAATCGAAATTCCGTACGGCGCATACTGGCGGCCGATCATCTGCAAGGATGTCCTCGACGATCCGCTCGTCCAGGAATGGATCGCCTTCCGATGCAAGCAGATGCACGACGGCTTGGCGGATATCAACGAGTTCCTGTCCACTCTGCCGCGGCAGGTTCCACTGTCCATAAACCCCCCGGCCCTATATGGCGACAATGCCCCAATGGCCTGGGGCGTCGACTGGCCGCTGCTGATGACAACAACGCGGATATCGTTCTGCGAGGACGGAAACGTCACCCAGGTCACCGACGATGGCCGGCTGATCTCGCAGCACCGGGGATACAAGACCGCTCGCATGCAGGACAATTCATGCATGCGCTTTCATACCCCATGGGTATTCAACGACGACATCAGGCCCGAGCTCGTTGCTCTCAGCGAAGCCGCGGTGTTGAACAACGGCAATCTCGGCGTGGTCAAGAGCTACGCCCATATTGCCACGCCCCTCCAGGAGGTGCAGAAACAGTACATCCACTATTTTAGAGACCACGAGGATGACTATGCCGGTGTGGAGCAGGTGAGCGAGGTCGCGGTCTACAAGAATTTCGAATCTCTCGCCTGGTCGTGGCTGGAGGTCTGGCCGCAACTCACGGTCCTGGAGCAGCTCCTTATTCAATCGGGAACGCAGTTCTCATACGCCTGGAATGAAGATCTCGATGAGCTTACGCGGTACAAGGCCCTGGTGATTCCCGGGATGCAGTGTCTGTCCGAATCGCAGGCGAAAAAGATTGCCGGGTTTGTTGAACGGGGTGGCGGAGTCCTGGTGACCGGCCAAGGCGGCGCAAGGAACCTGTGGCATCGGCGGTATGAGTGCAATCGGCTGGCGCAATTATTGGGACGGGAAATCAAGGACGTAACACCCACATCGTTCGTGGCGGCGGGCGCCGGCGCTTCCGGCGACCGGCAGGTGGATCCGGACGAGACCCAAGGGAAAGCCGGACGCTGGGAGCACGGGAAGGGGCGGGCCTGCTGGATTCCCCATGCGCAGATGGCCCGGCCCCTGGACGCGCCGGAGCCGAGCCAGCTCCACACCATGATTCATTCGAACAATTTCTGGGTTCCGCCGGCGAATGGGCAGGAGATCCTGGAGGGGCTGGACTGGACGCTGGGCGAAGGCCGCTGGATCCCCATGGATCTACCGTCGACCATCGTTCCCCAGGTAGCGCGGCCGGCCGGCGGCGATCGGTTGCTGGTGCACTTGATCAACTACGATGCGCAGGCGAGTGTGGCAGGTCTGTCCCTCGAGATCGCACGAGGCCTGATCGAACCCGCGAAGGCAATGTGGCGGACACCGGAGGATCCGGAACCGCGGGATTTGAACCTCCAGCCATCGAACCGCGGGATTTCACTGGACCTGCCTGCCTGGGACCACCACGGCACGGTGATTCTTTCGTGAATGCACCGACGCGGCCCGGCATGGGATCGGGCCGAAACACCCGAACCATGAAGCAGAATCGCAGCACCTTAGAAAAAAGGTCAGTGTGTTCAAATGTTCAGATCGGAGAAATCCATGGGACGTTTTCGCCTTGTCCCAATTGAACGCGACTCAAAGTCCGCCCCGGATGTGACACGTTTGTACTGTCTGGGAAACCTGAACATCTGAACACACTGATAACCCCTTTTTTCCTGTATGATCGTACTGTATTCCGATTATCAGGAAATTACTTTATTTCGGCTGCACCCATACCTCAAACTCGTCAATCACGATATCCTGCGACATTCCCGAATCGCTTTCCAGCAGCTCGATCGAAAGCACATTCCGCCCCCGCTCAAGCATTGACGGATCGAGCGCGAACCACCGGGACGAGCAGGATGCGTAGCGCGGCTCCAGATTCCCCATGACCTTGGTGACTTGCGTGAAGTCGATCCGCGCCTCGGGATTGCAGGACCATTCGCGTCCATCTTTGGTACCCCGCACATCACTCCAATCATCCAGGGAAGCATCAGATCTCCGGTTGCGGCCGATCTCCCGGTCCGGAATCGTTTTGCCGTTGAATTTGACCTCCAGTTCGTCTTTCTCCGACAGCCCGGATCCGCGGAACATGATCTGGACGGAGTGCACATCATCCGGGTTTTCATACAGGTTCAGGTGGGCTTCACCCGCCGCGTTCAACTCGTCCCGCACCAGGTGGATATGGTCCGCCCGGTTGTAGCGAACGGAGTCTCCGATGGTTTCGAACTCCGACAACGAAACCCACATCGGTTCAAAAATGTAGTGCCGCTCGCCCGCCGCGACCCGGTCCGGATTGCCTAGTTGGTGAGAGATCTGCAGATTCTGCGGGAAGAACGGATAGGATCTCCCCAGCGTGCAGACATTGAACAAAGACATCCCGTCGGCTCCGTTCTCATAGCAACTGTGCGTATAGGCGCGGCAGTTGGCCGGCGTCAGCATCGCCGCGCGCAGCCGGATCCTGTGCCGCTGACTGGACCACGGAAGCAGTCCCGGCCAGAGTTCGCAATCCGTGTCTTTCGTCAGGTTCGAAAACTGCTCGAACGGCAGATTCAGATCGGTCCACATCGTGTCCATGGGGGACAGGTAATTCAGCAGTCCCTCCTTCACCCACGCCGCCACATCGAGGCCGAATCTCGTGTTCACTTTCAACGTCGGGTATACCCGCGCGCCCAGCAGCAGCTTGCGTCCCGCAGCCTTTTCCTTTTTGTCCAGATGTTCCCGGATCTGCCGGACAAAATCCGTCATCAGGTGCGCGCGTTCGGCCCCGGTGCCTGCCGGGAAATATCCGAAATCCCGGAAGCAGAGCTCGATGCCGTCCAGATCGAACCGGTCGATAAGCTCCTTGATGACACCTGCGGTAAAATCGCGTACCCCGTCGGCGGTGAAGTCCAGGGCGTATACGTCGTCGCTACGGGCTTCCTCGAACTCTTTTAACTCCCACTCCGGATTCTTCTTCACCACGGATTCGATGGTATCTCCGAACCACGGGAAATTCTCGCCGGAGGACCGCTTGTACCCGTGGGTGTCATTCACTCGAATCCCCGCGATAAAGCGAAGTCCACGCTGATGGCACTGGTCCGCCAGGACTTCCAATGGTTGGACGCCTGATTCAAGCAGTGGAAGAAACCGCTCATGCTGCGGGCGATGGTCGTACGTGTAGGTCTCACAGCGCCACCACGCAGTGCAGCACTGGGAGTAGGCCTCCTGGCAGTAGTGCGTGATGCCACTGTCGGCCATCATGTCGATCAGCCGCCGCAGGTCGTCTTCATTGACCGGATCGGGCAGATACGTTTTGGCGATACTGGACGGATCGCTGTTGAAGAGGACGGGGCGTTTGTTTTCAGGATTTGTTTTGTTCTTCATGGGAAGCTTTCTCTTAATTCAGTGCGGCCTGTGACACAGTGTCGAAGTATTCCATGTATCTTAATCTCGATCCTAATCTCAATCCTAATCGATAAAGATTGCGATTAGGATTGAGATTAGGATCCCAGAATTAAAGGGACTCAGAAACTAGAGGTCTTACACATGACGCGCCCGCAAAGTGTCTCGGGCCATTGCCAGCCACAATCCGGCCTGGAAAGCCAGGTTGGGAACCAGGTCCCAGGGCTCGGGAGGAAATGTTGCCCACACCTCGGGATAAGAAAACGTTCCGTCGGAATGTTGAAGGGTGGCCACGTGATCTGCCAGGCGACAGGCGTCTTCCGTATACTGAGGCTCGTGGGTTACTGCGTGAAGCCTGGCGGCCGCCCAGATCATCTTGTGGCTCAGCATGCTTGACCACAGGTCCACCGCGCGCTCGGTGCAGTGGCGGTACACCGAGATCGCTGCCTGAAGATAGTCTTGAGACCCCGTCACTCCGTACGCCTCGACAAGCGCAACGACGAACAGGCCGATTTTGTAGTAACCTTGCCGGGGTTGGTCCCAACGCAGCACCGGGAAACCGGATGCTTCGTCCGTGACGAGGCCTCCGGGCTCTTCCCACTCCGTATACAGGCAATGGTTGAAATCCGGCTGCGACTCAAGCAGACCGACCAGGTAATCCGCCGCGCGGGTACAAGACCCGGTCCTCCCGCTTCGTGCAAAGGCGAGTGTCCCCATCGTCGTCGCATCAAACTCAATCCTTCCCCCTTGCCTGGCGCCCTGGATTCTGCCAAACAATCCGCCGCTGCGGGGGCACTGCAAGGCGGTCAACCCGTTCGCGAGGCAGTTGCTCAACTCGAAGCAGCCCGCCCCCGCCGCCCCCCACACGAACCAACTCGGAACGTAGCCGATCTTCTCCGCAAACCGGGAGTCCTGTTGAAGGGCGCCCTGGTCGTCGAGAAAGTGTTCCTGTACGTGGCGCAGTACGCGGAGAGACCAGTCACGGCGTCCGATCGCATTGGCGAACGGCGCGACCGACAAATACCCGCTCGAAGAGCTATCCCGGCCCCACGAGCCATCCGGCTTCAGATTCTCTTCGGTCCACGCGCAAACTTTCTCGATACAAGCCGAGTAGGAGTCGATTCGATGATTATCCATGACCGTCTCCTGAGATCGCCTTTATGATTTCGCAAAGTTCAAAGGTGAATTCCGCCGTGGTCTCAAAGGAGGAAAGCGTCACCCCGGTCCCGTCATCCTGTTGCAACAACGTTAATTCATCCCAGCTCCCGTCCTTGTGCTGCGCATCCAGAAAGGTCACATCGGCGACCTTCATGGCCATGGCACGATGAGCGGGATCACTTGTCACCGAATACAACAGGGCCGCGCCCCATCCGACCTTGCATTTGCTGGGCCAGCGGAATCCTCGCGGATTCATGCCCTGCTCATAGTCGAACAACTGCCGGGCGGTCTGCAGGTAGGTTGAGCGGCCGGTCGCCCGGTAGAGGTCCGACAGAAAACCCATGATTGCGCCGGTCACGAAAAACCACTGCTTCGCCAGTTTCCGATCGGAGTAATGACGAACGCCGGCGCCTTCTTCGAACTCGGTCACGCACCGTCCGGTGCGGGCATGTGTGTGAAAGTAAAAGCGGTCCGGCAGTTGAGGCTGACCTTGAACCAGCCGCACGAGGAAGTCACCGGCCCGAACGGCCCGATCGAGCCGGGCGGTGTACAGGCACAACCATCCGCCCATGCACGTGTGAACGGGATTGATCAGCCGTCGTCCGGAACGCTCCAGGCTCGCGCAGAATCCGCCGCTGCGATGTTGGTAGCGGTACAAATGGGACAGTGCGGCAGGGGATGCGACGTCGAACCGCCCGAGGCACAGCGCAGCCCGGACGATGTATGTGGCCCGGTAGAAAGCGGCCGCCCGATCGAAATCCGTTTCGCCCTCGGCATGGAACTCCCCCGGTGCAGTGACATACTTCGCAACGATGCAATCCATCAATCGCCATGCGGCATCCAACCGCCCGGCAATGACCAGCGCAAACGTCGCCTTGTAACTCGAGGCGATGCCGCCCGCTGGATCAATGGATCCGTCCTTGGTCTGCCGCGACTCGAGCCAGTCCGCCCCTTTCCCGTACGCGGCGCGGTATAGCCGGGTTCCCTTCACAGCGATTCTCCATTTACGCGGAGCCATTGTTGCGGCGCCCTGGATTCGCGGAGAGCATCGCCGAAGCCCAAAGCCCGTAGCATGGGTATGTGATCCCGTTCCCGTTTCATGACGCATGGGGCGCAAGCAGCTTCACCGACCGCCAGATGCCGGCCGGGCCGGTGTAATTGTCCACGCGGACGGCGATGGTGGCAGTCTCGCCGGGCACCAAATACTTTGCGGCGTCAATCTCGAACGGCTGCTCCCAGCCGTCAAATCCGTGGTCCGGCGCCCCGGCGAGTTTCCCGTTTAGATAGACCGAGCAATCACCGTCCACCGCACCGAAGGCCAGAAGCAGCTTGTTCTGGTTCGTCGCCGCCTTCGGGACCGTCCACGCAAGCCGGTACCACGCGACGCCGAGATGATGAAACCCGAAGGCGTCCCACCAATCGCCGATCCCGATGTCGTGCCAGTTGGATTCATCAAGTTCCGGGTCCTGCCACCCCTGCGATTCCCCGTTGCGTTCGCGATCCTTTCTAAACTTCCATCCCGTGGCAGGCAGTTCGCCGATCACATCGTGGCCGTCCCAATGCTTTTCAAAAACCTCGTCCCGTTCCAATTCAGGATGTTCGTCGACCGACTTTCGAATCATCGGCCGATGTGAAACCGGGCCGTCGTTATTCACGTCCCTGTCGTAGGCCGCCTCATATCCAATGTCGGCCGGGCTGCCGCGCGCGGGCAGGATCTCGATCCCGTCGGCGGAGTCGAACACGTTCACGCGCAATCCCCACAGCGCCATGGTCCGGGCGTGATGCGTTTTGTGCCCGCCCGTGCTCTGGTAGATAACGTACACCGACCCGTCGTCCAACAGGATCGGATGGTTGTATCCGTATCCGGTGGAGTCCACGTCGTATCCGTACATGTCCCCGGGACCGTGCCACGTTCTGCCGCCGTCGGGACTGAGACAGGCCCGCAGTCCGCCTCCGAACTGGCTTCCGGCAAACACCGCGAGCACCCCGCTCGGCATCAGAACCAGGTGGGGATCGTAAAGATTGATGCCGGTGCTTTCGGGTTGTGTCCAGGTTTCACCGCCATCCTCCGACCACGCCACGTCGCCGAACGGACGGGCCATCATGATCAGTCGGCCGTCCGGCAGCAGGGCCAGGGACTGCTCGTGCATGTGATGGTCGGGATGCTCGAGGGTCGCGATCTGCTCCCAACTTTCGCCGTGGTTCCTGGAGCGGAAGATCCCGACCGCGTCCCAGGGATGCCCCTTGCGAAACTGCCCATCCAGCGCATGGAGGACGGTGCCGTCCGGCATCACGAGAGCGGACTCGTTCCCCGCCGCGCGTGCCCCGTTGGGAAACGCGCGACGCTCCGTCCACGTCTCGCCGCCGTCTTTCGAGAGAATGTAACTGGCCTCGCACTCGTTGGGCAGGTCCTCGATGTACCACGTGCACAGAAGGGTTCCGTTGGCAAGTTCGGCCAGCATGGCGTGGCAATCGGTGTGTTCGGTGTCGATCAGGACACGCGGCTTCGACCAGGTGAGCCCGCCGTCATCCGAATGCATCAGGTGGGTTCGCCCCCCGCGCGGCGCCTCAATATAGGGACATCCCATACGGCGATTGTTGTCGAACCATTCACGACAGGCGGGATCCTGGAGAATCGCTTCGGTGACCGGCATGCTTGCATGCCAGAATCCCGAATTGAACGTCACCATCCATCGCCCGGACTTCAAGACTTCCACCCCTGCCCATCCCACGAAGCCATTGTATCCCTGGTAATCTTCCGGCTGATTATACCAGGGACCCACGATCATCCGGCGACAGGAAAATTTGCGGGCCGGGTCGGGCTCGGTGCCAACGATTTTGAACTCGGTAATCATGATGGATCGAAGACTTGTAGGGAAATCGTGTGCTCCTGTCGATGCAACTGTTGTGGCTCGGCCGCAAGTTCAAGGAAGGGACATCACCGACGGCGCCGCGGGCGGGCGAAGTCGGCAGCCGGAAGCTCGGTGCGGAGTTTCACGGCTGCACCGCTACCCATTGGATGGTGATGCGCGGAAAGCCGGCAAATCTCAAGTCGCCGTCGTCCACATCATAGTAACTGATTCCGGGATTCCCATTCACCTCTGCCAGCGACGTATCGGTTGAGACAAAACGATTCGTATCGAGCGTCCTCGGTGTTCCCCATGTGGTTCCGTCCACATCGGTCGCCGCAACGAATTTCAGATCGTTACCGTCAAGATCAATGTAACTGATGGCGGGCTTTCCGTTTACCACGGCGAGAGACGTGCCGCTGCCGACGTTGCCGTTCGTGTCCACGGACAGAATTGTTCCCCAGTTGTCCCCATCCGGATCCGAGGCCCGGGCGTACTTCAGATCATCGTGAGTCGCGTCATAGTAACTGATGGCGGGATTCCCGTTGACCACCGCCAGGGACGTATGCGAGCCGACACTATCGATCGAGTCGATTATTTTCAGAACTCCCCAACCGCTTCCGTCCGCGTCGGTCGCCCGGACATACCTCAGGTTATGGCCAGGACTTTCATAGTAGCTGATGGCGGGATTCCCATTGACAACGGCGAGTGACGAGTATTGCCCTACCAAACCTCCAGCGCTCAAGTGCGCCGACACCGGATTTCCCCAGGCACTTCCATCGGCGTCAGTCGCGCGGACGAATCGTAAATCACTCGTAAAATCCCAATAGCTGATGGCGGGATTCCCGTTCACGACGGCCAGGGTCGTATACCCCCCCACAATCCCGTTTGTATCGACGGCAACTGAGGCTCCCCACACACTCCCGTCGGAATCGGAAGCCTGGACGTACCGCAAACCGGAATTCAATCCGTCCGTATAACTGATGGCCGGTTTCCCGTTCACGATCGCCAACGACGAATGCGATCCCACCGCGCCGTTGGTATCGACCGCTATGGGAGTCCCCCACGCGTTGCCGTCGGGATCGACGGCCTGCACGTAGCGCAGATCCATGCTCGTAGCGTCATAGTAGCTGATGGCGGGTTTTCCGTTTACTACCGCCAGGGAAGAACGGTTACCGACGTTCCCCGCGGAATCGACCGCTCTGAGACTGGAAAGTTGATTGATGCGCAGGGAGAAACCAAAGCCGTTGGTCGTTACGGAGGTCAGTGCAATCTCCGGCATCTCCTCAACCATGGGGGCCTGGAAAAGCGGCGAAACCGTCACAATCGGTTGGCTGGAAAACGGGGAGGGAAAATTGGTGGAAATGTGCAGCGTGAGATTTTCGAAATCGCCGATGACCTCAATCGTACCGGCCTGAACGTCCGAAAACCCTCCGCTCGCACTGCCCGCCTGTAAGGCATAGGGCACCGACACCATCCGTTCACGTGGACTCAGGACGACACCATCAACCTCAGTTTCCAGGAAGACTTCAGCATGAGTCAGCGCTTCCGACAAGTCACCGGAGACTGTATCATCGCCCAGGAATGTCGCGTACAAACCGTCTATCACCGCCACTGAATTGGAATCTGCATACAGAAGAGTTCCCCCGCTGTCGGCGTCGTACACCCTGAGCACGAGCGCCACGCTTCCATTCACCGTGCCTGCGCCGTCCACAAGACGACCCTGGATGTTGATCAACCCGGGGACATCGGCGCACACGATCCCCACCAGGAGAAATGATATGACAGCGAGGGAAATATTGATTCGCAACATTTTCATGAGACTCCAATTGTGGCTAAAGACAACGACAGAGAAGGCACTATCCACAGGAGCCCAAATATTGTTGGGCGGACATGTACGATGAGGGTGTCAGCATCATCTTCGCTCCGTCAGCCTGCCGGCTTTGCTACGACGCTAGTTTTGGATATCGAGACGCCATTGGTTGTCCGATATTGTGAAGATTCTGGTTAGGCCAATTTGCGGACGTATCGTAACCGGCGGCAGCAAGCGGGTCAATCAGAATGATGTACAGGCGTATCGTCGGTACGATGGAGGCGATCCCGTTGCCATGCCGGCCATTCCGGGTGATGAGCCTCGCGGCCACCGAAATCCACCACGAGATCGAGGGCCTTGCGCCCTACGAAACCAATGTGGTCGATCGCAGCAAACATCTCCATGAAAGAAATAGATCGCCGCATTGCTCATTCGGCCCGTGAGGATCGCCCCTGCTGTCCCTGTGCTACGGACCAGGATTTGAATGGCCAACCATTTGGATTGCGCTTTCTCAACGCACTCCAAATGAATGCAAGGAACTACAGGAAATGAAAATACTCGGCGGATCAGTACTGCTCCCCCGTGACGTCCAACCGAAGCCGCTCGATCATATCCCCTACCCTCCGGCGCGCTTCCATCATGTCCTCCGGCCGCCCCGTATGCGAAATGAAGTTGCCGATGAAATCGTTCTCGATTTCCAGCATCCCCTCGGCTTCCTCGATCAAAGCCTGGTTCCGCTCGTTCTTTCCGTGCCGTTTTGCCAGGTTTACCCAGCTCTCCAGCATTTTCATGTACTCGTAGTCCTCGAACCCGTCGCGGATCTGCATCAACCGGATGGACGGGATGCTCCAGTCCCACTCGCCGAAGTTTTCCCAGACATGTTTCTCCGGGTCGTAGGTCCTCTCGACGGGGTAGAAGAGGATGGTCCAGCGCGATCCGTTGCTGAGCCACGGATTGTGAACGGTCGATGAGTCCGGGTAGTCGATGGCAAAGTGCATGTAGCCGTCGAGCTTGTACTTCCAGCAGAACCAGCCGATCAACCGCGGCATTTTCCCGGCGCCGGTGATGTTCGGCAGGGCGTTGTAGCACCACACCTTCTCGCCGAGCGCCCGCCGTTCCTCCGCCACCTTCGGCTCCAGCGCCCCCCACGGAACGTGCCACATGTCGATATATCCGTAGAGGTCCGGGTTGATGGCCACCGTGCACATGACCTTGTAGTCCGGATTGGCCTGCCGGTAGAGCTTGATCACCTGCTTGAGCTGGGCAAACCGGCTGGCCAGCGGTTCGTCCACGATCTGGTAATAGACGTGATCCAGAAATCCGTTTCGATCCAGCCACTCGCTCTGGGCCCGGACGCTACGCACCAGGCGATGCTTCCACTCGTACGTGTCGGCGTATCCCCAGATGTTGTATCCCGGGCTGATCCGGTTGATGTTCAGGTCGTGCAAGCCCTCGATGTACGAAGCTTTCGCACTTTCGGTCCCCACCTCGAGTGTTCCCGACTGGGCCCTGCCCTCTTCACCCAGGAACTCGACGGTTTCCACGGCATGAAACTGGTTCTTGAAAAACCCGGGCGAAAGCCGGTACCGCGCCAGGTTCGGCCAGAAGTCCGTGGTGTTGGCACCGGCCACGTACCATGTCTTCCAGATCCAGAAAGCCGTATCGATGCTGCGGGCATGCGGCATCGAGAACGGACGGACCTTCACCTGAATTTCGATCGGCTCGAAATCCAACCCCGGGGCGCGGAGCCGAATCCGCCCCTTGTACGTGCCCGGCAGCTGCATCGGGTCGCAGTACAATTCAACGAACAGCATGGCATTCGTGCCCTGCTCCGCAGTTGCGGGCGAGCCCGAAATGAGCGGGTCGTACACCACCTCTTCGTCCGCCGTGATCGTGGCTCCCGCGTAAAAGAGAAACGAATCCGCCGCCAGGGTCGCGCCGCTCTCGACTTCCTTCAAATCCTCGAACTCCGGCACGATTCCGCCGATATCGCCCTGCTTCGGCCGGATGGCCAACTGGAAGCATTCGTACTCGTTGGGCAGCAGATCGATCTCGATGACATTGCGCGGCGGATTCGAGTCCACGAACACCTCGCCGGGGGCAACCACCCCGGCCGTCGACTCGATCCAGAGCTGGTACGCCGGCGGATCCTGGAGCGTGTAGCGAAACGGTTGATCGGTAAGCGGCGTCAGCACCACGGGCTCCGGGGGGCGTGTGTCCACGAGGGGCACGACCAACTTCACATCCGGTCGACCTTCTACCTGGAACGTCGCGTGTACTTCGTTCACCGGGGAGAACAGTCTCTGCGTCACCGACGATGAGGCGCTGCCGAAACGCGGAGCTTCAAGTTGCTGCACGACTCCGTCGATCCGATTGGGTCCATTGTACAGAAACGCATCCATGGAAACGGGCCCAAGCTCATCCATTGGAACCAGGCCGGTCTCGAGAGTGAAGGCGTTGTCCTCGCCCGATGTGCCCCGGAAATACCCGAGGAACTGGCCGGCCGCAAAGAAAGTGATCGCAGGGACATCACTCAGAATGTGCCATTCGGTTTCGAGCGAAATGGTCTCTCCGGCGGGCACCATCTGTTTCTTCCCAAAGAACTCAAGATTGTAGAAATACTTCTTGTCGAACCAGACGCCGCCGTTGCTCAACGACTCGAACGGGGACGTCAGCAGCAGGGTTTCGCGTACTTCCGGATCCGACGCCGCGATCCAGCCGTCGGTGAGAAGAAAATCCATCCAGATGTTGTCCGGGAAAAACGGTTTTCGAACCACGCCGTTCTGCGAGGGATAAACGATCGTGTCCCCCAACCGCGCCTCGCCGCCGGGGCGAAGGCCGGCCTTGTGGCGCAGCATCACCTCGATTTCTTCCTCCGAGGTGTTCGTCACTTCGAGCACGTGGGACAGGGAGGAGGAACCGCGCCGGATCGAATGGGTGCGGGCAATCCGGACTGTGCCTTTCGCGGCGGAAAGCCGAATGGTCGCCGTCTCGGGGGAGTCAACGACTACTTCCAGCACATAGGGCTCCTGCTGGAAATCGCCGGGCCAGTGCCACTCGCCGGTTTCCTTGATGATGTCTTCGTAACCCGATATCTCGTACAGGATGCCCCGGGGGATTTCATCACCCGGCTTGAACTCCGCCAGTTTTTCCACCTCGGCGTAGAGCTGATTGTTCCCGGAAGATTTGAGCGTGTACTCGAATATTCTTCCGCCGATCTGCGGGAGCGCGGACACCCGCACCCATTCGTTCTCCATGACGACGGTCTGGAAGTGGCCCAAATTGTCGTGGGAGATTCTGCATTGCGCCCATCCCGCCGATGGCACGGCCAGGATGGCCGACATGATGAGAAGAATCAGGCGACCACGCGGATGCAGCGGGGCCGAGGATCGTGAGGAGGACCCGTGATCCACGACTCCTTCACTACTAGAGAGTTTGTTTGATGTCGGGTTGTTCCTGAACATGGCTGCAGTCACTCGAAAGCTGTCATTCTCCAACGGACCCGGCCGGCCTCTATCGGCACCGGCACGAGGACCTCGATCAGGCGATGGGCCAGCTCGCGAGAATTCTCGCCCCACACGAGGTGATAACCGATCTTTCCCTTACAGGCAGGCACGTTGGACACGGTAACATCGCGCCCCATTGGCGGGCATTTCATAGACTATGAATAGAAAATTGCTTTCTCCTGGAGAAGTCAAAAAAGAGTCAAACCTTGCGCAACTCGGGCTGAAAGCCCAAGCTACGGGGCGCGATCGGCAGGTTTGATTCTTTCGTTGCGCAATGAGAGAGCAGGCATACTCCTATATCGGTTAATAGATTCAAACAGAAAAGTTTTCATGATTCGTGCACCCTTTCAATCTGAAGTACTCTGCGATTTCCCGGATGACGTGGACCACCTGTCCTATCCACTGACCCACGATCACATCGACGCACAGATGCGGCTGCTCAAAGAGCGCGGCGTCCACCGGATCGCCTGGAGTTACTACGCCGACGAGCGCGGCGGACAATTATATCCCTACGATCCCGAAGATCCCCGCAAGCCGTTTCCCGGGTGGCGGTTCATCGTCGACACGTACCATCTGCTGGAGAACCCGTTGCGCGTTGCATGCGAGGCAGCTCACCGTCACGGACTCCGGATTCACGGAAACTTCAAGCCCTACGAGACCGGATGCGGATACCCCTTCCCCACCGGCTCACCCGAAGCGCACAGGTACGGACGTATCGACAAACCAAGCGCCCGAATGGGCGCCTTCGACCCCTTTGTGCTCGAACACCCCGAATTGCGAATCAAGCGCCGCGCGGACGACATTCCGATGGACAACAACGAACGGCCGATCGCTGCCATCGAACTGCGAAAGCACGATGATTCCCCCACTCGAATCACGAAAAGTCATCTTCAGATCTGGGTGTCGGAGGACAACTATCGATACCGGCGCATTGACGTGCCGTTTGAACTGGATGAATCCGTCAAGCCCGCGGAGCGGGACGTCGAGAATATGGTGGGAAACGTCTACCATAATCACACCACGCTCCTCACGCGCGCTGGAGACCCGGTGCGGGCGCTGACGCTTCACGGATTGCATCTCACGCAGCCCTACATCCTGGTCACGACCGACCTGAACAACGGTCAGCCGGATTTCTTCAACACGGCAACAGACATGCTGCGCGCCTACGACGCGGACGACAACGAAATCATGGGCATTTTTTCCAACGGCGGCGCGATCTACAACGGCCCGCTGGTCGATTTCCGGAACTGGGGCCTGATGTTCGACACCGGTTACGGATGCAACCCCGGGTACCTGGACGAGGACAACGATGCGGGCAACGCGGGGCTGATTGCGTTCACGCGCGGACGCAGCGAAACCCTCGACGGCGCCCTCTGTGAAACAGAGCCCGCGGTGCAGCAGTTCTGGCTCGAATGCGTGGACGCCATCCTCGACGCGGGCGTGGACGGCGTCGATTTTCGCGTGGAGAATCACAGTACCCACACCGACTTTCCATTCGATTACGGCTACAACCCCGTGGTGTTGGAGAAACTTCCCGATCCCGCGCGCCCTGATCCCGGGGAAATCGCGCGCGTGCGAGGCGACGCGTACACGGGGTTTCTCCGCAAGGCCCGGCGGCGGATCAAGGATCGGGGAAAATCGATGCGCATCAACCTCCAGGCCGACTACCTGAGGCCGGACCCGCCCTGTAGCCGCCTTCTTGCCTACCCCGCAAACCTGGACCTGCAATGGCGTACCTGGATCGACGAAGGTCTCGCGGACGAGGCGATCTTCCGGTTCGTGAATTACCAGTTCGACGAGATTCTCGCCGACGAGCCCGCCCGGGAAGTTATTGACCACTGCAATCGTCGGGAGGTTCCGCTCTATTTCAACCGGTACGTCACGCACGGCGACCTGCCCCGGGAAGTGGAACGCATTCGCAAGGACGAGCGCTTCCGCGGATTCATCTTCTACGAGACCTATTGCTTCCTCGAGTACCGCCCGGACGGGACGGTGGCCATGAAACCCGATTTCAACGTGGAACAGGCGATGCAATCGGCGAGATAGCAAGAATATGAAGCCCCAGACGTAGCACACCTTTCCGTGTTTCAGAGACTCAACCGCAACTCGCATCTTCTCTGATGCGAGCAGATTCTGTTGCATCATGGAACGCATTGCAGTAGAGCCCTCACTATGGGAAATAAAGAAATGCTGATGGTTCCGGTTGAGTCTCCGCGACACGGGTCACATACCCGTGCTACGTGGCATCGCCCGCGAGGCGCGCGACCATGAGTGGCGTTTCATTCGCGGATCGAATCCGCGGCTGTCTCACCGGCGCCGTGATCGGGGCGGAGTTCGGTTTCGCCCGTTGTGCGGAGCCGGACCGGTTTGGCGGGGCCACGCCCGATTCGATCTTCAACCTCGAACTGTCGCCGCTTCTCGATTTTGAGCACCGGCTGGAGACGGCAGATTTCTATCCGAGCACGCGTCCACTGGTGGATCTCGGAGTGCGCGCCTTCCTTACGACCCAGGGCCGCGTCACCGCGGACGATTTCGCCCGTCTGTTCCGGGACGACGAAGGCGCCGCGTTTCCCTCCATTCGCTGGGACGGCCTTCACACCGTACAGGAAAGTTTGCGCGAGGGAATGCCGCCGCGGATCGCGGGCCTGCACGCCGCGCCGTGCGGCGTGATCTGCGCCGCAATGCCGGCGGTCGGCATCTATCACTTCGCCCATCCCGCCTACGGATACCTGGACGGCGTCGAGATCGCGTCCGTTGTCCAACCGCGCCTCGGAGCGGATTGGGCGGGCCTTGCCGCTGCCGCCATCGCCTCGGCCTTCGTACCGGGAATCACCGGCGAGCAATTGACCGATGATCTACTCGGAATGGCTTTCGAGCAGAACCGGGATCTCTTCTACGAGTTGGATTGGCCGCGGTTGGAGCAGGACCGCGCAAACGAGGAAGATTTTCTTGCCGACTGGATGCGCGGGCGCTGGGAACCGCGCTGCACCCGGGAAACCAACTGGGTGGCCTATGACCCCATGGGGTTCGTGCTGCCGCTCGTGAGACGCTTCTCCGATGACCCTGAGAAGCTGATGGCTCTGCTCGTGGTGCCGTCAGATTTCCTCGGAACCGTTACCGTGTCCGCCGTTATCGGCGGAGCAATTGCCGGCGCAATTCACGGCCCCGCGAAATTTCCGAAGACATGGCGAGCGTGGGCGGAGCCCCTGGTTGCGCCCTGGCTCGAGATTATGAATGTCGTACAGGCGCGGGTGGACCGGGAGCGCCAGGTTATCGAGGTGGTCGAAACGCTTGCAGAGTCAAACCTTCCCGACGATTCGCTTCTGACCGGCAAGCTGCGGGGCTGCCTGCTCGCCGGGGCGATCGGAAACGCGATGGGATCGCCCATGGAAGGAAAATTCTACCATGAAATTGACGAGGCATATCCGGACGGCATCACCACCGTGCTGGATCCCTCTGACCTTGAGACGCAGGACGACAACCAGGCCGCGATGCTCCTGGTGGAGACATACCTGGCCGCGCGCGGGCGACCCGTCATGGCTCGCGACCTCGCGCGCACCTGGGATGCGCGCATGAATCGCGACGGCTTCTACTGTTTCTGCATGGGGCACGCGTACGATCTGATTCGACAGGGCGAAGACCCCCGCGTGCTCGGAGAGTGGAGCATCGTCACCGGGTCGACCGTGATGTCGATGGAGCCCGTCGGACTGTATCACCTTGCGGATCCGGACTTCGCGGTCATCGATGCGGCAGCCATCTCACACCTGTACCAGCGAGGTCTCGACGTGACGGCCGCCTGCATTCTCGTGTCCACGGTGGCCGAGGCGTTGCAACCCGACGCCACGGTCGCAGGCGTCTGCGCGGCGGCTCTCGCGGCCGCGCCCGATACGCCACTGAAGACCTTCGATCGCCGAAAATTCGACAGCTGCCGCCACTACCTTGATACCTGTCTCGAGATCGCTGACCGCTATGACGACGTGTTCGCGGCCCGGGAAGAACTGTATGAACGCTGCCTCTTCTACCACATGATCGATCCCCTGGAAGTCCTGGGGCTCGCCCTGGCCATGTTCAAAATTGCCGACGGCGATGTCCGGCAGGCGGCGATCGGCGGCACCAACATCGGTCGCGACTCCGATACGATCGCCGGCCGCGCCGCCATGCTTGCCGGCACCCTGCGGGGCGCGGGGGATGTCCCGGCCGAGTGGATCAAGCTATTCAGTGCATCGGCCCTCGAGCGGATCGATCGAAATACGGCAGCCCTGGTCGAACTCACCACGCACGGCCGGCTCCCCCTGCTGCAACGCCGCGTGGACCTGGCATGACAAGCCCGCCAGTGCGATTTTTTGACTGCAAAGCTTGAGAATTCATGACGACTTCCGCCGAAGAATTATATCGCCAATCCATTGTCATCGACGGGCTCAATGTGAGCAATTGGGAAAGCGCGGCCGTGTACGACAGCCTGCAGCGCGGCGGCGTCACCGCGAGTAACGCGACCATCGCAGTGTGGGAAGGATTTCAGGAAACGTTGGATCACGTTGCCGCCTGGCAGCATCGATTCCGGTCGTTTTCCGACAAGATCATTCAGATCAAGTGCATCGATGACATTCACCGGGCGAAAAAGGACGGCAAGGCCGGCATCATCCTGGGCTGGCAGAACGCTTCTCCTATCGAAAACGACCTGTCGCGACTCTCCCTCTTTCATTCCCTGGGAGTCCAGGTTGTTCAACTGACCTACAACGAGCGCAACCTTCTGGGGAATGGCTGTTACGAGCGGTGCGACGAAGGGCTCAGTCATTTCGGTCTGGATGCAGTGAGCGAAATGAACCGGCTCGGTATCCTGATCGACCTGTCGCACTGCGGGGACCGCACGACCCTGGAGGCCATCGAACAGTCCTCGGCCCCGGTGGCGATCACGCACGCCAATGCGCGCGCCTTTGTCGATTTCGTCCGCAACAAGACGGATGACGCGCTTCGCGCGCTTGCAGAGCACGGAGGCGTTGTTGGGGCGGTTTCCTTCCCCATTTTCCTGCGCAATGGGTATGATTCTACGCTACGCGATTTCGGAGACGCGATCGACGACCTGGTCGAGCGGGTCGGCATCGATCACGTGGGCATCGGCAACGACTTCTGCCAGGACCAACCGCGTCGGTTCTTCGAATGGCTCTTCGCGCAACAGGGCACGAAATTCCGGCCGATGCCGGTCACGATTGCGGACCCGCATCATCATCCCCGGGATCTGGAATTGCCGGATCAGATGCCCAACCTGGCCGCGGAGCTTCTCGGGAGAGGGTATGGCGAGGAAGATGTGTCGAAGATTCTGGGGGGCAATTTTCTCAGGCTGTTTTCCGAGGTCTGGGTCGGTTCCTGAAAGGCTTTTCCTTCTGCGAACAGATCGGGCCCACGGAACACACGGAATGGCACGGAAATGTTCGGTTCTGGTAGGGACTCACAGGGTTTCGTCGTTCGGAACTGAGCATTGGAGATTGAACAACGGGTGAGTGGGTTTGACAGGTATGCGTTGATGCAGTATCATCAGATGCATGAGAACCACGCTGGATATTGACGATGATGTACTACAGGCGGCCAAGGAACTTGCAGAACGGGAGAAAAGCACTGCAGGCAGGGTGATATCTGCGCTTGCGAGGCGTGCGCTCAGCGGTTCTCCATCGTCCGGCAAAGTGAAAAACCGGGGCGGTGTACCCGTCATTCCGTCCCGCGGCGAAATTGTAAATCTGCAGAAGATCGAGCGCCTGCTGACTTGAGCATTCGCGATAAAACTGCTTTTGCTTCGGACCGAATCCATGGCTCGCGTCAGATGACAGACCTCTATCTGCTCGCCCTGGCGTGTGGCCACGGCGGACGCATGGTTACCTTTGATCAAGGAATCCCGCTGGGGGCGGTACGGACGGCGAAACAGGAACACTTGTGCGTTGTTTAAGAACCGGCATTGGAGTCGCCGATCGGAAGTCTTGGCGACTTCCGCTACTTCACGGAGGGAGATCGATTTATCCCACCGGATCGCCGTTGCGGCAGACGACCGGAAAATGTTCTCCCGCGTCGATCATGGGCTGGCCGACCTCGAGGGAGATGAACTGTCTCATGGGGTGATCGCGTCCCGTGAAAACGGCTTCGCTGGTCATGTAATGGATCGCGAGGGCCTGGCGGGGACGGGTAGATTGATTGAAAGGCGATCCATGCCAGGTCAACGAGTGGTGAAAATGCACTTCACCGCGCTGGACCGGACAGGATCGGGTGGTTACCTTTTGAATCGGGGAGTCGGCCGGCGGATCGAACGGAGGCAGGTTCGAAAACTCGTCCCGCGTCTTCAAATCGTCGGCAGTCATCAGGAACTCCATCTGGTTTCCCCACTGGTGCGAACCGGGCACCATCCACATACAGCCATTCTCCTCGTCCGCGGTATCGAGCGGGATCCATGCGCTAACCGGCGTCATCGGCTCGATGGACGGCCAGAGCGGCGCGTCCTGGTGCCAGGCCGTCGCCCCGCCGGTCTGCGCCGGTTTGTATTGCACCTGGTCGTGCCACACCTGCAGATCTCCGAATCCGGTAAGCTGAGTAATCGCGCGGACAATCAACGGATGACGAATCAGCCGCTCGAACGGCGGCGAGCATTCCCAGATGTTGACGATTTGGATATTCGGATTCTTCGAAACCAGTTTCCCGTCGGATTCGTAGCCCGCACTCATATCCCGGTAGAGTACGGGGCGCGGCTCCGAGTCGCTGAACCCGTCCGGCCCGCGCTCGATGACCGCTGCCAGAGCATCCGATAGTTCGGCAACCTCCTCTTCACTCAATACCATGCCGGCATTGAGAAATCCGTCCCGATGAAACTGCTCGACCCGGTCGTCGCTGAGGCCGCTTTTTTTGGTTGTATTAGGCATGATTCTGGGTCGGTTTTCGGTTTTCGGTTTTCGGTTTTCGGTTTTCGGTTTTCGAGATGTAATACAATGAAAACAGCGAGGAATCAACCTTCCGCCGAAGTCATGCTGTTTTATTTCACAATAATGGGGGCAATATCGACACAGGTCGCATTATAAGGTTATTGACAAGAATTTTTTGACGGAAACCGAGAACCGAGAACCGAGAACCGAAATGCCCGCCAATCCCAAAACCGTCTCTCTCCGAAAAATCGAAGCCCTTCCCGGTTTCGTGGTCCACTGGCTATTGTGTGGCCCGTTCAATGACGACGGCAAACTGACTTCTTGCCGGGCCTTGAAGAAGGATTACCTGGCCGGCGAAGGCAAGGCGCGGCCCAGGGGGGGGCTGCGATCCGGTCCGTACGGTCCCACGTGGCAGGCGCACGCAGTCCGGCACGGATTCATCATGAATCTCTCGCGCCTCTACTCAACCCCGGGCATCGTCTCCTATGCCGTGGCCTACCTCGATTGTCCCTCTGCACAACCCGCCCGGATCCTCCTGGGGAGTGACGACGGATTCCTGCTTTTCTTGAACGGCGAGCGCATCGCGGGCAGGGACATCCACCGTGGGCTGGGGGTCGACAGCGACCGTTTCGATGTGAAACTCAAGAAAGGCGTCAATGTGATCCTCCTGAAGATCGAACAGGATTTCGGTGCGTACGAATTCTGCCTCCGGGTCACCGGTCCTGCCGGCAAGGGCATCCCGGGCCTGCGTGCCTACCTGGACCATCCCCGCGTGAAGAACCCGGTGGACCCCGCGAGGGCACGCACTGTCAGCGGGTACGATTACCTCAGTCACGAGTATGCCAACGCCGCGCTGCGCCTGGCGTTTTGCGCAAAGACACCTGCTCAGTATAAACCCTGGAAGAAAAAGTTTCTTGCACAGTACAGGAACCTTCTCGGCCCTTTGCCGATATCGTGCCCTTTGAAACCACAGATCACGGAAGAGATCACCATCGAAAAGTTTATTCGCCGCCGAGTCTTGATCGATTTCAAGCCCGGGTTTTCCATTCCATGTTTTGTCACCGTTCCGAAAAGAATCCCAAAGGGGCGAACCCTGCCGGCGGTGCTCTGCCTGCATGGTCACGGCGGAGGGAAGCGAGACATGGTTGGCGAACTCCTGGGAACTCCTCACGAAGCTTCCTGGAGCGAACCGTACGCGATCGCGCTGCATGCCGCGCGCGCCGGATACATCACGATCAGTCCCGACTTCCTCGCTTTCGGGGAGCGGCTGGGAGCCCGGAATACCTATGGTGACGGGCAGGACCCCTGCCCCGCCCAGTTTGCCTGGGGGCAGATGGCCGGGGTTCTGCCGACCGCGGTCAATATTGCCACGATCAAGCGATGTATCGACTATCTCCAACAAATGCCGGAAGTCGACGGCAGACGGATTGCGGCCGTCGGCCACTCGTTCGGCGGATACATGACCACGATGAGCACCGCCATCGAGCGCCGGATCAAGGTCGCGGTCATCAGCGGGTTCATGATGACCAGCGCGGCCTATCAGGGCCGCCCCTGGACCTGCGGCTCCCAGGTGGTCGGCGGCCTGTTGCAGTATGGAGACCTGTCCGACATCGCCTGCACCTTCGCGCCGCGGCCCACGTTGATCATCACCGGCAAATACGACGACGTGACGCCGTTTCCCTTCGCGGAGGCTGCGTTCAGGAAAATCAAAAAAGCCTACCGGGTGGCCTGCGTTCCTGATAAAACCAGCCAGTTCGTATTTCCCGGTGACCATGTTTTTCAACCCGAGGCGGCACTGGAGTGGTTGGAGAGATGGTTGTGAGCAACCGCTTGGATGAATGCGTCGAGATGTTGGTTTTGGACTAGGTTTTGGAACCTGGTTTGATAAAACGACAGAAACCAAATTCCGAAACGTAGTCCAAAACCACGATCTCAAGACATGAACACACCCCTGCACTGGCACAAAGAACCCGGCGCCCGTGTGGAGGCGTCCCGGCGGTTGGACAGCTCCAAGTTGCAGGCGCCTTGCATCGTGCGCAATCCATCGGGTGGGTTTCGCCTCTTCTATACCGCCGTGGGTCCGGGGAAGCCGTTTCCGGATTGCCAGGGCTACATCCTCAGCGCGGTCTCCGACGACGGGTTGGGTTTTCGCACCGAGCCCGGTATCCGGCTCTCGCCTGAACCCGGGGTACCACAGCGATCACTGCGTTTGATCGCTCCTTCCATCACGCAATGCGCCGAGGGGACCTGGCGGGCGTATTTCGAATCCCGGGGCCCCGCCAATCTTCCCACGGTCATCGAAAGCGCGATCTCTACCGATCAGTTGCAATGGGATTTCGAGCCGGGCATCCGCCTGCAGAGTTCAGCCAGCCTCGGCGGGCCCCGCTACCTGCGGCTACCCGACGGCCGCGGGCGGCTCTATTGTTTTGGGTCGGATAAATCAGATGACGAACCGAAGAGTGTGATCAGCGCCGTCACGTCCGATGGCCTCAACTTCGAATTCGAGCCTGGATATCGGCTGCAATCGAATCAAACGGCGTACGATGCCCTGGGAATCACCGCCGCCGAAGTCATCGCGCCGGAATCCGCCGGCGAACCGTGGACCATGGTCTATTCGTCATGGCAGGACGTCCCGGCGGGAACGGCCGCCCCGGTGCATCCCGGCCAGGATGAGAACGCGGTCGCCAGCGGACGCAGTGAAAATTTCGCCGCGGAATCGATCGCGGTGGATATGGCGGGGTACCGGTCGCGCATCTTCGTAGCAACTTCCGCCGACGGCCTGGAGTGGGAGCGAGGCCCGTGTCTGATTGAGGGAGCGGGATACGGAGAAGAAGGGCTGGACGCCGTGCATGCGGAGGATATGTCGCTGATCAAACTGGACGACGGCCGCTACCGGATGTACTACGCCGCCTGCGACAAAGACGGAAACTGGCGGGTCGCCAGCGCGGTGACGGAATAGGGATGGGGGGACCGACATGCAGGAAGTAGCCACGAAAAAGCACAAAAACAGGATCCGAAACGTAGCGGAAGTCGCCAAGACTTCCGATTGGCGACCATGAATGGAGTATCGAGATGAAAGCACCGCAATTCCTATGCGCACTTCTGTTCCTGATCGTCGGCGCGCGCGGCGAGCTTCTGCTCTTGGATCAAGGCCAGGTTCGATGCAGTATTGTGATTGGTGAAAGTGCCAGTGATCAGGCTGCGGAAGCGGCGGGTGATCTGCAGCACTACCTCGAACGAATTAGTGGCGCGAATGTGCCGATCGTCAACGCGGCAGACCAGGCGAAGGGGATCAAGATTTTGGTGGGCCAGGCTGCCGCGGCGGAAACCGCCAAGCGGTTCGGGATCGAACTTCCAACTGGTTTCACCCGCCACTTCGATGAGGAGGGCTACGTCATCGCAGCGAAAGATGATGTTGTGATCCTGGCCGGCAATGAGACTCCGCCCTACGAAGGAACCTACTACGCGGTCAATGCCCTCCTGGAAGAGCTCGGTTGTCGCTGGTACATGCCCGACACATTTGGGGAAGTGATTCCCGAGAAAAATACCTTGAGAATCAAGGAAGGCACGCGATCCGCGCGCCCGGAGTTCCGCCTCCGTTACCTCTGGTACAGCGGTTACGCCTTCGCGCCGGAAAACGGACAGGCGATGTTGAACGCCTGGAAACGGCGCAATGGAATGAACTTCCGGCACTACTGGTTCAACGCATCATTGCCGGAAGCAAAATGGCTGCAGGCGCCGGTCGACAACACGACGTACCGCCTCCTGCCGAAGGAAACCTACTGGGACGCACATCCCGAGTTTTACGCGCTGAACGCGGACGGTACCCGCAACGATCGATTCGTGTGCGGTTCAAATCCCGGAGCCATTGACGCGGCAGTTGACACCATCGACCAGTTTTTTACTAAAAACCCGGAAGTCCCCTCCTACGGGTTCGCTCCGCCGGATTCTCCCATTCTGTGCCACTGTGAAAGATGCAAGGAAGCCATGAACGACGGGTTCGGCGGCGAAGGATTCGGCGAAATAAGCGATCCATTCTTTGGATTCGCCATCCAGGTCGCGGACAGGATCGCTCCGCTGCATCCCGACCGGTGGATCCTCTCGATGGCATACTACAACCGTTGCCGGCCGCCGCAAGGCGTGTACGGGAAGCGCAGGAATCTGCTGGTGCTGATGGCGAACATTCAGCAATGTCGATTGCATTCGTACGCGATCGATAGCTGCCAATCCTTTGGGGATTTCAAGGCGATGATGCGTCACTGGGACGAGCTCGCGGAGGGGTTGATCTACTACCAGTATGATCCCCATGACTGGAGCGGGTTCCTGAGGCCGGCCTGGCGGACGCGGGGGATCGCGGAGGATCTTCGCCACCTCAAACGGGAATTCAACGGCTGGGGATTCAGCATCGAGGGCGTGTGCAACTGGCTGACGTCCGGGTTGAACTACTACATCTACTCCAAGCTGGCCTGGGACCTCGAGCTGGATGTCGAGGCGGTCGAGGCGGAGTTCTTTGACACGTTCTTCGGCCCGGCGGCGAAACCCATGGGCCGGTACTACGCGGAGGTAGAGCGGCAGTTACGCGAAGCCGATACGCACTGGACCGAGTTTCGAAGTCCGACCCCGGATGAACTGCTGACCGTGTTTCCTCGTTCGTTTCTCGACACCTGCGCGGGCCGGTTGGATGAGGCGGCGGAGCGGGCGGAGCAGGATCCCTACCGGCGGCGGGTGGCCGCGTTTCGCGCTCACTTCGATCGGCTCGACGCCGCGAACAAGGCCTGCACCGCCGCCAGGGCATGCGACTACGCGACCATGGTGAAATGGGATGGGGAGATGGCCGCTGCCGCCGACCGGGTGGGCGACATCGCCTTGCTCCAGGATACACTTCTGTTTCCCCCGACCTACGGGGGGCCGAAAAAGGGAGAGCAACCGAAAGAGCTACTGGCATGGACAGACGGAACCCGGGGGCGGCTACTGGCGACGGTGTCGCCCGACGCGCTGTTCCGAACCGACCCGGATGGGGAAGGCGTTGTGCACCGATGGTACCTGCCGGAGACGGACACGCGGCGGTGGCGAGAGATGCCGCTGACCAAAACATGGTCGGGCGCGGGAGTCGGAACGAAGGGCGGCCGACCCTATGAAGGCACCGCGTGGTACCGTGCCGGCCTTGAGTTGAATTCAGAACCCGGGAACAAAATGAGCCTGATGGTTCCATCCTTCAAAGGCAGCGGCCTGTGGGTCTGGTGCAACGGCAGGTTCGCGGGACACTGCAGCACCGGGAAAGCGGTTTTTGATTTGTCAAATTCGTTGCAATCCGGCAGCAATGAGATCGTCATGCGGTTGAACGGGAAAGATGGGAGAATCGATGCGCCATTTGTTTTTGCGCCGGCACAATAGGTTCGATGGCATCCTCAATCCTTCGCCATCGACCCCACCGAGCTTGCTCGGTGGTGAAGAGGATTCTGCACTACTACAGCAAGAGCAGAACACCAAGCGCCCGGACAGCGCGCGGTTTGAGAGGAACTCCCCCCTCGCTCCCCTTCGGGCTCCTACACTTTCTCTTATGTTTGTGGTGCAAAATCACGCGCTCCACCGAGCAAGCTCGGTGGGGACCTGTTTCTACGTGACTCCACGCTGATCTCGCTATTCCAGATCGTCCAACAATGAAACTCAACCTCGGCATTCTCTCTTTCGCCCACGGCCACATCGGCGCTTATGCCGCGGTGATGAAGGGGCGGGACGATGTCGCGTTGATTGGGGCCTGGGACGACGACCCGGAGAGGGGACAAAGCCGGAGCAAGGAATTCGAAATCGAATTCGTGCCCGGCCTCGATGACCTGCTCAGCCGCGAAGACATTCACGCGGTGATGATCGGATCCGAAACCAGCAAACATGCCGAGCATGTCGAAGCCGCCGCCGCCGCGGGCAAGGACATCCTGCTGCAGAAGCCGATGGCCTTCACCCTGGAAGATTGCGATCGAATCCGGAAGTCCGTCGAGACATCGGGGGTTCGCTTTTCCATTGCCTGGCAGATGCGATGTGACCCGCAGAATCAGTGGATGAAGGACGCGCTTGCATCCGGCCGTTTCGGCCGGCCCCTCATGGTCCGGCGCCGGCATGGCCTTCCCACGCAGGTGTGGGGCGATGCGTTCGCGGAGAGCTGGCACGTCAAACCGGAATTCAACCTGGGGATGTTCATGGATGATGCCAGTCATCCGGCCGACTGGTTTCTCTGGACGTTCGGCAAACCGGTGAGCGTCATGGCCGAGATCGACACGTTGTTGAATCCGAAAGTTCCCGACGACAACGGCGCGGCCATTTTCAAATTCAAGGACGGGATGATCGGGATCATAGAAAGCTCGTTCACGACCATTGCAGCGGAAGACACGACGACCATCGTGGCGGAGAAAGGAACGATTCTTCAATCCTGGGGCGACGGACCCTCCTGCCTGGCGCAGCCGGAATCGCCGGACGGACCCTTGTTCGGGCTCAAGTACTACCTGGCGGGAGAGGACCGGTGGCAAACAGTGGACATTCCGACGCCCGCCGCCCACGGGGCACGGATCGAAGGCATTGTCGATCCAGCAGTTGCATTCTTAAAGGGCGAACGCGGTCCGATCGCGGACGCGGATGACGGCCGGACCTGCACGGAAATGGTGCTGGCCGCCTATGAGTCTTCGAAGACAGGACAACGAATCGCAGTGGAACCCTAAGAAACGTGGCACGGCGCCTCCGGCCCGTGTCGGAACAAGAGAAGAGGAAAAGAAGTGCACGAATGGAGTCGGCGCTCTCCGTGCTCAATCCTTCCGCTCTTCTTGTTCCGACACGGGCCGGAGGCGCCGTGCCACGTGCCGGGGTTGGGTTACGGTGATTCCGTCTCAATGTACGGTTTCCGTTGCCGGTACAGTCCCAGCCTTTCCCGGTACTCCTCCGCCTTCCCTCCGCTTGCGGCCACATCCAACTCGATGGCCTTCAGCATCGCGCGCATCGCCTGGTCGAAGTCGCCCGATGTCGCGTACGCCGCGCCAAGGGTGTCCAGCAGCAACGGGCTGCGGTATTGACTCAGCCGACAGGCGCGGGCAGCAAGAGCAACCGCCCTCTGCGCATCGCGGATCGATTCGTCCTCATGCGTTGCCAGGATCCAGGCCGCTCCATTCAAGGACTCCAGCGCATCCGGCTTGACGCGCAAGGCGTTCAGATAATGATGCAGTGCCTCCTCCTTGCGTCCCTCCTTGAGCAAGAGAAAAGCGAGGCTGGTGTGGGCGATGTAATTGTCCGCATCCAACTCCGTCGTGCGGCGATAACTTTCCGCCGCTTCCTCACGACGATCCAATTGCAGCAATGCAGTTCCGAGATTCTGGTGCACAGCCGCGTTGTCTTCCAGGTGCTCCACCGCTTTTCGAAGCCAGGAAATGCCTTCCTCAATCTTTCCCTGCCGTACGCACACGCTGCCCAGGTTGTTGAACGTTTCCCCGTTGTCGGGCTCCGTCAGCAGCGCCAGCCGATAGTGATTCCATGCGAGAGCGAGGCGTCCCCGTGCGTCATGGACACGCCCGAAGTTGAAGTGGGTTTCCTCTCCATAGCCGGGATCAATCGATCGCGCGCTGGCAAAATGATCGTACGAGGCGTCCAACTCGCCTTCCTCCTCCAGCAGAAACGCCAGGTGATAGTGTGCTCCGGCGTGCTCCGGGTCGGAGGCAAGCACGTCTTCAAAGTGAGTTCTTGCGATCTCCGCTCTCTCGGCGGCCTGGTGGATCCGGCCGAGTTGAAATCGGGCGGCGACGTTTTCGGGCTCCAGATTCATCGCGCGCTCGAGCCATACCACGGCCTCTTCCGGTCGGCCGGTTCTGCGCAGGACTTCGCCGAGTCCCGCCTGCGGATCCGCCCACTGCGGACGAAGCGCCATGACCCCCCGATAGTGACGTTCCGCTTCGTCCCAGCGGCCGCGCGCCGCCAGGACCTTCCCGGACTCGAAGTAGGCCTTCGCGATTTCCTGATCCGAAAGCCTCTCCCGGCGCGATTTCCCCGCGATCAGACCCGTGTCTTCGCCCGGCGCATCGAGGGTCAGTAACGGGCCTTCCTCCGTTACAGGACGGCGTTCAACCTTCCCATCCGGCCACCTGATTTCCACGGTTGCGGCACGGTTCTTTCGCCCCAGGCCGAAGTGAACCGCGGCACTCGACTGCGAGAGATAGGAACCTCCCGCGTATACTTCGCGCAGTTGCTCGGATCCGTCCGTCGACTCGAGTTTGATCCGGGTTCCCACGCCGGTCGGGTTGCCGGGGCTTCCCCGCAGCTGCACACGAACCATCCGGTTTTCCGGGTCGCCGCGGTTCAAAAAGATGCGAACCGCGCCATCATTCTGCGATACGGCGAAGTCCGTCCACCCATCCTGATTCAGATCCATACGGCTGGCGCCTTTTCCGTCTCCTTCCACGAGGAGGCCGCTTTCATTGGGCCAGACCGGTTGGAAGGAGCCGTCCCCCCTGCCCCGCAACAGGAGACTGACACCTCCGTCCATGCGTCCGGTCTCCGCCTGCGCGCTGAAAAAGTTTTGAACCAGGTACAGGTCCAGGTGCCCGTCCCCGTTCACATCCTCGAGCAGGACGCCGAACGCGGGTGAAATCTGTGCAATCCTCGGCAGGGGGCGAAAAGTAAACCGGCCGTCGCCCTCGTTTACCCAGAGGCCTGACTCCAGGGTGTTGATTTCAAACTGATGTGCTTCCTGCAGGCATTTCGGCGTATAGATCTCCTGCAGCGACGCCTGGGCAAACTGGCTGAACGCTTCGTACTTCTCGCCCAGCATCGGGACCGCTGCGGTGGAACAACTCTTCCCGCGAATTGGAAACAGGGTTTCCCCCTCATATTCGGCTTCCACGAACCGGGATCGTCCGCTGCCGTCCATGTCGCCGTAGTAGGCTTTCGCCGGATGGTTGTCGGAGGCGTGATATTTCGTATTCAGGCCGAAATTGGTAACGACATAATCGATATCACCGTCCCGGTCCACGTCGCCCCCCGCAATTCCGTTCCACCATCCGGCGCGCGCGCCCAGCCCCGCGCCGGACGTTGCGTCCTCGAGCCGGCCCTCCCGGTTTCGATACAATTTGACCGGCCCCCACTCGTGCGTGACCAGCAGGTCCAACCAGCCGTCTCCATCCGCATCCGACCAGAGCGCACCGGTCACCAGTCCGGAGTTCCGCAGACCCGGCACCTCATCATCGGTCACGTCCACGAACCGGCCACCGTCGTTCCGAAGGAGTAGGCTCTGCGCGGGCAAGGGGTAGCTTCCGGGGACCAGCCGGCCGCCGATAAAGAGATCGAGATCTCCGTCCCGCTCCATGTCGGCCGCGACCACGCAACTGCCGCATTGATTCATCTCCGGCAAGGTTCCGTCCGGGGCCGGCGCAAAGCCTCCGCCTCCATCGTTCAGGTACAGGTGATCCTGCAGGAGAGGATCATCCGGTTCGAATTCATATCCCCCGTTGACGACGTACAGGTCCAGATCCCGGTCTCCATCGGCATCAAAGAAAAGCGGCGCCATTCCCTCCGACGCGCTGTGCGATTCAAACGGCTCCAACGGTCCTCTGCGGAACCGGCCGTCTCCTTCGTTGAAGTAGAGTTGCCCGGGATGTCCGGCGGCCCCGGAGAGATACACATCATCATCGCCGTCCCCGTCCACATCGCCCCACGCGATCCCCGGCCCCAGCTGCGACAGCTTGTTCGGCAGAAGCGGCTGGCGCCGGAAATCGTCGTACGGGTCCTCCACGTGGGTCAGCAACTCCAGCGCGCGGCTCTCGGTGAACAGGGTGGATCGGGCAACGCGAGGCGCGGCGGCGGCACGCGAATCATCCGCCTGTGTGATCGTGAAGAATTGATTCGCGGGCAGATTCTCGAACACCTGGGTCCCTCCGCCCGGCCAGGCGACCGAGAGCCGCCGGATGCTCGTTGCATCGCCCAGTCCAAAATGAATCACCGGTTCGTCCGACGCCGCGAAGCCGCGGTACGGCGTGAGGTATCGGGTCTGCGGCCCGGACGGTGTCTCGATCCGCACCACGGCACCGAGTCCGTAGTGGTTGCCCCCTTTTCCCTGCAGCCGGATTTTCACAAGGTTTCCCGCCCTCGACTCGTTCCGGTAGATGCCCGGCGCCTCTTCGAAATTGTTAACCAACAAATCCAGGTCCCCATCACCGTCCAGGTCACCCAGGGCCGCACCGAGACTGACGCCGACATGGTCCAGACCCCAGGGTGCGCTCACATCTTCAAAGTCGAGATCGCCCTGATTGCGGAAGGCAAAATTTGCCTCGCGGCGCGGGGGCTGGCGACTCCAGAGGGTCCATTGATTTCCCCCCGTCGATTGTTTTACCAGATCGCTGTTGGTCCAGTCGCGCGACATCCCCGTGGTGATGAAAAGATCCTCCCACCCATCGTTGTCGAAGTCCGCAAATTTGATCGACCAGGTCCAGTCGGTGTCGGCCAGTCCCGCCAGGTAGGCCGCCTCCATGAATCGGTCCGTGCCGGTGTTTACGTAGAGCGCGTTCCGCATGTACTGGCGGGGCACGGGATGACTGAGGAACCAGGAAGCCGCCTCCATGTCCCCCATCCCCATCTTCTGCTTATAGTGGCTGCTCCCGGACATATCCGAACCCATGTAGTCGAAGAGGCCGTCGTTGTTGAGGTCCGCCACGTTCGATCCCATCGAGAACCAGGGCGTATGGGGCACCGCCGACTTGATGACATCCGTGAATGTCCCGTCGCCGTTGTTGCGATACAATGCATCGGGTCCGGCGTAGTCGTTTGCCACGTAGAGATCCGGGAGGTGATCCGCGTTGTAATCCCACCAGGTCGCCGAGAGGCCGTAGAATGTCCCGGAAATGCCCGATTCCCGGGTGACATCGGAGAAGGTTCCATCTCCATTGTTCCGGTAGAGGATGTCGTACTGGCCGGCGAGGTCGAGGTAATGTCCGCGACGGCTGTCGCTGTAGGTCAGGAACGCCTGCTCCCGGTACTCCTCTTCGACGTTCAGTCGTGCGTCGCGAACCACCATTTGTCCAAACGAAACATCCCCGGTGCCGTTGTCCGGGTTCTTTCCATGGATGTGATTGGTGAGCAGGTATCCGTCCAGGTCGCCATCCAGATCGTAATCGGCGAACACCATGATCACACTGGCGCCCTTGAAGTCCACTCCGTGGGCCCGCGCCTCGTCCTTGAACGTCCCGTTCCCCTGGTTGATGAAGAGCTTGTTGGGCACGTCGTAACCACAGACGTAGAGGTCTAGGCGGCCATCGTTGTTGACGTCGGCAAAACTGCCTGTCATCCCCCAGAAATCGTCGTCGTTGACGCCCGCCGATTCCGTCACATCCTCGAAGCGAAACGCACCCCGGTTACGGTACAGCCTATCGCCGCCACTGGCCCGCGAGAGGTAGGCATCGGGCCGTCCGTCCCCGTCGTAATCCCCAATGGCCACACCGCAGCCCATGAATGCCTGGCTGTAGCTGAATGGGACCGTCTCGGGCGATCTCCAGCGGTGCTTGAACTCGACACCGGTCTGGTCGGGGGCGACGGAAACGAAAAGAGCGGCGGAATCGGACGGCGTCCGGGTGGGCAGAGGGGTGGAGGAAATTTCACCCGCCGAGGCAAACGACGGCATGATGAGGGCCGCGACAAGGGTGGACGCGCGACGAAAGGCGACTCTGAATCTGATCCTCGGCATCTCCATTCAATATTCCACCTTACACCCGTTCTCAACAAGGACGACTTCCGGTGGGGCGCGTCCGAGGGAAATGGCTTGACAAATGCACCACGAATGGAAGTTCAACAGCAGAATTGAATTACTGGTTGTGGATATCTGTATCCACGAACAGGATACATCGGAATCATAGTGAAAAACCGGAAAACCGGGCGAGATTCCCTCATTTGTTTTCGCGCACAAACTGTACTCGGGGAAATGATTTCTGTTGTCACGGGGCGCCACTCCTGATAGGTTGTTTCGTACGTATCAGGCGACTGGAGCAACCGGATGAGACGGAGAGTTTGCGAGCATTCATGTGTCCGTGAATTGCCCTACCGAGAAAGACATCATTCGTTGATTGTCTCTTGATTTCGAAACGAGGCAGAGAGAACGGAGAACAAACTCACAATTGGAGAAATGAAAATGAAGAGATCAATTACTTGGACCCTCAGTGCCGTGGCCGGTTTGGCCTTGGTGACATCATCCTTTGCAACGCCCGGCGACACGATTTTCATCACTCACGACGCTCGCGTGGATGCGGATATTCGCGACGGCGTCGCCCCCATCACAGGTCAGGGCCTGAACAATCCGGTAACGCACATCGCCAGCCCGATGGTCACGCTCGGGGGTGAAACCACCCACACCCAGCCTTGGGAACCGTCCACGGCATCCGTTGGCGGGACTCTCAACAACACAGGAGATGGAACCATCACCTACGACCAGGTCGCCTCCCTCCCGGCGGGCTTCTACACCGTCACAATGAACATGAACGTCGCGGGCTGGACCAACGGCCGGTCGATCGGACTGTACCTGGGCGGGACCGGCGTGACCGAGCTCGGAAATGAGCAGCCGGGCCAGTTCCACTATTTTTACCCACAGACCTTTTCCACCCAGCCCTCGCACAGTGGCGTGCAGTTGGCGGGAGCGGACATGGGGCCGGGTTCGGACCGCATGCGGCTGGAAGATGGCACGGTGATCGTTGACGATCAAAACGGTAATCCCTATCCCACCGGTAGTGATCCAGCCGGCTTTAACGATGGAAACTCTTTCCCCACCATGATCAAGCTGGATCCGGGCAATCAAGTTGTCATCCATTTGCAGGATAACAGCGAGGTCAGCGGCAATCACTTCCGCCTCTACGGTTTGACGTTTACCGAGGTGGTTCCCGAACCGGCATCGATGATGCTATTCGGGTTGGGCGCGACCGGATTACTCCTGCTTCGTCGCAAACAGTCGTAAGCTCACATAGAGCGAAACAATCTTGAAGCGGCGGCGGTGCGATTGCACCGCCCCGCTTTTTTTGTTTGGCGAGAGGGAAGAGCATCCCCGGCACTTTGCGCCGAACGGACCGTCGGACCTGTCCGACACACGGGGCTGACGATCCCGGCACGTTTGACTTTTCGAGGAAAAACGGTAACGTTTGGGCGTGTTGCCGCGACAACTCTGTTGTGGGGTGAATCCTCGAAACACGACGCAATTCACGAGAAATGAGAATTTTCAAGATACGTCAATGGCGCTGGTTTCCGGCCGTTTGCACCGTTCTGAGTGGTTTTGGGCTCGCTACCGTCTCAGTGCCGGCCCAAACCGTGCCGCATCTCTGGACCAACCTGGAGGAGGTCGTCACCCTGGATTTCCAGAGTCTCCTCGATCAGCCGCACCGGGTTGAGTATACGACGGACCTCACGATCCCCGGCACCTGGACCGTGTCCGACACGCTGATCATCGGCAACGGGGGTACCATGTTCGCATTCGACCCGTTCGCGATTTCCCAGGGCAAATGCTACCGGGTCGTCCTGACCGACGATCCCCCTCCTCCCAGCGGGCCCGTGGTGCGCGCGGAAAATTGCCTGATCACTGCGTTGGACGGGAATTTCGACTACCTGGACACAGCCCAGGGCCGAGACGTACTCGTCTCCACCGATGCGGCCGGCGATCCCACCTACGCTGTCGGTGACATCAAGTTCAATTTCCCCGGGGTGGTTTCAAACGGCACCTATGAGCTTTCGATGCGATGGACTACCGGCACAATGGGCGGTACGCCCTGGGCATTCCAGGTGGGCAGCGACTCGGGAACCGTAACCGAGAACGGGGCAACCAGCGGCGCCTGGCACTACTTCTATCCCGGCCAGGCGACTGCCGACAACGACCAGGTATTCACAAAGGATCTGGCTGGACTCGACCCCGTCGACTTTTCCCTGTGGGTCAACAGTCCGGTCACCGGCTCCATCACCGTCAGTGGCGTTGGATCGGACGATTTTTATGTGCGAGTGTGGGATATGAGCCCTTCCATCGATAATCACTTTGCGATCGAGTACTTTCAGTTAACCCCGAAGTAGTAACCGTCATGCGCACAGCCATCCTTTTCATTGCGTCCGTGTCAATCTGGATTCACGCAATCAACACGGACGCCGCGCCCGTCGGCGAAGCGTTCACTCTCGGAGCCTATTACCGCCTGCAGTCGCCGACCGACAATTTTGAGTGGGACTACGGGTTCATGGACATGGCCCGCATCGGGTGCAACCAGGTCGTAGTTTCCGGAAATCTATGGGGCGACGCGGCGAGCGCGCTCAAGAACTGGGATATGAAAGCAATCACCGCGTACAGCCAGCTCATCAACTACCCCGGACCCGGCAACTGGCCGGACGCATTGATGACCAACAACATTGTCATGACGGCAAACCAGTACGACGCGTATACCGACGGCGACATTATCATCGGCCACATCATGATCGACGAACCGGAGTGTCATTCCCAGACGGCGGACGAGATCAATTACCTTCGGTACTGGGCGGACCTCTACCATCAATACAACCCGGCCCGGGAAGTGTACGTGAACCATTGCGACCCGCCCTGGATTGACTTTAACGAGAAGCGCGCCAGTTGCAGTGCCAACGCGACGATTATCGTCAACGGGAGCCGGATTACGGATCGAATCGCGGCGGCCCAGGCGATTGGATTGCCGAACTTCACCACCGTATCGCTGCAGGGATACCTCTTTGACTGGGCGACGGGCGGGGGCGCAACCGACGGCTGCAATTCCTTCAACCACTGGGGCATGGGTCCCTGTCCGGGCGTACGCGACTGGGCCCAGGCGCGCACGCATCACCAGGATGCGTACGACATGATGATGGCCGCCTACCAGTTCGGCAGCGACGGGTACCAGCCCTACATCTACAACCAGGGCCAGGGCATCTCCTTCGTCGACGCGAATGGAAACGACAACTTCGGGATCCGGGCAGCGTTCAAGGCCGCCGCACATGATCTTCGCAGAGCGCAGGACTGGCCGGGAGTCGACATGACGAACAACGGCGTGGAGTTCAACGATCGCACCTGGTATTCTGAGGGACCCTACACCCTCACCGCCGATGCGGAATCAGAGAGCAGCACGATCACCAAGGTTGAGTTCGGCATGTCCACAAACAAAGGCCAGACGTGGACGACGGTGGAAGACACCTCCGAACCCTACTCCACCATCTTCATGACCTTCGATAACCCGGGCGAGAAGATCGTCCTGTTCCGCGCCCGGTCTTTCGACGCCGCCGGAAAAACATCCCTCTTCGACGCCAACCTGATCTGGATCACGCAGTAAGCGCCGGACAGAATTTGAACAGAAGGCAACGAAGAAAACGAAGTTCGACCCTCCGTGTAACGATTGCTTCGACTTGAATCCAAAGTAGGCATCCACCTCCGGGGGATGCTGCGGCTGGGCAGCTGAAAGAAGGCAACGCACGGAACCGTGTTCCTGAGCGCGCCGCGCTCCCCGTTGTCAGATCTTCATCCGGCTCAGCCACTCGTCCCCCGGAGGTGGACGTCTACTTTGCTTGCGCATGAACATTGCGGGAATCGAATCCGAAATACTCCACACTTACTGCGGAAGCACGCGATAGATCTTGTTGGTGGTGTCCGAACCTGCTGACTCGACGGGATCGAATAAGTATGTATTCGTTTCGGTCGCGGTGATGGTTGCGCCGGCGTTAACCCACCCCGTGGTTGTGACCAGGTTGGTCGTATACTGCAACTCGTACGTCACGCCGGTTTCAGAGAGGAAGCACAGGGCACCGTAATCGGTCACACTGAAGTCCGTGATCGGTGCGTCCGTCGACGGGCAGCCCGGCACCGCGCAGGAGGTCAAATCCCCGAGCGGAACGCCGCCCTGCATCACGCAGTCGCTCGCGATCAGGTCGGCGCACGTCCCGGCTGCGTAGAAGCAGCAGGCCTGGCTCGCCTCGCAAACGACCATGGCACAGTTCGTCCCCGTGCCCTGCGGCAGGCCGTTGGTCGCGATGCAGTAGTTCGGATCGAGTTCGACGCAGGTTCCGTCCGACAGGCAGCACGCTTCAGCCGGAAGCGGCACGTATGCCGCAATGTTGGAAAAGACCATGGAGGTTCCACGAATGTGGGATAGCCCTACCGCGGCTCCGTCCTGCATGGTCATGACCAGTTGATTGCCCGGCGCCAGAATCAAAGAGGTCGCGAATGAATTTCCATCATTGAAGATGTTCGGGTTGCTGCCGGTGGGCAGCGGGAACCCGTTGGATACGGTGGTAAGCTGTGTGCCGGCCGAATCCACCATGTATTCCGAGTTCGGGCCCATGTCCGGCCCGGCGATTTGCATATCACTGATCGGGTCGGCCGCCCCCGGATTTGACTGCGGATAGAATAAGTGCATCGCCCCCGGAATCTCGTTTCCAACTTCGGTCACGCCCTGCCCGCTCAGCTGAATTCCGATCAGGCTGCCGTTGTTCCAATTCGCGATGTTCATGTTGAGAAAAACATGGTATTCCCCTTCGGGCAGAGACGGGATCTGGTCGAGGGTGATCGTTCCAGCGCCGCCGAAGGATTGCAGTTCATTCCCAGCCGTCGCGAATTCGTTCCAGGCCGTGGTGACTTCCCAGGGTTGCGTGTAGTGGGCGAGACCTCCGATGGTGACCATCGGAATGTCTCGAAAGCCGGGCGGATTCGACGGCACGAAGTCCGCCGCCGTATTCTCTCTAAAATTGATTTCGATTACATCGCCGACCGCGCCAAGCGCAGAGGACGAGGCGACGGCCATTGTGGCGATTGCAACTGACAGAAATCTAAACGTATTCATGCTCTCTCCCATTCCTACTGCTTACTGAAGTACAACCCGGTAAATCTTGTTGATGATATCTGAGCCAGCCGGCTCGGTTGGATCAAACAGGTACGAAGTGGTCGCGGCGGCCGTCAGGGTGGCGCCGGCATTCACCCAGCCCGTGGTCGTTACCAGGTCCGTCGTGTATTGCAGCCCGTAGTTCATGCCCGGGCTTGAAGTGAAACAGATTGCCCCGGCATCGTTCACGGAAACGCCGACGAAATCGGTAAAATAGGGAGCCACGTTCAAGAATTTCATGGTGAAACCTCGAATATGGGCAAAAGAAATCGCGGCCCCGTCATGCATGGTCAGCACAATTTGATTCCCGGGAGCCAGGAGAACGGACGTGGCGAACGAGTTCCCATCATTGAACCCCGCAGGATTGCTGCCGGCCGGCATCATGGCCCCGTTGGATTCAAACGTGATGGGAGTGCCGCTCGAGTTCACCATGTATTCCGATCCCGGCCCCATGTCGGGCCCGGCAAATTGCATGTCGTTGACCGGGTCCGCGGATCCGGGATTTGAGGACGGGTAGAAATAGTGCATCGCCCCCGGATTTTCGTTTCCGAGTTCGGTCACTCCCTGACCGCCCAGTTGAAGTCCGACCTGGCTGCCGTTGTTCCAGTTGGCCACGTTCATGTTGAAAAAGACATGATACTGGCCTGCGGGAAGCGGAGGGATCTGATCGAACGTCACGGTGCCGTTTCCCCCGAAATCCTGGGTCTCCAGTCCGGGCGCCGCTGCGGTGTTCCATGCCACCATGACTTCCCAGGAATTCTGATAGCCAGCCACCCCGCCCAGGGTGACCATCGGCGTGTCCCGGTACCCCGCGGGATTGCCCGGCTGCTTGTTAATGGTCTCGTCACTGTTAAAATCGACAACAACGGTATCTCCGACGTCGCCAAACGCGGGATACAAACCAGCCAGCAGACCTGCCGCGATCAGCAGGGTGAACCGTACTCTGTTCCTGCACGTTCGCATCACTCAATCATGACCACCCGATACGCCTTGGTTTCTTCGGCCCCCGTCGGATCAAAGTAGTATACGGTCGCCCCGGTGCCGGCAATGACGTTGCCCGTATCCGTCCAGGCCCCGCTGTTGGTCGGATCCAACGTGCATTGCACTCCGTAGTCGACGCCCGCGAGCGTATCGAAAACAACGCGATTCGCAGCGATGTCGGTCTCAAGCGGGTCGAGGGGAAACTCCCCGACCTTGCAGAAGGTCATGGAGAATCCGCGCAGGTGAGAGTATCCGACGCCCGCGCCGTCGAAAATGGACAATACGAATTCGTTCCCCGGGGCAAGGAAAACAGAAGTCGGAAATGAATTTCCATCGTTAAAAATATTGGTGTTGCTGCCCGTCGGGATGTGCGCGCACGGAAGTGGAAATCCGGTACAGGTTGTGAGGGTGGCGGGAGATCCGTCCTGAAAATACAGGTTGCCGGACCCCGTTCCCATGTGCGGTCCGGCGATCTCAACCAGGTTCAGCGTGTCCTGCCCGGTGTTGGATTCCGGATAGAAGAAGTGCATGATGCCAGGGAGTTCATTGCCGGCCTCCGTCACCCCGGTTCCCCCCATCTGAATCCCTACGGGACTCCCGTTGTTCCAGTTTGCCACGTTGAAACTGAGAAAGACATGGTACTCGCCCGCGGGCAACGGCGGCACCTGGTCCAACGTGATGGTCCCCGTACCGGCAGTTTCAAAAAGTTCCCAACCGGGACCGTTGGTATGCGTCGGATTCCAGGCCGTGTAGACGGCCCACGGGTCCCCGTAGTAAGCGTCCCCGCCGATGGAGACCATCGGGGTGGACACGTGGGTTTCCGGATTTGTCAGACCCAGGCCCTGGATCGGATCTACGTTGTCCCGAATGTCGGTATCAACCCGTTCGTCAAATGTGATTAAAATCGATTCACTGACCCCGCCGAACGAGGTGTAAGCCAACGCACCACCAGCCATCACCAACGTCAATGTCTTTGCCGTTTTCATTCTCCAACTCCCTTTTCAACAAATCGGTTCACCGACTTTAAAGAAAAACTGCTACTCCAACCGGAACTTATCACTTTTCGGCTCCATTCGCAATATTTGACGCGAAACTATTCAGACCCCAAAAATCGCCGTTATTCGCGGTAAACCGTGAGGTAAGGAAGGCGTTTCGCATGCAGATACGGCGTCCTGGTCAATAGGTTTTCGGATAGAGCCAGATGCCGGTGAAGTATCGTACGTCAACCGTGAGATCTTCCCTCGGAACCCAGTTGGCATGCCCGCCAAGGTAAACGCAATTCGAACCTACGGGCTTCCCGGCACCGTCCTGGTGGTTCACCCACCACTTGACGGCATGCGGCGGGAGCGGGTAACTATTGGACATGTCGCTGAAGATCAGCCAATCGGGGTCGTCGATTCCGCGACTCGGTGAATTCGGCCATGGATAGTTGATGTATGAAGCGAATCCGGAAGCGAGAGATTCTCCACTTCCCCAACCCGCCTCCGCCTTGTTTCGATACCCTCCACTTGGGCAGAAAAAAGCCTTGTCAAAGCCAATGGTGATATACTCATTCATCACCTCGTTAAGAGGATCAACGTTGACGACTTTCTGAGCGCCGAAGTATGGCATCAGCGCCACCCATCCTACGCCCCCGTCATATTTGGCTGCATTCGGGTTTCCTGAATACGGGTAATTGACCGTCCATGAATCGAACAGCTTCTCATCATGGTCCCCTGCATAGGCCTGGACCGCCACGCCGTGCTGACGAAGATTGTTCAGGCACGATGCGCGCCGCCCCATCTCGAGCGCGGAACTGAGGGCCGGCGTCAAAAACGCGGCCAGGATCGCGATGATCGCGATCACCACCAAAAGCTCAATCAGTGTGAATCCGTGCCGGGTCTGGCTTGAAGTAATCAATCGATTTCCTAAGAAGTTAATTGGGATACCAGTGCCCCATGCGTGATCAGCAACATATAGTACCATAATTCCTCGCAGTGACAATGACATATCCTGCAGGAAAACGCGTTAAATATTGACAAAATGCGCTCACCTGACGACAATCTCGTCGTTCTCAACTTTGGATTCGATAAATCGAAAAGAGCACCATGAACCAATTCAATTCAGCCGACGCAGCCGTGGATTTCAATCGCGATGGGTTCGTGATCGTTCGCGAGGTATTCAGCGGGGAGGAGCTGGCCGAAATAGATAAGCACCTGGCCGGATTCGTGGCAGACATCGCGCCGAACCTGCAGCTCGGCGAAGCCTACTTTGAGGACCTTGCTCCGGGCGTTCTGAAGAGCGCGTTCCGTCTGAACAAGCATGATGCGTTTTTCGATGAACTCCAGGCGGACGATCGAATCATCAGAATCGTCTCCGCGATCTTCTCCGATCCGGACGTCGCCTCCCACGGCGTGACCTTTTTCGCAAAAGCCGCTCACAGCGGATCCGTGACGGTGAGCCACCAGGACAACGGGTTCCAGCTGATGGCGCCGCCGGAAGGATTGACCGCGACGATCGCGCTCGATGCGTCCACCCGGGAGAACGGAGTACTGTGCTGCCTGCGAGGATCGCACAAACGGGGCCTCCTGCCGCACTCCCAATCCGGCGTACCCGGTTTCAGCCGGCAACTCGCCGAGCCGCTCGATCCCGACGTATACCCCGAGGTGGCGCTGTGCATGCAACCCGGCGACATGGCGTTCCATCACATCGACACCGTCCACTACAGCGGGGCGAACGAATCTCCCCATAGCCGCCGGCAACTCGGCATGCTCATGTTCTCATCCCGCGCAAAGCGTAAGGAAACAGCCTACGCCGCATACAAGAATGACCTCGGCGATCTCCATGAGAAGATCGGTGAAACCGACCCTTGATTCCCCATGCCGTTGACGGTAGATGTTCGGGGTAGCTCTGCGTGTGTCCCTCAAGTTCGGGCGGAACAACCGAGTGCTGGGGATTGGCCATTTTGCAACTCATTCTGTCTGCTCTTACGCAGGCTCTGGTCTTGCCTGCAGCTTCGGATCCACAGGTAGGGCAGGGCTTGTCGTCTAGACCTGCCAGGAGCCTGCAATGAGAAAAGGTAGAGCCAGGTGCGAACTTTTTTCCAACACTTGTGCCTGTGCTGCACACGGCAAGTGCGCCAAGAACTCTCGCCCGCCTCCTTGCGCCTGATGGCGGGTTCCAGCCCGTATGTCTCACACTTTTTCGTCGCGAGAGCGTGGAGGTTGCGGCGTGTTACAGACTTAACGCGATGTGCCGGGCGCAGACGTGTAGACACACTTCAAGATCGGCACATCGCGTTAAGTCTGTAATACGCCGTGACATCCGGGCTCGTAGTAGAAAAAGTGTGAGACATGCGTGCTAGCCAAAGTAGAGGGCTCATGCCGCATGGATCCACTTCTTTCTCTTCCCAGGCTCAGGGGCAGGTCTAGACGACAAGCCCTGCCCTACCAGCACACCGAGCTGCTTACATTGCGCGGGCTGACATGGCCGAATGGCTCGCACCCGATGCGGGTTAAATGAAACGGGCCGATGCGGGTCCCAACCCTTCTATCCCCACCGTCACGACATCTCCCCTGGCTACCCACCGGGTCTGCACGACGCTGCCCAGCATGACGATCCAATCCGCCGGCAGATCACGACCTCGATCGGCTTCCGCGTTTGCCAGCCACACCAGGGCAGCCAGAGGATGCCCGTCGATAATGTCGCGGCCATGTCCTGAGCCGATTTCGATGTCGTTGACGCGCATCCAGCCCTCTGCGGCCGCGAGGTCCGATCCTTGCCAATCGGTCAACGGCTCGCCCAGCACCACCCCCGCACCGAAAAAGTCATCGGCCACCCATGTCCGCCAATCCGGCTCGCGGGATACGAAATCAACATAGCGATCATCCACGATCTCAATCGCAGGAAACAGCGCCGCGACGGATTGCGAAACACTTTCCAGGGTATGAGGCGCCTCCACCGCTCGAATCGCAGATCCGAGTCGCGCCGCGATTTCACATTCGACCCCCACGTGTAGGAAGGCGTCAAACTCGAACTCCCCGGCGCCGTGCCGAACGGTGGTTTCAAAGATCGCACCGGCGCATGGATGGGTCATGCCGAGGTAGTCCTGCATCACCTTCGTCGTACACCCGATCTTCGTGCCGACAACACGCCCGTACCCTGCTGCCGTCAGCAATTCATGCACCGCGTCCTGCAGTGCCATGCTGTCCGCCACATTGGCCGGTCGGCACTCCGGCGGCAAGTGCCCGATCGGAACACGGGGATGGACGCGACCTTTCACGATGTGCGATGCGGCCCGGCTCAAGAGTGAATCAGAAGGAGCCATATCTCGTTGCGTCAGGATCTCGTCGACCGGAACACGGCCACCCTTATCCGGCAGAGACGGAAACCGAGTCGCCCGGCATGGGGGAAGAGCTTTGTGCGCTCCCTGTCGCCATGTCCGCCCAGAAACGCCTCCGCTGAAACGGATAGGTAGGCAGCACGACCCTGCGGCGACCATAGCCATTGTCGAATGCTTCAAAATCTACAGGAATGCCCCGTGTAAACAACTCCCCGAGACTTTTCAGCACGGGGGTCCAGTCGTCGGCTTTTCCCCTGATCGTGGGCAGCCACGCGAGATCGGGATCGTCTACACACTGTTGGCCGAGTCCGCTCAAAATCGGTTTCGGACCCACTTCAAGCATGATCGCTGCGCCTGCGGCGACAACGGCCTCCACCCCGGAGGCGAACAGCACCGCGTCGCGAACATGCCGCGTCCAATATTCGGGCGTTTGAATCTCCGGGCCCGCAACGGCGCCTGATACATTCGAGATGAGCGTGAGCTTCGGTGGGGAGAACGTTACCGAACTACAAATCTCCCCGAACGCCTCCAGCATCGGGTTCATGCGGGGAGAATGGAACGCATGCGAGACCGTCAACCAGGTCGTCCGAATACTCTCGTCATCCAGTCCGGCTACGACCTGACGCAGTGCATCCCCTTCGCCGGAAAGGACGACCTGGCTTGGACTGTTCACCGCCGCGATCGACACGTTGTCTTCCAACCCCTGCAGTAGCGGCGCCACCCTGCCCGCCTCGACGCCCAGTGCGACCATTTCGCCCCCGCGCGGCAGGGCCTGCATCAACCGTCCCCGGGCGGCGATCAACTTGATTCCGTCCTCCAGGCTGAACACCCCCGCCGTGCAGGCGGCCACGTATTCGCCCACGCTGTGCCCCATCACCATCGCCGGCGCCACGCCCCATCCCTTCCACATCTCCGCCAACGCGTACTCCATCGAGAAGAGCGCGGGTTGGGTGTACGCCGTTTCATTCAGAAGGCCCGCCCCATCGGACTCGGGATAGATGACGGACAGCAGCGGATGCTCGAGGTGATCGCGCAGCAGCTCATCGCAGCGATCGAGCGCACACCGGAAAACCGGATTCGTTTCATAGAGTTCCCGCCCCATCCCCTCCGACTGGGAACCCTGCCCGGTGAAAAGAAATGCGACCGGGACCGGTTCCTCTCCTCTCAATTCGTTGCGAATCGCACCCGGAGCCCGCTTCCCGGCCAAAATCAATCCGAAGGTTTTTATGGCCTCTTCACGATTCGATGCCGGCAGGGCGAGCCGGCAGTCGAACTTCGACCGACCGAAGCCCGCGGTATAGCAGGCATCCGCAAAATCCTGATCCGGAAGATCCTGCAGGCAGGTTTCAAACTCTGCGATCACCTGGTGGAGCCCCTCTTCATTCCGGGCCGACAGGGCCAACAGATGACGAGGTCTACTCCACTCCGGCTCGGCCCGGACTTCCGCCGGAGCTTCCTCCAGGAGCAGATGGGCGTTCGTCCCGCTGAGTCCAAATGAACTCACGCCTGCAATCCTGCGACGTTCACCCCGGGACCAGGCAGTGGGTTCGGTGGGCACGCACAGCGAATTATCTCCCCAATCCACGAGTCGGGAGGGTTCGACAAAATGAAGATGGGGAGGGATTTCTTCCCGTTGAAGCGCCAGCGCCGTCTTGATCAGGCCTGCAATGCCGGCCGCGGCTTCAAGATTCCCGATGTTCGTCTTGACGGATCCGATCCGGAGAGGCTCCGCTCCATCCCGGGCACCGCCGAAGACGGAACCGAGCGCTTCGAGTTCGGACTGGTCATCCCGGGCGATTCCGATTCCATGCGTCTCGACGTAATCGATATCCGCCGGGGTGAGGCCTGCAGACTCCAGTGTCCGGGCGATCAATTCCTGCTGGGCCGTTCCCTTCGAATCCGTAAGCTCGCTCCGTTGACCATTCTGATTGGACGCAGTGGCCCGCACGACTGCGACAATCGGGTCGCCATGTTTCTGCGCATCGGAAAGTCGCTTCAGCGCCACCATGCCCGCTCCCTCTCCGCGAACATATCCGTCGGCCGAGGCATCAAACGTTCTGCATACTCCCTGCTGCGAAAGCCGCCCGGCTTGATCAAGGTTACCGGTCACCGTCGGCGTCAGCATCAAGTTCACGCCGCCGGCAAGCGCAAGTTCGCATTCGTTGTTCCGCAGGCTTTGGCACGCAAGGTGAACCGCCATAAGCGAAGAGGAGCAGGCAGTGTCGATGGCCACGGCGGGTCCGGTAAGACCAAGAAAATGGGAAATGCGTCCGGCCGCGATCGCGGCACTGTTGCCGGTTCCCGCGGAGGCATTTCCCGTGGCGCCCATCTCACCGGCGATCACCTCCGAATAGTCGTTGGTGGAGATACCGACAAAGACGCCGGCACGGCTCCCGGTCAAGCGGTTCGCGGCAACACCGGCATTCTCCAGCGCCTCCCATCCTGTTTCGAGCAACAGCCGCTGTTGCGGGTCCATCAGGGTGGCTTCCCGGGGAGAAATATTGAAGAATTCGGCGTCGAACATTCGAACGTCGTCCACGAAACTTCCATGTTTGCAGCACATTTTTTCCGGAGTATCCGGATCGGAGTCAACCCACGCGTCCACATCCCAGCGGTCCGGAGGAACTTCCGTCACGGCGTCCGTACCCTCGAGCAGCATTTTCCAATACGTGCCGGGAGAACCGGCCCCGCCGGGAAACCGGCAGCCGATGCCGATGATTGCCAGAGGTTCGTTTTTGAGGTTGCCGGACTCCGTCGATGCCTTGTTCATTTTCGTGCCTCACCGTCATGTGAATCTTTACAATTCATAGGAAGAAACCTATGAAGACTGGGCCGGAAACTCAATCGGAATTGATGAACGAAAAATCCTGCAAGAAGGAAGAAGCCCCGATCACAACGCCCCGCTGGTCCGACCGGCTCGGCTGGTCGCTTCCCAAACTGGAGCGGGAAGACCGGCTGGACCTGGTTTCCCGGGTGGAAGCGGGTGCGCACGGCGGCGTTGACTATAACGTGATGATGGTGCTCTCCGCGGGGTTGGCATCCATCGGCCTCCTGCAGGGTTCCGTGGCCGTGATTATCGGCGCGATGCTGGTCGCCCCGCTGATGGGCCCCCTCATCGGCGCGGGCCTCGCCCTGGTGCAGGGCAACGCCCGGCTATTCAGAAAGGCAGTAGGCGTTACGGTGCTCGGAATCGGGCTGGCGTTCCTGGTCTCTCTTCTGATCGGCGCCCTGAACCCCGGCTTTGAACCGTCTCTCGAATTGGAATCACGGGGGACCCCCGACATCCTCGACCTGGGGGTCGCGATTCTATCGGGATTCGTAGCCGCCTATGCCATGGGCCGGCCCGGAGTGGCGGGGACGCTGGCCGGGGTCGCGATTGCCTCCGCCCTGGTACCTCCTCTCGCCGTCGTCGGCATTGGGATTACCAACGATCGCCCCATCGTGGCGGGAAACTCGGCGATCCTCCTGATCACGAACGTGGTTGCGATCATTCTGGCCGCCGCGCTTGCTTTCCGGCTCTTTGGAATCAACCAGGTTAGAGACAGGTCGAGAGTCTCAGCATGGGTGGGAAAAACAATAAAGATCCTGGTGATGATCGTGATCATCTTGCTGGCGCCGCTTATCGTCCACCTGCTGGAGACGCGACGCACGGGACAGGACCGGCCGCTGACGCACCCCGTGGCGGCGCCGGTGCGAGATGCCGTGCAGAAATTTGCCGACGGGCACCCTGGAATCCGCGTGATGGCCACCGCACGAAGCAGCGTGGAACCCGAGTCGGGCATCACCGTCGTTCTCGCCGCGAGCGGCGAAGTGCCAGCCGGTCTCACCGAAGAACTCGAAACGATAATCACCGATGCGCGCGGCGGCGATCCGGTGGTGCGGATTTTTGTCCTTCAAGAAGCCCCGAAAGCACAGTAGCGATCGATCAGAGGGAGCGAGATCCGTACGATGCCGCGGGGGTCCTCATTATCGACTTGTGGAAGATGCGATCTATGGGTACGCCTTGTGCGGATACAGCTTTGATAAAAGCTCTCAATTGCTCAAAAAATTTTGAGCCTTGATTGGGGATACTTCTATTCTCCCTCAATCCTAATCGTAATCATAATCCTAATCGATTACGATTGCGTATGAAAAGTGAAGTCAACACAGAATCCTCCCAACCCGTCGAGGCCAAATTATTGACTTCACAGGACGACCGTTGGCTTTGCTGACGACCTCGGTAAACCATAATTCCATCACTGCTGAA
>Ga0315336_1000698_pt1 | contig 82405 bp, 76 predicted proteins | sample ASW5metaG_FD_204512 | JGI IMG/M metagenome (GOLD analysis project Ga0315336, IMG submission 204512) | Ammonia-oxidizing marine archaeal communities from Monterey Bay, California, United States - ASW #5 | ecosystem: Environmental > Aquatic > Marine > Intertidal zone | place: USA: California...
GAGCGCAACGCGCGACCGGGCCAAAGGCCCGTAGCCAAGCGGCACAGCCGCGCCCGGCGCTTGAGGGAACAAAAAACACTCAACGAGCGCAACGCGCGACCGGGCCAAAGGCCCGTAGCCAAGCGGCACAGCCGCGCCCGGCGCTTGAGGGAACAAAAAACACTCAACGAGCGCAACGCGCGACCGGGCCAAAGGCCCGTAGCCAAGCGGCGAATAGCCGCGCCCGGCGACTGAGGGAGCAACCAACAACCCTATTGGGAACCACTAATAACCCGGCGGCAATCCGGTTCCGTCCGGGTTCGATTCGCCGGAGGCCGCGGCGACGATCAACTCGCCGAACTCGCGCAGGAAGACCGAGCCCTTGACCGTGCGCTGGATCAGCACGCTGCGGCGATCGTTGTCGTCGATCTTGCGGCGCACCAGGCCGAACTCGCCGAGCCGGTCGACGGCGCGGGTGATGGCTGGCTTGGAAACGCGCATCAGTTCGGCCAGGCCACGGACCGTGTGCGGCGGCGGCGTCAGGTAGACCGTCAGCAACAGGGCCATCTGGCGTGCCGACAAATCCGGCGCATCCAGGCGCACGCCCGCAACGGCGGCGCGGCGCCAGACGTCCAAGGCTTCAAGTTCGGACAGGTCCTGCATGGCGATGGACGAGGCCGTCAATTTGTTTCGACTACGGAACTTTTAACCCGTATCGAACCGTACCCGCAACAGGTTATTGGATTAACGCAAGGCGGTTTGCCACGCTGTTAGCCACCATACCGCCGTCGCAATGCTTCGAAGACGGCACGGGCGCCCATCATCTCTCCGCCCTCGGCCCGGCCTGGTCTGCCCCGGCTGATCCACGCCGTCTGGTCGATGTGTACCCAGGGGCAGGCGGGTGTAACAAAACGCTCGAGGAACAAAGCTGCCGTGATAGAGCCGCCGAACCGGCTTTCCGGCGAGTTGAGCAGGTCTGCGGCCTTGCTCTTCAACTTGCGGCGGTAGGGCTGCCACAGGGGCATGCGCCAAAGCGGATCTTCGACCGCACGGGCGGCCGCGAGCACAGTTTCGGCAAGCTCGTCGTCGTTGGCATAGAGTGCCGGCACCTCTTCACCGAGCGCGATGGCCCGGGCGCCGGTCAAGGTGGCGAAATCGATGATGGCGTCGGGCTTCTCGGAGGCCGCGTCGGTCAGGGCGTCGGCCAGGATCAGGCGGCCCTCGGCGTCGGTGTTGGTGACTTCGACACTGAGCCCCAGGCGCGTTTCCAGGATATCCAGCGGCCGCATGGCGTTGCCGGCGACGCTGTTTTCGACCGCTGGCACGAGAACCCGCAGGCGCACCGGAAGGCCGGCGTCCATGATCATGCCGGCGACGGCCAGCGCATGGGCGCCACCGCCCATGTCCTTCTTCATCAGCTTCATGCCGGCGGCGCCCTTCAGGTCGAGCCCGCCGGTATCGAAGCAGACCCCCTTGCCGACCAGGGTCAATTTCGGCGCTGTCGCATCGCCCCAGGTGAAGTCGATTAGCCGCGGTTCGACCGCGGCTGCGCGGCCGACCGCGTGCACGGCCGGGTAGCCCTCGGCCAGCAGGTCGTCGCCGACGATGATCCGGCAATCGGCGCCGTGGCCTTTTGCCAAAGCCTGACCGGCGTAGGCCAGGGCCTCCGGCCCCATATCGCTGGCCGGCGTGTTGATCAGGTCGCGGCCGGTGTAGGTGTACTCGGCGATGCGCCCGACCTCGGCCCGGTCGACGCCGTCCGGCCAGACCAGCCTCGCCGCCGGGGGCGTCGGCGTCTCGAGATAGCGGTCGAAGGCATATCCGCCGAGCGCCCAGGCCAGCGCCAGGCGCTGACGGGCCTCGGCATCGGCGGCGGAGGCCAGGACGTAGGTGCCGCCGGGCAGCGTCCGCGCCAGACCCGCGAGATCCCAGAGATCCGCATCGGCGGCCAGCCCGGCCAGCATCGCCGCGAGCCCGCCGTCCGGTGCCGCAAGCGGGGTGGTCGTGCCGCCCTTGGCGCGGAATCCGGTGCTTGCGAGCCAGGCCTGCTCCGTGTCGCTGCGGCCGGCACGCCAGGCATCAAAATCCTGCTCGGCGATCAGGTGCAGAGGGACCGCATCGGTGGCGTCCTCGGTCAGCGGCAGTTCGGCCATCGCGTTTTCTCCTTGGTTGCGCTCGACACCATGGCCAATATCCGCTGGCAAGAAAAGCGGCACTTGGAAGAACGGTCGGCCCGGATCATGATGGCGGCGATGACCGCAAGCCTGACCCTGATCATCGGCAATCGAAGCTACTCATCCTGGTCGCTACGCGCCTGGCTGGCCCTGGCGCGTACGGATGCCGACTACGACGAGCTCGTGATACCGCTGGACCGGGCGGAGACGCCGGCCCTGTTGGCCGAGTATTCGCCCAGCAACCGGGTGCCGTGCCTCTACACGCCGACCGGCATGGTCTGGGAGTCGTTGGCCATCATCGAGTATCTGGCCGAACAATATCCGGATGCCGGCCTGTGGCCACGCTACACACCGGCCCGGGCCCACGCCCGTGCCGTTTCGGCGGAGATGCACGCTGGGTTCGAGGCCCTGCGCACGCATCTGCCCATGGACCTGAAGATCAAGGATGCCGGCGAGCGTTCGGGCCCCGGCGTTGACCAGGACATCTCTCGCATGGTCGAGGTGTGGGAGCAATGCCGCGGCCAATTCGGCGCCAAAGGCCCATTCCTGTTCGGCGACTTCACGGCGGCCGACGCCATGTACGCGCCGGTGGTGGCGCGATTCAAGACTTACCCGGTAAACCTGACGACCGGAGCTAGGGACTATGTCGAAGCCGTCTGGACGTGCCCCGAAATGCAGGCCTGGCGCAATGCGGCGGCCGAGGAGCCTTGGGTTCTCGAAAATCTGACGCCCTGAAGGAATCGTTCAGCCGATCACATCCGGTTCGGGAATACCCAGGCGGTCGGCCGTCAGTTCGCCCTCGGCGATGCGTTTCACCGTCGCCTCCTCCTCGGCCAACTTGGCCTTCGATGCTTCGAGAAGTTCCACATGGCGTTCCAGCGGCACCACGGCAACTCCATCATCGTCGCCGACCACGATATCGCCTGGCCTGACCGGGCAGCCGCCGCAGGACAGCGTGCCGTCGATGACGCCGCCGTGGCCCTTGTGCGGACCAGCGGGAACGTGCGCCGCGGCGTAGCACGGAAAACCCAACTCGCGAATTTCGGCGATGTCGCGCACGCCGCCGTCAATGACGACGCCGGCGCAGCCACGGGCCATGGCCGCGCGGGTCAGGATGCCGCCCCACAGCGCCACGTCCGTGTGGCCGTTGCCGTCGCCGACCAGGACCTCGCCGGGCCGGAGATAGCGCAGCGCCGAATGCAGCGGGCCGTTGTCGCCGACCATGCAGTCGGCGGTGCGTGCCTGGCCGGCCAGTACCGTGCCCGGCGCAAGCGGCTTGATGCGCCCGGCCATCGCCTGGGTACGGTTCATGCAGTCGGACACGATGGCTGGCGGGATGGCCCGCCATTCGGCGATGAGGTCGTCGGAGAGGCGCTCGAAATCGACGTTGTAGCGTTGCAGCGGCATGGTGGGACTCCTGGTCGGCTGGTTCGGTTGCCCGACCCTAACCGACCGGCCGCCGGCTGGCGAGGCCGTCTCGGTAGTTCCCTCAGGATCGAACTTGCTCTAAGAAGAGCTCATGTTTGCTTGGCTCAGAAAATTCGGTATCGGTGATCCCGACGCGGTCGCGAAGACGCTGAACAAGGACGCCGCCTCGATCCTCGAGATGGTGCGCAGCGTGCATGGGGCCGAGGTCCTGAAACACATCGCCACCATCGTCCGCGATGCCCGGGCCGAGGTGCACGAGCGCGCCACCGGCAATCCCGAGTTCTACGACACCGGCCTGCGCGCGCTGAAGGACCGGAACGCCGACGCCCGACGTCGCAACGACCAGGCGACATGGAGCGCCTTGACCCTGACCATCATCTACCTGAAAGCGGAAGTGGCGGGGGCCATGGCGACGCCGGCGCGGGCGGCTATTGATGCCTTCCTTGCGGAATGGCAGCACGCCATGGACGATGAGGATGGCGGCGCGGGTCCCGCCGCCGCTCAGGACGAGGGCGGCAACGGCGGTTCCGCTTCGGCGTGAACCAGCAGTCTCAGCGGCCCGCCCGGTAACAGGGCATCGAACGGATAGCAGGTCACCAAGGTCATGGAACGCCCGTCGCCCGTCGCCGGCAATCTGGCGCGACGGCCGTCCACCACCTCGCGGCCCGTGACCCGATAGGTGATGCGCTTGCCCGCGGGCGTCTCGGCGATCACGGCGTCACCGGGCCGGATGCTTTCGAGCAGCCGGAAATGGGTGTCCCGGTGGCCGCTGACGAGGGCCCGGCCGGGCCGGCCGGGTCTGGGGGTGCCGTCGTGATGGCCGGGCCCGAACGCCAGAGTGCGGCCAGTGGCACCGGCCAGCACCACCATCGAGCGGGACGCGTGCGGGAAGTCGAGCCGCGCCACCGGCCAGGTATCGGCCCAGGGCCAGGGCTTCGGCCGCTGGGTGCCGGCGCCGGCTTCCAGCCAGGCCCGGTCGAGCAGGACCTGCGCCAGGGCCGCCTTGGCCGGGATCCAGATACCGCTGGCCAGTTGCCAGACGCCGACCGCCGCCGCCAGCATGGCGACGACGGCCAGAACGCGGCGTGTCGGTGGCCGGATCATCCCTGGATGCGCCGCCTGGAGACCACCAACGTGAGACCGGCCAACATCAGCAACAGCCCGCCCAGCGCCGCCTGCCAGACCCAATCGGCGGCGGTCTGCGGCAAGGCCATGCCGGCCGATCCCATGCCGAAGGTCGCGGCGCCGGCATGGGGAATGCCGGGGCCGCCGACGTCGGCAGCCATGCCGCCAGCGGCATAGGACGCCGATCCACGCCGCATGGCCGGAGATGGCATGGGCGGGCGCGCCGGCATGTAGGCCTGGACGGCACTGCGCGAGATGCCGCCGCCGGGCATGGCCGAAGGCGCGACATTTGGTGAAGGCGGCATGAAGCCGCCGGGAACGATCCCGCCACCGCCGGTCGGCAGCGGCCCGCTTGGCGACGCTCCCTTCAGGCCATGTTGCCAGCCGGCAGGGAGGTTGTTCGGCGCCTGCTGCTTAACCAGTTCGGCGTCGCGCGGCCGTACCGGCGAAGTGTCGACGGCCAAGAGGCTGGTGTAGGGACTGGTCAGGCCATGGGCCAGGGCCGTGTCGAGTACGGCCTGGCGCACCTCTTCCGCGGTCAGACCGGTGCGCCGGGCATCCAGGAGTGCCGTGATCTTGCGACGCGCCCAAACGCGCGAGATGCCGGTTCCGCTCGGCGACCGGTCCAGGTCCAGCGTCGCCTGCCAGTCCTTGGTGCCGAGGCGGCCGGTGATGCGAACCCGGCCCAGGCTGGCGCCCATGCCGCCCTCACGCGCCTTCGCCAGGCGCGCGGCGACGACCAGCGGCTCGCCGTGGAACAGGTCGGGCGTTGGCCGCGGCATGATCTCGGCCCGGCCGTCGCCGAGCGAGACGGCGATATCGGTCAGCGCCGGGTTTTCCAGCTTGGCGAACAGCGTCGCCATGCGTTCGGCGACCTGGCCGGTATCGGCGATGGTGGTGAAACTGCCACGGCCGACCTTCGCCGCCTCGCGCATGAAATAGCCGTTGGGGGCGGTCCCGATGCCGACCGTGAACAGCCGGCTGTCGCCGAGATGCCCGGCAATGATACGAAACAACTCGCTCTCGTTGTCGACGGCGCCATCGGTGATGAAGACGACCTGGCGCAAGCGGCCGGCGTCGCGTTTTCCATCGAGGGCGAGGTCGAGCGCCGCCTGCATGTTGGTGCCACCATCGGCCTTCAGTTTCGCGACGGCGCGCCGGGCGACGCCGATGGTCTCCGGCGTCGCCGTGATGGGCTCGGGAAACAGCGCCTGGGCGGTGCTGTCGAAGCGCACAAGGTTGAAACGCGCCCCGGGTTCGAGCCGCTGCAATGCCAGGGAGAGCGCCTTCTTGGCCTGGCGAATCGAAGAACCCTCCATGGAGCCCGAGGTGTCGATGACGAAGATGACCTCGCGCGGCCGCCGGTCCGGCTTGGCGTCGCCGGCGTCGTCCGTCGTCGGCGGCGTCAGGAACAGCAGCACGTAGTCGCCGTCCTGGCGGCGCTCGATGAAGGCGGCGGTCAACGGTGTGCTCCCAGCTTGCGGGCGCCAGACCAGTTCCAGGTCACGATCCGTCGGCACGGCGTCGCCCTCCAGGGTTAGGCGGTAGCCCTGGTCGTCGTCGCCGGTCACGTCGATGGCGTGACTGGGGCTGGTGATGACGGACACCGGCATGCCCGGCTCGATCAGCGCCTCGAACGTCATCGGGTTGCCCTTGCCAGTCGCCGGATCGCGGTAGAGCGGATCGGCCATGGGTTTGTCAGCCGGGTCGGCGGTGGCGCTGACCATGGCCGCGCCCCGTTTCGGCCGATAGCGCGGGGTCGACGTGGTCGGGAAGCGGAGGCTGTAGGCACCATCGTCGAAACGTGGCGTTTGATAGTAACGCAGCGTCACCGAGACGTTCTCGCCCGGGCCGATGTTGGCGACCGCGGCGGTGAACAGATTGGGTTTGGATTGCTCGACCAGAGCCGCGCGCTTACCGGCCGCGCGGGCCTGGCGATAGGCCTGACGGGCCTTTCGGCGTTCGCCAATCTTGCCGATGATGGTGCGGTCGCCGATGCGCAGTTCGATGCGCTCCACCGCCGCGTCTTCCGGCAGCGGGAACACGTAAAGCGCCTCTCGCCAGCTCTTGCCCGGGTTGCGGAAGTGCTGGGTGACGTCGACCTGGCCGATCAGGCCGGCGATGCGCATGCGGACCTGGGTGCCGACCTCGGCCGCGGGCTCGAACAAACCGGCCTTCGGCGTGCGGAACATCAACCCGCCGCGCCCGGCCTCGCTGGGCCTGACAAACGGTCCGGCCGGCATGGCCGCGGGTGCCGCCGTTACGGCGGTCGCCGGATCGGCGGCCGCCACGTCGCGGTAGAGAGCAACGACGAACAATACGGCGATGACCGCATAGACGATACAGAACAAAATACGACAGCCGCGCCCGGCGGCCTGTAGCCAGCGAACCGGGCGCTCGCTCGAAAACGTATGCATGATGTGTCTCCCGACGATTGCCGCGCGATGTGCCGCGGTGCGCTGTGGCACCGCTGGATCGCGCCGGACCGGTAGAGGAGACGCCCTCCAGATGGCGAGAGGGTGGACGAATCATGGCGATTTCGGGATCAATAATGGCGCCGAAGAGGCGACGACGTTTATCCGTCGGTGGCGAGGTAGTCCTGCAGCAGGCCAGCCACGGTTTCGCCGGCGCCGCGGATTTCCGCCGCCGCCGCCAGTGCGCCGCTGACATCGCCCCGACGCGATGCGTTTTCGGTCTCGGAAGCCAGTTCGCTCAGGCGCATGGCGCCGAAGGTCGCCGCACCGCTTTTCAGGGCATGGGTCTCGGCTGCCAACGCCTCCAGGTCTTCATCCGCGAGAGCACTGTCGATGCGATCCAACCGGTTGCCGGTGTGCTCGATGAACTTCGCCACCAACTGCGGCAAGACCTCTGGTCCCAGTTCCTGGCCCAGACGCTGCAGTACCGTCTCGTCGAGAGAACCGTTGGCTGCTGCGCCCGCTACCGCGACGGGTGCGTCTGGTAGGTCATCGCTGGGCGGCTTTTGTGTGTCGCTGGCTTCAGGCGATATCACGCCCGCCCATTGGCCGACCTTGGCCAGCAATCGGATCCGGGGCACCGGTTTCGGCAGATAGTCGTCCATGCCGGCGGCGATCATCTCGTCGCGTTCCTCGCGATAGGCGTGGGCCGTCATGGCGACGATTGGCACTCGGGCGCTTGGCCCATTGAGTTTGCGAATGCGCCGGGTCGCCTCCAGGCCGTCCATCTCGGGCATGGCCACGTCCATCAGGACCAGGTCGTAGGGAAACCGGCCGATGGCGGCGAGCGCCTCGCGGCCGTTGGCGGCGACGTCCACTGTATAGCCCTCCTTTTCCAGCGAGATGCGCGCCACCATCTGGTTGGTCGGATTGTCTTCGACGACGAGAATGCGCACCTGCGCCTTGCTTGATGCGCCATCCGGAAGCGCATTAGCCAGCGAACCGGATTGATTCAGTGCCGTGTCCCGCCGCTCGATTTCCTCGGCGCCCATGCGTTGCAACGGCACCGTGAACCAGAACGTGCTGCCCTCGCCAAATTCGCTCTCGACGCCGATCGTTCCTCCCATGCCGGCGGCCAGGCGCTTGCAGATGGCCAGGCCCAGCCCCGTTCCGCCGGCCTCCCGTTGGGCCACCGGGTCGGCCGAGGAAAATTCGTTGAACAGGTCGCCGACCTTGTCTTCCGCGATGCCGCGACCCGTATCCATGACAGAGAACCGCAGGGTGACCGATGTCTCGTCGATCTCTTCCGGGGCGACTCCAAGGATGATGCCGCCCTTGTCGGTGAACTTGACGGCATTACCGCACAGATTGAGCAGCAACTGCCGCAGCCGGCCCGGGTCCCCCTTGAGGTCGCCGGGCGTGTCATCCGAAATATCAAAGGCGAGATCGATCCCCTTTTCGGTGACCCTGGGCATCAGGATATCGACCATGCCTGAAACCACCGTGGACAATTCAAACTCCACCGTTTCAAACTGCAACTGGTCGGCCTCCATCTTCGAGAAATCGAGGATGTCGTTGATGATGTCGAGCAGGCTTTCCGCGGATTGACGGCTGGAATTGACGAACTGGCGTTGTTCGTCGTCGAGCCTGGTTTCGCGGAGCAGCCCGAGAAATCCAAGGACACCGTTCAACGGCGTGCGGATTTCGTGGCTCATGATGGCAAGGAACCGGGACTTGGCGCGGTTGGCCACTTCGGCCCGTTCCTTGGCCGACTTCATGTCGGTGACGTCGGCGCCGACAAGAATAATTCCGTTGGTCTGGCCGTCGCGATCCCGGGTCAGGGCTTTCGACCAGCGGATCGAACGGCCGTGGCCGCCGTCGTCCACGTAATCGACTTCCATGGTAGCGCCGCTGTCTTCGTTCAGGTCGAGGAAACCGTCGACGACGGCGTCGGTGCGTGGTTCTCCCGAGGCGATCATGCGTACCGTGGCAGTGTCACTCGCATGACTATAGTCGACGAAGGCTCGCGCGGCCGGATTCAGGGACTGCACGACGCCGCGCTGGTCGCCGACGATGATGATCTCCCCGACGGAGTTGAAGATGCGGTCCACCTGGTCGCGCGACAGGGTGGTCTCGCGCAGACGGGCCAGCATGGCATTGAATTTTTCGCCCAGTTCCGAAATTTCCGCCGGCCCGGCCAGTTGGATGTGTTGGTCTAGATCGGCGCTGTGACCGACGCCGGCAACAGTGGTGCTGAGCTGCCGAACCTCGCGGTTGGCGATCCAGACGGTCAGCAGGATGGCACCAACGAGCGTCGCGACGCCGATGACCAGTCCGATGACGAGGACGTGAAAAATGTCGGACAGCGGCGCGAACGCCTTCGCCCGAGGAAGAGCGGCGGCGATGCTGATGCCGTCAAACCCGGGCAAATCCCGTTGCGCTTGGACCCAGTCCGCCGTACCGAGCGCGGGTGCCGCTCCGCCAGTGGTGGCAAAGTCCGGGGTGGATACGAATATCCGTCCGTTGGCATCGAAGACGGCCAGCGGCACCAGAACGCGATTAAGGGCAAATGCCCGGGCCAGTGCTTCCGGTGGCAAATGGACCAGTAGGCCGCCCTCCGGTTTGCCGCCGTAGAGCACCGGGATGGCCAAGCTCAAGCCGGTCGCATCGAACCGTATGACTTCGCGCCCGTCGGCCAGTTCCGCCAATGTTGCCGGATCGGGTGTCGGCCCAGCGCGCGGGGCATCGTGACCGGCGACGGGGCGGCCTTTGTAATCGATCAACACGGCCCGCCCGCCGGTGACACTGAGCGTCAAGTGTTTGAAGAATGCCGGCAGATAGGCGGCGCGGCTCTGCGTGTCGATGAGGCCGTTGACCAGCAGGTCGTTCGCCGCCAGGTTCCGCGCCTGTTGTAACAATCCATCGAGGCCCTGGTTGACGAGATTGACACCTTGCTGTGACGCGTTCTCCAGACGCACCTGGACCTCGCGCAGACGTTGCTGCTCGATGGCGTCATGGGTCAGCGCGGCGACCAGCAAGATGGCGGCCAGGGCGAGCGGCATCACCCGGATTAGCAGGTAGATCGAAAACCGTTGCCGAGGCTGGGATTTCTGGCTCATGGCTCCACTGGCATGATACGGCCCTTGGCGTCAAACCGTGCCATAGTGAAATCGGACGCGTCCAGAGCGTCGTGCCGTAGCGGCGTGAACGGCGGCGCGTAATCCCGAACCAGCCCAGCATAGGGGCCGAGCCTCTCAAGGGCGTCGCGAACATCTGCGCGGTTCAGAAGGCCGGCTTTGGTGATGGCGCGAGCGAGCAGATGAACAATGTCGTAAGCATGCGCCGTGCCCACCGGGGAGAAGATATCTTCTGCCGTCTTGGCGTCGTTGAACCGCCGAAAATAGGCCTTTGTCACGACCGCTGCACGTGCTGGGCGGGTCGGTCGCTGGAACGAATAAGTTTGCAGGAAGGTCAAGTCGACCTTGGCCAAATTATCAGGCCCGACCGATCTGAAGAAATCTCCACCCGTGATCCCCCAGTGTGAAACGATCGGAATACGGGCCGATTTCGGCAGGGCGGCCAGGTTTTTCACCGCCAGAATACCCTCCGCCGGATTAGCCACCAGCAACAGCGCGTCGGCGCCCGAGGCGCGGAGGCGACCGATCGCAGCGGTCAGGTCGTTGACGCCCCAGTTGAACCATTCGACACCGACATTCCGCAACCCTTGGCTCGCGATGGCCTTGGTCATGGCCTTCTCGTTGGAGCGCCCCCAGCCCGTGCGTTCCAGCAACAGGCCAAGCCGCAGATGGCCGGCCCGCTTGGCCGCCGAGACCAGAAATGGCCCAGCCAGGGCATCGCGCACCGAGACCCGGAACACGTGATTGGGCATGAACCCATTATCGACGACCGGCGTGCCGGCGGCCCAAGCGCCGAGGTAGATCACCCCGACCTTGTGAATCACCTCCAACTCGTGCAACGCCACCGGCGTGTGGATGCCGCCGACGACGGCAATCAGGTCGGGCATGGCTGCCAATTCGCCAATGTTGTCGCGTCCGCGGGCCGGGTTTCCGCGATGATCACGCACCACCAGCTTCAGGGGGCGGCCGAGAACGCCGCCGGCGTGGTTGATCTCGTCGATGGCCAGTATGGCGCCACGGCGGATGGCTTCGCCGGACCGTGCGGAAGACGAGGACATGTCGGCGTCGAGCCCGACCAAAATCGGACGAGCGTCCGCGACCGCGCGTGAAAAAGGCGTGGCCACGGCCCATGTGACCAGCGCCAATAGAATAGTGAGCAGGTGTCTGGAATTGGCGATAATCGTCATTTCCGTCGGTCCGGTGACCCCAGGGATGGCCGCAACCTGACCACCCTGTATGAATATCATTTTATGTCAAGCAGGACGTATGGAAAGCCCGATACGAGGGCCCATTCGGGCCTCGGTCAGAGTTGGTAACGCGCGCCGACCAGGAAGCTGTGGCTGTTGAACCCGGCGTCGAAGCCATCTTCGTTGACGGTCTCCAATCCGGCGTCCGAGGTGGTGAAGAAGCGGTACTGGGCGTCGATGGAGAGCCTGTCGTTGACCGCGATGTTTATGCCGCCGCCAAACTGAAAACCGAAGGCTTGCCCGACCTCGTCGATGACCTGGTTGCTATCCGAGATCTCGACGTCGCTGGCCGAAACGAACGCCAGGCCGATGCCGACCAGGGCGAAGGGTCGGACACGCGAACTGATGGGGAAATCATAGGCCGCGTTGAACATGACGCCCACGGCGCTCCAGGTACCGCTTTTCAGGTCGGTGACGCCTGTGGTCAGGGTATTGATGTTGCCGGTGGCGTCGACGTCCAGTTGTTCGAGGTCGCCGGTGTTGAAGGTGAGTTCGCCCTCCAGCCGCAGATTGCTACGGAAGGCGCGGCCGATGGCGGCATAACCGGCGAAGGCGTTGTCGGCGACGATGCCCTTGGCATCGAACAAGCCGCCGGAGAAAACCGGATCCTTCTGAAAGCCCAAGCCCAGACCACCGGCGAGGTAGATGCCTGACCGGCCGCTCGAGTTTCCACCGTAATCCAGGCCGCCTGGCGTCTGGTATACGTTCTGTCCCTGTTGCACCGGCGGAGGGTAGGGTTGCATTGGAGGTGAGGTGTAGAGCGGCGAGTAGACCGCGTGGCCGCTGGCTTGCTGCATTGGGGCCGGCGGTGGCGTCGTTGCCTGGTGCAAGCCCTGACGGGCCTGGCCCAGGTTCGGATTACCGCCCTCGCTGCGTAACCAGTCATTAATGGGACTGGCCTGGGCGAGCGAGACCGAGACCGTTTCGAAAGCCGTTTCGGCCGCCGGCCTGGCGTCTGGATCGGCAACGAGGTCGATCACCAGGCGATGCAGGTGGGTTTCGTCGGGCGGCAGCCGGAAGGCTTTGGCGATCTTGGCCGGACGTCTCGTTTCGACCACCAGGAGGCCGTCCGCCGAGTAGGCGTGGCGCGCGATCAGGCCCGTGGATTGTCCGGGGCGATTGGGGGCCTGCCAGGTGACACCCGGCAACTCGATGATGATAGCGCCGCCATCTTCGGTGGTGGTGACGGCGAGCGGCAGCGGCGCATCGGCATCAAGCACCAGTCGCACTATGTTCGCATGACTGCCGAGCCGAAGATTGGTGACCGTGGCATCCGCGGAGGCGCCATCGGCGGCCATACTCATGGCAAGGCTCATGGCCATGCCCACGGCGGCACCGATCAATCGGTTTCCTGAACGAAATCGCATCTCCAGCCCCAGACCTGCGCGCGAATCGGATGAACTTCCGATTCAATCAATAATGCGAAGGGGTTAAGAGATGGATAACAACCCGTCGATGATGCTCAGAAGCGCTCGACCCAGGGCCGCACCTCGACCTCCCAGGTCCACACGCTGCGCGGCTGGTTGAGGATGGCGAGATAGGTCTCGGCGATGCCGTCCGGGTCGAGGAAACTGTCCGGTGCGTCGTCGGGCTCGACCCGATCCCGCGCCGGGTTTCGCACCCCGCCATCGATGACGAAGTGCGCGATGTGGATGTTCTTCGGATGCAGTTCCCGGGCCATGCTCTGGGCCATGCCGCGCAACGCGAACTTGCCCATGGCGAAGGGCGCCGAGAGCGCATACCCCTTGATGCTGGCCGACGCGCCTGTGAACAGGATGGCGCCCTGGCCGGCCTCCAGCATGTGCTTCGCCGCTGCCTGGGCCACCAGGAAGCCACCGAAGGCGGTGACCATCAGGGCTTTTTCCACGTCGTCAACGGCTTGTTCGACGAACGGCCCGCGGGTGCGGAAACTGGGGTTGTAGAGCACCACGTCCAGTGCGCCTAAGCGGCCCGACGCGTCGTCGAACAGCCGTGTCACGTCATCCCGCTCGACGACGTCGCAGGCGAAGGTCTCGGCGCCGATGTCGCCGGCCAGACCAGCAAGCTTTTCCGTGTTGCGCGCTGCCAGGCCGACGGCATACCCCTCGCGCGCCAGCACGCGGGCGAACGATGCGCTGATGCCATCTCCGGCGCCGACGATGAGTGCGTTCTTGGTCATGGGAGCCTCCGCGATGTCATGTGTTGAATTTTCTGCCCAAGGCTTTGAACCCGTCAACCAGCGGGGTCAACCCTCGCGAACGGGATCGTGAAGTGGCGGCCGATCCGGCCGGGCGGCTAGGGTTGCAAGGCGCGGTGGCGTTCGGCGGCGCTGAAACGGCGGTTCAATTCGCGGCGGCGGTCATGATGGCTGTCGAAACGCCGGTTCAGCCGGCGTTTGGCCGAGGCGATGCGTTGGCGAAGGTCGCGCGCACTGGTCTTGGGTGTATCGACCGTCACGGCAATGGCGGAACCGCCGGCGCCGGGCGGCAGGTCGGGCATCCACGCGCCATCACCGGTTTGGCAGAAACGTTCGATCCGTTGGTAGGACTCCTGACCGGCGGCGACCGATAGATCGACAAACCGGCATTGCCGCCCCAGGCGATCAGTGTAGCCGTCGCCGGGCGTCACGCCACCGAGGAGGCCGGGCGTGTCCCCTCGCCAATCGGTGTGCTGGCCGTTTTCGAGAGCCTGGTCTATGGCCGTTACCTGCCGCCGGATATCATCGGTGGAGAGACGCGGCGGGTCCGGCGGCGCGGCGACGCAACCGGACAACAGCGCCATGGCAACGACACCCGGCGACCGTCTCACGGCCCGGCAACCTCGTATTCGAACTCCCTGGGCATCCGGTCGGCGCCGTTGGTCGGGTTCATGTCCTGCGGGCAGGACGACAGGACGACGATGCAATCCATTTCGGCCCGTAGCGTCATGGTGTCCCCAGGCCTCGATACCGGCGGTGCCTTGCTCAATTCCTTGCCCAGGCTCCAGGGCCGGTTGGAGAACATGTTGAACGGACATGGCGTCCGGACCCCGTCGCGGCCAAGTTCCGCCAACGCCGCTTTCAGGTTGTCGGTGCAGTTGTCGTGGTAACCCTCGTGACCCAGCAGGTGATAACGGTGGACGTCGCAGGCGGCATTCAAAGTGTCGTGCACGCCCGGGCTGGTGTCGGCGACGACGGTCAGAATGGGGCGTCGTTGATTGGTCAGGAAGGCGCCGCCGATGTCCGGCATCATGCGGTCCAACGTGGCGCGGGTGTGCTCCATGGACATGACCTCTTCCAGGTCGGTCGCGTTGAAGGCCCAGGTATCGACGCACTGGGTGCCGTGGGTGTTGATGACGGTGATGCTCTCGCCCGTGGCCAGCGGCTGCGCGCGGCCCTTGCGGGCGGGTACGGTGATGCGTGTCGATGTGGCTCCGTCGGCCATGATTATTCCTCCCCATTGCGCCAAGCTTCAATCTGCTTAGGATCGCATAACCCGTGATGTTTTGACCAGCGGAGAGACCCATGACCACCCCTCACGACATCCTCTATCTCGGTGCCGACGACCTGGACGGCCTCGACCTCAGCATGCCGGAAATCGTCAATATCCTGGAGGATGTGTTCCGCCACAAGGCGGCCGGCGGCGGCCTCGTCAATCCGCCGAAGATATTCTTCCATTTTGGCCAGGATCGGCTCTACAGCGCCATGGCCAGCTCGTGCCCGCCCCTGGGTCATGCCGGTTGCAAGTGGCAGGCGGGCGACCCGGCTAATCCGGCGCGCGGCCTGCCCTATATCCAGGGGCTCTATATTCTCAACGAACACGAAACCGGCCGCATGGTGGCGGTGATGAATTCGGAATGGATCACCGGCCGACGCACCGCCGCCGCCTCGGCACTGGTGGCGCGGCATCAGGCGCGCGCCGGATCGACGGAACTGGCGATCCTCGGCTGTGGTCTGCAGGGCCGGATGCATCTGGAGATCCTCGCCCACGAAGTGCCGAGCTTCGAGACCTGCCATGTCTACGACATCATCCCCGAGCGCCAGGCTGCCTATATCGAAGAGATGGACGGCCAGTTCGGGAGCATTCGGGTGACCGGCGCCGACAGTGCCGAGGCGGCGTGCCGTGAGGCCGACGTGGTCATTCCGGGCGGGCCCATAACCATGCAGCGGAACGCCACCATCATGGGCGCCTGGATCAAGCCCGGCGCCCTGGTGGTCACCATCGACTATGATTCCTATGTCACCGACGACTGCATCGCCGCCATGGATATCGTCATGACCGACGACCGGGGCCAGATCGAGGATGCCCGCCTGCACGAAGGCAAGTTTACCGGTGTCGAGCACCTCGACGCGGACCTCGCCGAATTGATCGCCCATGGGACGGGCCGCCGCACGGACGACGACCAACGCATTCTCGCCTTCAACCTGGGCATCGCGTTGGAAGACGTGGCGACGGCTACGGAAATCTACCGCCGCGCCGTTGAAACCGGCGCCGGAACCTTGCTCAAGCCCTGAGGGATATTATCGACCGCAGCGGCGGCGCAGTGTCGGCGGTTTAGGCGTTCCGCGTCTTGGGCCGGCGCCGGTGCCAATGTCCACCTCGGCCACGACCTTCAAGCCGGCGCGCTCGTTGATTGCCTTGACCATGCGCTTGCCGATGGCGACCAGTTCCGTCTCGGTCGCCGGCCGATCCGTCGGATGGCCCTGCAGCATGGCCACTTGAACCGCGTCGTTGATCTGCGGGAAGCGCCTGCACAGGCGCCGCACGCCCTCGGTGGAGGCGAGACGCATGACCGGCCGGTAGAGGAATTTGGTGCGCTTCACGCCGGGTGCCGTCGGCGACCAGTAGATCGGCTTGACGGCGAGCAGCAACGGATCCACCGGCGGCGGTTTGGGCTTGGCTTTCTTCTTGGATTTCGGCGCCGGTTTTTCAGGTGGTGGGGCTTCGGCCACGGCCTGTTGTTCGACGGCGCCCTCGTCTTCGGCCTTGTCCGCGCCTTCGTCGGACCCGCCGAGGACGAAAAACGCGATCGCGACCACGACAACCAGGCTGGTGACCAAGGCGCCGATGGTTAGGTTGCTGGTGCCGCTGCTTCTTTTGCCGCGAAAATTCGATTTCGGCATTGGCGGCAATGTACCGGCCTCCGCTTTGGCCGCCTCGCGCGCCTCGTCCTGTCGCATCTGTTCGATGTGTTTCTCGGCCAGGCGAATGCGCCGCGCCTTGATGCCGCGCAGCACCTCAATGATGATCTCGCGGGCCTGGTCGACGTCGCCTGTTTCGTCGATGCGGGTATCCAGTTCACGGGTCATACGCGCCGCTTCTGCGCGGTCGTTCTTGCGGGTATAAAGCATGGAAATGACGACGACGGCGCTTTCGTGCAGCGCCGCGGTGGTTCGTGCACCACCGATCAACGGGATGATGCCGGTGTCCGTATCCTCGAACACCTGCTCCCAGTCCGTCGTGCCATCATTTGTTTTCGGCCACCCGCTACGGTCGTCCGTCGCGGGTGCCAGAATGCCCGTATCCACGGCTTTATCCCGATTTTGCCCAGGAGGATCCCTAGCCGTTAAAATGATTATACGCGAAAACCCCTAATCAAGTGTGACGACCGGCACAGGCGCCGAAATCGCGCCCGCGTCGACATACAGATGGCGACGCGCTAGGCTTGCGACCATGGATCATGGATCATCCCATATCGGTTACGGCAGCCGGGAGGGCGAGTCGTTCCGGCGATACTATCTGCGCCACGTCGCCATCAGCGAGGGTTGCGGCTGCGCCGAGTTGTCGATCACGCGCCAAGTACCGGACAACGAGCCGCGATTGGTCAACGCCGTGGGTTGGATCATTGTCACCATCCGGCGGCTCGTCGGCGCCTTGCGTCGCAGTTGACGTCTGACGATCCATGAGCGGTTTTTCAACGATCAGCGTCGAGATCGACGAACGCGTCGCTGTCATCACGTTCGAGCGGCCCGAGCGCTTGAACGCCATCAGCCGCCAGACCATCAAGGATGTGGGCGCCGCCATGGATGATCTGGAGGCGCGCGATGACGTCGCGGTGGTGATCATCCGTGGGGCCGGCCGCGCCTTCAGCGCCGGCATGGATTTGAAGGACGACGCCGCGGCCGGAATCGAGGGAGCCGAGGCGTGGCGCGAAATCCTGGCCGAGGACATGGCCTTCATCATGCGCTTCTGGGATTTCCCGAAGCCGACCATCTGCATGGCGCACGGCTTTTGCCTGGCGGCCGCCTGCGAACTCTCCATGGCCTGCGACATCACCATCGCCGAGGAAGGCACCTATTTCGGCGAGCCGGAGCTGAAGTTCGGCAGCGTCATCACCGCCATGCTGATGCCCTGGCTTTGCGGCCCCAAGGTGGCGAAGGAACTGCTGCTCGGTGCCGACGATCGGGTGCCGGCCGAACGCGCGCTCGACATCGGCCTGGTCAATAAAGTCGTGCCGGCGGGTGAAGGCATGACGGCGGCACTGGACATGGCGCGGCGCATGGCGGCGATGGATGTGGACGCGCTGCGCCTGACCAAGCGCGCCATCAACGCCGCCTACGAAGCCATGGGCCTGCGCCAGGGCCTGGCCGACAACCTGGACCTGGCCATCGAGATCGAGGCCATGGAGACGCCGTCCCGCAAGCAGTTCAAGGAAATCGCCGCCAGTGACGGCCTCAAGGCGGCGCTAGCCTGGCGTGATAACCGGCTTGCCGGCGACGAGGGCTGACGCGGTCTAGAACCGGTCGGCCCGATAGGGCGCCATATCGATATTGGGGGTTTCGCCGGCTGCCATCTGGCCGACCAGGCGACCGGTCATGGGTGCCCCCGTCAAACCCAGGTGGCCGTGACCCGCGGCGACGATGATATTCGGATAACCCGGCAACGGCCCGATCACCGGCAGGGAATCCGGGAACGACGGCCGCCGGCCCATCCAGGGCTCGGCATCCGCCGTATTCAGCTTCGGGAACATGCGTTTTCCGAGCGTTTCGAACATGGTCGCCCGGCGGTAATCGGGGGGCGCATCGATGCCGGCGAACTCGCCTGTGCCGGCCATGCGCATGCCCATGGACATGGAGTTGGCGACGAACTTTGCGTCCGCCTCCATGATGGTGTTGTTGGCAACGACGCCGGGCTCGGGGAACACCAAGTGATAGCCGCGCTCGGCCTCAAGCGGCAGCTTCACGCCGAGCGGCTTCACCAAATCGCGGGTCCAGGCGCCGGCGGAGACGACGACCAGGTCGGCCACTTGTTCACCAGCCGAGCTGTCGAGCCGCACGACGCCGTCCGGCTGTGGTCTGATGCGCGTTGTCCGGGCCTCGATGACTTCGCCGCCGCGGCGCTGGAAATCCTCGGTCAGCACCCGGCCGATGGCGCCCGGGTCGACCGTGCGGGCTTGCTGGCGGATGACCGCGGCGCTTTGGTAGTCGGGCGCGAGATCGGGCTCGATCTCGCGCAGTTCGTCGCCGCTGATGGCCTCCACCGGCACACCGCGTTCGCTCCGCATGCTCCATTCCGGGCGGCTCAGGTCGGCGCCGCCGGGGCTACGGTAGATGTGCAGGTACAGAGAGTCCCGGACCAGGCCCTCGTGACCGGTGCCGTCCAGCATCTCGCGGTAGAGATCCGCGTTCCAGCGGTTGAGCGCCAGCATGGCGTCGGCGATGGCCGGCAACCGGTCGGCCTGGCCGGCGCGGATGAAGCGCACAAGCCAGGGGATCAACTGCGGCACATAGGCCCAGCGCAGCGATACCGGGCCCAGCGGGTCCAGCAGCCACTTCGGCACCTTGGTCAGCACCCCCGGCATGGACTGCGGGATGCATGACCAGGGCGAGATGACGCCGGCGTTACCGAAGCTGGTGCCCTGGCCCGGCGGCTCCGGGTCCATCAGCCGGACCCGGAAGCCCTTGGCCAGGAGATTGATCGCCGCCGAGATGCCGACGATGCCGGCGCCGACGACGACAGCGTCTCGGCCTTCATCGGCGCGGTTACTCACCCGCGCCACTCGTCGCGGTCGCCAGGGCGTCGTCGGCGCGCAAGGCGCGCCGCGCCCATAACTGCTGCAACACCACAGGCGCCGCCAGGGCCAGTGCCCAGGCGTCGCTTTCCAGGCCCGGCGCCACCATCATGATTCCGGCGAGCGCCATCAGCACCCGCACCGGCCCCGGCATGGGGGCGAGGAAATATCCGGCCACCGTGGTGGCGACCATGAACACGCCGATCGCGCAGGTGATGGTGGTTTCGAAAAACGCCGGCCAGGTGAAGTGGCTGTCGATGACGATCAGCATGGCCGGCGAATAGACGAACACCATCGGCACCATCAGCTTGCCGATGCCCAGCGTGAAGGCCGAGCATCCGGTGCGGAACGGGTTGGCGCCGGCGATGCCGGCGGCAGCATAGGCCGAGGCACAGACCGGCGGCGTGATCTCGGAGATGACGCCGTAGTAGAGCACGAACAAATGCGACGCCAACGGCGGTACGCCGAGATTGCTGAGGGCCGGCTGCGCCACCGTCGCCAGCATGATGTAGAGCGCGGTCGTCGGTAGCCCCGCCCCCATCATGATGCAGGTGATGGCGATCAGCACCAGCGAGATGAACAGCGTCACGCTCTCGATCGAGATCGTCATCAGCGGGAACCAGGAAATCAGCGGGTGCACGTTCTCGGCGATGCCCAAGGCGCCGGTGGTGACCATGAACCCAAGACGAAAGCCCAGGCCGGTCGAATTGACGACGCCGACGACGATGCCGATAGCGGCACACACCGCGCCCACGGCGAGCGCGTACTTGACGCCCAGCAGGCATCCATCGATGAGGTCACGGAAGCCGATGCGATGCATGGGATTGATGAAGCCGATGACCAACGCCGAGGTGATGCCCCAGAACGCCGCCATGTGCGGCGAGAAGCCGCTGAACAACACATAGATCAGCACCACCAGCGGCACGGCGGTCGGCCAGCCCTTCTTTAATACCGTCAGGAACCGCGGAATCTGATCGTCGGGCAGGCCCTTGAGGCCCAGCCGCTTGGCCTGGAAATGCACGATCGACATCACGGCGATGTAATGCATGGCCGCCGGCACGATGGCGGCGATCACCACGGTGGTGTAGGGCACCTCCAGGAACTCCGCCATGACGAAGGCGGCAGCCCCCATGATCGGTGGCGTGATCTGGCCGCCGGCGCTGGAGGCCGCCTCGACGCCGCCCGCCAGGTGGCCCGGATAGCCCATGCGCTTCATGTTGGGGATGGTCAGCGACCCGGTGGAAACAGTGTTGGCGATGGAAGAGCCGGAAATGGTGCCGAAGAACGCCGACGAGACCACGCTGACCTTGGCCAGGCCGCCGGTATAGCGGCCGGCGATCACCGTCGCCATATCGACGAAGAACTGGCCCAGGCCCATGCGCTGCGCCAGCACGCCGAACAGCACAAAATGGAACACCACGGTGGAGACGATCCACAGCGTAATGCCGTAGATGCCCTCGGCCGGGAAATACATGTTGTTGATGAACTGCGCCCAGGTGATGCCCGGATGCTTGAGGATCTGGATCGGCATGTACTTGCCGAACACCGCGTAGAAGGTGAACACCAGGATAATGATCGGCACGACGACGCCCAGTGTGCGCCGCACCGCCTCCAGCAGGACGATGATCAGCACCGTGCCGAACACGATATCGATGAAGAACGGGTTGCCCTGGCGCAGCACCTGTTCGGGCAGCACGAACCGCCCGCCCAGGAATTCGAAATTTATTTCGTACCAGGTCACCCCGATGTACAGCGAGGCGGCGATGCCGGCGGTGATCAGCAACCAGTCCCAAAGCGGCACGTTGGCATAACGCCACCAGGTGTTGGGGTGTTGTTGCCAGGCATTGTCCCCCTTGACCGCCGGATAGCCGATGAACACCAGCAGAATGACGCCGGACATATGGATGCCCATGTGCCAGTAGTCGATGGGCACGCCGATGCCGGCGGTGATGTAGTGGTAGGCGGCGAAAAGAACCGAGAACGTGATGGTGAATTTGACCAGCCATGGGCCGACGGCGCGGGTGTGAAGACCGGAATCGTACTTCTGCTCCAGTTCCTCCGCCTTCTTGATGTCGAATTCCTGCAAGGCCATCCAATGCGCCCCCTGGTTCATTAATCGTCAGATCAGCATGGGAAGAGGTTTCCAAAAACGAAACCTCTTCCCATGCCCCGAGGAGGAGAGGGCGCCGCCATATTCCGGCGCCCCCTCCCCTTTCGGAGGATGCTTACTTGATCAATCCAACTTCCTTGTAGAACTTCTCGGCTCCCGGATGCAGCGGGATCAGGACGCCCTTGAGCGCCGTCTCCATGCGGATGGCCTTGCCCTTGGAGTGGCCCTTGTCCAGCAGCTTGCGGGTGTTCTTGTTCCACAGCGCCTTGGTGATCTGGTAGATCAGATCGGTCGGTTGATCGACATTGGTCACCAACTGGCCATTGACGGCGACGGTCGCGGTGTCGGACGTGACGTTCTCGTAGACGCCGGCCGGTATCGTCGATTCGACATAGTAGGGGATGATGCTGTTGATGGCCTTACGCTCGGCGTCGGAGAAGCTGTAAAGCTCGAAGCCCTTGGTCGAACCCAACTGGATCAGCGACGCGAAGGGCGTGCCACCAGCATAAAAGAAGCCGTCCAACTGGCCGTCGGCGAGGCGCTGCGTGCTTTGCGCCAGACCCAATTCGTTCTCGTCGGCCTTGATGTTGTAGTGCTTGAGGATCATGCGCACCGAAACCTGGGTGCCGGACCCGGCGGCGGCGACGCCGATCTTCTTGCCGTTGAGGTCCTTGAGGCTGGAAAGCTTCGAGCCCTTGGGCAGAACCAGGTGCATGTCTTCCGGATAGAGATTGGCGATAACCCGGACCTTGTCCTTCTTGTTGCCGACGAACTTGCCGGTGCCTTCGTAGCCCTGCGTGACGCTCTGTGCGCCGGCGAGACCGGCATCGAGCTGACCGGCGTTGATGGCGTTCATGTTGGCGACGGACGCGTTGGTCGACACCGCGATGGCGACCAGGCCCGGCACGCCGCAGGCACCGCCCTTGGCACAGGGACGCGAGCCCGGTGGGTTGGAAATGGCGTTGGCGATCAGGCCGCCGATGGGGAAGTAGGTGCCGCCGGCACCGCCGGTGCCGATGCGGAAAAACTTCATGTCCTGAGCCTGGGCAACGCCGCCCAGGCCAACGACGCCGGCAATCGCGGCGACGGCAAGCTTTGAAAGGAATTTCATCATGATCCTCCATGGTCGTGGTGATGCGCGCGGTCTTTGGCGGAACCTCTGCGGATGCACGGGTCTCCACCGATTTCCGAACGCTGAAACCGGGCCGGGAGACTGCCCCCTCGGCCTAGCCTTCGGGCTCTCAAAAGTCTTGGGATGGATTCCGGCGGCTTCCCTCGTTATCGGGTGCCCCCGTTAAACCTTCTCCCTGTCCAGGGCCGATATTCGGCAAACTGGCCTATTTATTCAAATTATTAATTATTCTATATCTATCAGAAAAAATTATGCTACGAATTAAAGGGTTATTACCTACACGTGGGGGCCGGAGGAGAGCGTGTGAACCTGCGTCATCTGGAAGTTTTTCGCGAAGTCATGCTGGTGGAATCCGTCTCCAAGGCGGCGCGCAACCTGGGCCGCACACAGCCCGCCGTCAGCGCCACCATCGCCAATCTGGAAAGCCACGTCGGCTACGACCTGTTCGAACGCAAGAACGGCCGCCTGCATCCCGTGCCGGAAGCCCATTACCTGCTTTCGGAAGCCGAAGAGATACTGGCCCGGGTGGGGACGCTGGACCGATCGATGCGCCAGGCCAGCGGCGTCGAGGCCGACCGCCTTCGGCTCGCCTGCATGCCGATCATCGCCGAGTTCCTGATGCCGCGCTTCATCGCGCGATTTTGCGACACCTATCCGGACGCCCGTTTCCTGCTGCTGTCGTCCAGTTCGGGCCTGGTCTATGACCGCATTGCCGCCCAGCAGTTCGACATCGGCCTGGCCGAGAAAGACCATGCCTCCGACCTGGTGAACGAGGAGCCCATCGAGGGCAATTGCGTCTGCGCCATCGCGGCCTCGGACCCCTTGGCCAAGCGCGACGTTATCACGCCCGCGGACCTGGACGGCCGGCCCTGCGCCACCTTCCTGCGCGACCACTACATCGCGCGCCAACTCAGTGAAATCTTCGCCGATTGCGGGGCTCGCCTGAACGTTCAGTTCGAGGTCCAGAACGCCGCCGCGCAATATCCCTTGGTTTCCGAGGGGGCTGCCTTCGGATTGCTCAGCCCGTTGAACGCCTGGATCTTTCGCAACATGCAACAGAACCCGGACGCCATCCGCTTCATTCCCATGGTGCCGGCCATTCCCTATCGGTTCGCCATCCTGACCCCGTCGTACCGGACGCTGTCGCGGCTGGCGCAGGCCTTCGTCGGCGAGCTTCGAGGGGCGCTGCGCGAAATACTCGATGTCGAGGAGCGGACCGCCTAGAGGCCCAGCGCGTCCAAGGTTCGGTACCAGGCGACCGACGCCGGAATGAACCAGGGATTGCCGTTGTAGAATGGCACGGCGCTGAACGGCTGGCCCTCGAAGACCGTGGCCGCGTCCGCATCGCCCAATATCCCGCGCGCCGCCTTGCGACCGAACCAGCGCGCCCAGACGACGCCGGAGCCGCAGAAGCCGGTGGCATAATGGATGCCGTCCTTGATTGCAAATTGCGGCAGGTGGTCCCGGTTCATGGCCACGTAGCCCCACCAGACATGGCTCAGCCCGACGCCAGCCAGGTCGGGGAAGATGCGTAGCATCTGCTGATGCAAATGTTGAGAATTGGACGGCCCGTCGACCTGCAATCCGCCGGCCGTACGGCCGCCGAACAGGATGCGCGTGCCGTCCGGTGACGGGCGGAAGTAGTGGTGGATGCGGTTGGTGTCGCCGAGCATGCGGCGCTTTGGACAAAGTCGGTCCATGTGTTCGGGGGAAAGCGGCTCCGTGGCCAGGATCATGCTGGCCACCGGCACCAGGCGGCGACGCAGCCACGGCGTCGCCGCGTCGGTATATCCATTGGTGCAGACGACGACATGGCCCGCCGCGATGCGGCCGCGCGCGGTCTCAACCTCGAAACCATCCCCCTCGCGCCGGATGCCGGTGACGGCGGTCAGCGGATGCACCACGACGCCGGCTTCCATGGCCCGGTCCAGCATTCCTTGATGCAGCAGCCCGGGATGCAGGCCGCCCAGGTCGGGGCGGACCAGGCCGCCGTGGTAGACGTCGCTGCCGATCTCCGTGTGCACTTCCGCCTTCGGCACGACGTAGGCCTCCAGGCCGAGGTGCTTGTTCAGGAGTTCCGCCTCGCGCGCCTGGACTTCGTAATGCTTGGCCTGCGTGGCACCGTTGAAGCGGCCGACCACCTTGAAATCGCAGGCGATCTTTTCGTCATCGAGGAACCGGATCAGGTCGTCGCGGGCGTCGATCCCTTCCTGGTAATAAGCCTTGGCGCGATCGACCCCCAGCGTCGAAATCATGGTCGGGAACGGAATCCGCAGAATACCGCTGGCCAGGCCGCCGCTGCGCGACGACGCGGCACCGCCAGCCAGACCCTTGTCGAACACGTGGACGGTGCGGCCGGCGCGCGCCAGTTCCAGCGCCGCGCTGAGCCCGGCATATCCGGCGCCGACGACGACCACGTCCGAGGCCGGCGGAACGGCTTGTTCCGGCAACGCCGGCCGCGGCGCCTCTTCCCACCAGTAGGGTGTGAACTTGGTCATCTCATCAGGCCTCCCCCGGTCGGGTCAGATAATGGGTGGAACTACAGCCCCAGGGCATCCCGCGCCCGGTACCATCCGACCGCCGCCGGCACGAACCAGGGATTGCCGTTGTAGAACGGGATGGCGGAGAACCGTTGACCCTCGAAGGCGGACGCGCCGGCCGCGTCGCCCAGCACCTTGAGCGCGGCCTTGCGACCGAACCAGCGCGCCCAGACCACGCCGGACCCGCAAAAGCCCGAGGCGTAGTGGACGCCGTCCCTGATCGCCAATTGCGGCAGGTGGTCCAGGTTCATGGCCACATAACCCCACCAGATGTGGCTCAGTCCGACCCCGGCGAGGTCCGGGAAGGTGCGCAGCATCTTCCGGTGCAGCGGTTGGTGATCAACGGGGCCGTCGACCACCAAGCGACCGGAGGTGCGGCCGCCGAACAGAATCCGCGTGTGATCCGGCGAGGGCCTGAAGTAGTGGTGGATATGACCGGTGTCGCCCAGCATGCGCCGCTTCGGGCAAAGCCGGTCCATCAACTCCGGTGGGATCGGCTCGGTGGCCAGGATCAGGCTTGGCACCGGCACCAGGCGGCGGCGCAGCCAGGGCGCCGCCGCATCGGTGTAGCCGTTGGTGCAGACGATGACATCGCCGGCGCCGACCCGACCGCGGTCGGTCGTCACCTCGAAACCGTCATCCTCGCGGCGGATGCCGCTGACGGCGGTGCGGGCGTGCACCACAACGCCGGCCTTGATCGCCCGGTCCAGCAGGCCTTGATGCAACAGTCCCGGATGCAGGCCGCCGATGTCGTGCCGGACGATGCCGCCATGGAAGGCATCCGAGCCGATCTCCGTGTGCAGGGAGGCCTGGGGCACCACCTCGACGCCGAGATCGAAGTGCTGGTTCAGCAACTCGGCCTCCCGGACCATCGACTGGTAGTGCTCCGCCCGGTTGGCGGTCGTCAGACGGCCGACCGGCTGCCAATGGCAGTCGATACCGTCCTCGTTGATGAAGTGCTCCAAGTCGGCCCGGGCGTCGATGCCCTCCTGGTAGTAGGCCTTGGCCCGTTCGAGCCCGAGGGTCGAGATCATGCGCGCGAACGAAATGCGCAGGTTGCCGCTGGCAATGCCCCCGCTGCGCGACGACGCGGCGCCGCCGGCGAGGCCCTTGTCGAACACCTGCACGGACCGGCCCGCCCGAACCAGTTCGAGGGCCGCCGCCAATCCGGCGTAGCCGGCGCCGACGACGGCGACGTCGCATCGGGACGAAATCTCGCGCTCGGCTAATTCCGGGCGCGGCGCCTCTTCCCACCAATAGGGTGTGTACTTGGTCATCCAGTGACCTTCCGAAAGGTCGGATCAGAGATCGGGTGCGTCGATGCCGCGCTGCCGGCAGGCGGCGACGATGGTGTTGCGCAACAGGCACGCGATGGTCATGGGGCCGACGCCGCCCGGCACCGGCGTGATGTGGCCGGCCACGGCCTTCGCCTCGTTGAAAGCGACGTCGCCGACGAGTCTGGTTTTCGGATTGCCATTGTCGTCGGTGCCTTTCTCGGGGGCATCGATGCGATTAATGCCGACGTCGATGACGGTGGCACCTGGTTTGATCCAGTCGCCTTTCACCATTTCCGGCCGGCCCACGGCGGCGACCAGGATGTCGGCCTCGCGACAGCGCTCGGGCAGGTCCTGGGTACGCGAGTGGGCGATGGAAACAGTGCAGTGTTCGGACAGCAGCAATGCCGCCATCGGCTTGCCGACAATGTTGGAGCGCCCCAGCACCACCGCGCGCTTGCCCTTCAAGTCGCCCAGCGTGTCCTTCAGCATCAAGTAGCAGCCGTAGGGCGTGCATGGCACCAGCGCGTCCTGGCCGGTCCAGAGGCGCCCGACATTGAGAACGTGAAAACCATCCACGTCCTTGGCCGGGTCGATGGCCGCCAGCACCTTGGATTCGTCGATGTGGTCGGGCAGCGGCAACTGCACCAGGATGCCGTTGCAGCCGTCGTCGTCGTTGAGTTTCTCGATCAGCTCAAGCAGGTCCGCCTCCGGCGTCTCATCGTCCAGCCGGTGGGTCACCGAGTCCATGCCCGCTTCCTCGGTCTGGCGGCCCTTGGAACGCACGTAGACGTGGCTGGCCGGATCGTCGCCGACGATGACCACGGTCAGATTGGGGGTGAAATCGTGATCGGCCTTCAGGGTCGTCACGGCGGCCGCGACCTTGTCGCGGACCTTCTGGGCGAAGGCCTTGCCGTCGATGATTTGGGCGTCGCTCATGGATCGTCGGTTCCTTGTTCGAGGTGGCGGTCGAGCGCCGCCATTAATACCCCGGCGTCGCAATGGATCAAGGCCACCTTGTTGCGGTCATGGGTGCCGCGCGCGATGTCGATGGCGCTTTTGGGCAGCCGCCAAGTCTTGGCCAGCAACGCCACCACGGCCTTGTTGGCACGACCATCGGCCGGTGGCGCCGTCACCGCAACCTTGAGAACGGCGTTCCCTTGCGCATTGGCGACGAAGGGGCCGATTTCATTGCGCCGAGCCTTCGGCGTCACCCGCAGCCGCAGCTTGAGGCCCTCAATCGTTTTCTCGAACGGCGGCTCAGCCAAATTTGTGCATCAGGTTGATGAGTACACCCTTGGCGAAATAGAGCAGCAGGATCAGAACGATCGGTGAAACGTCGACGCCGCCCAGGTTGGGCAGGAAATTGCGGATCGGCTTCAGCGCCGGCTCGGTGATGCGGTAGGTAAAGTCGCCAACCATGTAAACGAAGCGGTTCGACCGGTTGACCACATCAAAGGCCACCAGCCAGCTCAGGATCACGCCGACGATGACGATGAACACGTAGATGTCGATGGCCGACGCCACTAGCCAGGCTAATGGCCCTAGCACCACGTCCATGGAACCCCCGTCACGCTGTCGTTTCCGTTGCGGCTAAACGTAGTCACGCCATCGGCGGCGTGCAAGCGCGGGCGGTCAAAATCCGCACGCCGCCCCCGGCCCGACGCTTGACAGGAAGGGGCCGAAATCACAATATCCGCGCCCGCCGGCCGGCCGCAGCATGCGCGCCGGGCCCAGGTGCAGGGGCCGTAGCTCAGTTGGGAGAGCGCAACGTTCGCAACGTTGAGGTCAGGGGTTCGATTCCCCTCGGCTCCACCATCGAAACCCCTAGGGAAACCTGGGGGTTTTGCCAATTCTGGGATGGTGTTGCCGGCGTCGGTATACCTATATGGAGACGAACGCGAGGGCCGAGATATTTTCTATATCTCGTTCCACATTGAAGCAGCGTCCGCGTGCCGTCCGATGATGTCCGCTATCGGCCTCATTACAGCCGTCATTGATGTTGCCTCTGCACGTCCGAGATGTCCCACAAGCAGCTACTCCAGCCACCCCGCGTCGAGATACGTGGTTGATCCAATGCGGCTATACCGCAGGTGTTGGACTTCCCGGCCGCGGCGAACTGAACGCGTGACGGTTTCGGCGCGCGGCGGATGGTTGTCCGATGCTTTGAGTGCCTCCACGACGACGCGCCCGTCCATGCTTCCAGGCGATGCCAAGCCGAGCAGATGAAGGATCGTCGGGGCGACATCGACAATGCCCGCCGGATGTGCGGCCTCCATCCGTGGCCAGAACAATGATCCTTGGGCGGCCATGACGATATGCATTTCCTTGGGATGCAGGCCGCCATGTGTGCCGCCGCCTTCGGGATAGACGCCGTTGTAGAAGCAGCTGCCGACGATACCGTCACCGTAGACCGCATCGTCATTGCGCATGATGTAATAGACCTCAGGTGCGCGCGGATGATCGATGCCGGCGAGCGCATGGTCGAGCGTACCGGGGATGCCGCCCTCGACGCCGTCGCCGCCGGGCGTGAAGATCAAGCCACACCATGGTTGTGCGGCCAGCCAGTCCACCATCGCCTTCATGCGGCCGGGATCGGCGTCACGGACCCGAACCGAACCACTGTAGGACGTATAGCCGGCATAATCCGCACCGTCGGCGAAATGCTCGCCGATGACGAGGCCCGCATCGGCGGCCGCGGCATTGACGTCAATCCGCTTTCGGGCTGTGATCTGACCATGGTCCGAAACCGCGATGATCTGCAGCCGTTCGTGCAGGTCCGACTCGCGCCACCAGTCGAGAAGTCGGCCGAACTGGGCATCCACGTGACCGATGGCTTGGCCCATCTTCGGCGACTCGACGCCGTGGTAGTGATGGGTCTGATCCGGGTCGGAATACCAGACCACCGCGATGTCCGGTCTATGACGGGGATAGAGGGACTCGATCACCATGTCCGTCTGAACCCGCATGGCGTCGGCATTCGGCCGTGCGGCCTTGGGGATCGGACCGTGAGCGTGAGCCAACTCATGCGCCACGTCCGGTGGGCATGAACCGTCCCATCCCATGAAGCCCAGGCTAATATCGCCGCGCGCCTTGGCGCCCGGGTCAATCAGGCGTGCCGTGCCGGCGGAACCGCTGAGCAGGGTCGCCATGCGGTAGCCCGCCTTCGCCGCCAGGTCGCCGAGAGACGGCGTGTCAAGCAGCCTGCCGCCGTAGGCCGCCATGCCGGCTTCGATATCCGCCACCTTGTTCGGCTGGAAGATGCGGTCTCGGAAGACATTGGGATCGAAGTACTTGTTCTGCACGATGCCATTTCGGCGCGGTGTCGCCCCCGTCGCCAGCGTTGCCGCGTTAGTGCGGGTGGATGACGGATAAACCGCGCGGGCATTGGTGAAATTAGTCCCCTCGGCCATGAACCGGCAAAGGTTGGGGGCCAGCGCCGGCGTCGTCATGTCCGGCCGAAGGCCATCGAACACGACGATCAGGAACAGCGGATGCCCAGCCACGCGATCAGCCACGCGATCAGCCCCGGGAACGGCTGGGGATGAAAGACGTCATGCCACTTTCCTGGCGTCGGCGGGCACCGGCAGCGCCGAGTGGTCGAGGAAATCGTGGGTGTGGACGACGACGCTATCCGGCGTCAGGAACACCACGCCATAGGCTGGCGGCTCGTGGCTTTTGGGAACCGGAGAGACGATGCCGAAATCAAACGCCACCTGGTGATTGGTGCCGCGCAGAGTCGAGAACGGAATGCCGCGCCAGCTGCCGCTGATCGGCCGATGCACATGGCCGAAGAACAGATGCCGGATGGACTCGCGGCCGGCAACGACATCCTCGAACGCCTTCGACTGGCGAAGCTTGAGGTTGTCGACCGACGGCATGGCAACCTCGAACGGCGGATGATGCATGAACAGATAAACCGCGCGGTCCGCCGCCGCATCGAGCCGCGCCTTCAACCAGGCCGCCCGCCGGTCGCAGTACTCGCCCCAGTGCTCGCCCTTTCCGGCGGCTTCGAGCACGGTATCGAGCAGCATGAACGTGCCCGCCTCTGTCTCCAGGACAGACTGGATGAAGCCGTCGTCATCACACGCGGTTTCCGGAAAGATCTGGCGGAAATTTGCGCGGTCGTCGTGATTGCCGACGAGCAGGTGATAAGGAAGGCTGAGCGCCGCCAGGCTGTCCCGCAGGTCCTGGTAGGCTTCGATCTGGCCGACATGGGCCAAGTCACCGGTGATAATGCAGAGCGCCGCGTCGGCGTGCTTCGCATTGATGTCGGCAATGCAGGCGTCGAGGCGGGCGCGCGGATCAAGGCCATGCAGCTGCTTGCCGGGCGGCACGAGATGGACATCAGTGATCTGGACAATTTTCATGTGTGGCCTTCCTTCAGCCTGAGGTTCCGAGCGCCAGGTCCGCGTAATCCTCGCGGCGCGATGCCGCGGCCAGCAGCAGCCGCGTATAGTCGTGGGACGGATCGTCGAACACGGTGCGCGTGGGTCCCGCTTCGACGGTCCGGCCTTTCCGAAGGACCACAGTTTCGTCGGCCACCTGTTTGACCACCCCGAGGTCATGACTGATGAACAGGCAGGCGGCGCCGGTCTTGTTCTGGATGCTCTTGAGAAGGGTCAGCACATGAGCCTGGACGGAGACATCGAGTGCCGAGGTGACCTCGTCACAGAGGATGAGATCTGGCTCTGCGGCGAAGGCGCGGGCAATGGCGACCCGTTGCTGCTGGCCGCCAGATAACTGGCGGGGGAAACGTCTGAGCAGATCCGCGGACAACTCCATCGCTTCCAGCAGTTCGACGGCGCGATCCCGGGCCGGGCGCCCGGTGACGCCGAAAAAAACTTCTTGCGGGCGGGTCAGGATGGTCTCGACCCGGCGCCGCGGGTTCAGCGACGATAGCGGGTCCTGGAAAATGATCTGTATCCGGCGCCGCAGTTCGGCCGAGCGGTACTTGTCGATCACATTGATGGCGGCGCCGTCGAAGGTGACCGAGCCTGACGTCGGCGCCAGCAAGCCGACAATAACGTTGGCCGCGGTCGATTTGCCGCTTCCCGACTCGCCGACCAGACCCAGGGTCTGGCCGCGGCGGATGTCGAACGACACGTCGTCGACGGCAAGCTCTTCGTGTTGTGGTTTGAAGAACGTTGCCAGCGACCAGCGTGATGCATATCGGAATGACAACTGATCCACCGCCAACAGCGGTTCGGCCGCTTGTTCTTCGGGCTCGGGAATTGTCTCGGCAACGTCCGCGTCGACGCGAGGAATGGCCGCGACCAGCATCTTGCCGTAGTCGGTCTCGGGGGCTTCGAATATGCGCGACGCCGGGCCCCGCTCGACGACCTCACCGTCGAGCATGACCAGGACGTTCTCGCACATGTAGTCGGTCAGCGTCAGATCGTGGGTGATGTAGACCAGCGCCATGCCCAGACGCTGGCGCAGTTCCTTGACCAGTTTGAGGACCTGCATTTCCGTCGTCGTGTCGAGCGCCGTCGTCGGCTCGTCAAGGATCAGCAGGTCCGGTTCGCAGGCCAGCGCGCCGGCGATGACGACGCGTTGGCGCTGCCCGCCCGAATTCTCGTGCGGGAACCGATCGTAGATCCGCTCCGGCTCCGGAAGGTTGGTGCCGTCGAACAGCTTCAACGTGCTGAGACGCGCCGCCTGGGATCCGAGTTTCTGGTGGATCTTGAGAATCTCGTCGACCTGCGGGCCGACCTTCATGTGATAGGTCAGCGAAGTCAGCGGATCTTGCGGCACCATGGCCATGCGGCGGCCACGTAGCCGCCGGATGGCCTCGTCATCAAAGCTCAGGATGTCTTCGCCGTCGAATAACACTTCTCCGCCGACGATCTCGCCGCCCGGACGGCAGTAGGCCATGAGGGCGCGGGCAAGCGTCGATTTGCCACAGCCGCTCTCGCCGACAATGCCGAGGGATTCACCTCTGTCGAGCGTGAAGCTGACCCCGTCGACGGCCACGGTCAGCTCGTCCGAGGACGGGTTTCGGTAACCGACGCGAAGGTCCCTGACATCAAGCAGCGCCATAGTCAGCCCCCGTGCAGCCCGCGCGCGGCATCGAGGCCGAGCGCGTTGGCCAGACCGTCGCTGGCGAAGTTCAGGCCGACGACCAGGGTACTGATGAAGAACGCCGGCAGCAGGATCAGCCATGGTGCCGCGTAGATCTGGCCGACCCCTTCAGAGACCATCAAACCCCAATCCGGCGTCGGCGGTGAGATGCCGAGGCCGAGGAACGAGAGCGCGCTGACGATCAGGATGGCCGACGAGGTGCGGATGGCGAACTCGACGACGACAACCTCGACCACGTTGGGGGTGAGCTCCCGGAAGATCACGGACAACGCGCTTTCACCGCGAAGCCGGGCCGCTTTCACATAGGCCAGTGGCACCTGGGTCATGGCTTGCGCGCGGATGGTCCGCACAGCACCTGGGAAGTAACTCAGTCCGATGACGATGGTGAGCACGGTGACCGAGCGGCCAAATCCGACCACGAACAGGGCCACGAACAGGATACCCGGAATGGAGAGCTTGGTGTCGACGATGCGCATCACGACGTCGTCGTAGACACCGCCGATGTAGGCGGCAGAAACGGCGAAGAAGGTTCCGATCAACACGGCGCCAATGACGCCGATCATGGCCACAGTGATCGACGTGCGTCCCCCCATCATCAGGCGCGAGACATAGTCGCGTCCGATCACGTCGGTGCCGAGCAGAAATTTTTCGTGCCCCGGCGGCAGCAGCGGTGCCCCCACCAACTGGGTCGCGCCATAGGGGATCAGTATCGGCGCAAACACGGCGTTCAGAAGATGCAGCGTCACCAGGGCGACGCCGATGGCCGTGCCCGGGCTGTGGGTCAGGATGGCGCCGAGGGATTTACCGTTCGCTGACATGGCTTCGCACCCTCGGATCAAGCGCAATGATGGCGAAATCGGCGAGCAGGTTCATGCCGATCACCAGAACCGCGCCAAGAAACGCGATGGCCTGGACGACGTGTACTTCGCGCGTATCGACGGCTTCGATCAGCTCGATGCCGAGGCCCGGATAACCGAACACCTTCTCGACGACGATCAGCCCCGATAGCACGCCGGCCACATAAAGCGCCGACGCGTTGAGCATCGGAATCACCGAGGCCGGCAGGATATGCCGCAGCACGATGCGCCGTTCCGGCACACCTGAGAGCCGGGCGCGCTCAACGAAGTCGCTGTTCATGGTCTCGATAAACCCAGCGCGCAAGAGGCGGCTCAGATGGGCCACGTGTCCGATGATTACAGTAATCGCCGGCAGCAACGAAACCGCCAGGAGTTCGATCGGTGCGGCGTCGTTGTAGGCCGTGATGACGGCCGGGAACAACGGAATCCAAACCGCGAAGATGATGATCAGGACGGTGCCGATGACGAAGTCTGGAATGGAATATCCGACGATGGTCGTGGTCGAGACCCATGCATCCGCCCGGCGCCCGCGCCAGTATCCCGCCGTGGCCCCGATGACGAAAGCGATCGGCATGGTGATCAGCGTGATGACGGCGCCAAGCTGCAGGGAATTGAGAAGCGGATGAAAGATGATATCCATGATCGGAATCTCATCGAGGATGGTGACGCCGAAATCGCCGACCAGGGCGCCGGAAAGCCAACTGAAAAACCGGATCGGCGCCGGCACGTCGAGACCCAGGTCATGGCGCATCTCCTCGATATCTTCTTGGGTCATGACGCTGACGTCGTCCTCGCTCAGGAAGACGTCGAGCGCATCGCCTGGCAGCACTTCCGTGGCCAGGAAGACGAAGACGGCGACCAGGAAAAGTATGAGCGCGGACAGCAACGTACGGCGCGCCATCGCCTTGTACATCAGATCACACCCACGAAAATTGCGGACGAAGCAGCCACCATCGAGGCTCCCCGACGATAGGTCGTCTTGATCGGGTCAAAGAGGGAAAGCCGGTGATGCGGGTCACCACCTTTCCCCCACCAGATCCTGGCCGCTACGATTTCCAGACGGTATCGAACTTGCCCGACCACGACTGGGAATGCGCCTTCCATCCGTGCACGTTGGAGCGGAAGGCATCGATAGAACGACGGCCGATGACGAACAGCGTCGGCACTTCGTCCTGAAGGATGCGCTGCATCTCGTGATAAATCTCGCGACGCTTGATCGCATCGCCGGTCGCCATCGCCTTCTTGTAAAGCGCGATGTACTCGTTCCCCTTCGGGCTCGGGTGCCAGTATCCACTCTCATTGTAGGTCGGCCGAGCCATGCGGAACAGGTTCGCCGCCGGGTTGCGCGGGCCGACCGGGCCCATGGCGAAGCGGTGCTTGCGGGTCTTCTTCTTGTCCTCGACCCGCCACTTTCGATAGCCGCTTTTCTGCTTCGATTCGATCGGCATGGTGATGCCGGCTTCCTTGACCGATTCCGACATGACCTGGAACACCCGGTCGATTTCCGGGTAGTAGTTGGAATAGTAGAGCGTCGGCAACGTGATACCGCCCGCATGGCCGGCTTCGGCCAGCAACTGCTTGGCCTTGGCGACATCCCGCACGACCGATCGCGCCAGGAAGTCTTCGTTGAAATCCGCCATGTGGGTATCGTTTGTTATCCACGCGGATTTGCCGCCGTAGACGATATCGATGATTTTCTGCCGGTCGATGGCCAGGGTCAGGGCCTGACGGACGCGCTTGTCCATGAAGGGCGAGCCCTCATATTTCGGCAGCACGGCCAGCATTTGCGATCCGGCCTTGGCGATATCGACTGTGGTGTCGGGTAGGGCTGAAAACTGCGGCACCATGGCTGGGTCGATCCCCAACACCATGTCGAACTGGTTGGCGCGGTATCCGTTCATGGCCGAGCCCATGGACTCTTGGTGCACGACTTCCAGGGTGTCCAGGTAGGGACCTTCCCCCCAATAGTCCTCGTTCGCTTCGTAGGCCACGCTGCGCTTGGGATCGATCTTGGCGAACTTGAACGGGCCGCTACCGATACCGTCCAGGCCGATCTTATCGATATCCGCCGCCGGCATGATGGCCTGGCGATACTCCGCCGCCCACCAACCGAACTCGGCATTGGGTGTCTTCATATGAAAGCGCACCTTGTTAGGGCCGGCCTTTTCGACCTTCGCCAGCATCTTCTTGGCGAACGATGTGCCCTTCTTCTTGTGGCGGTGAAAATCGTAGGACGAGATCACATCGGCGACGGTGAGGTCGCGGCCATCGTGGAACTTGATGCCCTCGCGAATATCCACTTCCCATGTCTTCTGATCGTCGCTGACGGCCTCCCATTTGGTCGCCACTTCCGGCTGCGCGTTGATATCCTGGTCGACCCAGGTCAGCGCGTTATAGACGTTCTTGGTTCTGATATGGATGCCGCTGTATGGATGCTTGGCGGTCTTCAGGCTTTTGTGTTTGGAATTCCGCGTCAGGATCGCATAGACCAGCTTGCCGCCCTTTTTGGGCGTCGCCGCCAGGCTGGTTCCGGGGAGCAGCAGATCTCCGAGGCTGAACGTAGCGGCCGCGGCGCCGGCGCCGGCGATAACGGAGCGCCTTGTGAACGACGATTTGGGCTTCATGACCTTGTCCTCTCCCTGGTGAATGATGGCATGACTGGTGGCGGGAACCCTCTATCGGTTCGAGTAATCTGGATTTCTGGCAATTCGGGGAACCACGGCGCTCCGCCTCCCGGATAGCTTCCGGTTCCAGGTGGAATGTTCCCAAGTCCCGCGCCAAAGGGCAATTTCAAAATTCCTATATCAGCTATAGGGTACCACCATGCTGTATACGCAACTCAGATCGTTTCATGCGGTCGCCCGCGAGGGCAGTGCAACGGCCGCGGCGCGGGTGCTGCGGATCAGCCAGCCGACGATCACCACGCAGATCAAGGAGTTGGAAACGGCATACGGCATTGAATTGTTCCACCGTCGCGGACGTGGGCTCGAGCTGACTCCGTTGGGCCAGGAACTACTGTCTCGGACGCAACGCTTCTTCGGTGTCGAGGAAGATCTCGTCGAGATGCTTGAATCCGCCGGGAAACTCGCCCATGGCCATTTGCGGGTTGGCGCCGTCGGGCCGTTCCACGTCATGAAGATGTTGTCCCGGTTTCAGCGGCAGTACCCGGACATCCATGTTTCCGTGGACCTGGGAAACTCACGAGAAGTCTTGCAGCGCCTGCGAGACCACCGCACCGATGTCGCGGTGCTCTCGCAAATCAAGCCGGACCCGACCCTGCACACGGTTCCCTACAGCGATCAACGGGTGGTCGTGTTCGTCTGCAATGACCATCCCTGGCGTGGGCGCGACGGCATCAACCTGGCAGAACTGGACGGCCAAGACATGATCCTGCGCGAGGACGGATCGATGACCCGCCAGACCTTCGAAAAAGCGCTCAACGACGCCGGCGTGCGGCCCAACATCGTCCTCGAAATCGGCAGCCGCGAGGCCCTGTGGGAAGCCGTCGCCGAGGGCCTAGGCATCGGCATGGTGTCGGAAGCATCTCTGCTTCCCGACAATCGGTTGAAGGTCCTGCCAATCATTGATGTGGATATTCTTACCTATACCCACGTGGTCTGCCTCAATGAACGCCAGGAGTCCCGATTGGTTCGGGTGTTTCTCGACGTCATCAAATCGGATGTTTCCTAGCGGGCCGTAGCCGGCACCTCATTCGCTGATCATCAGGACGAATTCATATGCTGAGATCAAACATCGGTTCGTATTCCCCAACCCACTCGCGTTGTGGAGGTCACGTACGTCCGCTAAGGGTCATTTCCGGAAGGTTGGCGCGGTGATGAAAATGGTCTGTTGCCGAATCATGACCAGACTATTTCCACCATGATTTCCAATAGGAATTAGAAAGCGAAGGTGATTGGAGTGTGCCCAAATCGTGCCAGACCGAATCGATTCTAATCCTCCTTACCCCGTTTTGTTTCGGTCAAAGCCGCGACAGAACCCGAACAAGTTATTGAAATTACATACGGTTTGTCTTCGCTGGCCTCATTCGCAACGTTGAGGTCAGGGGTTCGATTCCCCTCGGCTCCACCATCCCTCCGAATTCGATCGCTTCCCTGACTTCGGGTCGCCCGCGCGGGGCGCGGGACGGTTCGATTCCCCCGGCTCCGCCATCCTTCTGAATGCCCGGCTGCCGTTCAGGTTGTCGCTTCCGCAGGAACCGCCGCGTAGTCTCCGCACCAGTCGGAATTCTTGGTCTCCATCCAGACGGTGGTCAGCGCGCTGGCCTGCGGTGCGTAGCGCCGGCAGAAGCCCTTGTTTGAGTCCTTTCGAAGGCGACTGGTCGAACGCGGATTGGAAACTTCCAGGCTCGACGGTTGGGCGTCGTAGCGCTGTTCCTTCTTGAATTTCCACTGCGGGTCCCAGTAGCGACAGTTCTGGCATATCGTCATGTCGCTGGTGATTTCTGCGGTGAGCTCGCTCATGGTCGGCCCCCTCGACGCATTGCGGAAGCCGCAAGCCTAGCAACATCCCTTGATCAGGAGAACGGAATTCGGCGTCACGTGCCTGCCGGCGAACGATGCCGCCGACGCACGATATAGAGTCCCGCGCCGACGATGATGGCGATGCCGAACCAGGCGCGACCATCGGGAAAATCGCCGAACATGATCCAGCCGACCGCTGTTGCGGCAACGATCTCGGTATAGCCGAAGGGCGCCAGCGTCGTCATCGGCGCCCGGGCGCACGCCAGCAGCACCAGGAATTGACTTGCCGTCGCAGCCAGGCCCACGAAGATCAGCGTGGCGGCCTCGGTGCCGCTCATCCAAGAGCCCATGACGACAACGGCCGGTGCCAGCGCGACCGTGCCGACGACGGCCGTCACGGTGGCCGTCACCAGCGGCGGCGAGGACTGGCTGAGCCGCCGTGTGATCAGCAGGTGGACGCCGAAGAAGACACCGGTCGCCAGCGCCAGCAGCGCATGGACGTCGACGCCGGCCATCGTCGGCCTGAGGACAATGACGACGCCGATGAACCCGGTGATCACCGCCAGCCAGCCGCCGAGCGTCACGCGCTCGCCCAGGAACACCGGCGACGCCGCCGTTACCAGGAAGGGATAGATGAAGATCAGGGCCGTCGCATCGGCGATGGGCATGCTGGAAATCGCAGCGATGAAACAGGTCGAGGAGCCGACAAGCAGCAGCCCGCGCACCACCTGCAGAACCGGGCGGGCCGGGCGGAAGGCCGCCGTCCCGTGGCGGGTCAGCGCCACCGGCACCAGGACCAGCGTGCTGACCACGTAGCGGCCCCAGACCACCAATAGCACCGGCAGGGCCATCACCAGCCCCTTGGCCAACCCCTGCTGCATGGCGGCGAAACAGACCCCGGCAATGAACAGCGCGGTGCCGAGCCCAACCCGCTCGTCGGTGCCGTCAATTCTCGGCGCCATCGCCGTCGCCGGGTTCGAACGCCGCTTCGGCCTCCAGGGCTTCCATGTCGGCATCCGACAGACCGAAGTGATGGCCGATCTCGTGGATCAGCACGTGGCGCACCAGGTGTTCGAAATCCTCGCCGCTTTCGCACCAGTAATCCAGCAACGGGCGCCGGTAGAGGAAAATCATATCGACGTCGGCGGGCGTCCAACTGATGCTCTTCTCGGTCAAGGCGACGCCACGGTAGAGGCCCAGCAGGTCGAACGGGCTCGCCAGTTCCATCTCGCGCTCGGTCTCGGCATCGGGAAAATCCTCGACCCGGATCACCACGTCGCTGACATGGCGGCGCAGGGAGAGCGGGATGCGCTGGAACTGGGTCCGGGCGATGGCCTCGATGTCATCCAGACCGGGGGGCGTGGGCGATGATGTTGTCATGCGGGCGACGGTAACGCGCCTTGAACCGGGCGCCAAGCGAGGCCATCTTGAAGCCACGACCTGCGGAACAGGGAGAATGCGACCATGGCCGAGAAACTCTCAGGCGACGCGCGCGCCGAAGCGCTCCAAGGCCTCGATGGCTGGGCCGAGGTCGACGGCCGCGACGCCATCCACAAGACCTTCCAATTCAAGACCTTCAACCAAGCCTTCGGCTTCATGAGCCGCGCCGCCTTGAAGGCCGAGAAGATGGATCACCACCCGGAGTGGTTCAACGTCTACAACCGCGTCGACGTCACCCTGGCGACCCATGACGCCGGCGGCGTCACCGAGAAGGACATCGCGCTCGCCGCCTTCATGGACAAGGCCGCGGGCTAGCCCGGGATTGGCATCTGGGAGGTTGATCCGAGGAGGCGATATGAGCCTAGCGGATTTTCTTCGCCAGCTTCTTCACCGGCTTGATGAAGGTCATCGACGGTACGGCGTAGCCCGTGCCGACGACGCGGGTCGGCGTGTGCACCACGTGGATGCCGACCAGCCAGTACTGCTCGGTCTTGGCGTCCTTGAAGATGATGGGCGAGCCCGAGTCGCCCGGCACCACGTCGCAATTGTGGATGGCGAGATTCGGGCCCTTGACGAATCCCCACATGGGGCAACCCTCGTGCATGGTCAGCACGTGGCCGCGGTCGCCGGAATAGCCGCCCTGGGTGAATTTCACCTTGGCTTCCCGGTAGTCCCAGAAATTCTTGCGGTTGAAGGGGGCGATCTTGATGACGCCGGTTTCGGGCGATGGGTCCTTTTCCAGGATGACCACCGCCCAGTCGTGCTGGGCGCCGCCGAGGGTGTTGGCTTTCTCCGGCTTCCAGCGCGGCGACACATGCACCGACGTGGCAATGGAATGGAAGATGTACTCGCCCCGCTGCCAGCCGGCGACGAAATGGATTTTGTCGGGCGCGATGGCGGCCCACTGGCGCTTGTCCCACAGGCAGTGGGCGGCCGTCAGCACCACCTTGGGCGCGACGATGGTGGCCGTGCAGTGGCCGCGCCCGCCGGCCCGGTTGAGCCGGCCGACGGCGGTCCAGGGATACTGGCGGGAGTCGGCGATGACCCGGTCGTCGGCCTTCTTCGGGATCGAGGACTTGCGGCGCTGGCCAGCGTCTGCCGCCGTGGCGACGGCCAGGGTCAGGAACAGGATCGCGATCAGCAGCCGCATGTGATCAGCCCGGCGGCATGCGTAGGGCGCCGTCGAGACGCACCACTTCGCCGTTCAGCATCGGGTTCTGGATGATGTGCATAGCGAGGGACGCGTACTCCTTGGCATCGCCGAGGCGCGACGGGAACGGCACTTGTTCGCCGAGCGCCTGCTGCACCTCGTCGGGCAGGCCGAACAGCATGGGTGTGCCGAAAATGCCGGGCGCGATGGAACAGACCCGGATGCCGTGGCGTGCCAGTTCGCGCGCCGCCGGCAGGGTCAGCGCGGCCACGCCGCCCTTGGATGCGGCATATGCGGCTTGGCCAACCTGCCCCTCGTAGGCGGCGACCGAGGCCGTGTTGATGACGACGCCGCGTTCGCCGCCGTCGTTGGGTTCCAGCGCCGCCATGGCCGCCGTCGCCAGGCGCATCAGATTGAAGGTGCCGACCAGGTTGACCTCGATGACCTGGCGAAATTTATCCAATGGCTGCGGGCCGTCGCGGCCGAAGATCTTCTTCGGCGGTGCGATGCCGGCGCAAGAAACCAGGACCCTCGGGGCTCCCAATTCCTCGGTCGCGCGGGCGACCGCCGCCTCGGCGCTGGTGTCCGAGGTGACGTCGCATTCCAGCGCCAGGCCGCCCACGGCACTTGCAACGGTCGTCGCAGCTTCCAAATTCATATCCAGCACGGCCACCCGCGCCCCCGCGGCCGAAAGTGCTGCGGCCGTGGCGGCGCCCAGGCCCGAGGCCCCGCCGGTGACGATGGCGACTTCGCCGCTGACATCCATATGCGTCGTTCCTTCTCAAAGTATCGGCCCAACTGAGATAGCATGGAAGCCATGACCGACCAACGCCCGCCCGACGGAACCAATGGACCGCCAGATAACCCTGACGATAAGGACGAACGCTACGTCCGCGACAACCTGTTGGACAAGGCGCGGCGCACTCTCGGCCGCGTCGGCTTCGTCGAGAACGCCGTCGCCGCCTACTACTGCGCCATCGATTCCAAGACCCCGACCCACGTGAAGGCAATCATCATTGGCGCCCTCGGCTACTTCATCATGCCAATCGACGTGGTGCCCGACATCATCGCGCTCCTGGGCTTCACCGACGACGCCACGGTGTTCTACCTGGCCTGGCGCAAGGTCGCCGAACACGTCACCGAAGACCATCGCCGACAGGCGCGGGAATTCCTGGATGGTGCCGGAAACTCGAACTGACGAACCTCAGGCGTCCCGCGCCACCAGAGCCAGGAAATCTCCTCGCGCGATCAGGCCGGGGTGGTGGCGGCCCATGAGGAGGCCTGTCGTCGGGGCTGCGTAAACCTCCGGTTCGGCGGCCAGATCGGTGATGTCGTGGACGCGGGCGATGGGTTGGCCTTGCGTGACCTCGGCGCCAACGTCGACCAGCATCTCCAGCAGGCCCGGCCGGCGGCAGGCGACGTAGCCGTCGTCGGGGGTTTCCATCCAGCGGGTGGGTGCCAGGCCCACGTCCTCCGGCATGACCGGCGTGCCTTCGATGATGCCGAGGTGCTTGAGGATGTTGGCGACGCCGCGCGAGGCGATCTCCACCGTCGCCGGTGTTGCCGTGCCGCCGCCGGCGAGTTCGGTGGTGACGAAGATTTTCCCGGCTTCCTCGACCGTGGTGTCGAGCATGCCTTCGGCGTCCAATTCCACAAGGGTCAGCGCGATGGGGGGCGCGAAGGCGGACAGGGCCGCGCGGGCGCCGGCAGACTGGTCGGCATCCGGGAGCGCGTGCACGGCGCCGAAGGGCGAGAAGTAGAGTGTGCGGCCGCCCGAATGCAGATCGACCACCGCGTCCACTAGGGGCAGAATTTCCGTCGTCACGAAGTGCGCCACTTGTTCGGTCAACGTGCCGTCGCGGCGACCCGGGAAGGCCCGGTTCATGTTGCCGCCGTCGATCGGCGAGGTGCGCCGGCCGGCCTCGACGGCGGGGAAGTTGAGCATCGGCATGACGATGACGCGGCCCTGGACCGCGCCGGCCTCCAACTCACGCGCCAGGTTCATCAGCGCCGTCGGCCCTTCGTACTCGTCGCCGTGGTTGCCGCCGGTGAACAGCACGGCGGGGCCGGAACCATTTCCGATGACGGCGATGGGCACGCGCAACGAGCCCCAGGCGGACGCATCCCGCGACCAGGGCGCCACCAGGTCGCCGAACTGTTTGCCGTCGGCCTCGAGGTCAATGGTCGGCGTGATCTTGGATTTGCCGTCAGTTCCGCTCATCCGCTCAATCCTTCACGTAGAGGCCGGTTGGGAAGTCGTAGAACCGCTCGATGCCGGTCTCGGTGACCCGGAAGGCCTGGCTGATCTCCAGCCCCCAATCATCCAGCCAGATGCCGTAGATGGTGTGGAAGCAGTTGTTTGCCTGCAGCACGGACGTGTCTTCGGGCCGGAACGAAATCGTCTGCTCGCCCCAATCCGGCGGATAGCCGACGCCGATGGAATAGCCAATGCGGGATTCCTTCTCGACCCCGTGGCGGCTGATGACGGCGCGCCAGGCGGCCTCGACCGCTTCCGCGGTGACGCCCGGCTTCACGGTATCGAGCGCCGTCGCCATGCCTTCCTCGACCACGGCTGCGGTGTCGGCGAGCTTCTGCGGCGGCGGGCCAAGGTGCAGCGTGCGTGCCATCGGGCATTGGTAGCGCTTGTGGCTGGCGGCGAGTTCCAGGATCGTCGCCTCGCCGCGCCGGAACGGTTCGTCCGACCAGGTCAGGTGCGGCGTCGAGGTGCCGACGCCGGTCGGCAACATAGGCGCCAGCGCCGTGTATTCGCCGCCGAATTCGGGCGTGCCGCTGATCTGCGTGGCATAGACCTTGGCCGCCGCGTCGCATTGCCGGACCCCAGGCTCGATGAAGTCGTAGGCCGCCTGCATGGTCCGGGCGACGATCTCGCCGGCCTTCCGGATCATCTCCACCTCGGCGTCCGACTTGACCACCCTCACCCAGTTGACCAGCAGGTTGGCGTCGGCCCAGGTGGCGTCCGCGAGGCCGGCCTGCAGATGTCGGTAGGCGGCGGCGGTGAAATAATCCGCGTTCATCTCGACGCCGATGCGGGAATTGCCCCAGCCGTTGTCGTTGATGAATTCGGCGACCCAGTCCATGGGGTGCAGGCCCTTGGCGTCGGCATGCACGTAGTGGTCGGAATAGGAAACGATATGGTCGTCCGGCAGTGTCGTCGTCACCTTGGCCGCGTTGGCGTCCATGCCGCGCCCGGCCCACCAGGGAAACTCGGCGTCCACATGCACCAGCACCGCCTGCGGCACGTAGAACGACCAGCTGTCGAAGCCGGTCAGGTAGTTCATGTTGGCTGGATCAGTGGAGATCAGCAGGTCGACGCCACGGGCCGCCATGGCCTGCTTGGTGGCGGCGACGCGCCCGGCGTACTCGGCGTCGTCGAAGGCTGGTTTGGTCATGACTTTGTCATGGCTTGGCATCCTCCAGGATCATCGCCGCCGCCTTCTCGGCGATCATGGTGACAGGCGCGTTGGTGTTGCCGGACGTGATGGTCGGCATCACCGAGGCGTCGGCGACGCGAAGGCCCTCGATGCCGCGCAGGCGCAAACGCTCGTCCACCACCGCGCCCTCGTCCGGGCCCATGCGGCAAGTGCCGACCGGGTGGAAGATGGTGGTGGCGATATTGCCGGCCTCGCGGGCCAGGTCATCGTCGGTCTCGAACTGCAGACCTGGCTTGAATTCCTGCGGGTCATACATATCGAAGGCCGGGGCATTGGCGATACGGCGGGTCAGGCGAATGGCGTCGGCCGCGACCCGGCGGTCGGCGTCGGCGGACAGGTAGTTGGGCTGGATCACCGGCGCGTCACGGAAATTGCCGCTCCGGAGCGTGATCGAGCCACGGCTTTCGGGGCGCAGATTGCAGACAGACGCCGTGAACCCCGGAAACGGATGAAGCGCCTCGCCCAGTTTCTCCGTCGACAGTGGTTGGATGTGGTACTGCAGGTTCGGCGTCTCAAGCGCGGGGTCCGACTTGGCGAAGGCGCCCAGCTGGCTCGGCGCCATGGTCAGCGGGCCGCGGCGGAACAAGGCATACTCGAGGCCCATGCCCATGCGGCCGAGCAGGCTGTTGGCGCGCTCGTTCAGGGTCTTCACGTTCGACACCTTGAAGGCCAGGCGGACCTGCAAGTGGTCCTGCAGGTTGGCGCCAACGCCGGCGGTGTCGCGGACGACGTCGATGCCGTGTTCGGTCAAGTGGCCGCCCGGGCCGATACCCGACAGCATCAGAAGCTTCGGCGACGCCACCGCACCGGCGGACAGCACGACGGCGCCGGCCACATCGGCTGTCGCCGGGCGACCGTCGACCGTCATCTCGATGCCTTGGACGCGGCCGTCGGCGACGCGCAACCGCTCGGCCTCCGCCTTCAACACAACTTCCAAGTTAGGGCGGTGCATCACCGGCTTGAGGAATCCGGTGGCCGCGGTCCAGCGCCGGCCAGTCTTCTGGTTGACCTGGAAGTAGCCGCAGCCCTCGTTGTCGCCGCGGTTGAAGTCGTCGATCTTGGGGATGCCGGTCTGGGCCGCCGCTTCGCGCCAGGCGTCCAGGATTTCCCATGACAGCCGCAGGTCCTCGACCCGGAGCGGCCCGCCCGTCCCATGATGTGGTCCTGGATAGTCTGGGCCGTCGCGCCGCTGGTCCTCGGACTTGAGGAAGTACGGCAGCACGTCGTCCCAGGCCCAGCCGGTGTTGCCCATCTGGCGCCAATGGTCGTAGTCGCGGGCCTGGCCGCGGATGTAGATCATGCCGTTGATGGCCGAACAGCCGCCCAGCACCTTGCCGCGCGGATAATCCAGCGCCCGGCCGTTCAGGCCCTCGACCGGCTCGGTCTTCAGCATCCAGTCGGTCCTGGGGTTGCCCATGGTGTAGAGGTAACCGACAGGGATGTGGATCCAGATGTAGGAATCCTTGCCGCCGGCCTCCAGCACCAGCACCCGGTTACGTGGGTCCTCGGACAGCCGGTTGGCCAACACGCAGCCGGCTGTGCCGGCGCCGACGACGACGTAATCGAATTCGCCCAGATGCTTGCGCGCGTCCGCCATCATGTCCTCCCACCGCCGAACATTAGGGATGCCGCTGGCGGCCGTCCACGCCCTTGACGCGGACGCCTCGGGGTGTCTCGTCACGATGGTTGGATGATCGAGCGCCGCGACTAGTTGTCGCCGGTTCTGAGCGCTTCCAGGAATGCCGACTGTGGGATTTCCACGCTGCCGAACTGGCGCATGCGTTTCTTGCCCTTCTTCTGGCGTTCCAGCAGCTTCTTTTTCCGCGTCACGTCGCCGCCGTAGCATTTGGCGGTGACGTCCTTGCGCATGGCCGAGACGGTTGTGCGAGCGATGACGCGGCCGCCGATGGCCGCCTGCACGGCGATCTTGAACATCTGGCGCGGGATCAGGTCCTTCAGGCGCTCGCAAATCTGGCGGCCACGGCTTTCGGCGTGGCTCTCGTGGACGATGAAGCTGAGCGCGTCGACCGGCTCCTGGTTTACCAGGATCGAAACCTTGGCCAGGTCCGCGGCCGCGTAGTCGGCCAGTTCGTAGTCGAAACTGGCATAGCCGCGGCTGACGGATTTCAGGCGGTCGTAGAAATCGAACACCACCTCGTTCAGTGGCAATCGGTAGACGGCCATGGCCCGGCTGCCGACATAGGTCAGCTCGATCTGCTCGCCCCGGCGTTCGGTGCAGAGCGCCAGGATAGCGCCCAGGTATTCGTCCGGCACGATGATGGTGGCGCGGATCCAGGGCTCCTCCATGAAATCGATCATCACCGGGTCGGGCATGTCGACCGGGTTGTGAAGCTCTTTCACGGTGCCGTTGTTCATATGGATGCGGTAGACGACCGACGGGCTGGTGGTGATCAGGTCGAGGTCGAATTCGCGCTCGAGTCGTTCTTGCACGATTTCCAGGTGCAGGAGCCCCAGGAACCCGCAGCGAAAACCTAGTCCGAGAGCGGCTGAGGTCTCGACCTCATACTGGAAGCTGGCGTCATTCAGGTGCAGCTTGGCCAGGTTGTCGCGCAGGTCCTCATATTCGGAAGTATCGACCGGGAACAGGCCACAGAAGACCACCGGCACGGACGGCTTGAAGCCGGGCAGCGGCTGGGTCGCCGGTGTCTTGTCATCGGTGATGGTGTCGCCGACGCTGGTATCGGCGACGGTCTTGATGGCGGCGGTGATGAAGCCGACCTCGCCGGGGCCGAGGGCGTCCACGTTGACCGGTTTCGGCGTGAAGATGCCGACCCGGTCGACCTGGTGCACGGTCCCGTTGGCCATCATGCGCACCTTCATACCCTTCTTCAGGAATCCGTCGTGCACGCGGACCAGGATCATGACGCCGAGATAGGGGTCGTACCAACTGTCGACCAGCAACGCCTTCAGGGGGGCGTCGGCGGTGCCCTTGGGCGCCGGCAGGCGATCCACCAGGACCTCCAGCACGTCTTCGACGCCGAGCCCGGTCTTGGCTGAAATCTCGAGCGCGTCCGAGGCATCGAGGCCGATGACTTCCTCGATCTGCGACTTGATGCGTTGGGGCTCGGCGGCCGGCAGGTCGACCTTGTTCAGCACCGGCACGATCTCGTGGTCGGCGTCGATGGCGAGATACACGTTGGCCAGCGTCTGCGCCTCCACCCCCTGGGTCGCGTCGACCACCAGCAGCGAGCCCTCGCAGGCGGCCAGCGAGCGCGAGACCTCGTAGGTGAAGTCCACGTGGCCGGGCGTGTCCATCAGGTTGAGCTGATAGGTCTCGCCGTTCTTGGCCTTGTAGGTGAGCCGCACGGTCTGCGCCTTGATGGTGATGCCGCGCTCCCGCTCGATATCCATGGAATCGAGCACCTGCTCTTTCATGTCACGGTCGGAAAGTCCGCCGGTGATCTGGATCAGCCGGTCGGCCAGCGTCGACTTGCCATGGTCGATATGGGCGATGATGGCGAAGTTGCGGATGTGGGAGAGGTCGGTGGCACTCATGGGGGCGGCTTTTAGCACCGGCCGGAGGCCAAGGCCATAACCGATCGTGGCCTAGTGTTCAGATGGCCGGGCGTCGCGAAGCGGCGGCAGTTCGGCGATGCGCACTGCCATGCGGCTGCGGTACTCGTCGGCCTCGAAGAGGTAGCCGCAAACCATGCAGTCGACCAGGCCGAAGGGCTCGGCATAGGGATCGAAGCCGCCCTCGCAGGTGTTCTGAGCCTCGCCGCAGCGCGGACACGGCACCGGCACGATATCCTTGCTCATCCGGAGACCTCGCAGGCTTCGCTGATAACCTTGTAGGCGGCGGTGAAGCCCTTCAATGAATAAGTGTCGGTGGTCAGCGTGCCGCGTGACGACGTGCCCTTCACCACCATGCTGGCGCCGCGGATCATGGACCGGATCAGGTTGCTGTCGGTCTTGGCGTCGCGGGCGAAGGCGCTGGCGCCGTCGGAGAACAGCCGGTACGTGTTCTCGCCGATGGTGACGTTGGGCTCGCTGTTCTTCTTGAAGGCATAGCCGGTGCGGATTTCGATGACGCCGACGGCGCTTTCCGCAGGCCGGTGGGTGACCAGGAAGAACACCGGCCCGCGCTTGGAGTACTTGCCGGTGGACTTCTTCGGCCGCGTGCCCATGTAGCAGACCCGCGCCTGGCCTTCCTTGAATGTTAGCGCTTCCCAATCGTCGAACTTGCCGAGCAGCGACGGCGACGTGGCGTCCTGTGCCAATACGGGCGCAAACGCTGGTATGGCCACGGCGAAAGCGGTCAGGGCGATCATGAAAAGGCGAAGAAATGAGATGTTCATGCCCCCTTCATAACGCGGCGGCTTCCGCCTTGCCAAGCCCGTCAACGGGTGCGAGAGATAGCCCATGAACGCACACCCCGCCATCGTCGTCGAAGTCCAGCGCGGTACTCTGGTCGAGTCGCGCCATCGCGTGCACGCGGTTATGGCGCGTCCGGATGGCGATATTGTCGCCGCCTGGGGCGAGGCGGCGCTTGAGATCTACCCGCGCTCGGCCATCAAGCCGCTGCAGGCGCTGAACCTGGTCGAGACCGGGGCCGCCGAGGCGCACGGCGTCAGCGACGAGGAAGTGGCGCTGGCCAGCGCCTCGCACTCGGGCGCCATGGGCCACGCCATGGCGGTGGAAGCCTGGCTGAAACGCATCGGCCTCGGGCCCGGACACCTTCGCACCGGCACGCACCGCCCCTATGATGAAGAGGCGGCCGACAATCTGCTGCGCCGCGACGAACCCTGGACGACCCTCAACTCCAACTGTTCCGGCAAGCATTCGGGGTTCCTGACCACGGCGCTGCAAATGGCCGAGGACCTGGAAGGCTACCTGGACATCGACCACCCGGTGCAACGCCGTTGCCGCGCCGTGCTGGAGGAGATGGGGGATACGGACATGACCGGCACTGGGCGCGGCGTCGACGGCTGCGGCATCCCGGTCTACGGCATGCCGCTAGAGGCCTTCGCCCGGGCGACGGCGCGGCTGGCCGACCCGACGGGCCTTGGGCCGGCGCGCGAGGCGGCCTGCCGGCGGGTCGTCCAGGCCATGACCAAGCACCCCTACATGGTCGCCGGGCGCGAGCGTTTCGATACCGTCTGCATGCAGGCCCTGAAGGGCCGCGCCGCCACCAAAACGGGTGCCGAGGGCGTGCACATGGCGGCACTGCCCCAGCTTGGCCTCGGCATCGCGCTGAAGGCCGAGGACGGCACCAAGCGCGCCGCCGATACGGCCATGGCGGCGCTGCTGGAGCACCTGGGCGTGGTCGAGGACGCGGCGGAGGGCCCGTTCGCGGCCTTCCTGCGGCCGACGCTGCGCAACGTCGCCGGCCGCGAGGTGGGCACCCTGCGTGCTGATCTGGGCGCCGTTCTGGGTGACGCCTGACGGCTGATGGAACAGCTCTGGGCACCCGACAATCTCGCCATCATCGCGCTCACGTTCATGCTCGCCGGCTTCGTCAAGGGCGTGGTCGGCCTCGGCCTGCCCACGGTTTCCCTGGCCCTGTTGACGGCGGCGTTCGGTCTCAAGACGGCGATCGTCCTGATGATCGTGCCGTCGCTGGTGACCAATATCTGGCAGGGCGTCGTCGGCGGAAACTTCAAGGTCTTGATGAAGCGGCTGTGGCCCATGTTCGCCGCCGCCGCGGTCTGCACCTGGTTCGCCACGGCGGCCTTCAAGGTGGCCGACCCGCGCATGCTCGCCATGTTGCTGGGGGTGCTGATCGCGGTCTACGCCGGCCTGGCGCTGGTGACGCCGCAGGTGCCGCCGCCGGGCCGATTTGAGCCGTGGATGGGGCCGCTGATGGGCGGGCTGACCGGCGTCGCCTCGGGCCTCACCGGCAGCTTCGTGGTGCCCGCCGTGCTTTATATGCAGGCCCTCGGTCTGTCCCGCGACCAGCTCATCCAGGCCATGGGGCTTTCGTTCACGTTCGCCACGCTGATCCTGGGACTGTCGTTCTCCGGGCGCGGGATGATGGCGACCGACGGCGTCTTGATATCGGCCACGGGCTTGATTCCTGCCGCGGTCGGAATGGTCATCGGCCAGCGGGTGCGCCGCCGGTTCTCGGAAACACTGTTCCGCCGGGTATTCTTCCTATCGCTGCTGATCGTCGGCGCCTACATCATCGCCCGGGCGGCGTTCTAGGCATCGGCCACCGGCCGCTGATGCAGCACCGGCATGAGTTCGAAGTAGGGGCGGATGGCGGGTTCGTCAGCGCGTTCAAAATCGGCGAACGATCCGTCGAACAGGATCCGGCCGTGGTCCAGCATGACGATGCGCGGTTCCAGGCGGCGTAGCAGATCCTTGTCGTGGGTGATGATGATGGTGGTGCGCGGTCGCACCACCGGATCGGGGTCTTCGTGGGTGGCCAGGACCATGTCCTGAATCTGGGCGGCGGTTGCCGGGTCGAGGCCGGTGGTCGGTTCGTCATAACACATGACACGTGGTTCCATGGCCAGCGCTCGGGCCACGGCCAGTCGCTTGGCCATGCCGCCCGACAGTTCGCCCACGTCGGCGTCAAGGAAGGCATCGTCGGTTTCCAGGCCGACCGCCGCGAGCACCCGCCGCGCGATCGGCGCAATGGCCTCGGCTTCCAGGTTTCGAACCTCGGCCAGCCAAAGAGCGATATTGTCGTAGACGGAACCCGAAAACAGCGCGTTGCGTTGGAACACGACGCCCCAGTGGGTGTGGATGCGATCCAGCTCGCCGTCTTGCAGGTCGTCGATGTCGACCAGGGGGGCGTCGTCGCGCGCGTGATCGGCGACGCGGACGCGACCCGCGTCGGGCTCCAACTGGCCGAGTACGTGATTCAGCAACACCGTCTTGCCGCACCCGGAGCCGCCGACGATGGCGACGCACTCGCCCCGCTGAATTTCCAGGTCGACGCCGCGCAGCACCCGATGATCGCCGAAGGCCTTGCTCAGGCCCTCGATACGAACCTCGACCGCAGATTCAACCACGGTCATTCGTTGTATTCCGTTGGCGGGTCGGCCCGGTAAGGTTCCATCTCGGTGCGGATGATGGGACCGCCTTGCTGGTGGTCGGGCAGTTGCTCCACCGGGCCGCCGGGGCGCGGGGCACGCGGCGCGAAGCGGCCGAGCGAGCGGATGCGGTCGTACATGACGATGGCGCCGGCGATGCCGACGTTGACGCAGAAGGATGTCGGAATCTTCAGCGTGTGGTCGCAGCGCGCCAGCATCTCGGGCGACAGTTCGCCGCGTTCCGGGCCCAGCACGTAGGCCGCTCGCGGCGGGTGGTGGAAGCTCGGAAGGTCGATGGCGTCGTCCAGCAGTTCGACGCCGACCAGTTGGCAGCCATCCGGCAACATCAGCGAAGCGGCATCGGGAAAGGCGTAGAACGGCAGGTGCTGGGGCGCGTCGGACGTATCCGCCTTGGTGCCTTCCCGCCGCGTGTAGCTGGCGGCCACGGTAAACACGAAGCCGGCACCGAAGGCGTGCGCCGAACGGAACAGGTTGCCCACGTTCATGGTCTTGGAGATGCGTTCGACGCCGATGCCGAAATAACCGCGCATGGTGGTCTTTTGCCCCGACCTTGCTTTCCCGGACGTGGTCCCTAACCTTCAGGAAAAGGCCTTCAGGATCAAGGAGAACCGAGCCCCATGCGCGCTGCCGTGGTGACCGATTGGCTGGGCCCGGAGGGGCTCGAGGTGCAGGATATCGACCCGCCGCCGCTGGGGCCCGGCGAGGTGCGGCTTCGCGTCCGCGCCGCCGGCGTCAACTTCGCCGATGTGCTGATGACGCGCGGCGAGTACCAGGTGAAGCCGCCGAGGCCGTTCGCTCCCGGCCTTGAGGTCGCCGGTGAAGTTCTGGAGACCGGCGCCGGCGTCGAGGGCCTAGCGGCCGGCCAGCGTGTGATGGCCATCCTGCACTATGGCGGGTTTGCCGAAGAGGCCGTGACCGGCGCCGACGGTGTGTTCCCAATTCCCGATGCCATGTCGTTCGAGATCGCCGCTGGCTTCGCCGTCGTATACGGCACCGCGCACATGGGGTTGATGCTGAAGGCGAGGCTTCAGGTGGGCGAGACGGTGTTGGTGCATGGCGCGGCGGGCGGCGTCGGGCTGGCCGCGGTGGAGGTCGCCAAGGCGGCGGGTGCGCGGGTCATCGCCACCGCCGGTGGTCCGGCGAAGCTCGCCGTCGCCGCCGAGCATGGCGCCGACGAGGGCATCGACTATGGGGAAGAAGACGTGCGCGCGCGGGTCAAGCAACTGACCGACGGCGCCGGTGCCGACGTGGTCTTCGACCCGGTTGGCGGCGATGTCTTCGATGCCAGCCTGCGCGCCATCCGCCAGGGCGGGCGCATGCTGATCGTCGGTTTCGCGTCCGGCCGGGTGCCGCAGATCCCGGCCAACATCCTGCTGGTCAAGAACATCCAGGCCTTGGGCTTCTACTGGGGGGCCCACCGGGTGCTGGACCCGGAGCTGATGCGGCGGTCTTTCGCCGAGCTGTTCGATTGGTTCGAGCAAGGCCGGCTCGATCCCCATATCTCCGAGACCCACGACCTGGCCGATGCGTCGTCCGCGCTGGCGGCCCTGGTCGAGCGCCGCGCCACCGGCAAGGTGGTGCTGACCCCATGAGCGCCGCCCCGGCTCCAGGGCCATGAAACTCGGCCCCAAACTCGCAATTCTGCTGCTGGCCATCGGCCTGGTACCGCTGGTGCTGGTGGCCTGGCAGGGGCACCGGGCGATGGGGGACCTGGGAGGGCTGCTGGGCGAACGCAGCCGGGCGCTGCTCGAGGGACGGGTCACCGACGAAGTGCGCCGCGCCACCGAGCACGCGGCCATCATCATCGAACAGCAAAGCCGGCTGTTGGAATTGGCGCTGCGCTTCCAGGCGTCGGAAGCTGCCAAACGGCTGTCCGCCCCGACCGCCCCTGCCCTGCCGCCGCCGGGCGCCCTCGACGGCTTCGTCTTCGCCGAGGAACTGGACACCGGACCGGAGGCGCCGCAGCGCATCGAACTGGATGCGCAGAGCATCCTGTTGATGCCGGATGCGGAGGAAGATGCGGCCGACGATGCCCTGCGCCGGCTGTCGGCCCTGACACCCACCTACAAGGCGCTCTACCAGCGCCACCGGGACCTGGTGCTGTGGCAGTACGTCAGCCTGGAAGCCGGCGTGCATTCATCCTATCCGGGGCACGGCGACTATCCGCCCGCCTATGATCCGCGCGAGCGCACCTGGTACGTGGAAACGGCCGAGGCCGGCGTGCTGACTTGGCATCCGCTTTACTTCGACGCCAGCACCGGCATTCCCATCGTCACCGTGTCGATGCCGGTGACGCTGCCCAATGGCGACTTCGCCGGGGTCGCCGCCATCGACGTGCGTGCCCGCGACGTGCTGCGCAACGTGCAGCGCCAGGCACGCTTGCCGGCGGATGGCGCGGCGCTGGTGGTCATGGTGGTGCCCGGGGCACTGGCCGAGGCGGAGGCGCCGGCCATCGTCGCCCGCCTGCACGGGCCCACGGGCGATTGGCAGGCCGCCGCCGATCTTGGTCGCTTGGACCTCGGGCACGGCCCAGAGCCGGCGGCGGCGATGAAGGATTTCGCCCTCGGCGCCCCCGGTGTCCGGCGCCTGAGGTTCGAGGGCCGCGACGTGGTCATGTCCTACAGCCCGATCAGCCTGGGGGCGACTGGCCGTTCGTTCCTGATCACCGTCATGCCCTATGCACGCATTGCCGAGGAGGCGGCTCGGGCCGGTGATGCCGTGGACGCGGCGACCGCGGAACAGTTGTCCTGGGCGGCGGCCTTCATGGTGCTGATGATCGTCGGCGTAGCGCCTCTGGCGGTGCTGGCGGCCCGTTCCGTGACGCGCCCGGTGGGCGCGCTGGCCAAGGCCGCCGGCCGGGTTGCCGCCGGCGACTTCGAGGCCCGCGCGCCCGTCGGCCGGGCCGATGAGCTGGGCGACCTGGCGCGCGCCTTCAACGGCATGGTGCCCAGACTGGAAGACCAGGTCGCCATGCGCCGCTCGCTGGCCCTGGCGCGCGAGGTGCAGCAACATCTGATCCCGTCGACACCCCCCCACGTGGATGGCTTCGATATCGCCGGCCGCGCGTTTTATTGTGACGAGACCGGCGGCGACTATCTGGATTACATCCCCGATATGGGCGGCGATGCCGGCCGGTTGGCTGTAGCGCTTGGCGATGTCACCGGCCACGGCGTGCCGGCGGCGTTGCTGATGACCACCGGCCGCGCGCTCATCCGCGGTGCCGCCACCGAGACCGACGACCCGGGCATGCTGGCGACGCGGGCCAACGCGGAGCTGGCCCGCGACGTTCAGGGCGGGCGGTTCATGACCCTGTTCCTGGCCGTGCTGGACGGCGGCGGCCGGAACCTCGCCTGGGTTTCCGCCGGGCACGAGCCGGCGCTGCTTTACGATCCCGACAGCAAAGTTTTTCTTGAACTGGGCGATGGCGGCATCCCGCTCGGCGTCGATGCGGACTGGCGCTACCAGACCCAGCGGCTGGAGGATGCCTTCAGGCCCGGTCGCATCCTGGTGGTCGCCACCGATGGCGTGCGCGAGGCCCGGGACCCGTCGGACGCCATGTTCGGCCGATCCCGGCTCGAACAGGTGATCCGCGCCAACGCCGCTGCCTCGGCTGACGCCATTTGTGATGCCCTGGCCAAGGCCCTCCAGGAATTCCAGGCTGGGACACCCGTGGCCGACGACGCCACGTTCGTCGTCGTCAAGGTCGGCTAGGCTGGCGCCCAGGCAGTAGCACTACCACGTTGCCGGCCAGGACAAGGGCCACGCCCAGAGCGGCGGGCAATGTCCATTGGAAGCCTTCGTAGAACGTGGAGATGGCCAGCGCCACGACCGGAAACATCACCGTCGCGTAGGAGGCACGGGCTGGGCCGATGTTGCCGAGCAATGTCAGGAAACTCCAGAACCCGATAACGGTGGCGAACACGGCCAGGTAGAGCAGGGCAACCCAGTAGCTTGGGCGGGGGTCGATGGCGAAGGTCTCGCCGCTGGCGAACGCGAAGACGGTGATGGCGATGGCGCCATAGACCATGCCAACCGCGTTGGTTCGCACCACCGGCAAGCCGGCGCGCTGATTGCGGGCCGACACCATCATGCCGGCAGACGCACACACGGTGCCGGTGACGGCGAATAGAACGCCTTTCAGCGTATTGCCGACGGCATTCATGTGACTGACTTCGGGCCAGAAGATGGTGGCGATGCCAGCCACGCCGATGACCGCCCCCAGCGCCACCCTGGGCTCGATGGCGGTGCGGAAGATCACGGCGCTGGCCAGGATATTCATAAACACGATGGTCGAGAAGATCAGCGCCGCCAGGCCGCTGGTCAGGTAAAACTGGCTCGTGTAGACGAGGCTGAAATTGGTGCCGAACAGCAGCACGCCTTGCAGGGCGATCCAACGTTGTTGGCCGGGTCCGAAGCTGAGCCGGCGGCCCGTCACCAGGCAGAGCACGATCATGATCGCCGCTGCGATCCAGAACCGGTAGGCGACCGAGATTACCGGGGCGACATTGCCCAGCTGGAACGTCACGGCGATCCAACTGGTGCCCCAAACGGCGACGGTGGTGATGTAGAGAACGACGTTGGTCATCGGGCCCGGGGGTCCTCCGGTGCGGGGCCGGGCCCGCACCGGAGGGGAGGGGAGTCCGGGAAGAGGTCAGGCGCGCCAGATCGGCTTCGAGGTTTCTGCCTGAATGGCCGCGCGGTCAAGGCCGACGTCCTGCAGCAGGTGGTTGTCGAGGTCGGTCATGCGCTGGCGTTCCTCGTAACGCTTTTGCCAGACGACCAGGGTGCGCAGCAGGCGCTCGGGCAGCGTGAAGATACCCTTGGCGACGGTTTCGATGCCGCCCGTCAGGTGCTGGGCCTCGGTGCGGCGAAGTGCGACGATCAACTGGGTCATGGTCCGATTCTCCATTCTCGATGTTCGGTGTGCGTGTCCGGGATGGGGCCAGAAGCGCCGCCCCGGTGTGTGACTGAGATGTAGGTCGTTCCAGGCTTATCCACAAACGATCTTTTCTCTATTTCGAATTAGAAAAATTCATGTTTATTTGTGCAGAATACTGTTTTTATCGTTGTATAACATATCAATAAGGTTAAACTTGGATTTCGTTATTTCGAATATAAGTTTTAAAAACCTAATAGGAAGTCATGGCTCGCGATCTCCCTTCCCTGAACGCTCTTCGCGCCTTCGAGGCGGCCGCCCGGCATCTCAGCTTCACCCGTGCCGCGGACGAACTGAACGTCACCCAGGCGGCGGTCTCGCACCAGGTGAAGGCGTTGGAGGAACGGCTCGGCGTGCGCCTGTTCCGTCGCCTCAACCGCCGCCTGATGCTGACCGATGCCGGCCAGATGCTGCAGCCGCCATTGGGCGATGCACTGGACCGCATGGCCGACGCGGTGGCGCACCTGAAGCGCGAGGAATCGGCGGTATTGACGATCACCACCATGGAGAGCTTCGCCGCCAGTTGGCTGGTGCCGCGATTAGCGCGCTTCCGCCGCCGCAATCCGGACATCGACGTTCGTCTGATGCTGTCCGACGAATCCGTCGACCTGGCCCGCGAAGGCATCGATGCCGGCATCCGGTATGGCCGCGGCGAGTGGTCCAGAGCCCTGGTCGAGCGCCTGATGACGGAAGAACTGTATCCGGTCTGCGCGCCGTCGTTGATCCACGGCCCCAAGTCTCTGGCCAGGCCGGCCGATCTGAAGCATTTCACCTTGCTGCACGATGACATGCGCCAGGACTGGGTGATGTGGCTGATGGCGGCCGGTGTCGAGGGCATCGATGCCACCCGCGGTCCGGCCTTCCAACATTCCAACCTGGTGGTGCAGGCCGCCATCGCCGGCCAGGGCGTGGCGCTGGGACGCAGCGTGCTGGTCGCCGACGCGTTGGCCGACGGTCGCCTGGTGCGGCCATTCGACATCGCGCTGCCGTCCGATTACGCCTATTATCTGGCCCTCGCAAAGGGTCGCGAGGGCCGGCCTAAAGTGCAGGCCTTCCGCGACTGGCTGATGGAGGAAGCGGCGCGCAGCGAGGCCGCCTCCGGACTTGTCGAAGACGAAGAAGACGAGGGAGACACCGCATGAACAACCCGTTCGTCCTGGCCCTGAAAACCAACCCGGACCAGTTCCTGGCCGAATTGGAAACGTCCGAACTGAAGGCCCTGGTCGAGGCTTGCGTCGAGCGTCTGGCGCGGAATGCCAAGGACGGTGACGGCGCTGCCCCCGCGGCCTTGCAATCCCTCTATCGTCTGCTGGCGAATATCGAGATCTGATGCCGATGCCTGGATCAACCATTGCCGGGCGGCGGAACCCGGGCGGCATGCTCGAGGTCATCCTGGCCGCGGCAGTGGTCGGCCTGGCGGTGGCGACCTTCACGCCCTATGCCGGTTCGCAGGCCTGGTGGCTTGATCTGTTTGCGCATTTCCGAGTGCATTCCGCCGTCGCCGCAGTCGCAGTCGCCTTATTCGCGATTGTCGTCAAGCGTGCGCGCTGGGCCGTGCTGGCGATGATGCTGGTCGGCGCCAATCTGCTGGATATCGCGCCCCATGTGGGTGACGCCGGTGTTGGTGGGGCCGCGGCGAAACCCGTCGCGTCAGTCGGTGCGCGGCTCAAGGTGGTCGCCTTCAACATTCACAACAGGCGATTCGAGTACGCCAGCGTCGTCAGATTCCTACGCAGGCAGGCGGCCGACCTGGTTTTCTTATCGGAAGTGCCCGAGCACCGGCGACAGGAATTCGAACCCCTGCGGGATATCTATCCCTATTGGTTGATCGGTCGCACCAGCCGGTTTCGCGGCACCGAGTACCCGAAAGCTGAACACCCGATGGGGCTGATGGTGTTGTCCCGTCGTCCGTGGCGCGAGGCCGGAAGCTTGGAACCGGCGGACCCGGTTCATCCCTACGGTGTCCGTGTCTCGTTCGATGTGGGCGGCCTGCCGTTGACGATCTTCGGCGTTCATCTCTCGAAACCGCTCTATCCCGGCAACGCACGAATCCAGGACCTGGAATTGCGGGCCCTGGCCGCGGCCGTGGCGAGCCAACGGGTCGCAGGCCGCGACAACATCGTCATCTTCGGTGATATGAATTTGACGCCCTACGCCGCCCGCTTCCGGCAATTTCTGGTGGATACGGGAATGACCCGGCTGGTCGCCGGCATCTCGCCAACATGGCCGACGGCGCTGGGGCTGCTTGGCATCCCCATCGACCACGTGCTGGCGCGTGGCCGGGTGGAGGGGGAATTCCACACCGGGCCGGACACCGGATCGGATCATCTACCGATGATCGGCACGCTGATGGTGGGCGGCTAGACCTGAAGTTCCGGCCGGTCGGCGAACAGGTCCAGCGCCTCCGGATTGGCTAGCGCTTCCTTGTTCTTGATCGGCCGCCCGTGGATGACGTCACGCACGGCGAGTTCGGTGATCTTGCCAGATTTGGTGCGCGGGATATCCGCCACCTGCACCACCCGAGCCGGCACGTGGCGCGGCGTGCAGTTGTCGCGGACCTGGATTTGGATCCGCCGGATGATGTCGTCGTCGAGGGTCAGGCCCTGGGCCAGCACGACGAACAGCACCACCCGGGTGTCGTTGTCCCATTCCTGGCCGACGACGATGGCCTCGTTGACCTCGACCATCTTTTCCACCTGGCGGTAGATCTCGGCCGTGCCGATGCGCACGCCGCCCGGATTCAGGGTCGCGTCAGAGCGGCCATAGATGACCAGCCCGCCGTGCTCGGTGATGGCGCAGTAGTCGCCGTGCGTCCAGATGTTCGGGAAGGCATCGAAATAAGCCTCGTGGAAACGCCTCCCATCGTCGTCGCCGAGAAAGCCCAGCGGCACCGTCGGGAAGGTGCGCGTACACACCAGCTCGCCCTTCTCGGCGACCAGCGAGCCACCGTCCCCGTCGAAGACATCGACCGCCATGCCGAGGCAGCGGGCCTGGATTTCGCCGCGCCACACGGGCCGGGTCGGGTCACCGGCGCAGAAGCAGCCCATGATGTCGGTACCGCCGGACATGGAGATCAGCTGCACGCCCGGTTTGATGTAGCGGTAGACGTAATCGAAGCTTTCCGGCACCAGGGGCGAGCCGGTGGAACAGACCACGCGCACCTTGTCGAGGGCATGGCTGTTGGTCGGCGCCGCGCCCAGCTTGTTCAGCGCGTCGATGAACTTGGCGGAGGTGCCGAAAAGCGTCATCCCCTCGTCTTCCGCATAGTCGAACAACACGTCCGGGCTGGGTGCGGTCGGCGCACCGTCGTAGAGCAGCAGCGTCGCCCCCCAGGCCAGATTGGTGGCCAGCCAGTTCCACATCATCCAGCCGCAGGTGGTGAAGAAGAAGACCCGGTCGTCGCGCCGGATATCGCTGTGCAGAAGCTGTTCCGTGGCGTGCTTCAAAAGCGTGCCGCCGACCCCATGGACGATGCACTTGGGCACGCCCGTGGTCCCGGAGGAGAAAAGGATATAGAGCGGATGATCGAACGGCACGGCGGCGAAATCGATGTCGTGCGGCCGGCGTTCGCCGATGAAATCGCGCGCCAGCTCGCCGTTCGGTACCATGGTGACATCCGGTGCCTCGGCGTCGCCGGCGTAGGGCAGGACCACGGTGCGCTCGACGGTGGCGAGGCCGGCGACGATTTCCGCCAGCTTGTCCCGCGTGTCGTGGTACTTGCCGTTGTACCAATAGCCGTCGGAGGCAAACAGCACCTTCGGCGCCACCTGGCCGAACCGGTCGAGCACCCCCTGCACGCCGAAATCCGGCGAGCACGAGGACCAGGTGCCGCCGAGGCTGGTTACCGCCAGCATGGCGACGATGGTCTCGGGCATGTTGGGAAGGTATCCGGCGACCCGGTCGCCGACACCGACGCCGGTATCGGCCAGGGCCTGGGACAGCACGGAGACCCGGTCATGCAGTTCGGCGAAGCTGATGCGCCGCTCGATCTTGTCCTCGCCACGGAAAACCATGGCATCGGCATCGTCACGCCGGCTCAGCAGGTTCTCGGCGAAGTTGAGGCGCGCGTCCGGAAACCATTTCGCCCCCGGCATCTTGTCGCCGTCGACCAGGACGCGTTCGCCCCAGGTCTCGGCCCGAAGACCGGCATAATCGATGACCGCCGGCCAGAAGTCCTCCATGCGGTCGATGGAAAAGCGCCAGAGTGCTTCCGTGTCGGCCAGCGCAACGCCGGCGTCCGCGGTCAGGCGTTCGCGGAACTGGCTGATGTTGGCGGCGGCGGCGGCTTCCGGTGTCGGCTGCCATAGCGGCGTCGGCATGATCTCGGTCCCAGCACCCTTGGCGTCGGTAATGCCTTGCGAGTATCGCGAATGCGCCCCCGCCCTGGCAAGACGCCTGCTTGGCAACGGCGATGGCCGCGCCTAGGTTGCCCCGCATGGGGGATCAACCTGTATCCAATCCGGAACACCATGGCGGCCGGGATTCGCCGCTGAAGGCGGCGGCCTGGATGATCGGGTTCACCGTCACCTTCGCCATCATGGGAACCCTGGTGCGCCTGCTGTCCGGCGAGCTGGACCCATTGCAGATCGCCTTCTTCCGCAACCTGTTCAGTATCTTCGTGATCGTGCCGATCCTGTTCCACGTCGGCCTGCGCGCCGCCATCCGGACGTCGCGGCCGGGCCTGCACCTGGTCCGCTCCGTGGTTTCGCTGACGGCCATGTACTGTCTGTTCATCGCCTTCGCGCGCATGCCCATCGCCGACGCCACGGCGTTGACGTTCACGTCACCGCTGTTCGCCACCATGGGTGCCGCGCTGGTGCTGGGCGAGGTCGTCCGGATGCGGCGCTGGACGGCGACGCTGATCGGTTTCGCCGGTGTCCTGATCGTGCTCCGACCCGGCGTCGAGGCGATCCAGCCAGCGGCGCTGATCGCATTGGCGTCGGCGCTTTTCCTGGCCACCACCATGCTGCTGGTGAAGACCCTGACCCGGACCGAGAGCCCGACCACCATGGTGCTCTACATGATGTTGTTCATGACGCCGCTGTCTTTGGTGCCGGCGCTGTTCGTCTGGCAGTGGCCGACGCCGGCCCAGTGGCCGCTGCTGATCGCCATCGGCGTCGCCGGCACGTTCGGCCAGTTCATGATGGCGCGCGCCTTCGCCAGCGCCGAGGCCTCGGCCGTGCTGCCGTTCGATTTCGCCCGCCTGGTGTTCACGGCCATCATGGGCTTCACCGTGTTTGGCGAGGCACCTGATCTCTGGACCTGGCTCGGTGGTGCCGTAATCCTCTCGGCCACCGTCTACATCGCCCACCGGGAGGCCCGCGTCACGCGCGGGCCGTGACGCCTCAGCCGGCCGCGTCGTCGAACACTGCCTTGGCCCGGCGCATGCTGTCCAGCGCCGCCGGCATGCCGCAGTAAACGGCGGTCTGCAGCACCACCTCGACGATCTCATCCGGCGTGCAGCCATTGTTCAGCGCACCTTTCATGTGGACTTCCAGCTCGTGCGGCCGGTTGAGCGCCGTCAGCATGCCGATGTTGACCAGGCTGCGGGTCTTGCGGTCGAGACCGGGCCTGGACCAGATGGCACCCCAGCCGTACTCGATGACCAGGTCCTGCAGCGACTGTGTCAGCTCGTCCGCCGCGGCCAGCGACCTGTCCACGTGGGCATCGCCCAGCACCTGGCGCCGGACGCGGAGGCCGGCGTCGTATCGTTCGCTCATGGAAGGGGGATCCTTTCGTTTGCTGGGCGTCTATGTGCCGCCCCGATTGTCGTTCGATGGCGGCGGCTCGTCGGTCGGCTCCTCGCCGAGCAGGATGATGGGCCCGACGTCGGGCTTGAGATTCAGTTCGTACTGGCGCAGGAAATCCTCGTCGACCTGCTGCGGCAGCCTCTCGGCAACGTCGAGCGCATCATGGCCGCCATGGCTCGGCACCATGTCGTCGTTGCCGGGATCGTCGCCGTCTTCGCGCAACTGTCGTTCGGCGTCCGTCGCCAGTTCGTCGAACAGGAAAAGGGTCTGGCGCATCTTCTCAAGATCTCGGCGTTCCTCCTCGGTCATGTGCCGATTGGGCCGGCAGAACCAGGCCAGCATGGTGCCCGGAAAGCCGAACAGGAACCACGCCGGCGGCGCCAGTAGCGTCAGCAGCAGGGGATCCCAGAGCCAGGGCAGGGTCTGTTCGATATGGCTACGGGTCACCACATAGTGGCTGGGCCAGAGCGAATGCCAGAGCTGCTTGGCCGACAACAGGGACTGGGTTTCGATCGGCAGGCCGCGCGCCAGCGTCTCCGCCGCGGCGGCGGCGAAGGCGAGGAACAGCAAGGCCCATCCGATATAGAATGGAATCAACATGGCGCTATCTTAGCCGATGGCGGTGCCGACCGGAGTCCATAATCGACGTCCCGTGTCGGGGCTTGACGGCTGCGGGCGCTCGGCCGATTTTCGTTCACGCGACGCGACGCGACGCGCAACGCGAGGGAGGTGTTCCATGAAGGGTGCGGTGTTTCCCGGCAACCGGGAGGTTGAATTGCGGGATTTTCCGGATCCGGAGCCGGGCCCCGGCGAAGTGGTGGTGGAGATCAAGGCGTCCGGCATGTGCGGCAGCGACCTGCATGTCTACCGCTCGCCGGGAGGCGGGCCGGCCATGGCGGCGGCTCTCGGTCTCGGCGGTGACGGCCGACCGGTGATCGCCGGGCACGAGCCTTGCGGCGTGGTTGTGGCCCGGGGGACGGAGGTTTCCGAGAAGCTTGCGCCGACCGGCGCTCGGGTCATGGTCCATCACTACGACGGCTGCGGCCTTTGCCCGGCCTGCAAGGACGGCTGGGCGCAGATGTGCCACGAGGGCGGTTTCACCGTCTATGGCATCACCGGCGACGGCGCCCATGCGCCCTACATGAAGGTCCCGGTCAACACCTTGGTGGCGCTGCCCGATGAACTCTCGTTTGCCGAAGGGGCCGCCGTCTCCTGTGGCACCGGCACCGCCTTTGCCGCCATCAAGCGCATGGCCGTGCCGGGCGGTACCACCATGGCCGTGTTCGGCCAGGGACCGGTGGGCCTGTCGGCGACGCTGCTGGGCGCCGCCATGGGGGTGCGCGTGATCGCCGTTGACATCTCGCCGGAGCGCTTGGAACTGGCCCGCGGGTTCGGCGCCGACGCCACCGTCAACGCCGCCGATGTCGATACCCAAGAAGCCATTCTCGGGCTGACCCACGGCCGGGGTGCCGATTATACGCTGGAGTGCAGCGCCCATCCGGATGCCCGCACCGCCGCCGTGCGCTCGACCCGGCGCTGGGGCACCGCTTGTTTCGTCGGCGAAGGCGGCGAGGTGACGCTGGAGGTCTCGCCCGACCTGCTGCGCCGCCAGCTGACGCTGATCGGTTCCTGGACCTTCAACACCATCCGCCAGGACGAATGCGCCCGCTTCGTGGCCGAGAACGGCATCCCGCTGGCAAATCTGTTTACCGACCGCTTCACGCTCGATCAGGCGCCGGAGGCCTACCGCAAATTCGACGCCCAAACCATGGGCAAGGGCGTGTTCGAGTTCTAGCCGGAAAGCGTTGCACCGCGCCCGGCCCGTGGGCTAGGTTCGGGCCGATTTGCGCCGGAGGGGTGGCCGAGTGGCTGAAGGCGCACGCTTGGAAAGCGTGTATACGGGAAACCGTATCGAGGGTTCGAATCCCTCTCCCTCCGCCATTCTTAGGTTCGCAGTAATTCGCGACGGCCCAGAATACTCCCGAGTATTATGACGTTTCATTGAAATGTTGATTGTATAAATTCGCCATTATTCGTTACAATCCGCGTTCAAGACGTGGGTTGAAACGTAGGTTGATATAAATGGCACGGTCTACCCATAGGCTATCATGGCGCAAGGTCGAGACGGTCAAGAAGCGGGGCAAGCTCGCTGATGGCGGCGGGCTCTACCTGCAAGTCGGCCCCCAGGCCTCGAAGTCATGGCTGTTTCGGTTCGTCAGTCCTACCGAGCCGCATCCGGAGACCGGCGAACCGTGGGAACGGTGGATGGGTTTGGGGGCGTTAGCGTCCCTCCCCCTAGCCGAGGCTCGTGACGTGGCTCAGGAGTGCCGTAGCGTGCTTCGGGAGGGCCTGGACCCTATTGAGCACCGAGAGGCCCAGCGCCGCACCCTGAAGGCCGCGCGCAAAAACACAAAGAGCTTTCGGTATTGCGCCGAACAGTTCATCACCGACCAGGGTGACGGCTGGAAGAACGCCAAGCACCGCCAGCAGTGGGAAAACACGCTGGCGACGTACGCCTATCCTGAAGTCGGTGACTTGCCGGTCAGCGAGATAACGACCGACCACGTCGCCAGGATCATCCGGCCGATATGGAAGGCCAAAACCGAGACCGCCAGCCGGCTGCGGGGACGTATCGAACGAGTGTTGGGATGGGCGAAGCACAAGGGATATCGAGAGGGCGAAAACCCGGCGGCATGGAAGGATAACCTTGAGCACGAACTACCGCCTAGGGGAAAGGTACAGAACATCACACACCATGCAGCCCTGCCCTATGCCGATATCGGCGAATTCATGGTCGCCCTTCGCACCCAAGAGGCCCTGTCCGCACGTGCGCTGGAATTTCTAATCCTGACCGCTGGTCGCACCGGCGAGGTCATCGGTGCCCGCTGGGATGAAGTCGACACCGATAACCGACTCTGGACCATTCCGGCCAGACGCATGAAGGCCGAGGTCGATCACAACGTGCCTCTCTCGGATGACGCCCTTGCGGTTGTAAAGTCGCTGCTTGTGGTCGACGACAACCCTCACATGTTCGCTGGCCAGCGCAAGGGCCGCCCGCTATCCAACATGGCGCTGTTGATGCTGCTGAAGCGAATGGGGCACGGCGACGTGACGGCGCACGGTTTCCGGTCAAGCTTCCGGGATTGGGCAGCGGAACATACGTCGTTCCCTCGATTGGTTCCCGAGCTATGCCTGGCGCATGGTCCCAAGGACAAGGTCGAGGCGGCATACCTGCGTGCCGAGATGCTTCCCAAGCGCCGGGAACTCTTGGACGCATGGGCGGGATACTGCGCCCTGGTTCCCGGCGACCAGGACAACGTGACGCCTATTCGAGGACGGACGGCATGACCTATTGGCGCGGCTAGATCGACGGATCGAAAGCCGGGGAACCGCTCCCCGGCCCGCCGCGTCAAACCTTTCAAGCGGATGCCCAAGCGGAGGGCAAATGTCGGATTTCGTAAAAGCTTTAGACGTTTTGAATCGGATGACCGTTAGCGCGGCCCGTTCAGTCCTCGGGGATCAAGCGCCGAACCTCACGGATGATGAGGTAGCCCATATCTCCGAATTCTATGTCGCCCAACAGAGATACGAACATGTGCGACGGAGATATGGCTACCTCTTACGAATCAAGAGTATATGGAGCGACGAACAACGCGAGGAATTTACGAAGCTGAAAGAGCCCACCGCGCCAAGGTGCCCGGTCTTGGCACGGGAATTTATCAACCTACTCGCGCTTCATGGCACGAATTTGGCTGCGGCACAGAATACAGTGTGGCGATACATAGAGACATCCGCCCTGAGACTCTTCCTGGTCGATTCTCAAGGGGTCATTCAAAGACAACTGCAGTCTGGTGATTTTCGCTCAGGGATACCGCCGTTCGCCGTGATTTATAAGGCCGATGTCGATTACTTCATGCGACACGGCAAACCCAGGTTGGTGAACGAGGCGCCCCCCAGAGGATTACCACCGATCAGCACCACAACAGGCGAGAGCGGTTGCGAAATGTGGCTGACTGAATTGATGGAGGGGGATTCTACGCAGGAACACCCCAAGGCTTATTACAAGGAACAAGCGCTTGCAAATTTCAAGGTATCTGGACGCGGATTTGATAGGGTCTGGGCCAATGCCTTGAAAGAAACCGAAAATTCGAAATGGGGCAAGGCTGGCCGGAAATCATAACGGCTAAATCGTCGCACCGATTCGATTCACCAATAATTCGTGTCGGCCTTTTATTGAGGCTTGATGGGGTCATTTCTGTTCGTGAACGCGGGCATTCGCTCGCATGCCAAAACGAACAAGAGGTAGCCCCGATGCCTATCGAACGTACTCCCAACGACAAGAACGGCGGCACGCTGGCCCACCCGAAAAAGGATTTTTGCCGGAAAGTGGGAATCGGGCCGACCACCTTTCATAAGTTGATCAACACCGGAAAGCTCAAGGCAGTCAAAATCGGTAGCAAAACCTTCGTCACCGATGATGAGGCGCGGCGCTTCCTCGCGTCATTACCGGCCGCGTAGGCCCACCATGAGTGCCATCAAGCCAATCAAAGACACGGCTCGCATCATGCCGCCGGAATTCGTCCGCCTGGTGCGGCGGTGATCGACGAGGGCGGCATGAGCGAACGTATCGACCTAATGGCGGAATGGCTGGCAGCCCTTGGGAAGGTCGAGCCGCGACATGTGGAATGGATGATAGCCCACGGCGTTGCCAGTAGGATCATCAACCTCGGCCGGCCCTACGGCTTGCCATGTGGCGCGGCTGTATTCGGTGTTACCGGCATCGAGCCCGTAGATAACCAACTCTACCAACCGTCAGAAGATGGCTTCTCCGCCGTGATCGTGCGCACGGATGTTATTGGTTTTGACGCGACGCCGACGGACCTTGTGGCGTTCCGACCCACCGAGCCCGCGCGCTGGTGGCGACGAATCGGCGCCGACGCGCTGCTGAACGGTGACGACGCCATTGACCGTGCCCAGGCGCACGACGAGCGCCTGTTTGTTTTTGAGACCCCGCTCGATTGGATGCGGGTTAGCTGCTTCGGCTGCGTCGTGTTGGATCCCGACGCCAACCTCTGGCGCGAGTTCACCGGAATTCGCGAAATCATCGCCGATGTGCCATTCGAGCGTGCGGCGGCGTTCGACAGGCAGCTTCGGCCGCCGACTCCGAGCCTACCAAAACTCACGCTTCCTGAATGGAGGTGCGCGCCATGAGCTGCGATACCGTTGACTTTCGCGACGAAGTCGAGCGGCGACACAACGCCGTCCAACAACAGGCCGCGACCGAATGGGAATTGCCGGTCGATATCTTCGGCGTCTTCGAGGCGCCCAACTGTCCCGTCGACCTTCTGCCGGACGGCATCGGGGCGTTCGTCACCGACCAATCGGAACTGCTTGGCGTCGATCCCGGCATGTTGGCGGGCGCGGTCTTGGGAACCCTGGCCGGCGCCATCGACGATGGCTTTCAGGTTCAACCCAAGCGCCACGAAACCAGCTGGATGGAAAGCGCCCGCCTGTGGATTGCCCTGGTTGCCGGCCCGAGTGCCAAGAAGTCGCCAGTGTTGAAGTTGGCGACCAGCTCGGCGCGAACGGTCGACCTGACATGGAGCGAGGAAGACGCGAAGGCGACTGAGGACTATCGCATTGAGGATCAAATTCACAGCAAGGCGGAGAAGGCATACACCACGAAGCGCGCCAAGGGTGAAGACGCCGACCGACCCAACAAGCCGGAGAAACCGCGCCAGCGTCGTGCGGTCATCGAGGATATCACCGTCGAGGCGGTGTCCGACGTGCTGAGGGACAACCCGCGCGGCATCCTGTGTGTCGCCGACGAACTGACTGGCTGGTTCGGCGCCATGGACGCCTACAAGGCGAAGGGCGGCGCCAGCAAGGATCGGCCCCACTGGCTTACCGCATTCAATGGCGGCCCGCGGCGCATCGACCGCGTCAGCCGACCGTCGGTACTAGTCCCCAACTTTTCGGTCAGCATCGTCGGTGGCATTCAGCCCGGTCCACTGCGCCGTATCGTCGCCGGTTTCGACGACGACGGCCTGCTTCAACGCTTCCTGCCCATCATCGCGCGCCCGCACGTGCCCGGCGTCGACCGACCGCCCAATGTCGAGGCGTCGAAGGCTTATCGGCGGCTGGTCGAGCGGCTTTATGGGGCAACGCCGAACCACATCCCGTTCACGCTCACCGAGGGGGCGCACAAGATTCGCGAGGATCTGCTTCGCTTCCTCGGTGACGCCATGGTCTACGGCACGGTTTCGCCGGCTCTCGGTGCCCACCTGGCAAAGTGGGAGGGTATCTTCCCGCGTCTGCTATGCCTGTGGCATGTGGTCGAACACGCGGAGGAGGAACGCCGGCCGCCGGACGATGTGTCCGAGGATACGGCGTACCGTGTCGCCGAATTTTCCAAGCGTTTTCTGCTTCCCCACGCTTTCGCGTTCTACTCGTCCGTCGCTGACACGCGGCAGGAAACCGACCATGCCCGCTGGGTCGCAGGGTACATCCTGGCGCGCGGTCTGGGTACGATTTCCCGGCGCGATCTGGCCCGCGCCTACCGGCCGTTCCGCGTCGCGCCGTCGCGTGAGGTTGCCGCCGTCATGGACGTGTTGGAGGGGACAGTCTGGGTCAAGGCCGAGGACCGTGATGGCCCCAATCCGCCGACCCGCTGGATCGTCAATCCGAGAGTCCACACCATGTTCGCTGAAAGGGCCACGCGAGAGCGCCAGCGCCGCGAGGAAACCAAGCGCAAGATCGCCGAGACGGTGACGTTCTTCCGGAACGATGCAAGCAAGTCCACCGTCGACATTGTCGACGATCGCCATGACTAAGGTGCCTATTTGTCGACATTGTCGCTTGTGCGCGCGTAATAGAAAAATTGAAAGATGAGGAACTCTTTCTTATGCGAAATCGACGAACTTTTCCCTTCGTGTACGTAAGCGACATTGTCGACAAGGCGCCGGGAACCTGCCGGACTGGTGGCCGACAAAACCAAGGACGCAGCAGCTTGATGGCCGGCCTATAACCGTTGCACCGTGCGTAATAAACGGAACGATTCCCTCGCACGCGAGGGGAGCGTCTCCCTCAAGAGGAGTGGCTCGCTAATTTCGCAGGTTTCCACCGGGTTTCCGGACGTGACTACTACTATCCACCGCCAGGGTTTGCGGCCGATTTGGTCGCATTCATCCTCTACCATAACAAGGGGCCCCCACCCATGCTTACAGCCCGATTAGTCACAGTCGAAACATCAGCGTTGAGCACCTAAACAACGCGGAGTTCTGGGAAATACCGGCCAGCACTCGTTCGGAGCAGTCGGCGCCTCTCTGGTAGTCAATTTCCCCACTGGGAGTACATGTACATGTGTCTAAGGTGAGCATATCCGTTTTGGTCCATGAGGAAGCTATGCTTTGAATGTCTGAAGGTGGCTGCGAGTTTCCTAAGTCGAGCCGATTATAGGCAGCGGTTAACCTAGTACGAGCAGATCGAACGAGAGGTCGATCCGATGATGGAAAATTCGCAGTATATGGAAATGTACTGTGATATCCTTCCGGTAGTTTTCGTTGATCGGTCTAATCTCGATACGGGGAATGTGTGGGATGCGAAGATCGTCATTGTCGCTCCTGTTGTTGTTCATTCTCGTCGGCTGTGCTTCGGCGGGACCAGCGGCGCGCAATATTCCCACCGAGCCACCGGCAGCAGGAACGACGCGGGTCACCGTTGAGCGCTCCACGGACTTCCTCTACCTGGCGCTCTCTGCGCGCGTGAGGGTCAATGGCGAGGAGTTGGGTGCCATATCACGTGGCGACGCTGTTTCCGTTGATGTCGCCGCAGGGAGGACGACGGTGTCCGTCGATACGGCAACGTCTCCGGGCACGTTCGCTGTCACGCTAACGACACTCCCCGATCATGAGTATGTGTTCGAGGTATCGCCGAGATCTGGAAGTTACGGCCCAATTGTGACGTTTGGATACGTCGGTGCGATGATAGACGCAACGGTCAATCAGCAAAGCGGCCTGTTCCAGGTTAGAGGGAAGTCGGTTCGCGAATTTGACGCCGTGAGCAAGCCAAAGGCGCCAATAGAAGCCAAGTCCTCTGGCACTTCGGATACGCCAAGGGTGGTGATCCCATCACCAAATGATGCCGCTTTGAAGCGATTGCGCGACCTGAAGAAGATGTTGGATGAAAGGCTTATCGACAAGAACGACTATGAACAGAAAAAGGCTGAAATTCTGAATGCCCTGTAACTCTGCTCCGCCACCTTCGTCATTTCAAATATCTCGGACATGATGCCTCGCGTTTCAGCAGCTAGGCCAAGGGGACATAGAAACACCGCAGCGGTTCGGACGCGTGACGCGCAGGTCAAGATGCGTCTCAGCAGTGGACTTCAAACCTTAGTCAGCAGACGAAGCGTGGATCTTTAATGCCAGATACCTTTTTCGAACGGCCGATCCTGAACTCCCCCTACGAGGAGCCTTCTCGGCACCACGCACTGGATGACGATGGTCAACCAACGGACCAGCCACCGATCGAGGGACGCCGGCGTTCGGCGCTTATCACGCCCGTTCCAAAACCTAGGAAACGGAAACGGAAGAAAGATTCAGAACAAACTGAACTCGGCCTGCAGACGGGCGATGGTATCTCGACGGAAGAGCAGGAGTACAACCCGACACCGATCATCAATGAGATCCGGGCACGCGTTTCGGATTGGCGAAATCTGCCGAGTCCGAACGACTGGCACGTTACTCCCGCGACCGCGCGTCTATTGCAACATTGGCGCCAGTACGATTTCCAGGGAGTACGCCCCTTCTTCTGTCAGGTGGAAGCTATTGAAACCATCATCTGGCTGACGGAGGTGGCTCGAAAACAGAAAACCTACAAGAAATTCTGGGATCACATCGAGGGTGCCAACGAACAAGCGAACCCGTCGCTCGTTCGCCTAGCGATGAAGATGGCGACCGGCGCCGGTAAGACGACCGTCATGGCCATGCTCATCGCCTGGCAGACCGTCAATGCGGTGCGAACACCGACGAGCAAGTTGTTCAGTCGCGGTTTCCTGATTGTCACGCCAGGTATCACGATCAAGGACCGGCTCCGCGTCTTGATGCCGAACGATCCGGACAGTTACTTCGAGCACCGCGAACTTATTCCGGCAGATATGCTGGCTGACATCGGCAAAGCCAAAATCGTCATCACCAATTACCACGCACTGCAGCACCGCGAGCAAGTGGACACCAACAAGACGGGGCGGTCACTATTACAGGGGCGCGGTGAGCCTATCCGGACCAAGGAAACCGACGGTCAAATGGTACGTCGCGTCGCCAAGGAGCTGATGGGTCTGAAGAATGTCGTCGTCATCAACGACGAAGCGCACCATTGCTACCGCGAGAGGCCTGACAACGAGGATATCGACGACCTCAAGGGCGAGGAAAAAAAGGAAGCAAAGAAGGAGAACGAGGCGGCGCGACTCTGGATAAATGGTATCGAGGCCCTCAAGCGCAAGCTCGGCGTTCGCGCCGTCTACGATCTGTCTGCGACGCCGTTCTTCTTGAGCGGATCGGGTTACGCTGAGGGCACCTTGTTCCATTGGACGGTCAGCGACTTTTCCCTGATGGACGCCATAGAAAGCGGCATCGTCAAATTGCCGCGCGTTCCTGTCGCCGACAATATACCGACTGCCGAAGTGCCGGTGTTCAGGGATCTGTGGGAACATATCCGTGACGACATGCCGAAGGCGGGGCGCGGAAAGGCGAAGGGCGACTTCGACCCGCTTGCCCTGCCGCCGAAGCTGCAGACGGCGTTCGTTGCGCTCTATAACCATTACGAAGAAACCTTCGAGAAATGGAAAAGCGCCGGAATCGACACGCCGCCGGTGTTCATCGTCGTCTGTAACAACACCTCGACATCGAAACTGGTCTGGGAGTGGATTTCCGGATGGCAACGCCCCAACGAGGATGGCGAGCAGGTATTCGAACATAATGGCCATCTGGCGTTATTCCGAAACTTCGATGAACACGGAAACCGCCTCGCCAAGCCCAACACCCTTCTGATCGATAGCAAGCAGGTCGAATCTGGCGAGGCGCTCGACAAGGACTTCCGCGCCGCCGCCGAACTCGAGATCGAACAGTTCAAGCGTGAATTAAGGCAGCGCGCAGGCGCCGCCGATGTCGGTGAGGTTACGGATTCCGGGCTCCTGCGCGAGGTCATGAATACTGTCGGCAAGAAGGGGCGGCTCGGCGAGCAAATCAGATGTGTCGTTTCCGTCTCCATGTTGACGGAAGGATGGGACACCAACACCGTCACCCATATTCTAGGTATTCGTGCCTTCGGAACGCAGTTGTTGTGCGAACAGGTCGTTGGTCGTGGCTTGCGTCGGTATTCCTACGAAGCCAACCCGGAGGATGGCCTCTTCAACGTCGAATACGCCGATATCCTCGGCATCCCCTTCGACTTCACGGCGAAGCCCCAGGTGGCGAAGGTTGCCCCACCCCGGAAGACCGTTCGCGTCGCCGCTGTCAAAGAACGGTTTCGCCAGGAGATCGGCTTCCCGCGTGTCGTCGGTTACCGTATCGATCTCCCGGAGGAACGGCTGTCGGCGACATTCTCACCCGATTCAATGCTGGTGCTCACGCCCGATCTCGTGGGGCCGGGGAAAACGTTGCTTGAAGGCATCGTCGGCGAGGGCGTGACGCTGTCTGTGGCCGAACTGAAGGAGAAACGCCCGAGTACCATTTCCTTCGAACTCGCCAAGCACCTGCTCTACTCCCATTTTCGCGACGGGGATGGGGAGCCAAAGCTGCATCTGTTCGGTCAGTTGAAACGCATCGTCCGGCAGTGGATCGACGGTGGCTATCTCGATTGTAAGGGCGGCACAGGGGCCTGGATGCTGCAATACCTGGATGTCGCCAACCAAGCGGCTGAACGCATCTACAACGCCATCGCCGCCAGCATGGGCGACCAGGACCGCGTCAAGGCAGTGCTCGACCCCTACAACCCGAAGGGCTCGACCGCCTACGTCGGCTTCCAGACCAGCAAGGATCTCTACACCACGGCTGCCGACAAGTGCCACGTCAACTACGTCGTCTGCGACAGCGATTGGGAAGCCGAGTTCGCCCGCGTCGCCGAGGCCCATCCGAACGTCATTTCCTACGTCAAGAATCAGGGCCTCGGGCTTGAGGTCCCATACAAGGATGGTTCCGCCGCCCGAATATACATCCCCGATTTCATTGTCCGTATCGACGATGGCCATGGCCCGGACGACCCGCTCAACCTCATCGTTGAGGTCAAGGGTTATCGGGCAGAGAACGTAAAACTGAAATCCGAGACTATGCGTACCCAATGGGTGCCTGGTGCCAACGCGCTCGGCACATTCGGCCGTTGGGCGTTCGAGGAATTCAACGACGTATTTGAGATCGACAAGGAATTCAATGCGCTGATCGACCGCGCCATTATCGAAACTCACGAAGGGACGGCTGCATAGATGGCAAACTACACATTAGACCAATTGAGGGAAGATGGCCCCCCATACGCGATGGCCATGCTCTTGAAGTGCCTGAAGGCGGGTGAGCCGTTCGTCACCTACGGCGCCATCCGTACCGAGTTGGAGTACCAATTCGGGGTGGAGACAATTTTCCCCACCCAAATCGGACATGTCGCAGGCTCGTTGATGGAACAAATTTTGGAGATTGACCCCGGAGCACCTCTCATCAATGTCTTGATAACGCGGCCGAACGGACTGCCCGGAAAGGGGGCCGGTGGATATCTCGCGAACCGTTATGATGTCGAGCTCTACCGAGATTGGGACAATGTTGCCGTCTCCAAGAAAAAGCAGTTGGTTGATCGGGAACGGAGAAAAATCCATCGTTACAAGAACTGGGGGAAGCTGAACAAGAAGCTGTTCGGCAATGACGCGCAATCGAAGCTGAGGCAACCGAAAGGCAGTGAAGCGGACGGCCACGCGCCTGACGGAAGAAATCATGGTGGCTCGGCAGAAAGCCCGGAGCATAAGAGATTGAAAGAGTGGGTTGCGGCGAACCCCCGACGTATCGGCTTGCCGAGATCATTCGGTAAGGGGGAGACAGAGGCGCGACTGCTTTCGGGAGATTCGGTGGACGTGCTTTTCATGGATGGAGACGATTTCGTTACCGTCGAGGTGAAATCCTTGCGCTCAAATGACGACGATTTCCAGCGTGGGGTTTATCAGTGCGTCAAGTATCGAGAGGTGAAGAAGGCTGAGCAGGTTCCCGTCGAGGCAAACGTTCGGTCATTACTTGTGACTGAACGGGAGTTGCCGCCTGAATTGAAACAGCGGGCTCGAATGCTCAACGTGAAATTCAAACGTGTTTCGGTGAACGCACGGCCATCAAGATAACATTGAAGAACAAACGCGAGGCAGGGTCTACGTATGGCGAGAAAATCCAGGAAGAAGCCGAAACAGGTCGAGACCCTCACTCACGACGAGGCCAAGCGGAAGAACATTCCCACGGCGGAACTGCAGTCGGCGGCGGAACGTGTCGAGGAAATCGATCCCGTCGAGCCTGTGACCTACCCACGCCGGAACCCACTGGCTGAGGGTCACGTTCGGGAACGAGATGGCGACCTAGATCCGCAGATCGTCTGGAAGGGCGCGACCCTGCGCCTCACGCCCGATCAGGTGAAGGAACTGAACGAGACTGGCACGCTGGAGATCGGTGACGCCCAACTGACCTGGCGCGGGAAGGACCAGCAGGACTGGTCTGACTTGGTCGTCCAGGCGCCCCCCCTCTACATCCAGGAAAAGATCCACCCCAAGGCCATCATCGACGACCTGCGCCGCCAATCCGAAAAGCGCGCTAAGGAACAGGACGATGCGCCTGACCTGTTTGCCGACTTCAACGGCATCGACCCCGAGGCTAAGACCGAGTTCTATCAGCACGACCAGAACTGGCAGAACCGCATGATCCTAGGCGACAGTCTCCAGGTCATGGCTAGCCTTGCCGAACGCGAGGGCCTGCGCGGCAAGGTCCAATGTATCTATTTCGATCCGCCTTATGGCATAAAATTCAATTCCAATTGGCAGGTCTCGACGCGCTCACGCGACGTGAAGGACGGCAAACTCGATCAGATCACTCGGGAACCGGAACAGGTGAAGGCATTCCGGGACACCTGGGCGGATGGCATCCATTCCTACCTAACCTACCTACGTGACCGGCTGGCCGTGATGCGGGACCTGTTGACCGAGAGTGGCTCAATCTTTGTTCAAATTGGGGATGAGAATGTTCATCGCGTGAGAGCCCTTTTGGACGAGGTTTTTGGCGAAGAAAATTGCTTAGCGAATATAATTATTCGAAAAACTACAGGAAAAGCAGCGACCGGTATTGATAACACTTACGATGTTATTCTTTGGTATGGGCGAAATCACGAATTGACGAAAACACGACCACTGTTCTTCGAGAGGGATGCAACGCAAGACAAGAATTTCCGATTTGATTTTACGGAAGCTGCGACTTTTGTGCCCGCAGGTGAGAATGTACATCGGATTGCTCGCATGAACCCGATCACATCGCAGTCATCTAGTTTAACCACACTGTTCGAGTATGAATTTGAGAACAGAAAATTCAAACCAGGAAGTGGCGGTTGGAAAACAAATTTTGAAGGAATGGAGCGAATCCGAAAAGCTCAAAGATTAACCTATTCCGGAAATACTTTGGGTTTTATACGACCTTTCAATGATTATCCTTTCCAGACGTACAACGATATTTGGGATGATACCCGGCAGTCGGGGTTTGGGGATGCGAAGGTTTATGTAGTACAGACAGGAACAGCAGTAATTTCTCGCTGTCTGTTATTGGCAACCGATCCCGGAGACTTGGTCTTGGACCCCACCTGTGGTTCAGGAACAACAGCCTATGTTTCGGAACATTGGGGCAGACGTTGGATTACCTTGGATACCTCTCGGGTAGCACTCGCCTTGGCGCGATCCCGGCTCATGGGCGCAAGGTACCCCTATTACTACTTATCAGATAGCCCGGATGGTCGTGAAGAAGAGCGGAAGACCAGTGGTGAAATACAGGCAGATTCGCCAACGCGCAACGATATCCGCCAGGGGTTTGTGTGTGATCGGGCGCCACACATTATGCTTAGAACGATCACAAACAACGCCGAGATAGACGTCATCTGGGAGAAGTATCAAGAGAAACTGGAACCACTCAGGAAAATCTTCAACGAAGCCATTGCCGAGGTCCGGGAAGAATGGGAAATCACGCGCGAGACCGAGGAAGATTGGTCGGATAACGCAAAGGAACTTCACGCGTCTTGGTGGGAGCATCGCATCGCACGGCAGAAGGAGATCGACGAGTCCATCGCGCGCAGCGCCGACGTGGAGTTGCTCTACGACCGGCCTCACGAGGACAAGTCCAAGGTTCGGGTGGCCGGGCCGTTCACGGTAGAGAGCCTATCACCGCACCGCGTTGTGCCGGCCGATGAGTTGGAATTGATCGACGATGTTGCGGGCGCGGATACCGCGCCCGGTCAACGAGAGACGCCGCTCAACGACTTCACAGCGATGGTTCTGGAGAACCTGAAGTCCGCTGGCGTGCATCAAGCCGCCAAAGAGGATCGCATCACCTTCAACAACATCGAGGGTTGGCCGGGTCGCTACATTGCAGCGGAGGGCCACTTCACCGATGGCAAGGCGGAGAAGCGAGCGGCCATCTTCGTCGGTCCGGAGTTCGGGACGGTGACGCGAGCAGACTTGACCGCCGCTGCGCGGGAAGCCAACGACAACCGTTTCGACGCGCTGATTGCCTGCGGCTTCAACTTCGATGCCCATTCGACGGAATTGAGCAAGATGGGGCCGCTGCCGATCCTGAAGGCGAAGATGAACCAGGATCTGCACATGTCGGACGAACTCAAGAACACCGGCAAGGGCAACCTGTTCACCATCATCGGTGAACCCGATATCAAATGGGACTTCGATGAAGACGGCAATATCGTCGTCGAGGTGCTGGGGCTCGACGTGTTCGATCTCAAGACCGGCGATGTGCGCTCCAGCGAGAAGGACGACATCGCCGCCTGGTTCATCGACACGGACTACGACGAGGAGAGCTTCTTCGTCCGCCACGCCTACTTCCTCGGTGCCCACGACCCCTACAAGGCCCTCAAGACCTCCCTCAAGGCCGAGATCGACCACGAGGCATGGCAAACCCTATACCGCGACACCTCCCGCCCCTTCGCGAAACCATCGACCGGCCGCTTCGCCGTCAAGGTCATCAACCACTTCGGCGACGAGGTGATGAAAGTGTTCGGGGTATGAGTTAAGGAGAGGGTAGATGGCAATCTCAAAGAAGACCCGTGACAAAGTATGGGATAAGGCCAAGCCGGTCCGAGGCAAGGATCCGGACAAGTATCGCCAGGACCCATACGGCAACGTCTTGCACTACGACAGTTACGGCAAGGACAGTGGGATGGGTTGGGAGATCGACCACATCAAGCCAGCCGCCCGTGGCGGCAGCGACGCGACAAGGAACCTCCAAGCTCTGAAGACAAGCGTTAACCGAGACAAGGGCGATAGCCTAGTCAAGAGGAGCAGGCATTCCCAGAACTAAGCACGTTCCGTGGATGCGGGGCCATGAAATCTGGGGATGTGCGGACGACACCGGACTTGGCGTTCGGCACGGCCGCACCCCGCACGGCCTAGTCCCCGAGCAATCTTGCCGAGGCCCTAGGAAGGCATTCGCTCAGGAGCGCTCGATAGCGGAATTTTCAGTGATTGACTTCCATGAACGTCGTTTGCGTCGCTGAAATGTGTTAGCTAAAGGAAGCGTGGGACTCCAATCCGGTTAGGTTTCTTTGCTGGCCGGGGAACATCCCGACAGCGACCGGAAACCTGGAATTACCAACGTTTGGCAATCGACAAGTCGTGGAATTGATCAGATGGCGGATTTATCCGTGCCGGCAAATCCGAAAATCTACCACATCGTGCATATCGACCGTCTGCCATCCATTATCGCCTCAGGCGGGCTGATTTCCGATGCTGGTCTGGTCGAAAGCGGGCTCGTCGGGACCACGATCGGAATGAGCACGATCAAACAGCGTCGGCTCAGTCTGCCTCTGGAGAGTCATACCGGTTTGTGTGTCGGGCAGTGTGTCCCATTCTATTTCTGCCCGCGATCGATCATGTTGTATCTAATTCATCGGGCGAACCATTCCGAGCTAGCGTACCTTGGCGGCCAGGGCCCTGTCGTTCACTTGGAGGCCGATCTGGGCGCGACGGTGCAGTGGGCCGGGGCGAATGATCTCAGATGGGTGTTTTCGTTGTCGAATGCGGGATCGAACTATTTCGAGGACAGGGACGATCTGGACGATCTACACGAGATCGACTGGGAGGCCGTAAGGGCTCGGGACTGGAGGCGTCACAAGGAAGGTAAACAGGCCGAATTTCTTGTCGAGAGCTTTTTCGGATGGGAGTTGGTCGAGCGCATTGGCGTACATTCCGAAGGCATCGCCGCTCAAGCGCAGAGAGCAATGGCGGGCTGCAGCCATAAACCGGGTGTCGAAGTCATACGGCGTTGGTATTATTAGGCAGGAGATGGGCATGATTCGCTTCAAAATGGGGGACATCCTCGCGGAGGACGCCGAAGCATTGGTGAATACCGTCAATTGCGTCGGCGTCATGGGCCGCGGTATTGCGCTTCAGTTCAAGAATACGTTCCCGGAGAACTTCAAGGCATACGCCACCGCCTGCAAGCGGGACGAGGTTCATCCTGGGGAGATGCACATGTTCGAAACGAATATGCTGACGAACCCGAAATTCATTGTGAATTTCCCGACCAAGCGGCACTGGCGGGGCAAGAGCCGCATAGAGGATATTGAGGCTGGTTTGGTAGCGCTCGTTGAGGAAATCCGCGCGCGGCAAATTCGTTCCATTGCCGTGCCCCCGTTGGGCAGTGGTCTCGGAGGCCTCGAATGGATGACGGTGCGTTCTCTGATCGAAAAGCATCTGGAAGGCCTCGAGAATGTGGATGTGATCGTTTTCGAGCCTCGTGAATCGAGAGATGTAGAGACGATCGCGCGGAATCGTGAAGTTCCTGCCATGACCGAAGGACGCGCGGCACTCGTTGCTCTGATCCGACGTTACCTGGATGGCTGTATGGACCCGTCCATGACCCTGCTCGAAATTCACAAACTTCTGTATTTCATGCAAGAGGCGGGTGAACCGCTAAAACTGAGATACACCCAGGCGCCTTACGGCCCATACGCGGAGAACCTTCGGCATGTTCTCAACAGAATCGAAGGTCACCTGATCTCCGGATACGCCGACGGCGGAGATGCGCCAGATAAGGTGCTTGAATTAGTGCCCGGCGCGGATCGAGACGCCGAGGAATTCCTTCAGGACCGACCATTGACGAGGGAACGGATCGAGCGTGTCGCCGATCTGGTTGATGGTTTTGAATCGCCGGCCGGTCTGGAACTGCTTTCCACGGTCAAATGGATAGCATCCGAAACGGATGTGCAATCTACTGAGGACGTAATCACCCGTTTCCATGCGTGGAACGAGCGAAAGAGAATGTTCACAAGCCGCCAGATCAAGATTGCTCATCAAACACTGACCGAGAAGAACTGGTTGAGCTAGAATTTCTACAGCCATTCAATTCATGCAGTTTCGTATCGCCGATTCCTTCACCAAGGCGTTGGGGAAGCTCTCTGCCCAAGAGCAATCGGCAACCAAAGTCACTGTGTTCGACCTCCAGCAAAACCCGTCGTCACCGGGCCTGAAGTTTCATCGCATCGATAAATCCAAGGATCCGAACTTCTGGTCGATTCGGGTCAATCGGGACGTGCGGATCGTCGTTCACAAGACCGATGCCAGCTTCCTGATCTGCCATGTAGGTCATCACGACGATGCCTACAAGTGGGCCGAGCGTAGAAGGATCGAAACACACCCCAAGACCGGTGCTGCTCAGATCGTCGAGGTCCGCGAGCGGGTTGAGGAGATCTCGCGGCCGGTCTACACAGGGCCGGAGCCGGGAATGGCCGAGGCTGCGGATGTCGCGCAGGAACGTATTCTGCCGCCCCTGTTCGACGCGCTGAGTCTCGACGATCTATTGGATATCGGTGTGCCCAAGGACTGGGCGGGGGATGTTCAGAGAGCATCCGAGGACAGTTTTTTCGAGATCGCCGATCACATGCCGGCAGAAGCGGCCGAGGCGCTTTTGGATTATGTCGCGACTGGGGTTCTCCGTCGGCCGGAGGTGGCCTTCGCTGGGGGCGATCCGTTCGACCATCCGGACGCGATGCGGCGGTTCAGGGTCATGGACGATGTTGAGGAGCTGTCACGCGCGTTGGACTATCCGTGGGACCAATGGACCGTGTTCCTGCATCCATCTCAGCGCCAAGTCGTTGATCAGGACTTCAACGGACCAGCACGTGTCTCGGGATCGGCCGGAACCGGCAAGACGGTTGTGGCGCTGCATCGCGCCGCACGGTTCCTGAAGAGCGATCCCAAGGCGAAGGTGTTGCTCACGACATTTTCGTCACCATTGTCGAATGCGCTGGAACACAAACTTGAGCGCCTCGCCGGAGCGGGGCAGGAGATCGTTTCTCGTGCAACAGTGTTGCCATTCAACGGCGTTGCCAAGGATCTGTTCGTCCTGGCTTTCGGTCGCGATCCCCGGCCCGCAACCAAGGAACAAATTTCCGCTGCCCTGAAACAAGCGGTCGCTGAGATTGAAATCAGTGCTTTCACAATTCGCTTCCTGATGTCCGAATGGACCAATGTGGTCGATGCCTGGCAGATCGAGACGCTGGAGGCTTACCGCGACGTTCCGAGATTGGGTAGGAAGAATCGCCTCGGCGCGAAACAACGGGAGCGGCTGTGGCCTATCTTCATGCATGCTCGCGAGAGCCTGGAGGGTCAAGGTATTCTCACCTGGGCGCAAATATTCGCACGGGTGACGGAGCACTATACCGCCCGAGACGACAAGCCTTTCACGCACATCGTCGTTGATGAAGCGCAAGACCTGGGCGTACCGGAACTCCGTATGTTGTCGGCGATCTCGGACACCGACGGGAATGCATTGTTCTTCGCGGGCGATCTTGGACAACGCATTTTCCAGGAGCCGTTTTCCTGGCTTGCGCTCGGGATCGATATCCGAGGGCGGTCGCAGACGCTGAAGGTCAACTACCGAACCTCCCACCAGATTCGCCGCGCTTCCGATAGGCTCCTGCCCAAATCCGTTCGCGATGTCGATAGCAATGAGGAAGGCCGCACCGGTACCGTATCCGTGTTCAATGGTCCGGAGCCAGAAATTCAGACCCATCCTGACGAGGATACGGAGAACACCAGGGTTGCCCTATGGGTTCGAGAGGTCGTGGATGACGGCATGGAGCCCGAGGAGATTGGAATATTCGTTCGCAGCGATGCGGAGCTTTCGAGGGCGCGCGCAGTTGTTAGTGAGGCAGGGAAAAAGCCTCTGGAACTGTCGGACCGTGTAGAGGAGCGTCAGGGCCGTATTTCCATCGGCACCATGCATCTGGCCAAAGGGCTCGAATTTAAGACCGTCATCGTCATGGCCTGCGATGATGACGTTCTTCCTTTGCAGGACCGGATTGAAACCGTTGCCGACGAAACTGAGCTCGACGAGGTCTTCGATACCGAACGCCATCTGTTTTATGTCGCCTGCACCCGCGCACGTGACCGACTTCTTGTGAGCGGTGTGGAGCCCGCATCCGAGTTTTTCGACGACATGGCAATGAGGAAAACTGGGGGAAGCGTATGAGTTGGGCCAGATTGATCATGCTCGTTTCGATTCTTGCCTATCTTCCCGGTTCGGCCTTCGCGAAATCAGATAGGATTGCTGAGTTGTGGGCCTTCATCGCGGCCCGCCAAGCGAACATCGTGTTGTGTATGAGAAAATATTCTAAGGCCCGTGCTTCCTTAGCACCTATTCACGAAGAGATTGTAATAGAAGACTCTCGCCGCTTCGCGGATATTAAATCACACTACCGAGCGCAAGGCCGTTCAGAGCATGAAATTCGTCAAGTGGAGAACCGACTCCGGGATATGGTCGCGCGCCGCGTTTCCGACGACGCAAAACATCGCTTAAATGATTTCATTAAGTTGTGTCGCGCAATTCCGAAAACCTACCATGCCGGCACTTATATGTTTCGACCACTAGTGCGTCTGTTCCCTGACGTAATTCCGTATCTGAACAAGTACCGATAAGGAGGCTGAGCCCGATCTACGGGCCCTTAGAGGCGCTAATTCCAGCTTGTCCTCGTGAACGGAATCATCCTCGCCAACATGGGACGGATTTCGGATTACCTCCCCCGATGGGACCCTTTGGAAAATCGAGCGGTCATTTTTTGGGACGATCACGTGTTGTCGTGCCAGAGCGACCTTCCGTTTCCCAGTAAACCCCCCTCTTGAGAATCATCGATGTACCCTCCCCACCACCGCAGATGCATCAAATAGAATGCGCGTTATCGGGCCGGAATTGTCGATGATCGTGGGATGAGGAAGAGGGGCTGAAATGGCTCCAATCTATGTTCTCGACGTGGGTTAAAACGTGGGTTGATACGATTATATAGATTTAAAGACTTGATCCTCCCCCACTGAATTGGTCCACCGTGTATTTTAGTGAACGGAGGATCAAAGATGGCAACCAAACGACACAAACCGGAAGAGATTGTCTCGAAGCTGCGCCAGGTCGATGTGCTTGTTGGAC
>Ga0315336_1000699_pt1 | contig 82384 bp, 73 predicted proteins | sample ASW5metaG_FD_204512 | JGI IMG/M metagenome (GOLD analysis project Ga0315336, IMG submission 204512) | Ammonia-oxidizing marine archaeal communities from Monterey Bay, California, United States - ASW #5 | ecosystem: Environmental > Aquatic > Marine > Intertidal zone | place: USA: California...
CCCCAACCCTTGTTCCACTGTCCGCCAGGGGCAGTGTTTCGGGATCCAGCGCCCTTAGCCGGTCGAACTGGACATCGCCCAGAGAATCGCCGGCGTGGTCGTCGACGATGCCGGAGAGATCGCGGATTTCACCGTCAGGCCCAAGCATTCCGGGGCGCTCAGCACCCTTATTCCCAAATCGCAGGAGTTTCATCTGGAGGCCCCCTATCCGTCTCCAAGGTTTCTTTTTTCAGAAATCTATGCATGATGCGCCGCCAGAAAAGGGGCGCCGTGCAGACCGATTCGTGAAGGACACAGCTATAGCTTTGCTGCCTTCAAAATCCCATTAATCCCCCTTAATAAGCCCATATGCCATCTCTTGGATTCGGACTTGAGCGTATTGGAACGGCGGCCGTTCGCCACCCCTATGCGGCACTCGTGCTCATCGCGTTATTTTCCGCCTTCTGTTTGGCGGGCGTGCCGCGAGTGAAAACCGATCACACGCTGAGCGAGCTGTTCCGCTCCAGCACCATCGAATACCAGAATTACAAGATGATGAGCGACCGCTTTCCCACAAGCGAGTTCGACATCCTGGTAGCTGTGGAGGGCAAGGACCTGATGCAGCCCGAGCTGCTTGAGCAGATTCGCGCCCTGCATCTGGAACTGCAATTCGTCGAGGCGACCGACGGCATCATTTCGATGTTTTCGATGCGCGAGGCGCCTGACGAGGAGGGCTATCCGCCCCCAATGTTTCCAGCCGAACTTCCGACGGGGGCAGACTTCGATGCTCTCGCCAAGAAGGCCAACGAGCATCCACTAATCGGCGGCAAGCTGCTTTCCGTGCCCGACGAAAAGGGCCAGCTCACGCTTCTGATCGTTTCACTGAAACCGGAAGTGATCGAGAAGTTTGGACGCTCCGAAACGCTGGACGAGATCAAACAGATCAGCGACGAAATCCTGAAGCCCGCAGGGCTCAACAGTCATCTGGTTGGCGTGCCGGTTATGCAGCAGGAGATCAGGGACGCCATCCTGCGCGACCGGCTGATCTACAACACCAGCGGATTCTTGGTCGGATTGTTGATATCGCTGGCCTTCTTCCGGCGTATCAGGCTGGTGATGATCACGTCGCTTTGCCCGGCAATTTCAGTGCTCTGGGCTCTTGGCCTGCTCGGCTGGTTCGGACTGAAGCTCAATACTTTCATCAATGTGATTCCGCCGCTGGTGATGGTGATCGCCTTCACAAACGCCATGCATATGGTGTTTTCCATTCGGCGCCAGCTCAAGGAAGGCGTCGACCGGTATGATGCCGCCAATCACGCCATCACGACCGTGGGACCGGCCTGCGTGCTGACCTCGATGACTACGTCGGTCGCGTTTCTTTCGCTCACCTTGACGGATTCGGGCCTGATACGAACGTTTGGCGTCGCTGCGGCCATCTCGACATCGATGGCCTTTGTCTCGGTAATCGTGCTGGTGCCGGTGCTGGTGCTGCTGCTCTTCAAAGACAAGTCGCAGTTCATTCGCACCGAATCGAGCCGGCATCACGCCATGACCAGGCTCGAAGATTTCTGCGAGGGCATCGCCACTTGGCTACAGCCGCGCTACCGGCAAGTGGCCGGCATTGGCGTCGGCATGCTGGTGCTCTTTGCGGCGCTGCATCTGCAGCTGGAGCCGCGCTATCGGTTGAGCGACCAGGTGCCCGATACCAAGCAATCTGTTGACGCCTCCGAACGGCTCGATGTCAAGCTTACCGGCGCGCATCCCGTGCATATTTTACTGAACTGGCCCGAGGGCAAGACCATCAATTCGCCCGATGTCGTCGCCGCCATCTCTGAGTCCCACGCGCTGATCGAGAGCCAACCCGGTATCGGCAATGTGTGGTCGCTCGAGACCCTGCGCCGTTGGCTCGAAGGTATCGGCGAGACGGGCCCCGAGGTGCTCTATCAGTATCTGACCAGGCTGCCCGACCATGTTGTCCGCCGATTTGTCAATGAAGACGATAAATCGGCACTGGTGACGGGGCGTTTGCCCAATCTCGATGCTGGCGATTCAGTGCCATTGCTCGTTAACCTCGACAGCCAGCTTGGCGATCTACGCGCCCAGCACCCCGATATCACCTTTACTGTTACGGGATTGTCGGCGCTTGCCGCGCTGCAAAGCTCGAGCATGATCAGCCAGCTCAATCGCGGCTTGATGATCGCGATCGTCGTGGTGATTCTGCTGATCGGCTTCGCTTTCAGATCGGCCCAGGTCGCTGCGCTCAGCGTGGTTCCCAATCTGTTCCCCATTGTGACGGCGGGCACCGTGATCTATCTCACCGGCGGCGGGTTGGAATATGCCAGCGTGATCTCGCTTACGGTTGCATTCGGCATCGCGGTCGACGACACGATCCATTTCCTGAACCGCCTGCGCGTTGAGACCAGCCGTCAGCCAACTCTGGACGATGCGGTATACCAGACGATCGCAAGGATCGGCCCCGTCTTGGTGCTGACGACCATCGTGCTTGTGGTCGGCCTGGCGGTCACCATATTCAGTGATCTGCCGGCGATGCGTAAGTTCGGCGAGTTGTTCATAAGCACACTAACCGCTGCATTGGTTGGCGATGTGCTAATATTGCCCGCAATCGTGCTGTCGCTGCGAAAGTGGCGCATGGTGCGAAGTCGGGCGTAGACCTCCCTTCGTTGGAGGAAGCGATGCAAGGAGGCCCCATGGCAGCGAATCGATTGATCCGGAACACACTACGACTAGGCGCTATAGCGGCAATGGGTTTTGCCGCTAGCGCAATGACGGCTGAGCCGAGTGCGGCACAGTCCGCGCTGGCCACAGTAAAGAAGCTTAACGGTGCCTGGCGGGGCAGCGGCACGGTCACGCCTACGAAGGGGGGCAGGGAACGCATCAGCTGCCGCGTGAATTATAATGTGAAAGTCGCCGACTTCACCCAGCGGATCAATTGCTCGGGCACCGATTACCGGGTCAATGTGAATGGCAACATGAACGTCCAGGGCAACAACATCACGGGCAGCTGGAGAGAGACGGTCAGAAACTATAGCGGCAATGCCTCGGGCACCGTTTCCGGCAACAAGATCAATGTGCGCATTTCGGGGGTGAACTTCACCGGGCGCATGAATATCACGGTCTCGGGCAATCGGCAGACCGTGAGTATCACCCGCTACGACGTGAAAACAAAGAAATTCACGAGCCTCGCGAACATCACGCTGCGCAGATAGCCAGCCCCAACCTCGCTTAGGATTTCAGAGTGATCGCCCTATCTTTAGGCAGGGGCCGCGCGGCTGCGACTCGGCATTTTGGGCCGGGCGTTGCTGCGTAAAAACGTGTCCAATCTGCAACAGTAGGTCAAAAACAAACCGGTCTTTCGGCGCGATCAGTGCCGGGAACACGGTTTCACTGCGTGCGACGCGACGATTCCCTATCAATGCGTCGACCGGCCTGATCTCGCCAGGGGATTGATATATATAGTAATTTTGCTCTGTTCCGAGCGCATGCCGCGGGTTCGAAAACCTCCGCAAGCCATATGTGGCGCGCATGCAACAGTTTTTGGAATAAGCACGCCGAAAAGCTCCCAATCCATTGAATTCAGCCGCCAGCTCTGAGATATAGGTGTCAGCTAATCAAACGCTTCGGAAGCAAGCGTCAGCGAAGCCAACGGACCAAAAGTCCGGCCAATGAGAAGAGCAATAAGCAGGGGGACAAGGCTTCAAAGAACGCGATCCGAATGCGGCTTTGAGAAGTTAATCGGGGGGCGAGCTGGAACCCACGCCTTCTAAAGAATTAAGGGTTCTGCTCGTATGCAGGGAAGACCGGTCCGGATGCATCCGGACCGGTTTCTTTGTATTTGGACCCCAATCTTTGGCTCAAATCGTCGTATTGAAAAAGCCGCCGTCGATTAAGATGCTTTGGCCGGTGATATAGGCTGCGTGCTGGGAGCAGAGAAAAGCGCAGGTACTGCCGAATTCCGCCGGATCTCCGAAGCGCCGGGTCGGGATCCCCGAGGTCATGCGCTCGGCCACCTGATCGACACTTATGCCTTCTCCCTCGGCCCGCCGCTCGCGCAAGGCCGTCAGCCGGTCCGTATCGAAAAAGCCGGGCAGCATATGATTTACCGTCACGTTGTGGCTAGCGATTTGCCGCGCGACACCACCTAGGAAAGCAGTCAGGCCGCCGCGCGCGCCGCTGGAGAGATCGAGGCCCGCCACCGGTGTGCGCACCGAGAATGACGTGATGTTGACGATGCGTCCGAACCGCTGCTGCTTCATGTGCTCGACGACACTTTGGATCAGCTCAATGGGCGTGACCATGTTCATGATGACCCCTTCCAACATGGCCTCGCGGTCCAGTTCGAGGTAGTCGCGGAAAGGGGGACCGCCATTGTTGTTGACCAGGATGTCGGGCTTCGGGCAGGCGTGGAGCAGTTTCTCTTGCCCTTCAAGGCTACTCACATTCGCAGCCACGGGCGTAATGGTTGCACCGGTCGTCTTCCTTAGCTCCTCGGCAGTCGCTTCCAAATGAGCTTCATCGCGGCCATTGATAGTTACGTCGACGCCCGCCTCGGCGAGCGCCTGTGCGCAAGCCTTGCCCAGTCCTCGGCTCGATGCGCAAACGATTGCTTTGCACCCGGCAATACCCAAATCCATAGTCGATCTCCCCTTGCACGAGGCGTCAACACGCCTTCGGGCGCGCATTGTGCCCCAAAAATTCCAGCTGGTGCAGCTTCTCTTCGGCGGTGCGCGATCATGGTCCCGAAGCGCCATAAGGGCGTGAAATCGTCAAAGATCAGCGGCCGCATACCCGCGCGCCAGTGGTGCAAACTACCGGGGAGACGACGCCAGGCCAACAAACCGTGTAATAGCGCTTGGTTCTGACAATCGGTCGCAGGATCATGCTGGAGGGCACGCTGGTGCGCACCGCCTTCCACAAGGGATCGGGCCTCACCGGATATGCGGTGACGCTTGTGATCCGCCGCCAGCCTCTCTTGCGCTTGTAGCTTGCGAGGCCATTTGCAAAGGCTCCTTGGGAGGCCGCTACGGCCGAGCCCTTGTCGAACCCGTCATTGGTTCGCGAAACCACATAGCAAGCGGCTTGGGCCTGGGAAGATATGGTCAAGAACAGGCCGGCTGCGCCGGCCGCGTAGGCGAGTCTTCGAAATCCGAGAGTCATCACAGCCCCCTGAACTGGCATGAAAAACAAGGCGTTGCCCCGAGACATCATGGCGCGTGACCGCGGCGATGCCTAGTCGGCGCAAATGTGTTTTCCAGAGGTTTAGGGATCTAGGGCTCGATGTGGCGGGATGGGCGCGAGCGCTGGCAGCACGTCTACGGTTGGCTTGCGGACAGTTTGAACCGGCTGCACATGGGTACGGTCAGGCTCTCCGATCCCGCACAAGTCAGCATCTTTGGCGGTCCGCGGTGATTGAGCACGGCCTGCTTTCCCGAGACGATGCGGCCATCGATTAGATAGTCGATGCCCGCCTGTTTGATGATGTCGCTGAACATCCCGCCCGCATTTACCGGTATCGCGATCTCCCGAAATACCCGGAATGTCGGCTCGCCGCCTTCGGGACATTTTGCCAGCATGATCACATTAGAGATTTTGTTGTGTTCGCGGTCGTAGAGCATGCTCACCCAATGTGGCATGCCGTTGCACTCGCCGGAAAAGGTGTATTGGGTCTGGTTTTTTGATTGGGCGGCCGCGAAATCGCTGCCGGGCAGACCAAGAACAAAAATTAGGACGACAAACAGGACAGGCAATCTAATGCTTGGGCGCATTTGGGTGAAGCTCACGTGCGGGGTCGGGTAAATCAAGGTCTTGGTACTCTGCGGACCGCGGTCGGACTAAGGCGGCCTTGGGCTTGTTTAGGCATTGATCCGTGGCATCAAGAAGGCCGGTGGTCAGGCGAACTCAGACTTTTTTACGCGCGATGTGACTAATGTGCACCAACAAAAATCTCGCCATTTCAATGACTTGAATGAGAATGGTTTCGAGAGCCGTATTTTTTTCCATCCTACTCTTGAAGCCAATCCGCTCCGTCACCAACTTCCGGTTATCAGACGTTAACCATAGGACTGAAACTGGTCCTAACGCGCCAAAGAAACCAAGGTTCATTATGGGAAATGAACCAAGGCGGAGGCGCCAAAAAGGGGGGATGACATGGGTTTCCTGTCCTTAGCTATTTCCGGTAAAGCACGCATCTTTTCCGCGCTCTTGATCGCGGGTCTCGCTTTAACGATGACCGCCGAGTCCGCCTCGGCTGGCATTCTCAAATTCCTGTTTAAAGGCAAGCGGAACCAGCAGAACGGCAACTGGGACAATGCCAGCGGCCGCGAAGTCGTGCGCTTTTCCAGCAGATACGCCCCCGGCACCGTCGTCGTCAGCTTCTCGGATCGGCGGCTCTACTTCGTCGATCAGCCTGGTGTCGCCATCAGCTATCCGATTGGCACGCCGGCGGCCAAAGCGAAATGGTCGGGTGTCTCGCATGTGAGCAGGAAGCGCACGAACCCGAAATGGACCCCGACCGCGGATATGCGGGTCGAGAACCCCGAATTGCCGGCTTATATGCCCGGCGGTCATCCCCGCAACCCGCTCGGTCCCCGCGCGCTATATCTCGGCGACACCCTTTATCGCATCCACGGCACCGACGCGCCTTGGACCATCGGCCAAGAGGTCTCCCATGGCTGCGTGCGCCTCTACAACCGCGATATCGTCGACCTTTATGAGCGCGTTCCCGTCGGCGCCAAGGTGATCGTGACCTGGCAGCGCTTTCTAGCTTAATTCCCCAGCTTCCAAGCACTAGAACACCAATGGGGTGGCGAATTTCGCTGCCCCATTTTTCTTGCCCGGGCCACAAAGGCGAGACCGGCACACCTGTGATAGTGGGCAAAAAAAGAACCCGGCCGGGGCCGGGTTCGGAGGGTTTCTAGAAGCGTCTAGTGAGGGACGCTTGGGGGAACTCTTGGGTCTTACTTGATGTGGTTGTGAGGGTTCGAAACTTCAAGCGCTGCAACGGTTTTTTTTACAAGAAATACAAATCGATCGGATCTCGGATTGCCTTTGTGCAGATTCGGGACCTGAGACGTCATTGGACCGTGGAGGCTATCTTGGTCGAGGGCTCGACTTGGCTGCTGGTCTGGTTCGGGTTCGTGGAGTAGGGGTCGGACCCATTGGCGAGATACTTGCTGCCAGCCAGCCAAGCGATGCGAGCCTCCAGGATCTCCAGGATCTTCATGACCTTTTCAATGCGCCGGTCTTTGGTGCCCATATGTGAATAGGCATTTCGCAGATCTGACGCCATTTGGTCGAGCGTTCCAATATGGGTTTGATCTGCGCCCTGTTCTCGCAATGCGGTCGAGATCTGGCCGATGATTTCAGCGGCCGAAGCAATGTGGTCGGTGGCCTTTTGGGTAGCGAGTGCAATTGCGTCGAAGTCCGCAGAATCGATATCGAGCTCGGAGGCAGCGCGTTCGGACGGATCGAGGTCGGCGATTCCCTGGCGGGTCAGCGCGATCGCTTCCCCCAGCGCGGTGATCTCGCGCCGCAGTGTCTCGACGTCGCCGGATGATGGCCGGTTGCATGCCACGGCCTCCAGCTTCTTGAGGCTTTCCAACAGCAGAGTAGTTTCCTTGGACCGGTTGCGTTCGACATAATCGGCGAGAAACCGCCGCCCCGCCTCGCTCGCCAAGAGCGTGGCCTCGATTGCATCAAAGTCGGCATCGTCAAGCGGCGAGGAGAGGTCTGTGAGGCTCATGGCCGAGTCCTGTAACGGTTGTTCATTGCCGAATCCTGTGCGATTCGAGCCGGTCGGGCCGAGTGTGGTCGAAAATTGTTAGGGATTGGTTGAGAGACGCCTGCGCCGGCGGATCCACCACGATGAGGGAGCACGCGTGCGTCCCACCAGTTTCGCAGTGAGGCTTGCGCTGTTCTATGGCGCGATTTTCACGTTGATCGGTGTTTTCCTGCCCTATTTTCCGGTCTGGCTGAACGCGCGCGGTCTGAGCGCGGGCGAAATCGGCATCGTGCTAGCGGCGCCACTCTTTGTGCGGGTGCTGGTGACACCGGGGATTTCATTTGCGGCGGACAAGAGCGGCAACCGTCGGCTGATGCTGATCGCGTTGGCCTGGAGCGCGTTTCTCGCAGGCCTACTTTTTTTCGCCGCTAGCAGCTTTTTGACCATTCTCCTCGTCGTCGTCCTGTTTGCGCTGTTTTGGACCTCTGTCATGCCATTGACCGAAGCGGTGGCGATGCAGGGGGTCAGGCGCTCCGGTCTGGATTACGGCCGGATGCGGCTATGGGGCTCGCTCAGTTTCATCGCCGCCAGCATTGGTGGAGGATTGGCGATCCAGAATTGGGGTTCCCAGGCGGCTCTATGGATCTTCATCGGAGCCACGGCGAGCGTGGCGGTGATGTCGTTCGCCCTGCCTCAGCCGACCGGTAAGGGGTGGCTGCGGGCGGCGGCGCCCGTGCCCGAAATCCGTCTGGCGGACGCATTGAGGCTTGCCCGCAATCCGCTGTTCTTGGCCCTGCTATTCGCTACGGCGCTGGTTCAGGGCAGTCACGCCGTCTATTACGGCTTCGCCACTTTGCATTGGCGCTCGGTCGGGATCCCGATGACCGATATCGGCCAACTCTGGGCCACCGGGGTCGTCGCTGAGATTGCCCTGTTCGCGGTCTCCAGACGCGTTGTGGCGGCCTATGGCCCGGTCCGCCTTATCATGTTCGCTGGATTCGCTTCAGTCCTGCGCTGGCCACTCTTGACGCTGGATCCCCCGCTCGAAGTGCTGTTTCCGTTGCAGCTGCTCCATGCCTTCACCTTTGGCGCGGCCCATTTGGGCGCACTGTATTTCATCGCCGCAGCTGTGCCCGATCAATATTCAGCCACCGCTCAAGGTCTCTATGCGTCAGTAGCGGTCGGAATCGCATTGGGACTTGGGGTGGCGATCGCTGGGCCGCTCTATAATTCTCTGGGAGCCGAGGCCTACTGGGCGATGGGCCTGCTGGGTGCCCTCTCCATATTGGGGTCTTGGTGGCTCATGGTCCATTGGGACGGCAAGCATCTGCCAATGACCACCCCAAGCAGCAGGCACTCAGCCCCATAGCTCGGGATTGGCTGTCGCCACCCTGTCGTCCGCGTAGCGGAGGCCTGGGCTTCGATCACGCTCCAGCAGCAAGGGTCCGTCGAGATCGACGTAGTCGGCGTTCGCCGCGAGCAACATGGCGGGCGCCATGGCGAGCGAGGTCGAGACCATGCAGCCCACCATGATCTTCAGGCCCCTGGCGCGGGCCGCTTCGCTGAGTGCCAAGGCCTCGGTGAGGCCGCCCGCCTTGTCGAGCTTGATATTGATAGCGTCGTAACGGCCCTCGATCCGGGTCAGATCGCTGCGGTCATGGACGGATTCATCAGCGCAAACGGGCGGAACTCGCTTGACCATGCTTAGTTGTTCGTCGGTATCCGCGGGCAGGGGCTGTTCGATCAGCTCCACACCGGCCCGGTCCGCCGATGCGAGCAATTCTTCCAATCGGTCCCCATGCCAGCCTTCATTGGCGTCCACGATAAGCCTGGCATCGGGCCGCGCCTGTCTGACCAACCGCATGCGCTCTTCGTCACTATCGGTCCCTAGCTTGAGCTTCAGCAGGGCGTGGCCGTCCGCCTCGGTGGCGGCCACGGCCATCGCTTCGGGTTCGCCCATGGAGATGGTATAGGCCGTTTCGAGCGCGCTCGGCATGGCAATGCCTGCCAGCGCTGCCACCGATTTGCCTGCAATCTTGGCCTCCAAGTCCCACAATGCACAGTCGATCGCATTGCGGGCAGCGCCAGCGGGCATGACCCCCTGAAGTTCGTTGCGGCTGAGCCCCGAAGCGATTTTCGGGCCAATCTGTTCGATGGCGGCGATTACGCCCTCGATCGTCTCGCCATAATGGGGGTAGGGCACGCATTCGCCCCGGCCCCGGTGGGAACCCTCACCAATCGTGACGACCACCACTTCGGCCTGGCTCTTCGAGCCCCTCGCAATGGTGAATTCCCCAGCAATCGGCCAATTCTCCGGAGTGATCGTCAGTTCTCGCGATGTCATGCGATGATCCGGGTTCTGCTTCCGCGCCAACGGTCAAGTGCATGTAATTAGGGCATTTCATGGCCATAATTCTCGGGCACAAGTGTCGCTCGCGCGCTTCGACGCTGTGCAGGTAGAAGTTTAGGGGCGAACGCGCAATGCTCAAGCGAGATCACGGCGTAGTTCTTCCGACGAGTATTCGTGCACCCGGCTTCCGCGTGGAGTTGGAGGGCACCGTCTTTCGCCTGCTCGCCACCGGTTCGTGGACCGTGCACGAGGCGGTCAAGCTCGATGGCGCGCTTACCCGGCTGCAAGTGCCGATCCCACCGACGCCGGAATTCACAGGCGAAGTGGACGTCTCCGGCATTGCGGAACTCGATACGGCTGGCGCCTGGTTACTGCAAAAGACCGCGGACCGCTGGTCCGGCTCGGGGTTGGACACGTCCTTTTCGGGCACGACCGAAAGCTTTCGAATTCTGATCGACGAGGTCGGTAGGCGGGTGGAAACAAAGCCCGTCGACGAGGAAGACCCCGGCACGGTCAAAGATTTCAGCGGCGAAATGACCCGGGCACTTGGCGGCATCTGGCAAGACGCCAGGCTGCTTACCAGTTTCCTTGGTGCCGTCACCGACACCTTTGGCCGGCTGATCAAGGAACCCTGGCGCTTTCGCCCGCTCTCCTTTCTCCATCACATCGACCATGCCGGACTCAGGGCGGTCCCGATTATTGCACTGATTTGTTTACTGATCGGGGCCGTGGTCATGCAACAGGCCGTCGTGCAGTTGCGCCCCTTTGGCGCCGACATCTTCGCCGTCAACATGTTGGGAATCCTGGCGCTGCGGGAGGTGGGGGTCCTGTTGACCGCCATCATGGTTGCCGGTCGCTCGGGCTCGGCGTTCACTGCCGAAATCGGCTCAATGAAAATGCGCGAAGAGATCGACGCCATGCGGACGCTCGGCGTCGATCCGATGGACACCCTGGTGGCCCCGCGCATACTGGCCCTTATCGTAGTGCTGCCACTCCTCACTTTCGTAGGCGACATCATGTGCCTGGTGGGGGGCGGCCTGATGGCCAAGGCCTATCTGGGCCTGGATGTAGCCGCCTATATGGAGCAGCTCCATTCAATCGTCGACTTCCGTCATTTCATGGCGGGCATGGTCAAGGCGCCGTTCGCTGCGCTGATCATCGGGCTTGTGGGCTGCCTCGAAGGCCTTAAGGTTTCGGGCAGCGCCGAATCGCTGGGTAAGCACGTCACCAGCGCAGTGGTGAAGGCGATCTTCCTGGTCATCGTGTTCGACGCCATCTTCGCGATGTTCCTGTCGGCAATCGGGATTTGATATGGCCGAGCGCGAAATCATTATCAGCGTGCGGGGACTCGCCAAGCGGTTCGGCAGCCAGCAGATCTGGACGAACCTCAATCTCGACGTCTATCGCGGAGAAATTCTCGGCATCGTGGGTGGCTCGGGCCAGGGCAAATCAGTGTTGCTGCGGGTCATCACAGGCCTTGTCGAGCCGGACGCCGGCACGGTCGAGGTGTTCGGTCGCGACGTCCGCGAGCTGACGCCGGAAGAGACGGTACTCATGGAAGCCCGTTGGGGCGTGCTGTTCCAGGACGGCGCTCTGTTCTCCTCTCTCTCGGTCTTACAAAACATTCAAGTGCCGATGCGGGAACATCTGGATCTGCCCCAGTCGATGATGGACGAGCTGGCGTTCCTGAAGCTGGCGATGGTGGGTCTGAAGCCGGACTCGGCGCACAAGAACCCTTCAGAGCTTTCTGGCGGCATGCGCAAGCGCGCCGGTCTCGCCAGGGCACTGGCGCTCGACCCTGAAATCGTGTTTCTGGACGAGCCTACCGCCGGTCTCGACCCTATCGGCGCGTCGGACTTCGATAATTTGATCCGAAAACTGCAGCAGACTTTGGGCTTGACGGTCTACATGGTGACACATGATCTGGATACCATCTTCCGGGTCTGCGACCGTGTGGCCGTGCTGGCGGACCAAACCGTGGTGCGGACCGGGGCACCGGAAAGCTTGGTCAAACATCCGGATCATCCCTGGATCAAAGAGTATTTCTGCGGTGAGCGGGCCCGTGCCGCTTTCGCCTGATGGTGGATAATGGAAACCAAGGCTAATCATCTAATGATCGGCGGATTTGTGCTGGGCATCCTGGTGCTCGGTTTCGCTTTCGTCTATTGGATGCAGAACTTCGCGGGCGGCGGCGCGACGAATTACACCATCATTTTTCGGGGCTCGGTGACTGGTTTGTCCACGTCGAGCCCTGTTCTCTTCAATGGCGTTCGGGTCGGCAATGTCGAGAGCCTCTCGATCGATCCAGACGATAGCCGCGATGTGCGGGTGCTCATCGACGTAGGCGGCTCGACTCCGGTTCGAACCAATTCGCGCGCCAAGATCGTCCAACAGGGCTTGACCGGCGGTTCGGCAATTCAACTCACCGCGGGGACGCCCGATGCGCCGATGCTGGTTGCACAAGAGGGCGAGGATTATCCCATAATCAAGGCCGACCGGGCAGCGTCGGGCTCGCTGTTGAGCGCGGCGCCCGAAGCGTTGGGCAACGCCAACGCGCTGTTTGCCAGGCTGAACGATCTGGTCGCCGACAATGAGGATTCAATCCGCCGCACCGTCACAAATCTGGAGTCGGTGACGTCCGTTTTGGATGAGCGCAAGGGCGATATCGACGCCATCATCTCCGATGCGAGAGCGCTGACCCAACGCTTTAATACCGTCGCGGACAAGCTTGAGAAGGCGGTGGACGACCTCTCCGGCTATGTCACGGCGGATGGCGAATCATTCCTCGCCCAGGCCCAGGAAGCGGCCCAATCGTTCCGACAGCTCGCCGAAAAGCTCGACCGGTCGGTTGGAGACAGCGCCGACGGGCTTGCCAGATTCGCCAAGACAGGCATCAAGGAATTCGAGCTATTCATGCGGGATGGCCGCAGAGCGGCGCGAAATCTCGATCGGGTTTTGGAAAAACTGGAAGAGAATCCGCGGAGCTTTTTGCTTGGTGGTTCCCAGGTTCCAGAATACACTCCGGGCCAGTAATGCGCGTAGGGTGGAAAGGGCACCGCCTGGCGCCGTTTTAAGCAGGGAAAGCCTCAACTCATGCGATTCAGAGCACATGTAACGGCAGTGCTGGCATGTGCAGTGCTCGGGGGATGTGTGGGCACGACCATTCCACCGGCGACATTCGACCTGCGTCCGCCCAAGGTCATGACCGTTACGGCGCCGCAACCGGCGCGCTTTCAGCTTGTGGTCAATGAACCGACCGCGGTCCGCTCGCTCGGCACAAATCGGATTCTGGTGAAGCCGGATCCCGAGAAGGTTACCTACTACAAGGGAGCAGCTTGGAGCGATCAGCTGCCGCGATTGGTGCAGGCGCGGATGGTGCAAGCTTTCCAGAATGCGGGCCTGGTGCGTGCCGTGGGTTCGCGGGCCGACAGGCTCGACGCCGATCTCGAACTAGCCTCCCAGCTCAATGCGTTCCAGGTGGAGGTCAATCAAGGCGATGCCACCGCCCATGTCAGCCTTTACGTCAAGGTGATCGACGGGAAGCGCGGCCGAATGGTGGCGTCACGGGCGTTCGAGACGCGGGTACCTACCAGCTACAACAATGCGACCGTCATGGTGGCCTCGCTGAACGAGGCGTTTGACGACGTCATGCGTGATGTCGTGCCATGGGTCTCGTCGGTGAAGCGCCCGCAGTAAGCAATTCGGGTTTGATCCATAGCGCCTTTGGGCGCACCACCAATTCCTTTGACAGATTAAATCAGCGGTCGGACGCCTCAGGCGAGGCGTCCGCTGGCATGGGCCAACATCAGATAGACCCGGCCCGTCTCCGACGAGAGATAGTTCTGCAACAGGCGTCCGTCGCCCTCCTTGGCTTCAGCGTCCCGCAACAGCCTCTCGAAGTCGGACATGTAGCGGTCGACGGTCACCCGGAAGTCGGCATTGCGCGCATAGCGCCCGCTGATCTCGTCAAATGCCGCGCGCCCTTCATTCGTGTAGAGCTGGCGGTTCAAGACCGACCGTTCTCCCCGCCGGAAGCGCTGCCAGATTTCGGCGGCGGTCTGGTGGTCGATGGCGCTCGCCAGATCCTGCAGCCGCAAGGCACTTTCTATGCTCGGCTGCGCGGCCTGCTGAGGCTGCTGCTGCGGTTGGGGCGCCGGTGGCACGGGTTTGGCCGGTTGCGGTTGCTCGGGAGTGTGCTGCAAGAATTTCGGCGCTGGTCCCGGTGCCGTGGGATCGAGCAAAGGCTCGCGTTCGGCTTCGGAGGCTCGGGCGAGTAGGTCGCCCAATGACCATTGTTCACGGCGGTCCTGCGGCTGCTCGGCGGGTGCGGTCTCATCGCCGATCGCATTGTTGATCAGGGCCTGGCGCGCCGCGCTCGGCTGCTGTTGTGCGCCACCGGGCGCGTTCAATTGCTGTGTGAGCTGGCTCGTCAGCGACGTGATGTCTTCCGCGCTCGCCGGCGCCTGCGGGGCAGCGGCCTGTGGCGGGCTGGTCGCCGCGGCAAAATCGGCCCGCGGTGCTTCCGCGCCGAGCGCAGCAATCGGCAGGCCTGTTGCTGGCGGCGCGGGTGGGCTGGCCGCTGGTGGAATCGCACTGGGATCGCCGAGCAACGGCATTGGGCTTGTCGGTGGCGCAGCAGGGGGCTGGGGTGCCGGCTCCTGCTTTTTGACGGGTTCAGGCGGTTTCATCGCCGCCATGGTCTTCTCGACTTCCTTCCGGCTCCGCTTGGCCTCTTGCGGCAACTCGCGCATACGCCGTTGCAGCTCCTGGCGGGTCACTTCCATGTCGTCGGCCGTCTTGTGCGCGGTGGCGCGCATTTCGTCCGCCGTCTTGCCGAACTGGGTGGTCAGCATGCCGACTTGATCGGCTACCTGTCCTGAAATCACCTGGAAGCTCGACTTGATCTCCTTGGCCGCCTTCGCGGTTTGGCTGACCGCGTCATTTCTGAGGCGTTCGATCTCGGCGACGACGTTTTGTGATTGCGCCGCCGATTCGTGGGCGAGCGAGGCGCTCAATTCCTTAGCGCGGCTTTCGGCATGGACCAGGGAGTTCTCGATCAGATCGGAGTAGGACCGCATGGTCTTGTCCAGGTCCTGCGCCTTGGAGCCCACCGTGTCCAGCAGCGCGCTGATCTCAGCATGCCGGCCTTCCAGGATGGAATCGATCCGCGCATTGGAGGAGTCCAGCGTCTGGGCTGCGGCCAGGATCGACTGACCCTGACTCTCGAAGCGCTGGGTCAGCCCATGGATTTGACCAATCAACGTCTTGGAGACGTTCTTCAGCATGTCGGCCTGGGACGCCAAGCTCTTCAGCGCCTGGCCCGAATGCACCGTCATGTGCTCGCTGCTCTGGCGGAAGGACTTGGTGCCATCCGCGATCATGCGGTTGAAGTCCGCCGTGTGGCGCGACAAGGACTCTTCGACCGCATGGGTGTTTTCCACCAACGCGGTGTCGAGTCCCTTGATCCGGTCGATGAGATCCGCACGGATCACGTCGGAACGCTTGGAGATGGCGTCGTCAAAGGCGTGGGTCTGGCGCGTCATCATCGCGTCGACCTCTTGCATGCGTTGGCCAATAACGGTGCGCATCGTGTTGGCATGCTTCGAGAGCGAAGCATCCAGATTGCCGATGCGTTGGCCGACGGCGCTCTCCAGCGTCGCGACTGTCTGCGTCGCATTCTTGATGACGGCATTCAGTTTTGTCTGCTCGCGGTCGAGCGTAGTGATCAGGATGGGTACTTCCTTCTCGACCCTTTCGCTCGCCTCGGTGAGCGACTTGAGCAAATTGACCCGGTTCGTCTCGACCTTGGTGTTCACCTTGTCTGAGGTGTCCTGAATAGCCGTGGTAACTCGGGTCGAGGCCTTGTTCATCGCCTCATCGATGGCACGGCCTTGGCCAACGAGCTGCTCGGTGACCTGCGTACCTCGCTCGGCGAGCTTCTTATCGACGGCGATTCCAGCCGCGGAAACCGCCGTGGTGATCTTCTCGCCTTTGACGGTTAGCGTTTCGGCCAAACCGGAGGTGGCCGTCGCCAGCGTCTTGGTGGCCTGATCTCCGGCCTGGGCGATGTCCTTGGTGACCTGGGCACCAATGCCCTTGAGTGCCGTGCTCACCTGCTCGCTGTTGTTGGCCAGCGCCTTGCGCTCGCTCGACAGCTCGTTGATCAGGGCACGCACCCGCAATTCATTGTCGTTGTAGGAACGCTCAAGGGTAGCGATTTCATTGTGAAGCAGCGCTTCCAATTCGCCGGCCCGGCCCAGGGCACGGGAGATCGCGTCATTCACAGCCGCGACCTGGCGGCGAATTGTCTGGCCCACAGAGGCAACCGACTGTTCGGCATGCCGGTCGGGCTCGGCGAGACGCACCGCCACTTCGCTCATGGCAGACGCCATCAGCTTGAGTTCTTGGGCGCGCCATATCAGCAGCGCCAGGAACCAGAAAAGCGCAATCGGGATGATGAGCGCGGCAGCCGTACCGAGAACGATCGGATTCTGCATTGCGCTGGTCGAGCCCGACAGCGTTGCGATTTCGCTGCTAAAGAGCATGAAGCTCAGTCCGCCGCAGAGCAGGACCCAAGCGATAGTGGATCCCAGCGCGACGTAAAAAATGTTTCGTGAGGGGCGCTGCTGGAGCGCGTAGATCAATCCGCCGATCGAGGGCATGTCGTCATTTGCGGCGACACGTCCGGAGGCGGCTTCGTTTTCTCCGCCCGCTCTTTGATAATGGGTATTTTGCGCCGCCTTTGTTTGATTTGCGGCAGCAGTTTTGGACGCGCCCCCGAACCTTCCCTTAAGGGGCGCGGATTCCGCTCGTTTCACGTCTGATTTGTCTGTAGTGGAATTTGTGTTGGACAACGCTCTCGCCGTTGCCTTTCCCTTCAACTGTTCACTAGCCATTACTCGGTCCGCCAATCTGAAGTTACGCAAAAACTAGGAGATTTCATCGACGCGCGCATCACCTTTGTTGGGCTTTGACTAGTGGCGTTTTGGGACTCCGCCGGAAGCAGTCACAATAGAAAATCTCCCTCTCAACTTCTCACGGGCATCCGCCCGCGCTCTTGCCGGTGGGTCACTCTTAGCTGAGCATTGGGGCCAAAAAAGGAAAAAATTAACTTATCGTTTACGCTCGCAGGCGTGAAATACCCCTCAAGCGCCAGCCTTGGCTTACCATCCTGTTGTCAGTCGCGCGGTTGCGCTCAGCGTTGCGCGGGCAGATCGGGCCATGAAGAGCAATCACGTTCTGTTTAACCGGATGTTATTGGAACTAATGAGAATCTGACACGACATACAGGTAAATCGGCTTCGGGGTGCAGCCATAACCATAAAACGGCCCTATTCCGGAGCGTGGATATACCAAAATGAAAATCGGCACATCGTTAGGTGCGGGGAGCACTAACATGGAACTGACAGTCGAGAGCATCGCCTCGGTCGCGGCCGACGCGGGCGCAGAGACTCACAGTCCAGTCTCACGGCGTCCCGTCGATCTAGTCCATCTTGCACGCTACACCCTTGGCAATCGAGCGCTGGAGCGCGAAGTGCTGGAACTCTTCCGCACGCAGTCCCAGCTCTATCTCAACCGTTTGAGGGATGCGGTCAACGAACAGGCTTGGCACGACGCTGCCCACACGATCGTGGGCTCAGCCCGTGGCATCGGCGCCTGGCGCGTGGCCAAGACGGCCAAGACGGCGGAAGAGTTGGACGGCAATGCGATCCAGGTCTCCCGCGACAAGGTCGTAAGGTCGCTGGAAAGCGAGATCGACGAGGCCAACGGCTTCATCCAGGCGCTTTTGGTCGACGCCTAACAGCGTCCAAGCGAGCGCGCAGACGGCTATTTCCAAACTTCTGCTTCGCGGAAGCCCTTGAGGGTTTGCCCTAGTGCGGCTTTTGGCCTATAGGGCTCCCCGTCTTGCGGGTGAATTTCCCTGCCCGCAACTGGAATCCTTGTAACCAAAAATCGCCTTAGGGCGCTCTCAGACCAGCAATGAAGCGCCCAGGGCGCATTGCGCATGCCCAAAATCACCTTTATCGAGCATAACGGTACCGAGCATGTGGTCGAGGCCGAGATTGGTCAGACCGTGATGGAAGCGGCCATCAAGAACAACATTCCCGGAATTGAAGCCGAATGCGGCGGTGCCTGCGCTTGCGCCACCTGCCACGTTTATGTTGAGAAGGAATGGCGCGAACCCACAGGCGAGCCAGACGAAATGGAAGAGGATATGCTGGACTTTGCCTTCGATGTGCGCGACTCCAGCCGTCTGAGCTGCCAAATCAAGGTCAGCGAGGAACTCGAAGGGCTTGTGGTTCGGGTTCCGGAGAAGCAGTTTTGATTTCTCAAATCCATCCACGGCGCGGGCGAGGAGACTCATGAGTCCCAAGGACACGCCGGAATCTGGCAACGGCGGCGGTCCGGTTATCGAGACCCAGGCCGTGATCATCGGCGCCGGTCCGGTGGGGCTGTTCGCTGTCTTCGAGATGGGTCTGGCCGACATCGAATGCCATCTGGTGGATATTCTAGACAAGCCAGGCGGCCAGTGCGCCGAGCTTTATCCCGAAAAGCCAATCTATGACATTCCGGGTCTCCCGGTGGTGAGCGGACAGGAACTCACCGGTCGATTGCTCGAGCAGATCAAACCCTTCAATCCGACCTTTCATTTGAACCAGCGTGTCGACGCCCTGGAGCGTTGCGAGGATGGCCGCTGGCGTCTGGTGACCGATACGGGCCAGCAATTCCTGACGACGGTCGTGGTTATCGCGGCTGGTGGAGGGTCATTTACTCCTAAGCGCCCGCCCCTTGAGGGGATCGAGGCATTCGAGGGGACTTCTGTTTTCTATTCGGTGCGGCGCATCGAGGATTTCCGCGACCGGGATATTCTGATCGTCGGCGGCGGCGACTCCGCGCTGGATTGGACGTTTTCGCTGCAGCCCGTCGCCAAGTCGATTGCACTGCTTCACCGCCGAGACAAGTTTCGCGCGGCCCCCGATTCCGTGAAAAAGATGCTGGAATTGACCGAAGCTGGAAAACTCAACTTCATACTTGGTCAAGCCATGGAACTGCACGGGCAAGAGGGCGTATTGGAAGCCGTCACTGTTCGCGGAAAGGACAACGAGACCTTCCGTCATGAGTGCGACACGGTACTCCCTTTCTTCGGCTTGACCATGAAGCTTGGGCCAGTCGCCGATTGGGGGCTCAACCTCCATGAAAACCTGATACCGGTCGACACCGAAAACTTCGAAACCAGCGAGAAGGGCATCTTTGCCGTCGGCGACATCAACCATTACCCCGGCAAGCTGAAGCTCATTCTCTGCGGATTTCATGAGGCGGCTCTGATGGCCCAACAGGCCCACAGATACATCTATCCCGACAAGGAGCTCCGCTTCGAGTACACCACGTCCTCGTCGAACCTGCAGAAGAAGCTCGGCGTCAGGTAAGGGGCCGGGCTCGCGGGGCACCGGCTTGCATTTGGCCGGGTTTGGTGCTGGAAGGGGCCGATTAACGGGGCGGGCATGCATCGATACCGGACACATACTTGCGGCGATCTGAGAACCGGCGACGTTGGCGAACAGGCCCGCGTTTCGGGCTGGGTGCATAGGGTGCGCGACCATGGCGGCCTGCTCTTCATCGACCTGCGCGATCATTACGGCCTGACCCAGTGTGTGGCAGATCCGGATTCTCCAGCTTTTGCATTGGCAGAGACGGTGCGCGCCGAGTGGGTAATCCGCGTCGACGGCGAAGTGAAGCGGCGCAGCGACGACACGATCAATCCGCAATTGCCCACCGGCGAAGTCGAAATCTTTATCCGCGAACTCGAGGTGCTGTCAAAGGCAAGCGAGCTGCCGCTCCCCGTATTCGGCGAACCCGACTACCCGGAAGATATCCGGCTGAAATACCGGTTTCTCGATCTTCGGCGGGAAGGCATTCACCAGCGCATCATCAAGCGCTCGGAGATCATCGACTCGATCCGCAAGCGGATGCGCGAGGCAGGTTTTTTCGAGTTTCAAACGCCCATATTGACCGCCTCTAGCCCTGAAGGCGCGCGCGATTTCCTGGTGCCCTCCAGGATGCATCCGGGCAAGTTCTATGCGCTCCCCCAGGCACCCCAGCAATTCAAGCAGTTGATCATGATCGCGGGCTTCGACCGCTACTTCCAGATCGCGCCCTGTTTCCGTGATGAAGATGCCCGTGCCGACCGTTCGCCTGGAGAATTCTATCAGCTCGATATCGAGATGAGCTTTGTCACCCAAGAGGACGTGTTCGATGCCGTCGAGCCGGTGCTGCGGGGCCTCTTCGAGGAATTCTCCGATGGCAAGAGCGTCGACCAGGCCTTCCCGCGAATTCCATATTGGCGCGCTATGCGGCTCTATGGAACCGACAAGCCCGATCTGCGAAACCCAATCGAGATGGGCGATGTGAGCCACCATTTCCGGGGCTCGGGCTTCAAGATTTTTGCAGGCCTGCTTGAGAAGCACGCCCAGGGGCGCGAATGGACCGAGAATGCGGAAGTCTGGGCAATCCCAGCGAAGGGCGGCGGTTCCCGCGCTTTTTGCGACCGGATGAATAGCTGGGCCCAGGATGAGGGACAGCCGGGGCTCGGCTACATCTTTTTCCGCGACCATGAAGGGGCGGGGCCGGTCGCGAAGAATCTGGGCGAGAGCCGGACCGACCAGTTGCGCCAGGAACTGGATCTGGGCGACGGCGATGCGGTTTTCTTCGTTGCTGGCATTCCCAAGGCGTTTGTCGACTTCGCCGGCCACGCCCGAACCAAAATCGGCGAGGAACTGGGCTTAGTCGCCCAGGACCGCTTTGATTTTTGCTGGGTCGTGGATTTTCCGATGTTCGAATGGAAAGACGAGCAAAATAAGCTCGACTTCTCCCACAACCCCTTTTCGATGCCCCAGGGCGGGCTGGAAGCGCTGGAGACCAAGGATCCACTCGACGTGCTTGGCTACCAATATGACGTGGTCTGCAACGGCGTGGAGCTGTCGTCGGGCGCAATCCGGAATCACGATCCCGAGATCATGCTCAAGGCCTTCGAGATTGCGGGATACGAACGGAAAGCCGTGGAGCGGGAGTTCGGCGGCATGCTAAGCGCGCTGCGCTACGGCGCGCCGCCCCATGGCGGCATTGCACCAGGTATCGACCGGATCGTGATGCTGCTGCTAGGCACGGAGAACATCCGCGAAGTCACCATGTTCCCAATGAACCAGCACGCTGAGGATCTGATGATGGGGGCACCCTCGGAAGTGGAGGCGGAGCATCTGCGCGACGTCCACATTCGGGTCGCCTTGCCAAAGGGCAAGAAGTCCGGAGGCTCTTCCTAGGATCGGATTGGATCGCGGCGGCGGCCGGGAAGCCTTCAGTTGCCGCTATACTCGTCGACCACGTTATAGAAATCGATGGTTTGGTCGCGCAGGGTCTGAAAGCAGTTCACCTCGCAATAGATCCACGCGCCGCCAGGCAGCTTGACCTGCCAGCCATATTGCGCGGGGCGCACCGGCCCAGAGATCGTGCCGTTATTGTATTTGCTTTGCACGGTGATGTAGCGATAGCCGTAGCCCCCGCCGCGAGCGCCGTATTTGCCACCCGCATGGCTTGCGCCAGCCGTGGCGAAAACCAATGCCGCACCCAGCAGCGCTGCCAGACCCAGGGCTGCGTGTCGTTTCAAATTCATCGATTTCCCTCATCGTTGCGCGTTGGCTAGCGCCACACGCATATCATATGGGGGCGGGGGCGTTTGCTGAAAACCCCAAGGTCGCCGCGGCGAGCAGTGTGGACAGTGGCCATCGGCCTAGGCATGGCGGGCGAATTGGGCGGATTTGCAATCATTGCCGCCCAAGCGCATAAGAATCCCGAGCGGACGTGGTGGAACTGGTAGACACAAAGGACTTAAAATCCTTTGGCTTTAATGCCGTGCGGGTTCGAGTCCCGCCGTCCGCACCATTCGGCGTCTGCAGCAATTGTGAGAGAGATCAACGGTTCGTTTGCCGCAGGTGCTGCCGGCCGCGCGGCATGAGCCACTTATGTGTAAGAACGCATTGCTCGCTTCGGCCATGACCTCGGCCCAGCGTGCACGTCGTCCAAGATCCAGATGGTCTTGCGATGCGGCGCTTGGTGACGCCCTCCCCTTACTAGAGGGCGGCGGATAGGCCGCAAATGAAGGCAGTTGTTCGCATGGCAGTTTCAAAAAAGAATGCCACGAGCCGGAGGACGTGGCATTTTAGGTGCTGATCCTGGGAGCGGCGAGGTTGGTGCTACTCATAGACTCGCCGTGTCCGGGCTGTGGGATGAGGAAGTTGCGGGGTCTCATCGTGGAGCCCTGCTGCCGCGCGCAGCGCGCGCTCCCTTAAGAGTGGCCGGATTAACTACCAGCAGTTAGGCAACTTGGTCCGCCTGACGGGCGTCCCAAGTCCGGCCACCGCGCGTGACCGCACTCTCACGGACAGTGTTTTATTTCACGGGGACTGGCGCGGGTGCCCCCCCGTGCTTGTAAACGATTGCGGCGTGTTTCTTACTAGTCCTCCTTGTCGATTCAAGCGGAAACCTGCTCGTCGATCCGGCAATCAACGTCAATCACCAGAACTTCGGCTGGCGCATCGTCGTGCGTGTGCAGACTTTGGCTCTTGGAGCCAGAGATCATTTCCGAGATGCAGTCGAAGTCCAAACAGACGACACGCCGCGCAGGAATCCGCATCCACCCATCTGGTGATTTCGATTGATGGCGCGCCGCCTAGCAAACGGATTTTATGTGATGTAGCGCCCCCGAATTATCTTATTCCCTCATATCAACCTGCATCGGTCCGTACAGGCTGTAGGTTGAGCTCCGATCTTAATCACCCGATATGCAATTAGAAAGAGAAAAATGCATGCATGACGAAATCCATGCAAACGGGTGGCATTTTCGTCACAAGTGACCATTCGAACTGTCGGGAATAGGGTCTTCCTCAAGGGCTGCGATGGCCTTTGCCAGTGCTCTACAGCTTCTCTTGGATCCGACCAGCTTGTACCGCTCTATAAGAAGCAGGATTATGTCTTCGACCATCTCAGCGCAGCGGTTGCGCTCCTCCTCTCTGGCTCCATCGCTCACGTCTTTGAGCGCAGCGGCGAGGTGAGCTTCGGCCTGCTCTTCCGTCAGTTGAGGCAACTCTTCGCGCAAGACTTTCGCCCATGCGCCAACCTCGTGTCTTTTGAAATTCTGATGCGTGTTCATGAGCATATCTCGGCTTTCGTCGGATGGCTGATGATAGCAAAAAATGCACGCATAGCGTCAAAATGCACGCACAATGTGTAAAAAAAATTGAATCATCCAGAGGTTTGGATTTTGAAGAAGTTGCGCTCCGAATTCAGCGAACTGTTGCGATTCGGCATGCGCGTGCATATCTCGATGCAATTAGGCAGATCAACTTTTTGTGACAGGATAATGTGTGATGGAGCCGCGCATGAGCGAAGGTGCGTTGTCGCCGTCTAAGGTAGCCCAGGCGATACGCCGGCTGCGGCAGCATGTGGGGAAGAGCCAAGCTGGGTTTGCGGTCATGCTGGGAGTTGACCAGTCCACCGTTTCCCGGTGGGAACGCGGCGAGGTCATCCCAGCCGTTCCTCACCTGATCGCCATAAAAAGGCTAGTCGCGCAGACCAATTTTCAGTGTCCGCTGCCCAAGCTCGGCGATCTGATCGACTTCCCCTATGACCACTACGTCATACGGCTCCGCGCCATTACAGGATTCGAGATCGACGATTTCGCATCCCTATTGGGTGTCGATGCGAGCGTTGTTCAGCAGTGGGAATGCGGCGAGGCGTTTCCGACTCTCGAAGTCCTAATCCGAATGATCGAGATGCTGCTTAGCAGGACGGACTTGCTGCCTGGGGAAGCCCGTGCCGATATATCCGACATCATGGCCGAGTGGAACGACCTGGGCATGTTCCCCCACAGCTTCGTGACGGCGAACAAAGCCAAGCCGGGCCGCCCCAAGGAAATTCCGATCATATCGTTTGAGCTTGCGGGTAATTGGGTCGGACCTGACACGATGCTTTCGGTCGATGATGTGCGCGAATATGTAATGAGCACCGTTGACCACTCGCCCTTCGCTTTTGCGATCAGGCTCAAATGCGACAGCATGGATCCGAAATATGAGCCTGGATCGATCATCATTTGCGATCCCGCCGAAGAACCGATCCCCGGCGAGTACGTTATCGCAAAGATGGAGAACCAGAACCGCGCAATTTTCCGCAAGTACCAGCTCATCGAAGCGGACGGGAACGGCAATCAGATAGTCAAGCTCAGCCCCTTGAACGACGACTGGCCCACCGAAAAGATTACGCCAGACAATCCAGGGCGGATCATCGCCACACTGCTCGAGGCTCGCAGCTTCCCACGTAAACCGAAGTTCTGATTCCGTCTATCGCTTAGCAGCGAGGCCGTACGGGTTCGAGTCCCGTCGTCTGCACCAAGTCCCATGCCTGACCCCCGTATCGAAAAAAGGAGGACCAGATGCGTTTGATGCTGAAATTTACGATTCCCGTCGACAAGGGTAACAAGGCGGCGAAGAAGGGGACGATCGGGCCGGCGATCGAGGCGCTGATCAAACAGGCTAACGCCGAGGCGGCGTACTTCTATATGGAGGACGGCAAGCGCGCCGGAATGATTATCTTCGAGGCGACCGATCAAGCGCAGATGACCAAACTCAACGAGCCGCTGATGACGGCGCTGGACGCGGCCATCGAGATCCAGCCGGTGCTGACAGTCGATGATCTCCAAAAAGGCCTGCCAGGCTAACTTGGCCGCCATACCGTCACCGCAAAGAATTCGGACGCTTGGACGCCTGACATACATCCATGCGGATACGGATAGGGCGGCAAGCGCTGCTGCACAGCCATGAATGGCCGGCAATTCCAATTGATGCTTCCTGACTGGCGCAGGATTGCCTGGGTTTTAGCGCTCGCCGTGCTGGCGTCGCTGGTGGCGTGCAAGTCCGGTCCGCGGGTGTCGGGCGCCAGCGGTCCCGATGTTTCCCAGCCCATCGCCCTGCAGGGCGGCGGACAGTCGGCCGGGTCGTCGGCATTGGTCCCCGTGAACGAGGCCAAGGCCCACCGTGCCATCGAGAACTACCGGATCAACAAGAGTCGCAAGAAGGGTCCCTATCAGATGAAGGGCGTCGATCTCGACGGCGACGGCGTCGGTGAAGCCCTGGTTCTGTTTGGTGGCGAGGACTGGTGCACCAAGGCGGGATGCTCGCTCGCGGTCCTCAAGTCCAATGAACGCGGCTACGAGCCTGTGTTCCGCACCGTCCGCGTCAAGCCTCCGGTGATCATCGCGCGCGACGGCAACCAGGGATGGCGGGATCTGATCGTGATGAGCGGCGGAGGTGGCGGCACGCCGCCGCGCCGGGTATTGCTGCGGTTCACAGGCAGTGGCTATCCGCGCAACGCCATGCAGGAGCCCGTAATCCCGAGCGGCGCGCCGGTGGATGGCGAACTTGCCATCGCGGGTGGGCCGGGCACCGGGACTGCCCTTCAGTGAGGCGCGATGCGCGCGCCGTAGAGCCAGTCGAACCGGCTGAGCAGCATTGCGGGAGGGCTCGACCGCAGAGTCAAATCGCGCCCCCAGCGCGCCGGCCCGCGCAAGTGATACACCGAGCCCATCCGCCTTGCCTGGCGCTGAACCCGGGCGGCCCGCGCCTCGCGGGCCGTTTGGTAACCGGCAAAGGCTTGGGCAATGTCGGTGCTGCTGTCACCGATTGCCCCCGCCAGCGCTGCCGCGTCTTCGATCGCCAGGGCACCGCCTTGGGCCAGAAACGGCAGCACCGGATGGGCCGCGTCGCCCAGCAATGCAATTCGTCCTCGATGCCACCGCTTGAGGGGCGGGAGATCGATCAGCGCCCATTTGCGCCAGCTCTCGGCCTCGCGCAGCAGACCTTGCACCGGCTCGCACCAGCGCGAAAAGTCGGACAGTATCTCACTAGCATCGCCTTCGGCATTCCATCCCTCTTCCGACCAGGCCCCATCGGTCACGGCCACCACATTCAGGGCCTTGCCCCCCTGGACGGGGTAGTGGACCAAGTGAGCGTTGGGGGCGAGCCAAAGCCCGATATCGCTGGCGTCGAAAGGCTGGGGGAGGCCTGCCATTTGCAGCAGCGCCCGCCACGCGGTTTTTCCGGAGAATTGCGGGGCCTCGCCTAGCCGCAGCAAACGGCGGATGGCCGAAAAGGCGCCGTCGGCGCCGATCAAAGCTGCGCCCGATGCCTCGCTTCCATCATCGGATTTCGCGGTGACACCATCGTCATGCTCCGCGACGTCCGCCACCTCGAATCCGTTCGAGATCTGAATCGCCGAATGGCCGCCCGCGACCTTCAGCATCGCCCGCTGCAGATCGCCGCGGTAAACCGTGCCATATGGTGCGCCGTAACGGCGCTCGGCCTCCGCGCCAAGCGGCATGTCGGAGAGAAGCTTGCCGCTCTCGCCATCACGAATTTTCAGAGCGCCGGGGATCACGATCGCGTCGCCGAGCGCATCCCAAACGCCGAACTCCTGGAGCAGTCGTGTTGCGTTGGGTCCAAGCTGAATTCCGGCCCCGGCCTCGCTGAAGGAGGGTGCTCGCTCCAGCACGTGAGCTGAGTGCCCTTTGCGGGCCAACGCAATGGCGCAGGCAAGGCCGCCGATGCCGCCGCCGGCGATCAGGAACTGGTCATTGCGGCTGCTGGCACTCATCGATTGGGGAAAGTCGGATCAGGGGGCTTCGTCTGCCGTATAGAGGCATTCGGGCGGGTCGGTGCGAAATGGACCAACTTTTTCGTCATACACAAAAAGCGTCGAGCAATAAGGACAGACGATCTGATCGTCCGCGCCCATGTCCAGGAAAATGTGGGGATGGTCGAAGGGCGGATTGGCGCCCACACACTTGAATTCCTTGACGCCAAGCCGGATTTTAGCCGCGCCCGCATCGTTATGGATGTGAATGACGGTGGCGTCCGCCATCGCTCTGATTCCCTTGGAAATCCGGAGGTTTGAATGCGCGCGCAGCATAATCATTGCGCCTCCCAATTGATAGGGCTATGCCCTCGGCGGGCCGTTGGGGCCCCCTGGAGTGTCCTGTGTTGAAATTCGATTCCGATGGTGTGGAGATCGCCTATAGCGACGAGGGCGAGGGCGAACCGGTTCTATTGATCCATGGCTTCGCGTCGAACGTTTCCACCAATTGGATCTATCCCGGATGGGTGAAGACGCTGACAGAGGCGGGCTACCGCGCCATCGCATACGACAACCGCGGTCATGGGCAAAGCCAGAAGCTCTACGACGAGGCCGGCTACGGCGCGCCTATCATGGCGGGCGACGCGCAACGCCTGCTGGAGTATCTCGGCGTTTCGGATGCCCACGTGCTCGGCTACTCCATGGGTGCGCGTATTGCCGTGTTCTTAGCACTTCAGAACCCTGGTAGCGTTCGCTCCATGGTGCTGGCCGGCATGGGCATCAACATGGTGCGAGGCTTCGGCGCACCCGGACCGATCGCCGCGGCGCTAGAAGCGGATAGCGCTGACGACGTCGCCAGCACCACAGCCCGCAGTTTTCGCCTGTTTGCGGAGTCCACCGGGGGCGATTTGAAGGCGCTTGCCGCCTGTATCCGGTCATCCCGCGAAAAGATCTCGGAGGAAATCCTCTCGCGCCTCTCGGTTCCGACGATGGTCGCGGTGGGGAGCAAGGACGTGATCGGCGGTTCGGCGAGCGCGCTTGCCGACCTGATTCCAGGCGCCGAGGCGCTGGAGATACCGAACCGCGATCATATGAAGGCGGTGGGCGACAAGGTGTTCAAGGCGGGCGTCTTGCGGTTCCTGAGCGAGCACAGCTAGGCTATTTGCCGGCAAATTTCGGCTTGCGCTTTTCCCGGAACGCGGCGCGCCCCTCGGCATAATCCGCGCTCTCGAAGCAGGCCCGCACAAGCGCGTCCAATTCCGCCAAATCGGCGTCATCGGGAGTGCGCAAATGGGCATCGACAGCCCGCTTCGCCGCATGGATCGCAAGCGGGGCGTTCGCCGCGATTGAATCCGCCAAACCACGCGTTTCGGTTTCTAGCTCTTGGCTACCGACGACGCGGTTCACTAGGCCGGAAGAGAGCGCCTCGCCGGCCGTATAGCGCTTACCCGTGAAGAGCATCTCCTTGGCGAATGCGGGGGAGACGGCGGCGAGCAAGGGGGCGAACCAACGGGGGTTGTAGCCAATGCCGAGTTTTGCAGCCGGTATCGCGAATTCCGAGCCCTCGGCCGCGAGCCGCATGTCGCAGCAGAGTGCCAGTTCCAGGCCCCCGCCCAAGCAAAACCCAGAGATCATGGCGATGGTTGGCTTGCCGCAATGGCGCACGGCCTCGAACGCCGCCTGATTGAGTGCGTCATAGGCCTTGGCGCTCGCACCGGTGCGCTCTTGCTCGAACTCTGAGATGTCGGCGCCTGCTGAGAATGCGCGCGTTCCCGCGCCGCGAAGGATCACCACCCGCACGGAGCTGGTCTGCTCAGCCTGCGCGACAAGCTCCGGCAGCACTGCCCACATCGCCTTGTCGAGGGCGTTCATGCGGGCCTCTTTGTCTAAGATGATCCAGAGCAGCCCATCTTCCTGGTGGGCAGTGATGCGGCCGGCTTGGGTGTCTTGTTGCTTTTGCACGCGGCATTCCAGTCTCTGCGGCTTCATGCCCGGCGCGCTGCCGAGGCATTTCGCGTTAACAGCGAAGGACAGCGCCCATAATCAATGCATTGACATATATGATAGGATGCATAAGTCCATGTCCCCGGACGCAAGGCCAATGGAGAATGTGATGCCGCAGTCCCGGTCCGCAGCGCGCTCGGAGCTAAAAAGCGTCGATCCGCAATGGGTCCAGATACGCCAAGAAGCCGAAGCCTTGGCCGCATCCGAACCGGCGCTTGCCAGTTTCATTTACGCAACCATTCTGAGCCATGAGCGGCTCGAAGACGCGATCTCCCATAGGCTAGTGCATCGTCTGGAGCATTCCGAGGTGGACGCGGGCCTGTTGCGGCAAACCTTCGATGAGGTTTTGGAAGAGCAACCCGATTTGGGGCAGGTCTTTCGCGCTGATCTGGCCGCCGTTTACGACCGTGATCCAGCCTGTAGCCGCCTAATCGAGCCGGTGCTCTACTTCAAGGGTTTTCACGCGCTCCAGACCCAGCGCTTCGCAAACGCGCTATGGAAAAAGGGCCGCAAAGACTTCGCCCTTTATCTGCAGAGCCAAAATTCAAGCGTGCTGGATGCGGATATTCATCCCGCAGCCGTCATCGGGCGCGGCATCATGCTCGATCATGCCTCGGGCATCGTGATCGGCGAGACCGCGGTCATTGGCGATGACGTCTCAATGCTGCATGGCGTCACCCTTGGCGGGACCGGCAAGGAGATGGGTGACCGGCATCCCAAGATCGGGCGCTGCGTCATGATCGGCGCGGGTGCCAAAGTCCTGGGCAACATTTCGGTCGGACACTGCTCGGTGGTTGCAAGTGGCAGCGTGGTGCTCTCCGACGTGCCGGCTGAACGCACCGTCGCCGGTGTGCCCGCCAGAATAATCGGCCGCGTCAATTGCCCCGAGCCCGCGCGGAGCATGGATCAAACACTGACCACCGAATCGGACGAGACTGAAGAATAGGGTGCTGCTGGCGTGCGCCGCCGCTCCCTTGAGCCATTGCGCTCCCTCAACGCAATGTGGGGCGTTCGTGAGAATATTCTGCATTCATTAGGGAGGCCTGGGTGAAGCGCGAAGAAATCCTCCAGCTGGAAACATATCTGCGAAAATTGTTTGAGCTGCCGGCGATTGAAGTCCGGCAGCGGCCGCAAAAGGAAGATTCTGCCGAGGTCTATATCGGGGATGAATTCATCGGCGTGATTTTCCGCGACGATGAGGACGATGACCTGTCATACCAGTTTCAGATGGCGATCCTGGACTACGATCTGTCGCCCTAGGCTTTTGACGGCGCTTCCGGAATCCTCAGTCCTAAACAGCTCCAATTCCTCTCAAAAAAATAGCCGGCCTCGGGAGAGACCGGCTTTGAGTAGGGGGTCCGGTTGGGTCAGGGTGGGGAGGCGATTGCCACCGAACCCAGTGGGAAGGACTGCCTCCAAAAAACGTTTTTCCTTAGCGGCTCCTGGTGCCTGACATCTGCGGTGGCTGGTCGACACCGGGCGGCGTCAGCGAAACCCAAATCTGGGGATCGTGGAAAGATTGCCGCTTGACGAACCGGTAGGCCGACTTGTTCCAGATCAGGACGTCTTGAGTTCGGTTGTCGAGGATGAAGTCGCCATCTGCGGTCCGCGCAGTCAGGATTGCGTGGCCTTCGCCATTTTCATCGCGCACGACCGTGATCAGCAATGCGCTCGCCGGCCAGTTCCGCTCCAACAGCATGCGGCGTTTGAGAAGCACAAAATCTTCGCAATCGCCCTTGCCCGATGGGTAGGTCCAATGCTCGAGGCGGCCGTAAAGCGCTTGGTCGCTGACCGGATGGACCATCCGGTTGACCAGGACATTGACGTCGCGAAGATCTTGGCTCCGCCTGGGCGTAAGCTTTATGCGATCGCCCTGTTCCACTACGTCCGTGCATTCGCCCTCGTTCAACCGGCAAAAGCTTACATGGCCGATTGGTGGCAGAGCCTGGCCGTAGATCCGCATAAACGGCGACTTGGTGTTCTGCCCATCGACCCAGGCGGTCTCATGGGCCGAAGCTGAGAATGCCCAGACCACCGATATCAAAAGCATGCAGACGATTCCTGCGAGCTTAGTCATTGACGCCCCCAATTTCTTGGTGTTGAGGGCAAGGATCGCATGGAGATTTTGAGATTACGGAAAATATCGAAGCGCGATTCGAGACGTATCTTAAGAAGATTTCTCGCAATTCCCCGTCAATTTTTATCTACCTGTGTTTTTCTAAAATTTTAGAGATTCCGGTCAGAGAATTGGCCTAAACGGCAGAAATCTGCGCGAAATGAGCAATGCGATCGAACGCGAATTGACTGGGCTCTCCACGAGATAGGCGGGATCGGAGTCCCGTCAGCCAGCATTCGCCCACTGCCGGACTGCCTGTAGCCGTAAGAGTTGGGAAAGCCTAATGGCGTTTAACCTGTTCGCCGAACCGGCGCCGGCGAATTCTCGGCCGGCATGAGCCCTCAAGATCGCTCTATTGCGAGCGACCGCCCTCGAAGACGCGAAAACGCCGCGTGCCATCGCTCGCAATGGCGACCGGGCCGTGGTCGGCTGCGGCCAAGACTTCGGCAGGCTGGGAGACTGTTTTGGCTGGAACCATGCGCAAGCTGGTAACGCGATGGCGAACAGTGGCCGTAGAGCCCAGCCAATAGGGCGGGTCAATTGCCGTCAAGCAGCCCAACAATCGATTCACAGAACTACTGGCGTGAATCACGGGCATGACCACCATCTCGAACTGGACCTCGCGGTCCTCGGCGCAAGCCGCCTGGAACTCAATTATCCCGACGCCCCCTTCTGACACCACGGATTGGAGCAGGTTCTCCAGATCCTTGCGGTCTTGGGCGTCGAACATGTCCCGCATGTCGACACCCCGCAGTTCGCGGCCGAGCTGCTCGCAAATGCGGGTTCCCGCTAGACGGAAGCAAAATCCCGCATGTGCCGTGCAATCGAGGATGAAGGTCACTGGCAATAGGGCCGCGATCTTCGCCGGCTCGATCTCGCAGCGCTGTGGCGCCACCCGGCCCGCGCGAATCTCGTCCCAGTATTGGACAAGCGACTGGCAGCTTCTTTGTTGCATGCGCCACCCCTAATCGGCCCGGTTTCAAGCCCGCTGAACCGGCGGCGAACGCAATCGGCGCCAGTCCCAATTCGGTACAAATGACGGCGATTTCGGCCGTTTCCTCCCTTGGGGAGCAGATTGCGTGCCAAGAGGGCGAAACGAACACGGCCCTTTAAGTCAGGGGGGCTTTGTGCCAAGAGAGATTCAGGCGGCCCCAGCGGCGGGTCCGCCCGCTTTGGAAAGCAATCCGATGGATAAACAGAGCACGGAACCCGGCGCGAACGGCACCGAATCGGCACGCGTGCCGATGTTCAATCTGCCCACCAGCATATTGGCCACGGTGGTTCTGCTGGTGGCGGTGCACGTCATCCGAAGCCTGCTGCCGCCCGAGGAGAGCCTTGCTGTTCTTCTCACGCTCGCGTTTATTCCGGCCCGCTACCTAGCGTCCGCGCCCCTGCTGCCGGGCGGCACGATCGCCGACTTCACTTCGTTCGTGACCTACATGCTGGTCCACGCCAATTACGTGCACCTGCTGGTAAACCTGATCTGGATGCTGGCATTCGGTAGCGCGATCGCCAAAAGATTGGGCGGAAGAGGATTTTTTGGGTTTTCCATATTCTGTGGCGTGGCCGCCGCCGCCACCCATCTGGCCTTGCATTTCGGTGAGATGATCCCGGTGGTCGGCGCATCGGGCGCCATCTCAGGCCAAATGGCGGGTGCGATCCGCTTTCTATTCGGGCCGCGGAGCCCTGCATCCGGCGGCCGGATCGACGTTCAAAACCAGCCGCTCACACCGATCTGGCAGACCTTGAAGGATGGCCGCATCTTGCTGTTTCTCGCGATTTGGGCGGGAATAAATCTGATGTTCGGCTTGGGATATGTGAACATTGACGGCGCCGGCGAAGACATCGCGTGGGAAGCGCATCTGGGCGGCTTCGCGGCAGGACTGCTGAGCTTCGATTTCTTCGACAAGATGTATGCGCGGCCCAAGCCGCCGGAGTAACAAAGTTCCCACCACCATATTGCGTGAAATCGCTCATCGTCCCATCATGAGATATGGGTTTGCGGGCGTCTCGCCCTCGAGCACGATGCGAGTTGGGACGCGAACCCTGATGCGCTCGGCAGCTTAATGCCCATGGAGGTGTCCGATGAACGTCGCGGCAATCTTGAAGGAAAAGGGTCGAAGCGTTTTCACCGCTGCGCCCGATATCCCGCTTCAGGAGATCGCACGTGAGCTCACGCAGAATGGCGTGGGATGCATCGTCTTGGTCGATAAGGAAGGCGCGATCTGCGGCATCGTATCCGAGCGCGACATCGTCAAGGCGCTGGCACAGTCGGGATCGAAAGCGCTGGCGGCGGCCGCGTCAAAGACCATGACCAAGGACGTCATCACCTGCCGGGAGGCCGATACTATCGACGAATTGATGGCGGAGATGACGATCCGGAGGGTGCGGCACATTCCGGTGGTCGAAAGCGGTAAGCTCGTCGGGATCGTCTCGATCGGTGATGTGGTGAAACACCGGATTGCCGAAGCGGAGATGGAAGCCGCGGCTATGCGCGCCTATATCGCGACCGGTTGAGGCGCTAGACAATCTATCGCCCGGCCTAGATCGTCGAGCTCTTTTTCCACGGCTCGCTCACCGAGTTCGATGGCCTCGCCCGCGAGGTGAAAATCGAATAACCCGATCGAGCCAAGCCTTGGCGCAATAATCACATCCGGCGGGTCCCCCGCCAATCGTGAGCGCGCAATCCGGTCTTGGATAATGTTCAGGGCGTCCACCATGACGCTCGAAATGCCGGGAGCGCTCTCCCGGTTCAAGAGCTGCCGGACCGCCCCGCCGCTACCCTTAGCGGGTTCAGAAGGCTCGATGGTGATTTCTTCAGCCGCCTCCAGATTAGGGATTACCGCGCCGCGGCCAAAGGCGTCCCAGTTCAAATTGACGGCAATTACGACCCGGGCACCGAGCGCCCGGCAGACCGAGACCGGAATCGGATTGACCAGCGCGCCATCGAACAACCAGCGCTCTCCCGTCTTGACAGGCTTGAAGACGCCGGGGATCGCATAGGAAGCGCGCATCGCATCGACCAGGGGACCGCGATTGAGCCAAATCTCGTGGCCGGAACCGAACTCGGTAGCGACGGCGACGAATTCGCGCGGCATTTCCTCGATTATAATGTGCTGTAAATGCCGCTCAAGGCGGGTGCCGAGCCGCTGGCCGCTGATCAAGCCGGAGCCGGTGAAATTGAAATCCAAAAAGCTAAAGATCCGCCGTCGCGTGAGCGAACGGGCGAAGTCCTCAAGGGCTTCGAGCTCATCGGCGGCGTAGCAGCCGCCGACAACGGCGCCGATCGAGGCACCCGCCACAATGTCGGGTTCAAGCCCCGCCTTGGCGAGCGCCTTGAGCACGCCGATATGCGCCCAACCGCGGGCTGCTCCACCGCCGAGCGCAACGCCAATCTTCGGTTTTCTCATCGGTCTAGACCTAATGGGTAGCCGTGCCTGCAAGGGCGCCAGGGCGCCAGGGCTGTTTGGGCCTCGGTTCGCCATGATTGGCGCAGGCCCATTAATTCTCCGGCAACGACCGGTTCATCTAGGGATTCGAATTGGCTTTTAAAGGGCGCGAACTTGGCGTTTCAGAGGCGCGTCGGATTGGGCGCGTCGCCATAAACCTCTTTTGGATCAAAGGTTTTGTCCTGCTCCCGGAATTCGAGCTCGAGGTCGGGAGAGGGCGCGCGGCCCATCGGCACCGCCCGATAAAAGCACGATCTGTAGCCGACATGGCACGACGAGCCCGAGCCTGCCACTTCAACCTTCAACCAAACAGCGTCTTGATCGTCGTCGATGCGCAGTTCGATGATCCGTTGGGTCAGACCGCTGGTAGCGCCCTTGTGCCAGAGCACCTGGCGCGAACGACTCCAGTAATGAGCCTCGCCGGTCTCGATGGTCTTGGCGAGCGCTTCGGCGTTCATATAACCCAGCATCAGCACATCGCCCGACGCAGCGTCGGTCGTGACCACAGGCAGCAGGCCGTCGTCGTCGAACTTCGGCGCCAGCTGGCGGCCTTCTTCCACCTGCTCGACGCTCTCTCGGCTGGCAAATTCGATCTTGGTCATAGGTTTCAGCGGCTAACCGCCGCCGGCGGCTTCGCTTAGTCTTTGTCCGAACGCGTCGCCAGTTTCATAAATCGTGCGCGCTCCGACTTATCGTCCTTGAAGATGCCGGTGAACTGGGTCGTGATGGTCGCCACATTTGGCTGCTTCACGCCGCGCAACGACATGCATTGATGAACGGCCTCGATCATCACGGCCACACCTCGGGGCTTCAGCACCTGGTCTATGGCCAAAGCAATTTGCGCCGTCATGGTTTCCTGAGTCTGCAGCCGGCGCGCAAAGATCTCGACAACCCGCGCGATCTTTGAAATGCCGACCACCGCCTCGTCGGGAAGATAGGCCACATGGGCCTTTCCGATAAATGGCACCATGTGGTGCTCGCAATGGGAGTAAACGTCGATATCGCGCAGCATTACGATATCGTCATAGCCTCCCACGTCGTCGAAAGTTCGCGAGAGCGCGTCCACGGGACATTCCTCGTAGCCATTGAAGAACTCCTGGTAGGCGCTTGCAACGCGCTTGGGCGTGTCGAGAAGGCCCTCGCGATCCGGATTGTCTCCGGCCCACGCGATCAGCGTTCTGACCGCGTCCTCGGCCTCTTCGCGCGACGGCCTCTCGATAGCTGGACCGCGGCCGATCTCGGCTGTCTGGGTGGGCAGTTTCTTGACGATCGCGTCCATGGAAGTCCTTTCAGATTGGCCGTGGCGGACCGATAATCCAGCGATAATCTCGCTCCGCGCTTTAATAGTATAAACCAATTGCGGTTGTTATATTATAACAATCTCTCACCATTCGTGCGCCTGAGCCGCTTAGTCATGCGGAGATGCGTGCATTCCCTTCAACTGGCTTGAAAATTTGCCGCGTCGCTGCGATATGCAAATTGCCACGGGAGGCGTGTGCCATACTCGGCCAGACCCAAACTCGATATATAATGAGCTTCCGCCCGCTGCAAGGGTGTAGGTCCAAGTCGGGACTTTTCGATGACATTGCTGAGCGACATCTACAATCAGAAGATTCTTGAACTTGCGGCGAATATTCCCTGCACGAATCGTCTTGAACAGCCCGATGCCAGCGCTACGGCGCACTCGAAACTTTGCGGCAGCACCGTCACCGTCGATCTGCGGATGCGTGACGGCGTGGTGACCGACTACGGACAGACCGTGAAAGCCTGTCTGCTGGGCCAGTCGGCGTCCGCGATCATGGGCCACAACATCGTAGGTGCAAGCGCCGATGAGCTCCGCGAGGTGGGCGCACAGATGCGGGCTATGCTGAAGGAAAACGGGCCGCCGCCCTCTGGCAAATGGAAGGACCTGGAAGTGCTGGAGCCGGTGCGCGATTTCAAGGCGCGCCATACCTCGACGCTTCTTGTGTTCGATGCTGTCGAAGATGCGATCGGCCAGATCGAGGCAGGCGGCGAGGGCGAAGCCGCGCCCGCGGATCCGCTGCAGCGCGAAACCGCCTGATGGGAGCACGTCCCAGGGAAACCGAGCCCGTGAGTCCCACCCAAGATATTGCCAAGGCGCTGCTGAAGGCGCCGATCGTAATCTACCGCTACACGCTCTCGCCGATCCTTGGGGTCAATTGCCGCCATTTGCCGAGCTGTTCCGAATATGCGAGCGAAGCGATCGATAACAACGGCGCTTGGAAGGGTGGTTGGCTCACCCTCTCGCGGCTGTTGCGCTGCCAGCCATGGGGTACCAGCGGCTTCGATCCGGTGCCCGACCTAACGGATGAACGCCATCCCTGGTGGGCGCCCTGGCGCTATGGACGATGGAGCGGCAGGCATATCGGCACCAAGCTGGCGGACTGAGCTTGGGCTGCCGAATGAACAGACCTCACAGGGGCTGAATGTTTGAAATAGAATCCCTATAATAGGGGCCAACAGATTTGATCTTCTTACCTGCGTGGTAGGCAGCGAGTGAGAGGAGGACGACGTGGTTTCACTCACCTTTCCCGATGGTTCCAAACGCGAATTTGATTCCGGCGTCACCGGCGCCGAAGTCGCGGCCTCGATTGCCAAATCGCTCGCCAAAAAGGCGGTCGCCGTCGCGCTCGACGGCCAGCTGAAGGATCTGGCTGAGCCAATCGAAGGCGACGCGGAAATCCGCATCGTTACGCGCGAGGACACCGAAGCCCTCGAACTCATTCGCCACGATGCCGCCCACGTCATGGCCGAGGCGGTTCAGGAGCTGTTCCCCGGGACCCAGGTCACCATCGGTCCGGTGATCGAGAACGGCTTCTATTACGACTTTGCCCGGGATGAGCCGTTCCATCCAGAGGATCTGGAAAAAATCGAAAAGAAGATGCGCGAAATCATCGCCCGCAACGCGCCGTTCTCCAAGGAAGTGTGGACTCGCGAAAAGGCTAAGAAGTTTTTCAAGGACCAAGGCGAGACCTACAAGGTCGAACTGATCGACGCGATTCCCGAAGGCGAAGATATCCGCATCTACCGTCAGGGCGATTGGCTCGATCTGTGCCGCGGGCCCCATATGACGTCGACGGGACGGGTGGGGACCGGGTTCAAGCTGCAAAAAATCGCCGGAGCTTATTGGCGGGGCGACGCCAACAACCCGATGCTTCAGCGCATCTACGGCACCGCCTGGCCCAGCGAAAAGGAACTGAACCACTATCTCGAAATGCTGGAAGAGGCCGAGAAGCGCGATCATCGGCGCTTGGGCCGCGAGATGGATCTCTACCATTTCCAGGAGGAGGCGCCGGGCGCCGTGTTCTGGCACCACAAGGGCTGGACGCTTTTTCAAACCCTGATTTCCTATATGCGCCGGCGCCAGGAGGCGGGCGGGTTCATCGAAGTCAACTCGCCAGACATGCTGGACAAGGCGCTTTGGGAGCGCTCGGGCCATTGGGAAAAGTTCGGCGAGAACATGTTCATCACCGAGACGCCCGACGAGCGCGTCTATTGCTGCAAACCGATGAACTGCCCGGGCCATGTCCAGATCTACAAGCACGGTTTGAAGAGCTATCGCGATTTGCCGGTGAAAATCGCCGAATTCGGCAAGGTTCACCGTTATGAGCCCTCAGGCGCATTGCTGGGCCTGTTGCGGGTTCGGCACTTCACCCAGGACGACGCCCATATTTTTTGCACCTTCGAGCAGATCACCGAGGAATGCGTGAAGGTCAATAACCAGATCCTCGAGATCTACCGCGACTTCGGATTCGAGGACGTGGTCATCAAGTTCGCCGACCGCCCTGAGACGCGGGTCGGCGAAGACGAGGTCTGGAACCGTGCCGAAGCGGCGCTGAAGACGGCTGTCGAAGCGGCGGGCTGCGAGTACGAGCTCAATCCGGGCGAAGGCGCCTTTTACGGCCCGAAGCTGGAATATGTGCTGCGTGACGCGATCGGGCGCGAGTGGCAGTGCGGTACCGTGCAGGTCGACCTGAACTTGCCCGAACGGCTCGATGCCTTCTATATCGGCGCCGATGGCGAAAAGCACCGGCCCGTCATGCTGCATCGGGCCATGTTCGGTTCGCTGGAGCGCTTCACTGGCATCCTGATCGAGCACTATGCGGGCCACTTGCCGCTATGGCTGGCGCCCACCCAGGTTACCGTGGCGACCATCGTTTCGGATGCCGATGACTACGCCAAAGAGGTGCGCGATGCGCTCGCCAAGGCGGGCATCCGGGCTGACCTCGATCTGCGCAACGAAAAGATCAATTACAAAGTCCGCGAGCATTCGGTGGCCAAGACCCCGGTCATGTTTGTCTGCGGCAAGCGCGAGGTCGAAGAGCGCACCGTCAATATTCGCAGGCTAGGCTCCAAGGAGCAGAAATCTTTGCCCCTGCATGTGGCAATCGATCAGCTTGTGCAGGAATCCCTAGCGCCCGACGAGCGCCGGATCTCGCAGAGCGAGGCCGCCTAGAGCGCGAATACGATCGCTAGCGGATTACCACTTCGATCTGTTTCACTTCGCCCGTATTGATCGAGAAATCCTGGCTGTAGTCCTTGCCCCTGTGGCGGGCGAGCACGGTGTAACGGCCAGCCGCCAGGATATGGGTTGGCAGTGCGCCGGCGCTTTCCTTCACGATATCGCCGCCGGGCGTCAGGATATTCCACCTGGTATCGGCCTGCGCTTCACCGCCTTGCCTCTGCACCAGCTTGAATGATACCCGCGCCGCCGCGTGATTGATGGTCGCTTCCGAGAGTTTGCCGGGCTCCACCGTCACGTCGGCCCGAACGACGGCGTTGGCATCGCCATAGACGCTTACGATTTGATAGACGCCCGCATTCAGCCGGATGATGACGCCGGGTTTGGCATCCCCCATCACCTTCTGCCGATTGCCGAACTGATCTGCTTCATCGGCAAAGACGTCGTATCGCACGGCGCCGGGAGGCAGGTCCGCGCCATTGGCGAGGATCGAACCCAAACGGAGGCCGCCCGCATTCAGCACCAACATCTCCTCGGTCGCTTGACCGGGCGTAACCGTAACCTTCTTTGTCAGGTTCGATAACCCATAGGCCGCGTTTACAAGGTAGTCGCCGGGCTTCAGGTCGGCGGTGGGTGCGGCGTCGCGATGGGTACTGATGAGTCTATAGCGCCCGTTGCGACCCGGCTTGGAATCGAAAATCCTCCAGACCAAGCCTTCCCGAACTTCCGGTCCAGCCTCGGTCAACATAGCTTTGAAAATGATAGCTACGGGCTGGGCCGCCAAAGCCGCCATCCTGGCGTTTTCTGCTTCGGTTTCCGCCGATGGCGCGGCCGGTGGCCCGTCGGGCGCGGAGGGCGCCTGCTGAGGTTGGATGGCGGGTGGCAGTGCCGCCATCTGGTTCGGATCCGACGGTCCCTTCTTGAATTTTGGCGCGCCCTGCACCGCCGGAGCGATGCCGCCCGCCTGAGGTGCTGCTGGCGCCACGGGCTCGAGCGCCGGGGCCGCCGCGGTCGGAACCGGGAACTCCGATTGCCCCAAGGCGATCTCGACAATCCTGTCGAGCGCGATCTTGAATTCGCCCTCGCTGGTGGCGGAGAAAAACGTGCCACCGGTATTCTCGGCCACGCATCGCAGGGCTTCGAGCGCGTCCTTCTCTTTGCGGTCAAAGGCGATTGTATGGATCGTGAGGTCCTTCGACGACTGCTTCAGCTTGTCGGCGGTGGCGCAGGGATCGCCCTTGCAGTTGTCCAGGCCGTCGGCGACCAGAATGATGCTCGACTTTTGCTTGCTCGCGCCCGCCGCCTTGGCGCCTTCGATCAACGCGGCGGCGATCGGCGTCGAGCCCTTGGGCTTGATCCGGTTCACGACTGATTTGATCTTGTCGGCCTTGTTGGCTGCCAGCGGCAGCACGAGCTCCACGTCACGGCAGCCCGCCGACTGCCGGTGGCCATAGGCCACTAGACCGAAATTGGCGTCCTGCTCAAGCCGCGGCGCCAATTGGCCGAGCACCGTCCGGGCGCTCACCACCTTGTTGATGCCGTCGATTTGCCCCCACATGCTGCGCGAGGAATCGAGGATCATCACGATGTTGGGCTTGTCGTCCTGGGCCCGCAGCGGCGTCGCTGCACTAACAAAAGCACAGCACAGGATCGCCAGTTTCAGGGTCCAGAGGAACGTGAGTTTCAAGCCGCTGCCCACTCCCATGAGACTTCTCCAGGGGCTACGCACAATCTGCGGTTCGGATTTGATGATAGGTGTAAATTCTGGCAGCGCCGTGTCAAATGGCTTGATACCATCGGCAATGCTCTTCCAGCTGTTCTCCCCACGGCCATGAAACCACTGTTCCGAGCAATTGCCACGCCATTGGCGTCCATCTTCGGAAGTGGATTCCTGGTAATTGTTCCGATTCTGGCGGGCGCCGTCGGACCGTATTCCGTGCTCGCCATGGCCGCTATCTGCCTGCTGGCATACGCCGTCGGCAGTGTGATTCGCTACAACATCAAGCATGCCGAACCGGTTCTTGCGGGCACGCCGGACGAGGCCACGCTCTCGCTTGACCGGGCCTCCGACCTGGCCCTTGTCCTCGCCTATGTCGTCTCTGTCAGCCTCTACATCCACATCCTGGCCGCCTTTGTACTCGGTGGTTTGCACGCCGATACGCTGTTCAACAAGAACCTGCTCACGTCGGGGATCATCGGAGTTATCACGCTTGTCGGGGTCACCAAAGGCTTGAAGATGTTAGAGAATCTGGAGCTATGGACGCTGTTGGCCACGTTGGTCATCATCTCGGCAATTCTGATCGGATTTGCGCATTTCGATTGGCAGGCCTGGCGATCCGGGGGTGGGTTTCAACTGCCCGCAATGCCCGATCACAGCACGTGGCAAGTCCTCGCAATTCTGGGCGGAACGCTGATCGTCGTGCAGGGCTTCGAGACGACCCGTTATCTGGGCAGCACATATGATGCCACGACACGGATCAAAGCCGCGCGCTGGTCGCAGATCATTTCGACTGTGGTCTATCTGATCTTTGTCGCCCTGGCTTTGCCGATCGTGCCCCAGCTCAAAGGCGTCTATGACGACAACAGTCTGATCGCCTTGGCGGCGGCTGCCTCGAGCCTGCTTGCCATACCATTGATTGTCGCTGCGGCCATGAGCCAATTTTCCGCCGCCGTTGCAGATACGCTCGCCGCGAGCGGCAATATGGAAGAGGTCACGCACCGCCACCTGAAGGCGCGGTGGGGCTACCTCGTGATTGGCGGTGGCGCAATCGCGCTCACCTGGACCGCGGACACCTTCCAGATTGTTGCCCTCGCATCCCGTGCGTTTGCGTTTTACTACATGCTGCAATGCTTGGTCGCGATCAGCGTCAGCGAGTCGCTCAGACAGCGCCTAGCCATGCTGGTGCTGGCCATCGTCCTGGGCTTCATCACGATATTTGCAATTCCCGTCAGCTAGACGGGCCCGGCGCTGGAAGTCAGAAATTGATCTTGCCGCCGAGCGCCACCGCGTAGAAATCCTCGAGCGGAATATCCTCGTCGCCGGGAGCGTTTGCTGCAGTGGCGGCCCGAAGATCGTGCTCAAGGACCCGCAATCCGCCGTAGAGCTTCATCGCGGCGGCATCGATATCTTGAACGATGCCGAGACCCCACAAGCTGGCGGAGGTGTCTGTAATTTCGCTGGTGCCGTCGGCCAGACCGGTAACCGAGCCCGCATCCCTGCGGACGCCGAAGTCGTTCCAGCGCTGATATTCTCCGTAAAGCGTCGTATCGCCGATCGCCGGCGCCAAAAGCCGGCGCTTCACGCCTCCTTGCACGTACCATAGACGGCCGTCTTCAGCCGCTTCCCCCGTGACCGGCGCGGTGAAGACCGAGGCCCTCAGCGGCGATCGGCCATTGTCGCTACTAAAGCTCGCACGCGCGGCTGAAAAGTTAACGTATAAGCCGGACGATATGTGCATCAAGGATGTCGAGCCGGCCAGGACTTCGAGGTCTCGCCGCTCATCAACGCAAGTGCGCTGCCCCAATCCCGGTGTGGGACAGGCGATCACAAATGTGTCGCTGCGGCTGGTGAGACTCTCGGTTTCGTCGGTGAACCAGAGATAGCCGATGCCCGCCACGAAGCGAATTGATTCCCACGCCACCTTATAGCGAAGTGTGACATCGACGACGTCATCTTCGCCAAAAGAGGTTGAAAGGACAAAGCCGTGAAGGCTCGGCGTATCGTAGCGAATAATGTCTCCGTTCGAAGTGTCGTTTTCGGGAGACAACGCGTCCATATCTAGTCCTGTCCGGCAAGCGGCACCGCTGCAGCCCAAGGTGCCGTGGGGCCGTACCAAATGGAAGCTGTCGACCCAACCGGTATCGGGCCCGGCAAGGGGATTGCTGGATAGGTCTAGGGTGAGGATGTCGTCGGTACTGGGTGAGTTGCGGCCAAGGGTTATTTTGCCAAGCCGCTCATGGTTGAGGTGAAACGACGCCACGTCGAGGACCAGAATTCCATCCCTGTTCTCGTTGGGGGCCCCGTCGATCCGGGCGTCCACTGAAAACGAGTCGGCGCTCAGGAGGTCGACCTCAATGGTGAACCCCGCAGTGATGCTGGGCGTGATATGCGCGGAGCCCGAAAGTTTGAAGTTGCTCTCTGAGTCCGAATTGTCGACGACGTAGACGTCGTCGTTTATGCCGTCGTCCCAGAACAGCAGCATCTTGTTGACGTGGCCCGATAGCTTCACAGAGACTTTGCGGTTGCCCTTCCGCACGGTGGTAGATTCCAGTTCGGCTATTCGTTCCTCCAGGTCGGCGCAACAGTCACCGCCGAGATCCGCTGCCCCGCCCGGTGTTGGCAAGCCGATACCGATGATCAGCGCAGCAATCCCCGCGATCAGAATCCTCGAAAACACTGTCTGCTGTCCCCCAGCCATGACATCCCCGCCCATATGCGCCGAGGGCGGGGGAGCCTCGAGCATTAAGCCTTTTGCGTTGCCGCCTCCGGCGTTGCCAAATATTCGGCGCTTCATCCCTCGCAAGATGAGATGTGCTTTCTTCTTATTCGGATAATGAATAACGCAAGGTGTGTGGCAGGGTAAATCGAAATGCAGTGTTGGCGGCGCATTCGGTCGCCGCCCGTGACATATCGGCCACGGCGCGGGGTCCCAGCGGCATATCGGCGGAGTGTAGCCCAGTACCCAAAGCGGCGTTGTTCTCGGCAGGCTTTTGCGCTACCCACGCCCCGGATACCGCGAATTGCCAGCTAGGCGCTTTCCCGGAGAGCATAACCCTTGTTTTACGATGCCTTGAAGAACGCGCACGGGCTCGCCCACGATCCCTTCAAGGCGCTCGTGGCGCCCCGGCCGATCGGCTGGATTTCGACGCTATCGGCCGACGGCGTGGTGAATCTGGCGCCCTATAGTTTCTTCAATGCGGTGGCCACCAATCCCCATTACGTGATGTTCTCGTCCGCCGGCCGGAAGGACAGTCAGCGCAACGCCGAAGAGACTGGCGAGTTCGTCTGCTCGCTCGCCACCTACGACCTAAAGGATCACGTTAATCGGACCGCCGCGCCCGTGGATCCCGATGTTGATGAAATGACGCTTGCGGGGCTCACCGGGGCCCCAAGCAAGCTCGTGAAGCCGCCCCGGGTCATGGAATCTCCGGTGGCCTTCGAGTGCGAATATCATCAGACGATCGAACTGCCCGGCGGCGGCCGTGACGGCGTGTGGTACATCGTGCTTGGGCGGGTGCTCGGCATACATATTGACGACGAAGTTATCTTGGACGGGATGGTGGACGTCACCCGTCTGCGGCCCATAGCTAGGCTCGGCTATGACGACTATTCCGTCGTCGATTCCGTATTTTCGATGCAACGGCCCAAATAGGGCTTCCGGCGTCACGCCAAACCAGCGAGCCGCGCGCGCTCTAATATTCTGACCGCAATCTTCAAATGCGGGCGGTCTATCATGCGCCCATCAAGGCTAACCACGCCCGCATCGGGTTCGGCTTCGAATGCGGCCTGCACCCGCCGGGCCTCATCGATCTCGGTCTCGCTGGGTGTAAAGGCCTCGTTGATGACGTGTATTTGGCTGGGATGGATCGCGATTTTGCCCGTGAAGCCATCACGGGCCGCCAACTCGCATTCGTGGCCCAGCCCTTCGAGGTCACGGAACTGCGTATAGACGGTGTCCATGGCTTGGACGCCGGCCGCAGCGGCGGCCAGCAGGCAGAGATTGCGGGCGAGCATGAAGGGCGGCGTGTAGGCGTTTTGTTTGTCCCGATTTGTGGTAGCGCCAATCGCCGCGGAAAGATCCTCGGCGCCCCAGGAAAGAGCTTCGAGGCGGTCGCCACAATTGGCAAACGATCCCATGTCGAGCACCGCCTCGGGGGTCTCGGTGGCGATCACCACAATCGATAGCGCGCCGGGCTCCAAGCCTTTCTGGGCTTCGGCGCCGTCCAGCATCTGGGCCAGTGCCTTGACGTCTTCGCCTGAGCGCGCCTTCGGCAGTACGAATCCGGAGAGGCAAGGGGCGACGGTCGCCTCCAGATCGTCGGCTACCATGCTCGAACTCATGTCGTTGACGCGCACATAGAGCCTTGGGCCCTGAACCGCGTCGAAGGATTTCAGAAAGTCTGCCGTCGCGCGCCTGGCCGAGTCCTTGTGGGTCGGGCCAACCGCGTCCTCCAGATCGATGATCAGTGCATCGGCCCCGTAGCCGAGCGCCTTTCCCATCTTGTCGGGGCTATCGCCCGGAACAAACAGCATGGAGCGCATGGCTTACGCCTGGCTTTCGCGCCGCATCAACGCTTGACGCTTGCAGATCGCCACCAGGTCACCGTTCTGATTGAAGCCTTCGTGCTGGAATTCGACGATGCCCGCTTCAGGCCGAGATTTGCTTGCGCGAGTGCCAAGCACAGTGGTCTTCACATGTATCGTGTCGCCCTGAAACACGGGACGGGGAAATTTCACATCTGTCATGCCGAGATTGGCAATCGTGGTTCCAAGCGTCGTGTCGTTGACCGAGATGCCGATGATCAGGCCCAGAGTGAAAATGCTGTTTACCAGGGGCTCACCGAACTCTGTCTGGGTCTCAGCGAAGTGGCGGTCGATATGCAAGGGCTGGGGGTTATGGGTCAGGGTGCTGAAGAGGACGTTGTCCATCTCCGTGACCGTCCGCCTTATGGGGTGGTCGAAGACCTGTCCCTCTTCGAATTCGTCGAACCACAAACCGGCCATCAGCTGTTACCCCGCATTACTCAGAAACGAAACTGTTCGGCCAGAATGCGCTCGTCGAGCGCGTGGTCGGGATCGAACATCATCAGGAGATCGATGTCGCCGTTTTCTTCGACTTGAACCTCGACGACCGACTGAAATTCGGTGTGGTCGGCGACCGCGTTCACTGGCCGCTTCTGTGCATCCAATACCTCGATGGAGACACGGGCGGAGTTGGGCAGCAGTGCGCCCCGCCAGCGTCTTGGCCGAAACGGGCTGATCGGCGTCAGCGCCAGCAAATGCGCATTTATCGGAAGGATCGGACCGTGGGCCGAAAGGTTATAGGCGGTGCTGCCCGCCGGCGTCGAAACCAATACGCCATCGCATATCAATTCTTCCATACGGACTCTGCCGTCGACCGAGATCCTAAGCTTGGCGGCTTGATGGGTCTGGCGAAACAGAGAAACCTCGTTGATGGCCAGCGCATCGTGCCGCTTGCCGTTGCTGGCTTGGACGGTCATGCGAAGCGGGTGAATGACGTTGATGGTGGCCTTGGCCAGCCGCTCGCCCAGGTTCTCTTCGCTGTATTCATTCATCAGAAAACCGACCGATCCCCGGTTCATGCCATAGATCGGGACCGCGCTCTTCATGTGCGCATGGAGCGTCTGCAGCATGATACCGTCGCCGCCGAGCGCCACAATGGCCTCGGCCTCTGAGGCGGGAACATCGCCATATCGCTCACGAAGCACCTCGGCGGCGTGCTGCGCCTCCCCGGTGTCGCTGGCGACAAAGGAAATCCTCTTAAACGTTGGTTTTCTTTCAGACATTGCGCTTGGCCCGCTCCAATCGGCGCGGCACTATAGGGCTAAGGAATGTGAATGGGCGAGCCCCAAAAACCCACGTCGTTAAGGGCGCCACAGCAAAGGAAAACGTGTTGAGCAACCAAGACCGGCCCATCGTGTTGTACGCCACTTTCGGCTCGCTCGAAGAGGCCCGAACAATAGGGCGCGCGCTGGTGAAAGCCAGACTTGCGGCATGCGTCAACATTTTTCCGGAAATACAGGCCATCTTCGAATGGCAGGACAAACTCGAAGAAGCTAAGGAAGCCGCGATGTTCATAAAAACCCGCTCTTCCCTGGAAGCGCAGGTGATCGAGCGGGTTAAGGAGCTCCATTCCTATGACGTGCCGGCATTGGTGGTGTTGGAATTCTCCGGCGGGAATGCGGATTATTTTGCCTGGATTACCGAGCAAACCGGGCCACGGGCCTGAAACTGCGCCCGCCACGCCAGGCCATCAAGCGGGCGCATATACGGCGCGCAAGTGGGGAATTTCGTCAACCGCATAGAAGGTTGGACTGCGATGGCATCCAGGGGAGTCGGCTTCTCGCTGCTTGCAAAAGCCGGATATCCAATTCAGCAGCATGATGCGGGCGAAATAATCTTTAGCGACGGCGATGACGGCGATTACATGTTTCTCGTGCGCACAGGCAGCGTGGATATCATCCGAAATGGCGCTGATCGACGGTTCGCCGCGTAGCGCCACCGTGCGGGTCAAGGGGGCATGCGAATTGGTCGCGATTCCCGAAAAGGGGTTTCGCTTCATGGTGCATGAAACTCCCTATTTTGCGCTAGATGTCATGCGGACCCTTTCTGAGCGCCTTCGAGTTATGAATCGATTGGTTTGAGGCGGCGCCAACAATCCGCTTGCAATGTGCCTTCACACGGCGATGATCAGCGCGACATAACCCATCGCAAAAGCTGATAGACGGACATTGTCCTCGCCTGCCAAGACTGGTCGCCCGTTGCTTAGCGGGATAAATCCATCGATTGTTGCCCGCGACGCCATGAGCGGCGCGGTCACCGCATTGGTGACCGTCGCCTATTGCATTTCGTTCAGCGCGCTGATCTTTCAGGGATCGATCTCGGGCGGCTTTGCCCTGGGGCTCTCCGCCTTGCTGACCGGAACCGCAATTACCGGGGTGATCGTGGCTCTGACGACGAGCTTGGCGCCCGCCGACGCTGGACCCGATACGCCGGCGGTGGCCGTCATGAGCGTGCTGGCGGCATCGATAGCGGCCCATTTCGCCGCGGCGGGTCTCGGCGATGAAGCAGCCATCATTCACGTCATGGCGGCGATCACGATCAGCACGTTGCTGACAGGATTGCTGCTCTGGGGGTTGGGCGCGTTTCGATTGAGCGTTTGGCTGCGCTTCGTGCCTTTTCCGGTGATTGGTGGCTTCCTGGCGGCTTCGGGCTGGCTGCTTATTTCCGGCGGCGTCGAGGTAATGAGCGGCATTGAACCAAGCTTAAGCTCGGAATCCATGCGGTCGCTCGTGGCTACGGATCATCTGCCCCAATTGGCGGTCGGCCTGATATTTGCCGCGCTGGTATGGATCGTGAAACGCCGCATCGACAGCTTCTTGGTGCTGCCGGTCGCGTTTTTCGTTTTTCTGCTGGTGCTGGATATTGTGCTGCTGGGCATGAACCAGGATGACGGCGTCAAGGCTAGCTGGTTCCTGGCAGATATCGGCGATCTGCAGCTCTGGGCGCCACTCGTGGTGTTGCCGACCAGCGATATCGATTGGGCCCTACTGGCCCAACACTCGGTCGAAATTGGCGCGGTATGCGGCGTCACCGCGGTCTCTATGCTGCTTGACGTCTCGAGCCTGGAAGTCGCCCGGCAAAAGTCTGCCGATCTGGATCACGAGCTCAAGACCAACGGCATCGCCAATGGCATTGCGGGCGCGGTTGGCGGCGTCGTCGGCAACCTCTCGCTCAATGGTTCCATTTTGATCCGGGAAGCTGGCGCCATATCCCGGCTGAGTGGTGTTTTTGCGGCACTCGTCTGCGCCCTCGTCTTGCTGGTGGGTGCCGACATCGCGAGCTTGGTGCCGAAGCCGCTGCTCGGTGGGCTGCTGGTCTATATCGGCCTGGTGATCCTCGCCGAGGCGTTGCTGAGTTCGCCCGCCCAGCGCTCGTGGACTGATTTGATCTTGGCCGGCACGATCATGCTGGTGATCGTTTATTTCGGCTATCTGATGGGTGTGATGATCGGCGTGATCGGCGCCTCTCTGTTGTTCGCCTTCAGCTATAGCCGGATCGGTGTGGTTCGCCGCCACCTCACGCGGCACAATTTCACCAGCAATGTTGAGCGGTCCCCCGCCGAGGCCCGGCTGCTGCGCGAGCGCGGCGATCAGATCCACATTTTCTGGCTATCGGGCTTCATCTTCTTCGGCTCGTCCAACGGTCTCTTCGAGTACATCAAGGGCTGCATCGACGAACAGAAGAAACCGCAGGTCCGCTTTGTCGTGCTGGATTTCTCTTCCGTTCCGGGCACCGATACGTCGGCCGTCATGAGCATCGTCAAGATCAGCAATTACTGCGAAGAGCAGGGTGTGACCCTGGTCTTTTCGGGCCTTAATGACCGGATTCGCCGCAACTTCGAGGCCGCCAGCTTCTTTTCCGGACCGACTTCGCATCCCGTCTTTTCCAGCCGAAACGACGCGCTCGAGTGGTGCGAAAACGAACTGCTGAAGCGTCACAATATGGGAAATGTCTCGGAGGATAGCTTCGATGACTGGCTCAAAGGCGAACTTGGAACGGGGACGGATGTAAAGCGGATGGTCTCCTTTTTCGAGCGGCGCGAGCTCGCGGAGGGAGACGTGCTCTTCAAGGAGGGCGAACCATCTGACACGGTCGAGATGGTGGCTTCGGGTTGCGTCGCGGTTACGGTGACCGATGAAGAAGGTCACACGGCAAGACTACGGCGCATGGCCGGTCAGACGGTGATCGGGGAAATGGGCTTCTACCGCGGCGTTCCGAGAGCCGCCACCGTTATCGCCGAGCAGCCGACTATTGCTTACCGGCTAACCAGGGATGCCTATCAGCGCATGCAGGCGGAAGATCCGAAAATCGTTGCCGCTTTTCACCGGCTTATCGTTAGGGTGCTGTCCGACCGTCTCGAGGTTGCCAACCGCGAAATCGCGGCGCTGCTCTGAATTTCAGCTCACCAAACCAGAATTGCGATTATGGCGATGTAGGTCAGGGCATGGATCAGCTGGTCGGTGCCGAAGACCCTCCAATACCAAGCATCCTGCACGTCCAAATGCGCGCGCTTAATGACCTGTTCCTTGAGCCAATCGACATTGTAGTGGACGGCGAATTCACCGACCGGAATCGCGACCGCCATGACGATGGTCGCGGGCGCCAGCACAAAGTAGACCGGCAGAGTCAGAACCGCATGAATGCCGGCATGCAGCAATCCGCCGGGATGTCCGTAGATTCCCTTGTTTCTGTACTGATAGGCGGTCTGCAGGAAGAAATCCGCGATCGCGTGTTTCACGAAGAGCACGGTGAAGGCCAGGATGACGACGGTGACCACTTCTGGCATGGGCGATGACGTTTCCTCAGGCAAATCCCGGCTAAGGCGCCGGTTGTTGGGCCTTTACGGCCAATTCCTCATATCGTCGGTGCTGAGTCCCCCACAACCGGCATTGGCTACAACAAACTGTCGCAAATGCCCACGTTGAACCGGTTACATTGGGAGGCGGCTAGGCCTCGGCAAGGGGGGTGAAGAAATTTCTGATTCTGTCGATCGCGAGCTTGGGGCGTTCATAGGCGACGAAATGGCCGGCTTCTTCGGCAGGCTCAAAGGTATAGTCGGTGAAATAGTCGCCCAGCTTATCGGCCCAGGCGATGCGCAGGATCGGGTCCTTGGCCCCCCAAAGGAAGTACGATTTCGCCTCCACGCTTGGGCGCGACGGTGCCCCCTTACGAATTAGCGCCATTCGTGCATCGTTGGACGACTTGTACCAATTGAAGCCGCCTTCGAGATTGCCATCCTTCAAAAAGTTGTCGACCCAGATCTCCAGATCGTCGTCGCTGAAAACGGAAGGATCGCCTGCCCAATGTTTGAGGAAATGGCGGAAATAGAGCCGCGCCGCCTCCCGGCTGCTGCGCAGCAATTCCGGTGCCCAGTCCAACTGATGGAAGCTCTGATACCAGATCTCGTTGACCTGGTAGTCGTCGACCCACCGTTTGCCGATGCCGGGATAAGGACAGTCGAAGAAGAAAAGGCCTGCCACTCGCCCCGAAAAAGCCTGCGCGAATCCTTGCGCGATATAGGCGCCAAGGTCGTGGGAAATCAGACCGGCGCGCTCGATGCCGAGCGCGTCCAGCAACCCCTGTAGATCGCGAATATAATCCTGGATGCGAGGCACGCCGTCGGGGGTATCGGTGTCCCCGAAACCCCGCAGATCGGGCGTGATGACGTCGAATGTGTGGGCCAAATCCGGGATTATCTTGTGCCAGACATACCAGAATTCCGGCCAGCCATGGAGCAGCACGATGGGCAGGGCCGTGTCCGCACCCTCCGGCCCTTGCCGCACATAGTGGATGTCGATGCCGTTCGCGTTGATCGTTTGGTGGTTCCAGCTTGGCATGGCTGGTTCGCCCCGGCTTGGGATGCTGCGCCGAATTGTCGCCGCGTGGTGTCAGAATTGGCTCTTGAAAACAAGGGCAAATTCGCGCTGGCTGCAAAGTACAACTTCAGTCGAGTCATCATCTAACTCGATAAACGCACGTCAACCTCTGCTAGATTGCGCCGATGAACGAGATAAAAGAAGAGCATCGCCCGCACCGCATTCGTCCGGGCTCCGGCCGCCGAAAGGCGCCGCTGACGCCGAAGGGGCGTCAATTGGGCGAGCGGGAAGCGGCGGCAATCAAGGATATTTTGGGCAATGAACCCCGCGCCCGCGACCGGCTGATCGAGTACCTCCATCTGATACAGGATCGCGAGAGTTGCTTGCCCGCCGGCATGCTTCAAGCGCTTGCCGAAGAGCTCAAGATTCCGATGGCGGAGGTCTATGAGGTCGCTTCGTTCTACGCCCATTTCGATATCGTTCGGGACGGCGAGCAGCGCCCCGAGCCCATCACGATCCGCGTTTGCGACTCCTTGAGTTGCGAACTTGCGGGCGCGGAGGAGTTGCTGAGCGCGCTTGAGGACGCGGACCTCAAGGACGCGCGCGTTTTGCGGGCCCCGTGCATGGGCCGCTGCGATACCGCGCCCGTCGCTGAGGTCGGCCATCGCCACGTTGATCACGCGACCGTCGATGACATTCAGGGAGTGCTCGAATCGGGAGACTTTGAACCGGAAGTCTTGGATTACCCCGATCTCGACGCCTATCGCGCCCAAGGCGGCTATCAGGTTTTGCAATCCTGTCTGGATGGCAAACACTCGGTGGATCTAGTGATCGAGACGCTGTCGGATGCAGGTCTGAGGGGGCTAGGTGGCGCAGGCTTCCCGACGGGGCGGAAATGGGGCCTGGTTCGGTCCGAACCCGCGCCCAGGCTGACGGCGATCAATGCCGACGAAGGAGAGCCCGGGACATTCAAGGACCGTTACTATCTCGAGCAGGGCCCCCACCAAATGCTGGAAGGCGCGCTGATCGCGGCTTGGGCCGTCGAGGCGCAGGCGATCTACATTTACTTGCGCGATGAATATCCGGCTGCCCGGCACATCTTGCTGGCTGAAATTCCAAAGCTGCAAGAGGCGGGCCTATCGCCCCATACCGAAATTCATCTGCGCAGGGGCGCCGGCGCTTATATTTGTGGCGAAGAGTCGGCGATGATCGAGTCGATCGAAGGCAAGCGTGGCCTGCCGCGCCATCGCCCGCCCTATGTGGCCCAGCGTGGCCTGTTCGACCGGCCCACCCTCGTCAACAATGTGGAGACGCTCTATTGGGTGCCGGAAATCCTGGAAAAAGGCGTCGCCTGGTTTGCCGACCAGGGCAAAGGTGACGCCTCGGGCGTACGGAGCTACTCGGTCTCGGGGCGCGTCAAAGAGCCCGGTGTCAAGCTTGCGCCTGCGGGCATCACAGTTCGGGAACTGATTGACGATTATTGCGGCGGCATGGCGCCCGGTCACGACTTCAAGGGATATCTGCCGGGCGGCGCATCGGGGGGAATCCTGCCGGCCTCCCTCGACAATCTGCCCCTCGACTTTGGAACGCTCGAATCCCATGGCTGCTTCATCGGCTCCCATGCCGTCATCATTCTTTCCGACAAGGACGACATCAAAGGGGTAGCCCTCAACCTGATGAAATTCTTCGAGGATGAGAGCTGCGGCCAATGCACGCCGTGCCGCAACGGTACAGAAAAGGCCGTGAAACTGATGGAAGCGGGCAATTGGCAGCGCGATACCTTGTCCGACCTGGCCACAGTCATGGCGGACGCTTCAATTTGCGGCCTTGGCCAGGCCGCCCCCAACCCCTTGCTCAGCTTGCTTAAGTATTTTCCGGAGGATTTGCCGTGAGCACAACTATCACCTTCGAGATGGATGGCCGCGAGGTCGAGGCTCAGCCGGGCGAGACCATTTCGGACGTCGCCCTGCGCGAAGACGTGCAAATCCCGTTCCTGTGCAGGCTCCATGAGCCGGGCTACAGGGCGGACGGCAATTGCCGCGTGTGCATGGTGGAGATCGAGGGTGAGCGCACTCTGGCCGCGTCGTGCATCCGGCAGCCCACCCAAGGCATGAAGGTCAATACCGCCACCAACCGCGCCAAGAAAGCCCGGGAGGCGGTGTTCGAGCTTTTGATCGCTGATCAGCCGAAGCCTGAGACCGCGCACGACCCGAAGTCACGGTTCTGGGATTGGGTGGAGCGCTTAGGCATCCAGCCCGTCAGCCGATTCCCGGCGCGGAACCAGCCGCAACCGGATTCGAGCCATACGGCCATCGCCGTAAATCTCGATGCCTGCATCAACTGTAATCTCTGCGTTCAGGCCTGCCGCGAAGTGCAAGTGAATGATGTGATCGGCATGGCCAATAGGGGCGCGGGCTCGAGGGTCGTGTTCGACTTCGACGAGCCGATGGGCGTCTCCACCTGCGTCGCCTGTGGCGAGTGTGTCCAGGTGTGTCCCACGGGCGCGCTGATGGAGGCCAATTTGCTCAACGACAAGGGCGTGCGAACCGAATTTGAGGATCGATCCGTCGACACCCTTTGCCCCTATTGCGGCGTGGGTTGCCAGACACGGGTGCACGTGAAGGGCGAGGACATCCTTTATGTCGATGGCCGCGAGGGTCCAGCAAACACCAACCGGCTCTGCGTCAAGGGCCGCTTTGGCTTCGACTACCTGCATCATCCGGAGCGGCTGAGGCGGCCGCTGATCCGGCGCGACGACGCGCCCAAGTCGGCCACCATCGAAATCGATCCCAGCGACTACGGTCATGTCTTCCGGGAGGCCACATGGGAAGAGGCACTTGAGAAGGCAGCATCGGGGCTGAAGGGCATTCACGAGCGCCATGGTGGCGATGCGCTTGCGGGCTTCGGGTCGGCCAAGTGCTCCAATGAAGAGGCTTACCTGTTCCAAAAGCTGATCCGGCAGGGCTTTGGGACCAACAACGTGGACCACTGCACGCGGCTCTGCCATGCCTCGTCGGTCGCCGCGCTGATGGAAGGATTGAACTCGGCAGCCGTCACGGCACCGTTCACAGCCGTCGAAGACGCCGAGTGCATCGTTGTGATCGGCGCGCGTCCGACCGAGAACCACCCCGTGGCGGCGACCTTCATCAAGCAGGCCGTAAAAGAGGGCAAGAAGCTGATCTTGATGGATCCGCGCGGCCAATCCCAGGGACTTGCCCGGCATTCGGACTTTGTGCTGCAATTCAAGCCCGGAACCGACGTGGCGCTGCTCAATGCCATGCTTCACACAATCGTGGAGGAGGGGCTCTACGATAAACAATACGTGCAGGCCCATACCCACGGCTTTGATGCGCTACGGGAGAGCATCCAGGCGTTTCCGCCTGAAGAGATGCAGGAAGTCTGCGGCATTCCCGCCGAGACGATCCGGGAAGTCGCCCGGGTTTATGCCGGATCGGGTGCCTCGCTGATCTTTTGGGGCATGGGTATTTCGCAGCACGTGCACGGTACGGACAATTCGCGTTGTCTAATTGCGTTGGCACTGATTACGGGCCAAGTGGGCCGTCCAGGCACCGGGCTCCATCCCCTTCGCGGTCAGAACAATGTCCAGGGCGCTTCGGATTCCGGACTGATCCCGATGGTCTTTCCCGATTACCAATCGGTCGAAATCAGCGATATCCGCGAGCGGTTCGAAGACCTATGGGGCACGAAGCTTGATTCGAAAAAAGGCCTGACCGTGGTCGAGATCATGCACGCGATCGCGGCGGGCAATATCAAGGGGATGTACATCATGGGTGAGAATCCGGCGATGTCCGACCCCGATCTGACCCATGCCCGCGCAGCTTTGGCCAGCCTGCAACACCTGGTGGTCCAGGACATCTTTCTCACCGAGACCGCCTGGCACGCCGATGTGGTGCTTCCAGCCACCGTCCATGCAGAGAAATGGGGCACCTATACCAACACCAACCGCCAGGTTCAGATCGGTCGCCCCGTGCTCTCGCCGCCGGGTGAGGCGCGTCAGGATTGGGAGCTGATCCAAGAGCTTGCAAAGCGCGTCGGGCTCGATTGGACCTATACCCATCCCCGCGAGGTGTATGCGGAGATGGCCGAGGTCATGCCATCGCTCGACAATATCAGCTGGGATCGGTTGGAGCGCGAGGACGCGGTCACATATCCCTGCGATGCGCCCGACCAACCCGGCAACGAAATCGTGTTCGCGAATGGATATCCGACCGAGAGCGGCAACGCACGAATTGTACCGGCAAAGCTGTCGCCGCCCGCCGAATTGCCGGATGACGACTATCCCTTGGTGCTTACCACCGGGCGCATGCTGGAGCATTGGCATACCGGCGCCATGACGGGGCGGGCCGCCCATCTCGATTACCTGGAGCCCGAAGCGGTTGCCAGCCTAAACCGTCGCGATCTCGACAGGCTGGAGATTGAGCCAGGCGACCTTATCAAGGTCGCCACCAGGCGTGGCGAAATTGTTCTAAAGGCGCGCCAGGACCGCGACGTGCCTCAGGGCATGGTCTTCATTCCGTTCTGTTTTGGGGAAGCTGCCGCCAATTTGCTGACAAATCCACAGCTCGATCCGATGGGCAAGATCCCAGAGTTCAAGTTCTGCGCCGCCCGCGTGGAACTGGCCGAAGCCCAGCAGGCCGCGGAATAATTCCAAATAAAAAGGGCCGGAAGGCAATTGCCTTCCGGCCCTGAACTGTTGTAAGCGCGAGCCGGTTACCCGGCTCCGCTTGTGGAGCGCTATTGGGTCTCCACTTGGGGGTCCGCCGGTGCTTGCATTTGAGCTTTCTTGTTATCATGAGCACGCTTGATCACATATTGCCGGACAGCCTCGGAATCCTCTGGCGTGAGAATGTCATCAAACTTCGGCATTCCCAGCTCCAGCATGGAGCCTTCGAGCACGACCTCATCCCACATCTCGTGACGCTCGACGGGCACCTTTCGCAGATCCGGCACGACGCCGCCCGCCATGGCCGCGTCGCCATGACAAATAAAGCAGCGGGTCAGGTAGAGCTGCTTGCCATGGGCAATCTGTTGTTCGGTGCCGGTCAGCTCCGGCGGTTCCGGAAACTCCGCCACGGTCTCCGTCACCGGAGGCAGCTTCGCAGTCCCGCCAAGCTTGAAGACCAACACCCGGCTAATGGGCATTTGTACGGCGCCAGCGGCCACCAATCCAAATGCCGTGCCCCAGCCGACCGTGACGGCGACGTACTGCTCGCCGTCCACTTCGTAAGTTATGGGCCCGGACACGACTCCGGTCTGGGCTTGATCTGACCAGAGTTTTTCCCCGGTCTTGGCGTTGTAGGCGGTGAAATCGCCTCCCGGGGTCCCTTGGAAGATCAGCCCGCCAGCGGTGGCGAGCACGCCGCCATTCCAGGGGCCCGGATGCTCGACCACGAATGCTTCTTCGTTCTTCACCGGGTCCCAGGCAAGCAGGCGGCCCTTGAGGAGGGGAACGAGCTTTTTTTGTTCTTCAGGATCTTCGGGGAACGAGGTTTTCGCGAAGTCGATGCCCAGATTCCAGTAGCCTGGTTTGTACTCGAAGTTCTTGTCGGAGCCATAGATCATCGGGACTTCTTGGGCTGAGAGATAAACCAGCCCCGTCTGCGGCGAAAAGGCCATCGGGTGCCAGTTATGACCGCCGAATGCGGAAGGCACCGTGAAGCGCGGCTTGTCGGGATCGGGGTAACGCGCGTCTTCGGCTTCGACTGGGCGGCCGGTTTCCATGTCGACCTTTTCGGCCCAATTCACCGGCACGTAATTGTTTGCCGAGATCAATTCGCCCGTTTCGCGGTCGATCACATAAAAGAACCCGTTCTTCGGCGCCTGCACCAGGACCTTGCGCGGTTTGCCGTCGATCTCCAGATCGAGCAACATGATGGGCTGGGTCGCCGTGAAGTCCCATGTGTCCCCAGGCGTGGTCTGGTAGTGCCAGACATATTCGCCCGTGTCGGGCTTCAACGCGACGATAGAACTGAGGTACAAATTGTCGCCGCCTCCGGGCGAACGAATATCACGGTTCCAGGGCGAGCCATTGCCGACGCCGAGATAGACCAGATCGACATCGGGATCGTAGACGATCGAATCCCACACGGTCCCGCCGCCGCCCATCTTCCACCATTCGCCGGTCCAGGTTTTGGCGGCCATCTCCTGCGCTGGGTCTTCGAAACCGTCAGCTGGGTTGCCGGGGACGGTGTAGAAGCGCCACTCCTGCTTTCCGGTTTCAGCGTCATAGGCCGTCACGTAGCCGCGCACGCCGAGTTCTGCGCCGCCATTGCCGATCAGGATCATGCCCTTCACCGCGCGTGGTGCGCCGGTGATGGTGTAGGGCTGACTGGTGTCGATCGTGCTGACGTCCCAAACCTCTTCGCCCGTCTTGGCGTCCAGTGCGACCAGCCGTCCGTCGATGGTTCCGACATAAACCTTGTCGCCCCAGGCTGCGACGCCACGATTGACAACGTCGCAGCAAGCGACGCCTCCGCGGCTCTTGGGAACTTCAGGATCGTAGGTCCAGAGCTCCTTTCCGGTCTTGGCGTCAAGCGCGTAGACCACCGACCAGGCCGAGGTCGTGTACATGCGGCCATCGATCACCAGGGGCGTCGCCTCGATGCCGCGCCGCTCCGACTTGTCGAAGTACCAGGTGAGACCAAGCTCTTTCACATTCTCTGTATTGATTTGGTCGAGCGGGCTGTAGCGCTGCTCGGAGTAAGTGCGCCCATGACTCAGCCAGTTGCCGGGTTCGCTATCGGCATTGGTGATGCGCGCGGCGTCCACCGCTGTGACTTCGCTGGCTCCAGAAGGCGCAGTGGCATCGGGAGCCGCTGGGTCGGCGGCCTTCTCGGCGACTGGTTTGTCTTCAGCTTGATTGGACGCCTCTTCGCTTGAATCGCAGCCGGCAAACAGGCCGACCATTGCAACCGCCAGCAAAAGGCGGAGAACGCTTGTTGCGCCAGACATACGGGTTTCCTCCGATTGAATTTTTTTGGTTCACGGGCGTACGGGGGCGCCCATTCAAATCTGAGCCTATACAGATGGAACCAGCGGCTCAAGTCCGCGATATTGCGGCGCTTCACCACGCCTCCGTTCCTGGCGCTCCCTTGAAGGGACCGGTGAGCCAAGACGTGACCCAGCCCCCGTAGAATTCGCCCGATTGAGCGGCTACTTGTTCGCCGTCGACAAAACATGTCTCGGCGCGGCCTGGATAAAAAGCAAGATAGTCCGCCAACTGGCGATAGTCTTTGCTGGGGGTCGGATAACTCCAGGCTGCCATTTCTCGGACCTGGTCGCTGACGACCACATCCCAGTAATAGGCGCGGCCTTTGAACTCACACAGCGAGTGTTGCGGATTGGGCCGAAGGCAATCCAGCAAGACGTCGTTTGGCGGAAAGTAGTAGGTCGGGGGCGAACTTGTCTCCAATACCCTCAAACCATTGCGGGTTTCAGCGACCGTCTTGCCGAAGAGTACGACCTTTAGGTGATGGGGAGCAGGCTCCAGCCGCGGCGGGCGAGGATAGTCCCATACGTTTTCTTTGATGCCGGCCACGGATACGCCTCAGGAGGCCAGCGCCTTGGCTTTGCGCCGAGGCGTATCAACGGGCGCTACGTCTAATTCCCAACCCCGGCCTAGGGCGATGAGCATTGCGGTTCGCTCGGCCAAGCTTGCGATGGTGAGCAGGGGGTTTACGCCCAGCGATCGGGGCATCACCGAACCGTCGCAGACATATAGTCCTTCGTGAATGGACGAGCTGCCTTTCGCAGATGGATCGAAGACGCGTCCGCTGTGATCGACGACGCCGTCATCTGCGCTCCGGCCCATGGCGCAGCCGCCTAGGGGATGGGCCGTGACGCGCGCCTCGCCCGTGAGGCGGCCGGCGAACGGATTCTTGATATAGGTTCCCCCCGCTGCCGCGATGGCTTTGCTCAACACTTCGTCGATGCGCGTAAACACAGGTTCTTTGGCGACCTCGGGCCAATCGGCGATCGCAACATCATTCTCGATGCGCAACCGGCCCTTGGCCGTGTCGTGGGAGACAAGGAAAAAGGTGTGGAGATGGGCCAGCGGTCCCTTATAGACGCCTTGAACTAGGCTCTTGGCGCCCGCGAGTATCTGGCCGCCCGGCACAAACAGCGCCGGCAGGAAAGATGCCAGCCCCGAGGGCAACACGCCCTCCTGCAAATACATGCCATGGTCCAGGTCGTCATCGCTGCGCAGTTCGGTCTGACCCGCGACGCTGGCGCCAATCGGTTCGATCTCGGCCTTGGGCGGATGCCCGACGCCAATGGCGTTCACCCGGTGGTCGGCGCCCGATCCAAAGGCGATCACGTCGCCATTGGTGGAGAAGCCTTCGCCGAGCCGGTCAGACAGAGCGAGCCCCTTATCGCGCGAACGCAATAGGATTTCGGTGGACCCCAACGTGCCTGCTCCGAGCACGACGACACCAGCACTCACCGATATCTCGGAGTCCCCGGCAGCTGACGCCTTGTCGGGCGTTGGTCTCAGGAAAATCCGCCAATGCCCGTCCTCCCGGCGCAAGAAGCGCACTTGGGCTTGGGTGAAAATCTCGGCATCGTGCGCATGCGCATCGGCCAAATAGGTTGCCGCGACGGTGGTCTTGGCACCCACATTGCAGCCCGAACAACAGTCACCGCAAAGCGTGCAGGCGGGCTGGGCCACGTTTGCGTCATTGATGCGATCTTCGAATGTGATCGTTACGGGCGCGGCGTGAGGTTCGTTTCCCAAAGGTTGGCTTGCGACTTCCAATGCCCGGTACTTCACCAACTCGGACGCGCCGTGATAGGCCGTCGGTGCCAACATATGGTTGGCGCGCTCGAAGCCTTCATCTAGTAGTCCGTCAGTCCTCAGTTCGTCGGGCCAAACGGGATCTTCGAAGACACGGGCATCGGGCCGCATCGCAACACCAGCATTGATCAGCGACCCGCCACCCAGACCGCATCCCTGCAGCACGTGAACTTGGTCGCCGAGCCGCATATCGAACAGGCCCGTGCGGGCGCCAATACGAACCTTGCTCCCGGTCACCTGAAACTCCCGCCTGATGGTGTTGAAGGTGTCGGGGAAGTCGCCAGGCTGAAATTCCTTACCCCGCTCCAGGACGCAGACGCTCTTGCCGCAGCGCGCCAAGCGGGATGCCGCTACGCCGCCGCCATAGCCGGACCCGATCACGACGACGTCGTAATGGGGTTTCAGCTGATCCAGGGGTTTGGACAGGAATTCCACGCGGCCTGTTTCCTCAGAATTGCGTTGCCCCATCAGCGCCGTCCGCCTGCCAATTTCAGTGCCTCAGGCAGTTGACGAAGGCGGAGCATCGCGATGATGCCGATGGCGGGGCCAATTGCCAAATAGGCGAAGCCGTAGCGCCAGCCAGTCAGGTCTACGACGATGGGCGTGAGTTGGATCGTAACAATGGTCAGCAGAAAGCCGACCGAGGTTTGGACTGTCAACATGGTGCCAATCAGTTCAGGCTTGGAGAGCTCCATGATGGATGCTGAGAATTGCGCCGAATCGGCGACCGCTGCGATGCCCCATACCACACAGATGGCGGTTAGCAGCCAAGGATTGGCTCCAAAGAAAAAGCCGATGATCAGCGCGCAGCCGCCGCTGATCGCCATGGCCGCGCTGGTCAGCGTGGTGCGTCCTAGTCGATCCGCGAAGACTCCGCCCACCAAGCAGCCAAGAGCGCCTGCACCAATGGCGGCAAATGTGGCGAGCCTGGCGAGCCGATCGGGATTAGAAAGTTCGGAGTCTGTCGCGAAGCTCGCGGCCAGGAACAAGCCGACCCAGGACCACATGGCATAGAGTTCCCACATGTGCCCGAAGTAACCGATATTGGCGAGGCGCAGTGGGCGGTTGGTCAGGGCCTGGAGCGCGTAACGGGCGTGGAAAGCAGGAGCACGCGCATAGCTGGGTCCTGTCTGAACCAGATTGATGATAAGGCCCGCCAGCAATGCGAGTGCTGAACTCGCGAGCAACGTCGCCTGCCAGTTGTCCACCAAAACAGCCCCGATCAGGTGCGGCATCGCCGAACCCAGCGTGATGGCGCCTACCAGCAGCCCAATCAGCAGGCCTCGATCGCCATTGGCCCAGGAGGACGCCATTTTCATGCCGGGCGGATAGATGCCCGCCATTGCCGCACCGGCAATAATTCGAAGCACAATCGTTGCGAATCCGCCGGGATCGACCGCCACCATGCCGGCATTGGCCGCGGCGGCGACGAAGCAGCTCACCATGAAGAGCTTTCGCGGCTCCGAACGGTCGGCCAGCCCCAATGCGGCGCTTGCAAGGGTCCCGGCCACAAAGCCGAGCGCAACCGCACTGGTAGCGAGCGCGCCCCACGCCGCGGTCAGGCCGAATTCCCGAGCCAATGTTGGGAGCACGGCGGCGGAAGAAAACCAGACGCTCAGAACCATGACGCTGCACACGACCAACAATGAAATCGAGCGCCACTTCGCTATTGTTTCCAGCCGCGACTCGGCCGCGTTCAGTTGTGGAGAGGTCCCTGTCGGCATGGGCGGGGACCTTAGCTCAAGGCCCGTTCCCGCAATATCAAAATAAGACCCGGGATCATTGCTCATAGGGAGAGACCCTTGCGATCAGCCGCTGGCACGTGGACCTTTTCGGAGAGCGCGGTTAGGCAGAAACGGGTTTTAGGGTTTCGATTGATGATGATTGCAGCTAACAACCGACCTGATTCAGGGACCCTAGCTGTGGCCAAGAACCGATTTCCGCCGCTCCGCTTGCCGGTGAATTGTCTCCGGGCGCGATCCGAACTGCTTGTGGAGGCGCGCCTGTGACACCGGAATTCTTGCGCGTTCGTAGTCACCGTGCGGTCTGGATTTCGAGCGCTCTGGCAACGGTCGCGATCGTTCTTTGGTTCGCCTTCACCACCGATCTATCGGCATTCATCGGGGTTTTTGAGCAGGCGGGCATTGGGGCAATTTCCATTGCGATCGCCTGCATCACGATAAACGCAATTCTGGTGGTGAGCTGGCTGATGCTGATCGCTGGACGTCAGGCCTCACTCGCAGGCGCTTCTCGAGTCGTGGCCTGGCATATGCTGGTCTCCACCATATTGCCGGCGCGCCTGGGCGATCTGGCCTGGATGTATTTCATGCATCGCTGGCTGAATTTCCGGGGCGGCCAGGCCGTCTTTGTGGCGCTTTATCATCGCCTGCAGGACTTCATCGTCGTGAGCGGTTTCTTCGTGCTGGCTGTGGTGGCGTTGGGCGCCCAGGCGTTGGGGGCGAATGTCGGACTGGCGGTCGGCGCCCTTTTCGTTCTGCTGATCGGTGTCATTCTCGGGCTGGACCGGCTCTTGACGCTGGCAGCCATCATCCTGCAGCGCCTTGATCGGGCGTTTGGCGTGGCCGTCACGCGTCTTGCATACCGGCACGTGCTGCAGATTCGGATGTGGTACCGCCACAGTCTCAGTCCTCGGATTCTATGGGGCAGTTTCGCTATTATCGTTGTGCGCTGGGCGGCACTGCTCTTAGGGATGGCGGTTTTGATTCACGCCGCGGCGCCGGAACTCGATTGGTTCAACAGCAGTTTCGCTTCGATCGCCTATGTCCTCATGGCGATCGTGCCGTTGCAGGCCTTTGGAGGATTTGGCGTCGGCGAAGCTGGGCTTGCCTGGCTGCTGACGTTCTACGGCGTGGCCCTTGCAACCGCGAGCTCAATTGGTCTGGTGCTTCGCCTGCTGACCAATATCGTCCATGTGGTGATATTTCTTGCCATCATGCTGGCCCTTAATCTCAGCCGCACACGGACTGCCGCGGTCTCACACTCAAGATGAACGCAGGGGATTTTCATCCCGCAACAGCCGCTGCAAGGGTGTGCGCGGAACGTTCTGAATATCGAAATTGAAGGCCGACAGCAGCATCTGGAGACCGACGATAATGGGCAGCGCGGCCAGCATTACTGTGCCCGCCGAGGCGAACTCGTCGCGGATCGCACCGCTAATCCATTGGGTGATGCCGAACACCATGCCAAAAGTGAAAAGTGCCAAGCCCAGCGGCCATTCGAAGGACGCCAGATTGAAGTCGCGCAGATAATAATTGTAGACGATCCGCTTTCCGAAATTCTTCAGATGCTTGCCTATGAAAGGCGCCACCACGCGGTGGATCTTGAGATTGCTGTTCTCGTCGCCGTAACGTGCGGTCATCGGGATGTCGCGTACGACCGCCCGGATTACGTTGAGCCGGAACAGCATGTCGGATTCGAAAAAAAAGGTCTTGTCGATGGACTCCAGCGGCAGCAACCGCAGTGCACTGGCGTGAATCGCTGTGTAGCCGTTGGTGGGATCGAACACCTGCCAGTAACCCGACGACAATTTGGTGAGAAAGGAGAGCACGGCATTGCCGGCGATCCTGCTCGCCGGCATGCCGGTCAGCGTGGCGGGTCGGTAGAACCGGTTGCCCTTGCAGTAATCGGCTTCGCCTGCTTCCAGAAAGGTGAGAAAGCGCTGAATGATCGCGGGGTCCATTTGCCCGTCGCCGTCCAACTTAACGACAACGTCCATTTGGGCATCGAGCGCAGCCTTGTAGCCTGTCAAGACGGCGCCGCCGACGCCCTGGTTCTTGTCGAGGGTCAGCACCTGGACCCGCTCGTCCTTGCAGGCGTCCTTGATGTGGACGCCGGTATTTTGCGGGCAAGCGTCGTCGACACAGATGATTTTGTCGACATTGCCGGGAATGGCGTCCAAAACGCTCAACACCTGGTCCCTGACCCGGTAGCACGGGATCACCACTGCGACCTTCATGCGCTTGAGATTCGGATCCGTTTGGCCGACAACAAACTCTGCAAGTTGCCGGCCGTCTTTACCGTGCTCAGTCATCTGATCGGTGCTTGGAAACCCATATGGACCGCAACGCCCGCATTTTGATCTCCGGCGCCGGCATTGCCGGGCTGACCGCGTCCATCTGGCTATCGCGAGCCGGGTTTCGTCCCTTAATCGTTGAAAAAGCTCCGAAAATTCGCGCCGATGGATTCATCATCACGCTCTCGGCTCATTGTTATCACCTGGCGCGCGAGATGGGAATTCTCGATGATCTCATCGCCCTCAACAATCGCATCAGGGGATCCAGCTATCACGACCGCAGCGGACGCGCCGTGCTCGCTCTCGACTATGACCGGCTATTCGAGGAAGGCCGCGTGGTGCAGATCATGCGCGACGATCTGGAATCGGTGCTCTACGAGCACGCCAAGCCGGGTGCCGACTTCCTATTCGCCAATTCGATCTCGAGGATCGAACAGCAGGGCCAAGAGGTTCTGGTCAGCTTCGAGGATGGCAGCGAACAAGCATTCGATGTGGTGATCGGCGCCGATGGCCTCCACTCCCGTGTGCGACAGCTTGCCTTTGCGGACGGCGAGGTGATCAAGCACCGATTGGGACTGCAGGCGGCTGCCTTCCGCTGTCCCAACGTGCTGGGTCTCACCCACAAATACGAAGCCTATATGGAGCCCAATAGGCACACCATCGTCTATACGACCCGCACCAACGAACTGGCGTGTATCTTCATCTGGAAGGACGAGGAACTAACCGTGCCGGGCGAGGGTCAGGCGCGGCTGGACCATTTGAGCGATGCCTACCGGGGCGCGGACCCACGATCGCGCAAGCTGATCGAGAGCCGGGGTCCCGATGACCGCGTTTACATGGAAGCGCTGACCCAGATCGAGATGCCGTCATGGCGCAAGGGGCGGGTCTGCATTGTCGGCGACGGCGCCCATTGCCTGACCCAGCTCTCGGGCCAAGGCGCCTCGATGGCCATTGCGGGCGCGAGTGCGCTGGCCCGCGCCCTGACCGAGCAATCGCCGGACGAGGCCTTCGCACAATATGATGCCGCGATCCGCCCGATCGTGTCGCAGCTTCAGCCGGCCACCCGCGACAACGCCAAATGGTACGTGCCGGGTGGCGTGCCGTTCCATCTGCTGCGCGTCTCGGCGATGCGGTTTTTGCCCAACGAGCTGTGGGTGCGGTATTTCAAGTCGAAATATTCCAGGGCCCAGGACTAAGGACATCGCGCGATGATGACGCCGATCACGTTCTCGCTCGATCTGGAGGATCACCGCGCGGATAAATCCGGCTCCCCGCGATATCCCGCGATGACCCACAGGGTGCTCGATTTCTTAGGCGAGCGGGATGTGCGCGGCACGTTTTTTGTGGTCGGCGAAGTGGCGGAGAGTGAGCCCCAATTGATCCGGGATATTTCGGACCGGGGCCATGAAATCGCATTCCACTCCCATTCCCACCGGCCGCTGACCCAGTCGAATGACCGCCAATTCCGGGAAGACGCCGAAAAGGGTAAGGCGCTGCTGGAAGACCTCATCGGTCATCAGGTGGCTGGCTACCGCGCACCGGTGTTTTCGCTGACGCCTGAGAGCCGCTGGGCGGTGGATGCACTCTCGGATTTGGGATTCAGATATTCCTCGAGCGTATTGGGTGCCGCCAATCCACTGCATGGGTATCCCGGAGCGCCCGCCACGCCCTTTAGATGGCCCAATGGGCTGCTGGAAATTCCGGTGCCCCTGGGCCGTATCGGTCCGTTAAAGCTGCCCTATCTAGGCGGTATCTATCTGCGCTATCTGCCGAGCGGGCTGGTCCGGCGGCTGCGTGAGAAAGCTCCGCAAGATCAGAGTGCCTGGACCTATTGCCATCCTTACGATTTTGACGCTGATGAGCCCTTTAACCGCATCGAGGGCGCGCCGCTATGGGCAAGCGTTTTGCTTTGGCTGAACCGGCGCGGCAGCTTCGACAAGCTGGAGAGAATTCTGGCCGATGGCGCCGCGCCGCCCTTTATCGAGCAGGTCGAACAGGGGCGCTACGACGCCGCCCCGACGCACGATCCGGCTTCAGGGTAGCAGCCGCGCCAGTGAGGGCCCGAGGCGGTTGGCAAGCCCGAGGGGAAGCTTTCCCCAGATGCGCGAAGCCGTTTGCATCAACGGATCGGTAGCTTCGTGCTGGGGCAGCTTCGAAGCCGTGACCAGGGCATAGTAGTAATGCAGCGGGCGGGCAGCGCCGCCCCACTGCACCTTGAAGTGGGCGGTTCCCGAATCCTTAGGCGAACGGCCGAGATCGAATGTCCGGTATCCGCGCTTGCTGGCTCGCTCAATGAGCGCCCAATAGAGCAGATTGTTGGGGTGGTTCTTCATCGCCGAGGTCAATGAGCCCGCCCAGGGAAATCCAAACCAACGTTTGTCATGCATGACGAAGGCACCGGCTACCGTCTGCCCGCCGTCGGTGACGAGCGCCAGTTCGGCACCATCGGGATAAGCCTCTAAGACGTTTCGGAACAGCGCCTTCTTGTGCGGGGGCGAGCCGAGCCTGTGCATGGTGTCCGCATAGACGCGGAAAAAATCATCGATGCCGTCGGCACCCGCCCATTTGACCGAGAGCCCGCGTCGCTCGGCCGCCCGCACCTTGGTCCGTACCCGGCTCTCGACCCCCTTCCACACTTCGTCGAGAGTGCCGCCGAGCGGCAGGGAGACGTTGACGTAGCTTTGGCGCATCTCCCAGTCCAATGGGAGCGGTTCGAGCTGCCGCAATTCCAAGTGGCCGACTTTAAGCTCGCGGGCCAGCCGGAGCGCGGCTTCGCAGAGCTGGATTTCGGCTTTGCTGTTCCGAGCCAGCACAGAAGGTTGAGTCCCGACATAGGGCAGGGCGACAAGCGCGCTCCCCAGCGGTGAACGCACATGGAATAGGGGCAGCGCGCCGGTAGGCTCGTCATTTTCCTTGGAAATCAGGTAGTGGCCTTTGTGGCCGTAGGTGCGTTCCACCACCTGTTTCCAAGCATTGGTATGGAAGGGCGTGGCTCGCTCGTCGCCACGGACGAAGTCGTCCCAGTTCGCGGCCTCCCCCTCAGCCAATTGCGTGACGGTGCTGGTCACCACGTTAGCGCCTTCGGCGCGGGCGCGTTGATCGCGAAATTGCAGGGCAGGGACGTGCTCTTGTTCAGCCGTGATTGAAGACCAAGGTTTTCGTGGCACTGAATTCGAGCAAGGCCTCAAAACCCTTTTCGCGGCCATGGCCGCTGCGCTTCACGCCACCAAACGGGAGCTCGATGCCGCCGCCCGCGCCATATCCGTTGATGAAGACCTGTCCGACTTTGATTTTGTTGGCGACGCGCATTTGGCGAGCCCCATCGCGCGTCCATATGCCGGCCACCAGACCGTAATCGGTGTCGTTCGCGAGCCGGATGGCGTCGGCCTCGTCATCGAAGGTGAGGCAGGTGAGCACCGGCCCGAAAACTTCCTCGCGGGCCAGCTCGTGGTCCTCCGGCACGCCGTCGAACAGGGCGGGGGCTACGTAGAAGCCACCCGCCGGGCTGCCTTCGGCGACCTTGCCGCGGGCGATCAGCGGAAGCCCCGCCGCTTCGGCCCGGTCGATGAAACCTTTGACGCGCTCGGCTTGGCGCGCGCTGATAAGCGCGCCACAGTCGAGATCGGCATGGTGGGGACCGGCTGTCAGTTCGGCAAACCGTGGCGTCAGCCATGCCACCACTTCGTCGTAGATCTGGGAGTCGATCAGGACCCGGCTACCCGCGGAACAGGTCTGCCCGCCATTCTGCACGATGGCCTTGAGAACGACCGGAAGGGCTGCATCAAGATCGGCATCGGCAAAGATAATTTGCGGCGACTTGCCGCCCAGTTCGAGCACACAGCCGATATGGTGCTCGGCGGCCGCCTTCTGGATCAGCGTGCCCACTTCGGGCGAGCCAGTGAAAGCAAGAAAATTGATATCGGAATGAGCCGACAGGGCGGCGCCGGCTTCCTCGCCCAAACCTGTCACCACATTGAGGGCGCCCTTGGGCAAGCCCGCCTCGCTCGCAAGCGCCACCAGGCGCAGTGACGTCAGGCACGCCTCCTCGGCTGGCTTGAGAACCGTGGCATTGCCCATGGCGAGCGCTGGCGCGAGCGTGCGTCCGAACATTTGCGCCGGGTAGTTCCATGGAATGATATGGCCGGTGACACCATGGGGTTCTTGGAGCGTCGTGACCGAGTAGCCCGCCAGGAACGGAATCGTGTCGCCATGCACTTTGTCGGCGGCTGCGCCGTAATACTCGAAATAGCGCGCCGCGGCCGTCATGTCGGCACGGGCTTGCGTCATGGGCTTGCCGGTGTCGCGGGCCTCCAGAAGCGCCAAGTCTTCGGCGTTATCCAGGATCAACTGGCCGATTTTCGCGAGTAACCGTCCCCGATCGGTCGCGGTCAGCTTGCCCCACTCGCCTTCTTCGAATGCCTGCCTGGCGGCTTTCACCGCGGCGTCTACATCTTCAGCGCCGCTGCGGGCGATTTGGGCGAACACTTCGCCGTCGCTGGGCTGGACCACGTCCAGCGTCTCGCCGCTGGCGGCTTGCTGCCAGCCGCCATCGATGAAGTTGGCGTAGGTTTCGATTGTATCTGTTGCGCGCTGCGCCGCGGTATCACTGCTCATGTCGTTTGCTCCACTTGGCCGAACGGTAGATATGCACCCCATGGCCCTTAGCTTGTCAACGGACCAGGTGGGATACGGCGGCAGGCCTCAATTTCACCTCGCTGGATTCCCGATGCGGCGGCGGTTATTCTTGAGAAGGCTGCTGTTGTAGCGCCCGGTCCAGTGCTTCAGGAGATCAATTCATGGCGGATATCGAGCTCATCACTTCGATCGTTTGTCCCTTTGCCCAGCGCAGCCGAATTGCGCTGCTGGAAAAAGACTTGGACTTCGACGCGGTAGAGATCGACTTCGTGGGCGACAGCTTCGACAAGCCGCAATGGTTCTTGGATCTGACGCCTAAGGAGCGGGTGCCGGTCCTGAAGCACGATGGCAACGTCGTTTATGAGTCCGAAGTCGTAAACGAGTATCTGGAGGACGTTTTTCCAGAGCGCCCGTTACTGCCGGCCGATGCAGGCAGACGGGCCATCTGCCGCATATGGATCGGTTATTCCAACAACGACTTTCTTGGGGGCTACTATCCCGTGATCATGTCGCTGGAGGTCGAGAAGCAGGAGCATTACAAGCGGATATTCGCCGATCAGCTGATCTATATGGAGGAGGTCTTTTGCAAGCTCTCCGGCGGCGGTACCTACTGGATGGGCGACGACATTACCTTGCTCGACATCTCGCTCTATCCGTTCTTCGAGCGTTTTCCGATGTTGGAGCATTATCGCGGCTTCCGAATGCCTGACGAGTGCGTGAAGCTGTGGGCCTGGCTCGAAGCCATGCAGGCGCGCCCAAGCATCCAGCAAACCCGTGAACCCGACGAGTTTCACATCTACGTCTACAAGAATTATGCCGTCGGCAAGCAGCGCGGTCTTTCAGCGAAAGAGTTCGCCAAGACCATGAAGTGACCGTCGTCCGCATGGGCCCCGAGGAGCGTCAGCGCAGATTGTAGAAGGCGATCAGCGCGAGAAAGTAGACGACGAGCACGGCGGCCGAATCGAGGCCCAGGCCAAATATCTGGCGTTTGCTCCGCACCACCAATCCGACGATGTAGATCATTGTGACCATCAATCCGCTGATCAGCGCGAATGATGCGGTCGGATCGATTTGCGCGAGGATCGGGCCGGGGCGGTAGAAAATGTCGGCCGGCAGCACCAACACGACCATGATCAAATTGGACCCGAAGATATTCGAGATCGCCATGGTGTAGGAGCGAAGCCGGACGGCCATAATCGTGGTTGAGAGCTCCGGCAATGAGGTCGAGGCGGCCAATAGGGTCACGCCGACAAAGCTAGATCCAAGTTCAGTTTGAACGGCCAGCGCGTCGGCGGTCTCGACCAGCAATACGCCGAAGGCGAGCACCGAGGCGGCCGCCAGGAAAAACCCCAAAGTCAGCTTCTGGGATGTGACATCTCTCAATTTTGCAATCCAGCCCAGCCCGACATCGACGTCGGACTCTTCGGGCAATACAACCGGACGCCATGCGTCCCGCTTGTCGAAGCGGCGTAGAAAATAGATCGCAAATGCATAGGCAGTGGTCAGCGCGACCGTACCGATGCCGATCTGAAATGCGAGCGGCCGGTCGCCCAAGATTATGATGCCTTGCAGCAGTGCCAGCAGAATCACCAGCGAGCTTGCCTCCAGCACGGGCGTCAGCTTGCGGGGAAAATGGGTGAGCGGCGCATTCCGGGCCGCGGCATCCGCGGCGGCCAGGATGGCAGTCTGCAGCGCGATTCCACCGAACAGATTGTTCAACGCCAATGCCGCGTTGTTTTCGAGCGAAGCTGTAATGGTCGTCACGATTTCCGGCAGCGAGGTCGCGCCAGCCAGAAAGATCAATCCCATCAGCGCCTTGCCGATCCGGCGGCGATCCGAGATTTCTTCGGCATAGATCGAGAGGCGGGTTCCAGCGATCCAAACGCCGGCTGCCCCTGCGGCGAACAGCAGCACGTTCACGAAAACCGGAAGCTGAAGCAGATCGGGCACGTCAGTTCAGCAGATCGCTTGAGAGCAGGGCGAGGCAACTCAGAAAACCCGCAACCGGAACCCAGGCGGGCACGGTGAATTTGTCCGGCTCCGGGGCATCGCCCGTGAGCTTCAGCCGGAGCAAGGCGAGATTGACCAAGGCGAAAATGCTGAGCGTTATGCGCGAAGTGGTCTCCGCGAGCCACTCCAGCGGAAACGCGATCGCCAGCAGCAGAATTACTGCAATGACAAGCGTCGTCGCGAGCAACGGCGTGTGGGTGACCCGATTGACGCGCCCGAGTCGAGCGGGAAGGGTTCCCTGATTGGAAAGCCCGTAAATCACGCGCGAGGCCATGATCATGTTGATGAGGCCGCCATTCAACGTCGCGACGATTGCGATCAGGGTGATCGCGGTAGGCGACAGGCCGGTTGTTCGTTCGAAAACCAGGGACAAGGGAGCTTCCGAGGCGCCAAGCTCTTGCGGCGGTACGAGCAGCACGCCAATGCCAACCACCAGCACATAGGCGAGCGTCGATATAATCAGGGTAAGGAAAATCGCCCGGGGCAAGGTGCGCTCGGGCCGTTTCACCTCCTCGGCCACGTTGACCAGATCCTCAAAACCGATGAATGCGAAAAAGGCGAGAAGGCCCGCGCTTCCAACGCCGATCCAAGGCGCCAGATCATCGAGCGGGGGGATCACTTCAGGTAGCCGGAGCAGTATCTCGGAATCAGACGCAAAGCCGCCGCCGATGACTAGCAGAAGGCCGCCGATCTCGATCAGCGTGAGGATAGCGGCAAAAGTCACCGATTCCAGAATTCCCCAGGCCGCCACGGCGCCGATCGCGATTACGATGATCGGAATCAGAACGACATCGGGAAGCAGAATGAATTCGCGGATATAGCCCGCGCTGCCGACCGAAACGGTTGCCGCGGAAACCGAGCCCGCGGCCACGACCATGAGGCCCACCAGAAGAGAGAGCAGTTTGGAGCGGAAGCCCTCGCGCACATAGGCGGCTTCGCCCGCACTTACTGGAAACCGGCCCGCCAGCTCAGCAAAGGAGCCAGCTGAAGGTGCCATAACCAGAGCTGCCAGAACGAAGGCAAGTGGCGCGTAGATGCCTGCCCGCGCGGCCGTCCCAGCCGTCAACACGTAGATGCCGGCGCCAATGGTGACGCCCAGGCCGTAGAGCACCACCAGGGGGAGAGTCAGTACGCGCCTAAGCTGATGTTCGTGGTCGGTCGTGGAACCGCCGCCAGGAATGGACTGGGCCGAATGGTCACCGTCTAGCGTCATGGCACACTCTTCACGGCCGCAGTCGGACGCACGCATTGCGCTGCGCCAAGGGCATATTTGAGGCCCGTCTAACTATCGGAATTCTCTGGTGCTGTCGAACGGAGCCGGTTGCGGTGACTAACGCTCCCGCAATGCCTCGTAGCGCGCCTTGACGATCGGCTTGAGAATGTAATCGAGCACGCTCTTTTCGCCGGTAATGATGTCCACCGTCGCGACCATGCCCGGAATGATAGGGAGCGACTGATCGCCCCTGCGAAGTGAGGAGTTCTTGGTCTTGACGGTCACCAGGTAGTAGCTCTCCTTGGTGCTCTCATCGAGAATGCTGTCCGATGAGATCACCTCTACATTGCCCTCCAGGCCACCGTAAACGGTGAAGTCATAGGCTGAGATCTTCACCAGGGCCGGGAGCCCTGGACTGATGAAGGCGATGTCCTTCGGCTCGACGCGCACCTCGACATAAAGATTGTCTTCCAGCGGCGTGATCTCGACCAGCGGCTCGCTCGCGCGCACAACACCACCAACCGTATTGACGTAGAGCTTGTTGACGATGCCCTCGACCGGAGAGCGAAGATCGGCCCTCGTCACCCGGTCCTCGGCAGCCGTCAGGGACTGCTCGACCACGGCCAGTTCGGCGAGCTTTGTGTTGAGTTCAGAATGCGCGGTTTGACGGAAGCTGAGCCGCTGTTCTTCCAACAGCCGATTGGCTTCCTTCACGGCCGATTGGGCACCAGCAATGGATTGTTTGGTAGCCGCCAGTTGACGCTCCAGATCAGCCTTTTGCTGCTCGACTTCCAGCACCCGGGTAGCCGAGAGGGCGCCACGCCTTTCGGCTTCTGCGAAACGGGCATACCGCTTCTCGACGATCGCAAGAGTGGCCGCATAGCCCTTATCATCCGCTTGCAGTTTCTGCAGTCCGCGCTGTTTCTGCTCCAGCCGCTCACCCAGCACGTTCAACTGGTTTTCAAGATTGTTGCGGCGGATCTCGAACAGGCTCTTCTCGTTGGCAACGACCTGCGGTGCTCTGCGCATTAGCTCGGCGGGAAATCGCACGGAATCGATATTGGCTCCGTCCTCTGCGCTCTCAGCCTTCAATCTGGCGACCTGAGCCTTCAGGCTGAGCTCCTTGGCTTTGAGCTCGCCGAGATTGGAGGAAAAGCCGGTGTCGTCGATCTTGAGCAGCACTTGATCCTTGGTGACGGTCTGACCCTCCCGCACCAGGATCTCTTCGACGATGCCACCCTCCAGGCTTTGCACGATCTGAGCCCTGGAAGAGGGAATGACCTTGCCGTCGCCACGGGTAACTTCTTCGAGCTGGGCGAAATAGGCCCAGGTCAGAAAGATCATGATCAACGAAAAAATGGCGACGACGAACCAAAGCGAACCTTGGGAGGGCGCATCGCGAAGGGCTGCCTCGGAGTCGCCCACGAAGTCGAGGTCTTCGCGTTCGGCGGCCGTGATCGCCCATTGTTGGTTCAGCAGCTCATTTTCGCGAAGCGCCTTGGGGCTTAGGCTCTCGGGCAATAGGCTCAGGATGGACTGCGCGAATCTTCGCCAGAGGCCGGCCAACCGCGCGGACCAGCCAGTTTCCGCCTGAGCTGGCACATGGGATTGCGGAATTTCGGTCGTTTTGGACATTGGGGGTTCGATCAATCGGCCCAACTGGGACTCGGCATCGACGGAGCGTGGCGGCTCAAACACGAGATCCGAAAACTGGCTCCGCAATTGCTGTCGCCAAGAGCGTAGCCCAAACGCGCCGCAGAAGCCGCGCTCTACAGCAAATCATCGTGAATTGAAAACGCTAAATGAGCCCTAGCGGCCCTGGTAATGCACCATGCGCTCGTAGAAACACTCGCATTTCTGGAGCATTTCCACGTTCATCTCGCTGCCGAAAAGATGGTGCCATTTCTTCAGATAGCCCAGCGCCTTGGCGCAGCTGGTCTTGGCCTCGTTGGCCCACAAATAGAGTGGGCTGATGCCATCGGCCACGCCGCCAGCCCGATAGACCGTCGAGCCCATCTGCGAGACGTCGGCCGCTTCGAGATAGCGCCGCTCGACCTCAGCCATCAGCGCCCGCTTATTGCGGTAGCCGTAACTGGCGAGCTCATTGGCTTGCTCGACATAGCGGCAATACGGGCCGGAGCCATAATAGTCGCCGCCGGCGCGCGCAGAGCTGCAGGCTAAGACGATCATAGCCAGAGCCACAAAAGGCAGTGCCTTCATAGCGTCCCCCGGTAACCGGGCAGCATTATCTGTCGGCCATTCCCTCGCGGGAGACCGTAAGTCAGCCTAAGGGTTCTGCACAAAGCCATCGTGCAGTCCACCACACATCGCGGGAAAAGTCTGGCATTGCGACCAGCGCCGTTCAAGCAAATCCGGGCATTCGAAGCGCAGTTTGCTGGAAGCTGTTGTTAGATTGTCACAGACCGGCGTTCGGGCCGGCCAAAGCCACGCTTAGCTTGCCTTGTTGACGGCGGGGCGGCGTGGATGCCCGCCCGTCGTCCTCTCGCTGCTGGACTTTGTGGCTTGGCGCTTTTTGGGAGCCGGTTTGGTTCCGGGCGCCTTGGGTCCGGCAAGGCTCCGGGACCCAGAGATTTGGGCGATGCTTTTGATGACCTTGTCGCGGGGACCGTCGGCCACCACCGAACCGTTGTCGATCACGACCAGCCGGTCGACCAGCGCCAGCATTGCCATCCGGTGGGTGGTGATGATCAGCGTCTGATCGGGCCGGAACGCTTTAGAGAGCCGTTCGACCAGCGCCCGCTCGGACGCCATATCCATGGAACCCGAAGGCTCGTCCAAGAATACGACATGGGGATCGAATAGAAACGCGCGCGCCAGCGAAACCGACTGGCGCTGACCGCTGGAAAGCGCGCGCCCCGCCTCGCCGACCTGCAAGTTAAAGCCCGCGGCGTTGGTCTTGATGAAGTCCGTGACGCCGGCGAGATCCGCTGCCCGCACCACCAGATCATCGGAAACGTAGGGCGAGCCGAACACGATGTTGTCGCGCACCGAGCCGTGGAACAGGGTCGCGTCTTGGGCAACGAAGGCCACTTGGCGCCGGATTTCGCTGGGGTGGTATTGCCTGATGTCGACGCCATCCAACAGCAACGTGCCCTGTGTCGGTACGTAGAGCCTGGCCATCAGCCGTCCCAAAGTGGTCTTGCCGGACCCGATCTTGCCGATAATTCCGACGCGCTCGCCGGGCTCAATCGCAAGGTTGAAATCCTTCAGCGCCTGGGTCTCGGTGCCGGGGTACTGAAAGCTCACGCCCTTGAACTCGACGCGCCCGCTGCTCATGACCCGATCGATATGGCGCTCCTGGCCATCGCCTTCCCGCGGTGCGGCCATTATCTGATCCAGCGTGTGGAGCGAGTGGAACGCCTGTTGCGAGCGCGCAATGGTCGAGGCGATTTGGCCGAGCGGCGCGACCGCGCGGCCGGCCAGGATCACCGCCGCGATCAGGGCGCCTGGAGAAACTTCGCCGGCGTCGAACAAATAGACGCCCACCACGATCACCCCCACCGTCACCAACTGCTGCATGAAGGTCGTGAAGTTGAGGCCGATCGAGGAGATGAAACGCATCTTGGCCGCGGTCTTGGAATTCTGACCGACAAACTGCTCCCACTGCCGTTGCATCTGGCTCTCGGCCCTGGACGTCTTGATGGTCTCCAGGCCGCTCAGCGCTTCGATCAGGATCGAGTGTCTATGGGCCGCCTCCGATTGGGATTGGCCGACGACGCGGGAGAGCGGAAATTGGATCAAGACCCCGACCAGCAGGACCAAGAGCACCGCGACGGCGGGAACCAGGGCCGCAAGCCCGGCGATCTGATAGATGATGAAAATGAATAGGAAGATGAAGACCAGATCGGTGATCGTGATCAAGGTGTTGGAGGTAAAGAACTCGCGAACCGACTCATAGTCCTTCAGGTGATTGGCGAATTCGCCGGTCTTCCCCGGGCGATGGGTGAGGTCCATCTTCAAGACGTGCTCCAGGATACGTCCGGCGAGCAGCACATCGGCCCTGCGCCCAGCATTGCCCACAAGCACGTTGCGCAAGGTGCGCAGAATGAAGTCGAACGAAATCGCCAAGCCCATTCCGATGGCCAGCACCCAAAGCGTCGAAAGCGCCTTGTTCGGCAGCACCCGGTCATAGACGTTCATCACGAACAGCGGCGCGGCCAGCGCCAGCAAATTGACGACCGAGGCCGCGATCATCACTTGCGCGTAGGTGGGCCAGAGCGGCTTGACCGCGCTCCAGAACCAGTGGGAACCTTGCGCCGGCTCGGCTTGGTTAGCCTTCTCGCCGAACCGGTATTCCGGCTTCACCAAAATGGCGTAGCCCGAGTAATTCTCGTCCAGGTCCTTGAGCGGCACGTGGTCCGTGCCGTGGCCGGTCTCCGGCAAGATGACTTGCGCCTCTTTGCCCGACTTGGAGAGTTCGGCCAGCACGACTGCCGTGTCGTCCTTCTGGATCAGAATGGCCGGCAGCAGGATCTTGCTGAGCTTGCCGAGCGGGCGGCGCACCACCTTTGCCGACAGCGCGGCCCGCGCTGCGGCGCGGGCAAACAGGCGCGGCGTCAGACGGCCATCGACCAGAGGCAGGCCCGCCACCAGGGCTTGGCGTGGAATTGCGCGGTCATAGAAGCGGGAAATACTCTCCAGGCACCCAAGCAGAGGATCGGTCAGCGTATCCTCGGCGGATATCTCTCGGGGTGCGCTGGAATCGGCAGGCGATTCCGCGGGCAGGGGACGAACATTTTCCATGGATCGAGCGGTTGCCAGCCAAGACGAACTGCTGGCCTAACATGTAAAGACTGCGGCCATAAAGGCAATGGCCGATTAGCGTAAACTATTCTTGGCCGAGTTGGGGAAACGGCGAATAGCGGGACTGGGTCTCGGCGTCCGGTGTGTAGGGCGCGCGTACCCAGCTGCGGGCATAGGCGTCGGATTGGGTGGGTGCGGGAACGTGCAACACCTGCAGCAAAACGCCGACCGAGGCGAGAATTCGATACTCCGCAAATTTCAATTCGTTACGCGCCGAGGCGAGCCCGATTTGGGTATTGAACAGACTGTTTTGCGTGTCCAGCAGGTCCAGCAGCGAGCGCTCGCCGACATCGAATTGCTCGGTATAGGAGTTCACAAGTTTCCTATTGCTGGCCAACTGGTTCCGCAGGCTCACCACCTGCTCCCGTTTCTTCTGCCGCGTTTCCCAGGACAGCCGGACGGCTTCCTCGACATCGCGATGGGCCTTGTGCAGCCCAAACCGTTCTTCGTCCACCCGGCGCAATTGTTCCTGCTGGCCGGCGAGATCAATTCCACCCCGGAAGATGTTCCAGCGCATCACCACCTCGGCCCTAAGCTCATTCTCATGGCCCTCGACGCCGTCGAGATCGTCGCCCGACCGGCCCCGCAGCTCGACCGCGAGTTCGGGATAGTAATCGGACTTGGATTGTTTGAATTGGGCATAGGCGGTGTCCAGGTCGGCCGTGGCGACGTTGATCGTCGGGCTGTGTTGCCGCGCCACGCCGACGGCGTCGCTTATGCTGGGGGGCAAGGAGGCGGTCACGCTCATCGGCGCGACATAACCGTCCAACGGCTGCCCGACCAATTTGAAAAACCGGATCTTGCCGGAATTCAGATCTTCTTCGGCCTGAATCAGGCGCGATTCGGCAAAGAAGACGCGTTCTTGCGCCTGCTGCTTGTCCGCCTCGCTGATCGCCTTGGCCTCGGTGCCCTCGCTAATGTCATGGAGCACCTTGCGGTGATAGGCCAGATTTTCCCGGGCGTAGCCCACGATTTCCTGTTGCAGTCCGACCTCGAGATATTCCCGGGCGACATTCAGCGCGATGAATTCGGAGCGCTCATAGAGCCGGTAGGATGCGCCGTCGACCCGTGAGGCCTGGCGTTGCACCTCACCAACCCTGTCGAAGCCGTTGAAAAGCAGCTGCTGCAGAATCACGCTGGCTTCGCGGCGATTAAAGGGGTGGTTGTCGTCGCCCCGCGGTCGGGTTGCGGGACTGTCGAATTGCTGAACGCCGTAGCGGCCTTCCAGATCGACCTGTGGGAGATAAAGGCGTCTGGCCTGCTTCAGCTCAAACTCAATGGCCTCGCGGTTGGAAACCGCCTCGCCGATTTCTGGGTTCGCTTCCAGCGTAATCTTGATCGCTTCATCGAGTGTGAGGGCTGAGAGGCCGATCGGCGCGCAGACGCACAGCATGGCGAGCACGCTTAAGCGAACCGCGCCACGGCACAGCCATCTTCCCCAATTCGACGGATCGTGTGTCACCGCGAACCGCACTCCCCGTTTGGCCGCTTCGCACATTTGCACCCGATACGCAGGGCGGCCAGGGAATCACCCCGTTGCGGCCTTGTTACTCGAACCATAATTCGTAGCGGGCGGGGCCACGCAACACAACGATCTGTTGCACAAACGCATCGAGATTGTCGCATGCTGTGGTCGATTGGCCACAGGGCAAGAGAGGGTTAGAAATCGGCCAATTGCGCGATTGGGAGGGTTGGTGCCGGCTGGAGGACTCGAACCCCCGACCTACTGATTACAAATCAGCCGCTCTACCACCTGAGCTAAGCCGGCATTTTACTCTTGATAAACAATAAGTTGTCGCGATCTCAGAGGAAGCCATCAGGGCGCTCCCGACAGCTCTATTCTGGTTTTAATTCGTAAATCAATTCTGCGCCAGACAGTACGGAGCCGATCGGCGCCGATTGAACGCCTTGGGGATCAATTCGGGCGCTTGCCACGGTCCGCCAAGCTCTGCAGCGGCACCACGAATGGCACGCCATTGGCTTTTCCCCGATAGGCGGTGATTCCGTAGACCGATTTCAGGACCTTCGAGGTCAGCACTTTCGAGGCCGGCCCGGTCGCGTGGATTCGGCCCTCATCGAGCACGGTGAGCCGGTCGCAGAAGCGCGAGGCCATGGTGAGGTCGTGCATGACTACGATGACGCAGCAGCCCTGATTAGCGAGTTGCTGAAGATGCGTGAAGAGATCGAGCTGGTGAACCGCGTCCAGCCCCGCCGCAGGCTCGTCGGCTAATAGGATTCGAGTGTCCTGCGCCAGCGCCCGCGCGATCAGGGCACGGGCCCGCTCGCCGCCCGAAAGCTCGGTCACCGGGCGCTGCGAAATCCCGGTCAGATCCATGGTCTCCAAGGCGTCCGCGATCGCGGTCCGATCCGCCGCGCCGGGCGCAGTGCCGAAGCCGCGATAGGGCAGCCGGCCCAGCGCCACCAAGTCTTCGACGCGCACCGCCCAGTTCACCACATGGTCCTGGGGAAGCAGAGCAAGCTTTCGTGCCAGGGCCTGCGCGGTCATGCGGCTCACATCTTCGCCCTCCAGCGCGACCGTTCCCGATTGCGGCTCTAGAAGTCCGGCGACGACGCGGAGCAGGGTGGTCTTGCCCGCGCCATTGGGACCGATCAGGCCGATCAACTCGCCGGCCTGGGCCGTGAGGCTCACGTCCTCTAGAACCGGGTTGCCGCCGAGCACGACGTCGACGTGACCGACTTCGATCAACGAGCTCATCAGATCAGGCTCCGGCGAGTTTTCACCACCAGGTAGAAAAACAGCGGCGCGCCTACCAGCGAGGTGAGCACGCCTAGCTTCAATTCGGTCCCCGGCGCCAGCAGGCGTACGGCGATGTCGGCAATCAGCACCAGCGCGGCGCCACCCAACATGCTGGCAAACAGCAGCCGGCCCGGTCGCTGGGCGACGAACGGGCGGAGCAGATGGGGCACCACCAGGCCGACGAAGCCGATGGCGCCCGCGACCGCGGTGGCGCCGCCCACGGCGAGCGCGACGCCCGCCACCAGTAGAAACCTTGTGAGACCCAGATTAACGCCGAGATTGGCGGCGCCGTCTTCGCCAAGTGTGAGCGCATCGAGCGCACGTCCCAGCAGAAGCAACAGGGCTAGGCCCGGCAAGATAAAGGGCGCGGCGATCGCCACGTGGACCATGCTGCGGTCGGCCAACGACCCCAGCATCCAGAACACGATTTCCAGTGCGGCGAACGGATTGGGCGAGAGATTGAGGGCCAGCGCCAACAGCGCGCTGGCAAATGTAGTCACCGCGACGCCTGCCAGGATCAGTGTCAGCGGTCCACCGCGCAGTCCGGCTAGTGTTTGAACCACCAGGACCGCGGCGAGTCCTCCGGCCAGTCCGCCAAGTGGCAGCGCCAGGGCAAAAACCGAGGCAATGCCGGTATTGATGGTCATCACCGCGCCCAGAGCCGCACCGGCGGAGACGCCGATCAGGCCGGGTTCAGCCAGCGGATTGCGCAGATAGCCTTGCAGCGCGGCGCCAGCCAGACCAAGTGATGCGCCAACCAGCAGCCCCAATAGCGCGCGCGGCAGCCGAATCTCACGGGCAATCACGACTGCCGCTTCGCTCTCGCTTTGGCTCCCTGTCAGTAGCGATGTGAGGATGGTTTGGACGCCGAGGCCTGAGGGCCCGACCAGCAGCGAACCGATAAAGGCGATGGCGACCAGCACCGTGAGCCCCGCCAGCAGCCAGCCATATTGGATTTCGCCGAACACGCGCGAAGGAGCAGCGATTACGAGATCGCTCATGGTCTTCCCCGCTCGGCGACAATCTCCTGGCGCTTGGCCGCGAGCCGCGAGACCACATCGGCGATCATCGGCGTTCCGCAGATCCACATGCGGTCGGGGATGGTGATGTTGGGGATGCGCTCCAGCAGGTTCAGCATTGCCGGGTGACCAAGATTGCCGATGGTCAGCGAGCGGCGGCGCACGGAGCTTAGCCCCAACAAGATCAGATCCGGCTCGTCGAGAACCAACTGCTCCAGGGGCAGGCGGGAGGGTCCCCGCATGCCCTTTTGGGCGGCTAGATTGCGGAAGCCCGCGCGCCGCAAGGATTCGTCAATGAGCGTGCCGCGCCCGGAAGTGTTGTTGCCGCCGTAATAGGGGGCGGCGATGGGGCGTTCGTCGCCTGGATCGACGGCGGCGGCGGCGAGCCTGGCATCCATCGCCTCGATCAGCGCCTCGCCCTTGCCCGTCTCACCGATGGCGCCGGCAATCATCCGCACGTTGCGGCGAATTTCCTCAATGCTGTTGGCGGGCGGGACCTCTAGAACCGGATATCCCAACCGCCGCAACAGATTGATGGTGGGCCGTGTGGTCAGCGTACCCGCGATCACCAGATCGGGCTTCAGTGTCAGCACCTCTTCGGCGAGCGTGCTGGTAATGGGCAGGTCCTTGGCCTGCTCGGCCAGATTGGAAGTATCGGGATTGACCGCGTGATAGCTGATGGCCGCAATTCGCTCGGGCGGTGCCAGCATCATCACGAACTGGTCGGTGCAGAGGTTGAGGGAGACGATCCGTTGCGGCTTGCCGGCATCGGTCGCTGCGGACAATGCGGACGCCCATAGGATGCCTATGAGCGTCCACAACGCAAACTCCAATCGGCGCGCCGGCGTGCTTCTCTTCGCCACGGCCTATCCTTTAGCTATCGTTATAATCTTCCTGCCAGCTGTTATCTTCAAACTCAGGCACATCGTCGGCGCTGAGCTTGATCTTCAGACCGCCATAGGCGCCGAGCTCGGCAGTATTGAACCCAAATACTTCCTCGTAGTTCTCGTTCAGCAGGTTCTCGACGCGGCCGAAAATCTGGACGTTCGGCCTTAGATCATAATGCGCGGCCAAGTCCACCAGTACATATTCGTCGAGCGTCAGCCGGCTCTGCTCGAAGGTGAAGGCGTCGAACACGATATCGCGCATCTTTCCATTATAGATCGTGCTCAGATTGATGAGGCCCCGGCCCTCGGCAAAATAGTAAGCCGCGTTCACGCTGCCCGAATGGGGTGGGCGCCGCACCTCTTCCTTTCCGTCGGGCTCCTTGGCGTCGAGATAGGTGTAGCTGCCGACGATCTCGACATTCTCGAAGGGACGCAGGGTGGCTGCGACTTCGATGCCCTCGCGGGTACTTTCGCCGGGCAGATTTTCCGGTGGCCCGAAAAACGTCGAGAAGATCTCGTTTGTGAGGTTCTGCTCGAAATATGTGACATCGACCACGACCGCATCCCCGAAGAAGGATTGCTCCACGCCCGCGTCCCAGCCTTCAGACTCTTCCGGCAGCAGATCCGGATTGGGCGTGAAGAACCCGGGAATCACACCAAACTGCTCGAACATGGAGGGAAACACCACGCCGGTGCCGTAGCTGCTGTGCAGACGGGTGCCGATGCCTGAAAACAGCAATGCGCCCGCGATTTTATGCGTGGTGAAATCCTGAAACGAGTCGGACTGATCGTCGCGCACCGCCGCATTCACAAAGAGAATGTCGCCGAACTCACCGCGATACTCACCCACATAGCTTTGCAGTTCGCGGTCGCGTTCGATGAAGTCGGTGGAGGGCGTGAAGAACTCCTTCTCCTCCTCGATCAGGCCGGAAATGAAGTGGCTGGTCGGAAAGCTCCCGTGGGTTTCGAGCCTCAGCGTTGAAAGCACCCCGGTCTTGTCGCGCTTTCCGTCGTTGGAGGAATTTCCGAAGATCGGATTTTTCGAATCCACCTTCGTCTCATTGCTGTTGGCATAGAGGTCCGTCTGCAGCGCGTCGTCGAAGAGATCGACGTTGAGCCGGGCCTGATAAGTCTCCACCTGGGTCTCGTTGATGTTGTCGCGTTGGTCGACGGAGGTGGCGAAGTCACCCGCAATGGCATCGGGTGCTGCGCCAAAATCGTCGATGTCGGCAACATTGCTGGAGCGTCGTGCAAAGCCATCGACCGAGATGTTG